>Ga0126381_100000478_pt1 | contig 44206 bp, 80 predicted proteins | sample PanSoiMetPlot_28_FD_96465 | JGI IMG/M metagenome (GOLD analysis project Ga0126381, IMG submission 96465) | Tropical forest soil microbial communities from Panama - MetaG Plot_28 | ecosystem: Environmental > Terrestrial > Soil > Tropical forest > Bulk soil | place: Panama | collected 2016-02-17 | reverse complement strand
GCTCGGCACGCCGCACTCCGACCTGGAACCGGCGATCCCCTTGCAGAACGCCGTCAACAAGATCGTGACCGACATGATCGTCAGCAGCGAGTACGGGGCGTTCCAGCAGCGGTTCGTGACCGGTGTCGACGTGCCCAAGGACCCGGAGACGCAGCAGCCGATCGCCGCCGTCGAGCTGAAAGCCGCCATGTCGCGGCTGTGGACGTTCGACAAGCAGAACGTGACCGTCGGCTCGCTGCCCTCGACCGATATGAACAACTTCGTCGTCTCGATCGAGATGTTGATCCAGCACCTGGCCGCGCAGACGCGGACGCCGCCGCACTACCTGCTCGCGAAGATGGTCAACGCGAGCGGCGACGCGCTGCTGGTCGCGGAGGCCGGGCTGGTCTCGAAGTGCCAGCAGAAGATCCTCTTCTACTCCGACCCCTGGGAGGAGGCGATCGCGCTCGCGATGACCGCGGCGGGCACCGCCACGGAAGCCGCCGAGACGGAGGCGATCTGGGCGAACCCGGAGCGGCTCTCGCCCTCGCAGCTCGTCGACGCCGAGATGAAGAAGAAGACGCTCGACGTGCCGATCGAGCAGATCTGGCTGGAGCTGGGCTACACGCCCGACCAGATCAAGGAGATGGTCAAGGAGGCCGAGGCGGCCACCGAGGCGAAGCTCCAGCAGGCGCTGCTCTTGCAGGAGGCGCAGGTCAGGGCGACGATCCAGGCCACGCCGGGAGGACAGGCAGTAGCATCGCCAGCACCAGGACAAGCACAGCCGCCGTCGCAGGGGCCGAACCCCGGGCAGGCGGGACCGCCAGCGAAGGGAGGCGCAGGTGGCTGACGCCGCCGAGACCGAGACGCCGACCGCAACCGGCGAGCAGCCGGGCCAGAAGCCCGACGCCGGTGAGGGGCAGAACCCCGACGGGGGAGAGCAGCCAGTCGCGGAGGAGCCGCAGGGCCGCACGTACTCCGAGGCCTACGTCAAGCAGCTACGCAACGAGAACGCGAAGCACCGCAACGAGAACGAGGAGCTGAAAGAGAAGCTCCAGGAGCGGGAGGACGCGGACAAGAGCGAGCTGGAGCGGACGGTCGCGGAGCGCGACCGGCTCAAGGGCGAGGTGGAGCGGAGGCAGATGCTCGACCTGAGAATCGAGGTCGCGGCCAGCCACGGACTCGGCCTGGACACGCTCCAGTTCCTGCACGGCTCGACGCGCGAGGAGATCGAGTTGCGCGCGGAGGAGCTGACGAAGCTGCTGGGCGAGAAGCCGAAGCCGACCACCGCCGGTTTTGACGGTGGCGCGCGGAAGACGGCCGAGCAGAGGAAATCGCCGGAGGAGGAGCACAACGACTTCCTGCTCCGCGCGTTCGGTCGCCAGCCGACGTGACCTGACGGCTCACTGAACCCTCGAAGGAGGGACGATGGCGAATCAGATTCCGCTTCGGGAAAGCCCACTCAACGCTGGTGGGTATCTCATCCCGACCGAGCAGGCCGACCTGCTCACCCAGGGGATCCTGCTCGAATCCGGCGCGATCGCGCTCGCCGGAGACTCCCGCGCCTCCAGCGCGGTCAAGATGGTCTTCCCGATCTGGCTGGGGCAGCCGACGGCAGCCCCCGTCGGAGAGGGAGTGGCAAAGCCCGCAACAGGCGCCGAGTTCGGCCAGGCGCCGCTGAACATCAAGAAGTTCGCCTCGATCGTGCTGTTCACGGACGAGATGATCGAGGACGTCCAGGGCGGCGACCTGAACGTGCTGGTCGACTCCGGCGTCCGCCGGGCGATCAACGACGTCTGCGACGCGCACGCGATCGGACTCTCGAAGGGCACCCCGATCACCAGCGTCTTCGACTCGAACCTGGCCGCCTGCACGACCACGGTCGAGTACCTCCAGGCGAAGCCGGACGCGCTCGCGGTCGCGATCTCGGCCGCGATGGGCGTCCTGGAGGGCAACGGCTACGGGGACAGCGCCCAGATGGGCGTGATCCTCGGCTTCGGCTTCAACCAGATCCTGCGCGACGCGCGCTCGACGCTAGACGCCGCCCGGCCGGTCTACGGCCCCGGCGGCCTCGGACTCGACCCGACCTACGGGATCACCAGCTTCGTCTCCACGAACCTGACCCTGGCCGGGGCGGCCCCGGCCGCCGGTGACGTGCTCGGCTTCGTCGTCCACCGGCCGAACCTGCACGTGCGCGTCCGCAAGGACGTCACGGTCGCCACCAGCTCGGAGGCGACGGTCAACGACGGCACGACCGACCGCAAGCTGTTCCAGGAAGACCTGACCGCGGTTCGCTACGAGACGCGGCTCGGCTTCATGGTCCACGACCTCAACCGGTCGTGCGTGAAGATCATCAACGCGGCGTAAGGAGGACGAGATGGCAGACGAGCACGGACCGTTCGAGGCGCAATGGCCGACGGCGGAGTCGGCGGAGCCGGACCCGAAGGCGTCCTCGGACGCGAACGACTCCAGCTACGAGCCGTCCGAGGACGGAGTCGGATCCGTCCAGACACTCGGCAGCGGCGGCGGCAGCAGCGCAGCGGCCGAGAAGCCGACCCGCTCGTCGGGGAAGAAGGAGTAATGCCGCTGCCCGACCCCCGCTCGACCCAGGTGCAAGCCTCGCGTCAGGTCGGGGTCGGGCTGCGTGCCCTCTTCCAGCAGGAGCGCGAAGACCGGCCGCCGCCCTCCTGGCCGCAGGACTGGTGGCAGCGCAACTACGACCTGCTGCTGGAGCCGAACACGCCGCCGGAGCAGTTTCGCCAGCGTGCCCTGACGATCCCGCCGCCGCCGCCGTGACCACGCCGCCGCCCGCCGGACGCCCCAGCGTCGAGGACGTCGCCCGCTGGATCCGGGCGCGGACGAAGGACGACCAGATGAACGAGGTCGGCACCTTCGACTCCGCCACCCGGCCGACCGACACCCAGGTCGACGAGCAGATCACCGTCTCGATGGCGATCATCCAGCCGAGCCTGCCCTCGCTGGACAAGCTGCCCGCCGACCTGCTCCCCTCGGTGGCCGCCGTCGTCTCGCTCGACGCGGCCTGCTCGATCGAGAAGGCCTACTGGCCGGAGCAGATCAGCACCGACCGCTCCAACTACTCGGTGCTCTGGACGCAGCGCGAGGAGGCGCTGGCCGCGCTGGTGGCGGCCGCCAGCGCCGCCGTCGGCGGCAGCGAGTACGAGATGCCGGGGATCACGATGATCCCGGTCGGGTCGTGGACGTCGATCGCGCCCCGTGACGGCTGGGCGCCGATCCCGTGAGCGCCCCGGGCGTCAAGGCGGAGATCCACGGCGACCGCAAGGCCGCGCTCGACCTGCACGAGATCGGCGTCCGGGCGTCCGACATGCGTCCGGTCAGCCGGGAGCTGTTCCGAGTCCTGGAGCAGGCGGAGCAGGCCCAGTTCGCCTCCGGCAGCGGCTGGCCGCGGCTGGCGGAAGCCACCCTGGAGAACAAGGCCCGCGACGGCTACCCGGCCCAGATCCTCGTCCGCACCGGCGCCCTGCGCCGGGCGTTGATCACCAGCGGCGGCGACGCCGTGCGCGAGCTGGAGCGGTCGGAGCTGACCTTCGGCGCCGCGGTCCCGTACGCGAAGTACGCGCTCGGCACCCGTCGCCAGCCCGCGCGGCCGCCGATCAAGCTGCGGCCGCAGGACGAGCAGCAGATCACCAGGATCTTCGGTGAGTACGTCGGCGGAGGCAGAACCACGTGAGCACGATTGTCACCGAACCCTCGATCTTCGGCCGGATCGTCACCGGCAACGACGTCGAGGGCTGGCTGCTCGCCTGCCTCAAGAAGTGGTCGGGCACCTACATCGCGGAGCTGGAGCGCCAGCACGGCCTGACCGCCGGGGAGCTGGCCCGCGTCCGCGCCTGGCGCACCAGCCAGAGCTACGACAAGTGGCCGGAAGACCAGCTCCCCTGCGTGATCGTGCGCTCGGTCGGGATCGGCACGGTGCCGTCGACGGACGGCGCCGGGTGGCACAGCGCCGAGTACGTGATGCAGCTCGACAACGTCGTCAGCGCCCGCACCGAGGAGCAGTCGCACAAGCTGGCGATGCTGTACGCGGCCGCGCACGGGGCGCTCGTGCTCCAGCGCCCCTCGCTCGACGGCCAGGCGGACGGTGTCCGCTGGCTGGCGGACGACTACACCCAGCAGGCGTTCGAGTCGCGGCGGACGCTCGCCTGCGCGACCACCGTGATCCAGGTGAAGGTCGAGAACGTCGTCAACTCGCGCAGCGGCCCGACGACCCCGAACGACCCGCTGGCAGTCGAGACCGACCCGTGGGCCGACTGGCCGACCGTTCAGACTCACGACGAGCAGATCCAGAATCAACCGATAGGAGGAGGAAGCTGATGCCCCGTCCAGGCGTTGACATCGTCTCGCGCGCGGAGCCGCTGCCGCGGTCCGCGCCGACCGACACCGGGCCGCTGTTCCTGGTCGGAGGCACCACGACCGGCCCGGCCGTCCCGACCCAGATTCGCTCGATCACCGACTACGTGAACCAGTACGGGCCGCGCACGAACGGCCAGCTCCTCTACGACAGCGTCGAGACCTACTTCCGCGAGGGCGGCTCGGTGCTCTGGGTCAGCGCCGTGATCGGCGCGACCGCGCTCGTCCAGTCGACGGACGAGCTGACGGCGATGACCCGGGCCGACCTGGACACGCTGGCGGAGTCACTCGGCGTCGTCGATCCGCAGGCGATGGCGAACAAGGACGAGGTGATCGCCGCGATCCAGAACGAGCAGGCGACGCAGCTCACCGCCGCGACCCCCGCCCAGCTCCTGGCCGCGCTCGCCCTGTTCGACAAGAGCTACGGCCCCGGGCAGGTCGCGATCCCCGGCCTGACCACCGCGGCCGACCAGTCGACCGTCTTGCAGCACTGCGCCGACCACAACCGGATCGCGCTGCTCGACCCGCCCGCGACCGCGACCACCGCCGCCGCACTGGTCGCCGCGGCCGCACCGCTCCAGTCGGACACGAACGCGCGCTACGGCGCCATGTTCGCGCCCTACGCGATCATCCCCGGCGTCTCCGGGGGAACCTCGCGCACGGTGCCCTACTCGGTCGTGCAGGCGGGGATCATCGCCCGCTCCGACATCACGAACAACCCGAACGTGCCCGCCGCCGGGCCGAACGGGGCCGCCGTGTTCGCGACCGACGTCGCGCAGCACTTCGTCGACGCCGACCGGGTGACGCTCAACCAGGGCGGCGTCAACTGCGCCAGGCTGCTCTGGGGCGGCGTCGAGACGTACGGCTACCGCACCCTGGTCATCGACGGCTCGGCGGCCGCCTCCTGGCTGTCGCTCGGCTGGGCGCGGCTGAACATGGCGATCGCCGCGCAGGCCGACGTGATCGGGGAGCAGTACGTGTTCTCGGTGATCGACGGCCGTGGGCGCACGATCGCGGCCTTCGGCGGCGATCTGCGCGCGATGCTGGCGCCGCTCTGGGACCAGGGCGCGCTCTACGGCGCCACCGCCGAGGACGCCTTCCAGGTCAACGTCGGCGCGCAGGTGAACACGCCCGCGACGATCGCGAACGGCGAGCTGCACGCGATCCTGATGGTGAAGATGTCGCCGTTCGCGGAGTGGGTCGAGATCGAGATCGTCAAGGTGGCGACAACGCAGGCTCTCGCGGCCTAGAGGAGGAGGTGAACGATGCGGAAAGACCAGTGGGACACGACCGTCACGATCGACGGCACCCAGTACGGCACCTGGGACGTCTCCACCGGCGGCGACGTCGACACGACGGAGTTGCAGTACCGGCCGGGCGGGATGGGCGCCCAGATCAGCCTCGGCGGGGTCGTGACCGTCAACGCCCTGACCGTCGGACGGCTGTACGTGCTCGAACGTGACCACGTCAACGTGCACGACCTGCTCGGCCGGGTCGGGCGCGGCCAGGTGGTCGTCAAGAAGCAGCCGCTCGACATCGACGGCAACGCCTTCGGGCGCCCGTTGACCTACAACGGGATCCTCAAGCGGGTGACGCCGCCGGAGGTCGACTCGAACACCGCCGACGTCGCCCTGATCGAGATCGAGATCACCCCGACAGGGTCCGTGACGTGAGCGAGGCGCGCTCGTTCCGCGAGCTGCCGCCGCTCGACGACGAGCCGGAGGCGGAGGAGACTCTCCCTGGATCGCCTCCGCCCGGCTCGCTGCTGGAAACCGTGCTGGAGCACCGCGAGGCGGAGCTGGCCGACAAGCACTTCGACGTCGACGTGCCCGGCTACCGCGGCCACCTGCTGATCCGGCTCCAGCCGCTGGCGCCCGGCGTGCTCTCGCAGATCGGCGCCCGGGCCGCCCGCGCGAAGGACGGCTCGGCCGAGAAGCTGTCCACGAACAGCGACGTGATCATCAAGGCGACCAGGGAGGTGATGGGACGCCGCACCGTCGACGCGGAGCCGGAGCCGCTCGTGCCCGGCGAGACGCTCAGGATCGACGCCGTGCTGGCCGAGACGCTGCACTTGCAGGCGGGCACGGCTCGCGGGCTGCTGCTGGAGCTGTTCGGGTTCGCGAACGACCCGACGATCGCGATCGCGAACGCCGCCAACGAGTTCGCGGAGTGGTGCGGGCAGACGAACTCAGACGTTGCTGACGACGTGCTGGGAAAATCGTCAGCGACCCGGGAGTAAGGAACGCTGCGATGCTCGGGTTGCTCGGTCTCGGATCGCAGGCCCAGCGCTATCTGGAGACGACCGACCCTGACGAGCGGTTCGTGCTGGAGGCGCTGATCGACGCCGGGCTGAAAGCGGTCGCGATCCTCCAGCGCAACCAGGCCGTGATGATCGTGGACGAGTACGCGAAGGCGCAGAGGCCGTAGATGGCCCGCCACGACGAGATGGTGGCGCTGGTGCTGGCCGTCCAGAACCTGTCCAAGTTCTACGCCGACACCCAGAAGGCGGCCAAGGGCGTCAAGGACGTCGGGGACGAGGCGGAGCAGACCGGCAAGAAGGCCGGGTTCTCCTGGAAGTCGCTCGCCAAGTGGGGCGGGATCGCGACCGCCGCCTACGGCGCCGCCCGCTTCCTCAAGAGCGCGGGCGCCGCGACCGAGGATCTCGGCCGCCAGACGCTTGCTCTGCACCGGACGACCCAGATGGATATCAAGACCTCCTCCGAGTGGGCGTCGGTGCTCAAGTCGCGCGGGATGAACACCGCCCAGTTTCAGCGTGGGCTGGTGCAGCTCTCGAAGCAGATCGAGAAGACGCGGCTGGGGACGAAGAAGCACAACTCGGCCCTGGAGCAGCTCGGGCTGACCAGCTACGACACCTCGATCCGCACCGGCAACGTCGAGCAGGTGCTGTTGAAGGTCTCGGACGCGCTCGCGAAGACGCAGAACCCGGCGACGAAGGCGACGCTCGCCCAGCAGCTCCTCGGACGCCAGGCGCAGCAGCTCGCGCCGCTGCTCTACAAGGGGTCGGACGCGATCCGGGAGCAGCTCGGGATCGCGGACAAGTACGGCGACACGATCGGCGGCAAGACCGTCAAGGGGATCCAGGAGGCGATCCAGCACCAGCGGGAGCTGGCGATCGCGACCGACGGCTTGAAGGTGCAGATGGGCACCGCCCTGCTGCCGGTGATGCTCCAGTTCACGCACGCGCTCGTCCTGGTCATGCAGGCGATCCAGCCGGTGGTCAAGAACTCCTGGCTGCTCTGGACGGTGATCGGCGTCCTGACCACCGCCTACGTCACCTACACCGCCGCCACGATCGCGGCCACGGTCGCGGAGACGCTGTTCGGTGCCGCGGCCGCCGCGACGGCGGCGATCATCACCGGCGGGATCGTGCTCGCGATCATCGCCCTGATCGCGGTCACGATCATCCTGATCAAGCACTGGGGCACCGTGAAGAAGGTCTCGCGCGACGTCTGGGGCTGGATCAAGAAGAACTGGCCGCTGCTGGTCGGGATCCTGGTCGCGCCCTGGCTGGTGTTCGCGGTCGAGGTGGTCAAGCACTTCGGGCTGATCAAGAAGGCGGCGAAAGCGCTGGTGACCTTCGTGATCCGCCAGTTCGAGCGGCTCGTCTCCTGGATGCACCGGATGGGGCCGAAGCTGCTCGGCTCGGTCGGGAACCGGCTGCTGCACCTGGCGGAGCACCCGTCGAGCGTGCTCGGCTTCGGCAAGCGGGCGATCGGACTCCAGCACGGCGGCACGCTGACCAGCCCCGGCACCGTGATCGTCGGGGAGGCCGGGCCGGAGGCGCTGACCCTCCCGGCGGGCGCCCAGGTGACGCCGCTGGGGCCGTCCGGCGTCGGCTCGGCCGGACCCGGCGACCTGCGGGTGACCGTGCCGCTGTACCTGAACAACCGCGTGATCGCGCAGGCCGTCGCGGACTTCACCTCCGACCAGCTCGCGAGGCGCTGAGATGCCGGTGCCACCGTCGGTCGGGTGGGTGAGGGTCAGCTCTACCGACCCCCCGGTCACCGTCGTCTGTCGCCTCTCCGACGTCCAGCCGGTCGTCGACTCCGGTTACGGCGGCTGGACGGAGACGGCGCGGCCGCGCAAGCGCCCCGTCACCTGGTGGGCGGGCAAGCCGCCCCTGCACCTGACGCTCGGGCTGCTGCTGGAAGGCTTCTCGCTCCACCCGCAACAGTCGGTCGAGCGGCAGGTGGCGCTGGTCGAGAAGCTCGCGCAGGTCAGCTCCTCCGCCGGGGAGCCGCCGGTCGTCAGGATCCTCGCGCCCGGCGCCGCGATCCCCTACCAGCAGCTCAAGTGGGTGATCCAGGACATGCAGTACGGCGAGGCGATTATGAACTCGGCCGGGAACCGCACCCGCCAGGCGCTGACCCTGTCGCTGATCCAGTTCGTCGAGGACGTCTACCTGGCCGCCAAGTACGCGGCGACGCTGCGCCGCCAGAAGAAGGCGACCGCCCAGAAGCGCCAGGGCGCCGCCCAGAAGCGGGTGACCGCGAAGAAGTCGCCGCGGATCGCGAAGAAGAAGCCCGCCGCGAAGTCGAAGGGCGCCACCCCGATCCAGCCGCTGGCCGCCGACCCGGCTCTGAGCACCGACGCCGGGCAGGGCGAGAGCCTGGCCGCGATCGCCGCGCGCGAACTCGGGGATCCCGACCGCTGGGTCGAGATCGCGGCCCTGAACGGACTGCGTGACCCGATCGCGATCGAGCCGGGCCAGGTGATCCGGCTGCCGTGAGCGCGCTCCCCTCCGAAGCCGACATCAGCGTCGCGAAGATCGTCCTCGACGTCCAGGGCAAGAAGATCCGCGACCTGGACACCCGGATCGACGGGGTGATCGTCGACGGCGAACTCGACCGCACGATCCTCGGCGCCTCCACCCTGACCCTGACCCTGAACGACCCGCAACGGGAGCTGCTCCAGATGGGTGTCTTCAACCCGACCAAGACCCCGACCCGGGTCGTGCTCGACGGCGTGAGCTGGCGGCTGGTCAAGGTCTCGAAGACGGCCGAGACGCTGACCCTGACCTTCGAGGACGACGTCGTCAGCCTGCTCCGCCAGTTCCGCAAGCCGCGCAAGGCGGCCCGCGGCCAGGTGACGCGCGCCCAGTTCGCGCTCTCGCTCGTGCGCGAGGCCGGGCGGACGATCCCCTTCGTCTGCCCCTCGCTGAACGTCGTCCAGCCGATCACGAAGTCGAAGCAGCAGCCGGGCATCGTCCGCAAGAAGACCAGCGCCGCGAAGGGGATCCCGATCGACGCGCCGCTGACCGTCAAGGGCGCGAAGGCGACGACTGCCCAGAAGAAGATGGGCGAGCGGGTGCTGACGGTCGCGGACAGTGCTGGGGCGCCCGACAAGGCGCGGCTGGCGCTGATGGAGGCCTGCATCATCGAGAGCCTGCTCTCGAACCCGTCCGGCGGCGACGCGACCTCCAGCGGGATCCTCCAGCTTCTCGCCTCGACCGCGAAGGGGCTGCACCTGAACCCGCGCGACCCGGAGGCCTGCTGCTTCGCCTTCCTCCAGCGCGGCTTCACCGGCCGCGGCGGCGCCAACCAGCTCGCGCTCCAGAACCCGCAGTGGTCGGCCGGGCGGGTCGCCCAGGCCGTGCAGGGATCGGCCTACCCGACCCGCTACGACGGTGTCCGGGCCGAGGCGCAGCACTGGCTCGACGTGTTCAAGGGCGTCACCCAGACGACGACGATCGACGTCACGAAGACGAAGGCGCTGCCGTTCCAGTTCCGGCGCGGCGGCCCGAACGGCGTCAAGGAGGACTCCTGGGCCTGCCTGCAACGGCTCGCCTCGGAGGTCAACTGGCGCTGCTTCGTCGTCGCCGGTGCCGTCTGGTTCGTCTCCGACAACGACCTGATGACAGCCAAGCCGTCCGGCCATCTGAGCGAGCTGGTCGAGGGGATCGAGACGATCGACTTCGACGTCGACAGCGGCAAGCAGGTCGACCAGGCGACGATCACGGCCAGGGCGGCCCGCTGGTACGCGGCACCCGGCTCGGTGATCGTGCTGGAGGAGTGCGGCCCGGCCGACGGCCGCTGGCTGGTCGAGGAGATCCGGCGTGGCCTGTTCGACGCCCAGACGACGATCACCTTGCAGCGGCCCGGCAACCCGCTGGCCGAACCGGCGCCGACCTTCCAGGTGACCCAGCAGTCGATCCAGCTCACCAGCAAGGCGAGCGAGACGCTGGGCACGGCCGGATCGAGCGGCGACCAGCGGCTCGACGTGATCAAGAAGGCCTGCCGCGAGATGACCGCGAAACGCTTCCCCTACGTCTGGGGCGGCGGGCACCCGAAAGGCCCGGGCGTCCCGACCGGCGGGCCGCCGGTCGGCTACGACTGCTCCGGCTCGACCTGCGCGATCCTCTCGGCCGCGAACCTCGGCTTCAAGTTCGGCGGCACGACCGCCACCTCCGGCCAGATCGCTGCCGGGTGGGGCGCTCCCGGCAAGGGCCAGCACATCACCGTCTGGGCGAGCAAGATCCACGTCTGGATGGAGATCGACGGCAGGCACTTCGGCACCGGCGACTGGGGCAAGGGCTGGGGCGGCCCCGGCTGGAACCCGCGGATGCATCCGACCGACGGCTTCACCCCTCGACACTGGCCTGGGTTGTGACGGAGCGGCTGCTCGTTTACCTGGCCTGGGCCTGCATCGGCGGCGCGATCGTGCTCGTCTGCGTGCTGCTGGCGGTGAGTCACCCGTGAACACGCTCGTCCAGGAGCTGGTCGAGCGCACGCCTGGCCCGCAGGCCGCTGTGCGCGGCCTGATCGCGAACACGGTCGCCACCACCGACGATGAGCTGTTCGTGACCGTGCAGTCGTTCGACGGTGCCCGGCAGCAGTGGGGGCCGTGCCCCTGGGTGCCCGCCTCGGCGCTGCCAGCCGCGGGCGAGGACTGCCTGGTCGTGTTCGACGAGCAGGAGACGCCCTGGGTGCTCGTCGAGAGTCCCGTCTCCGGGACGGTCGGCCCGCCCGGCCCGCCCGGCCCGCAAGGTCCGCCCGGCGGCTCGACGACGCTGCTGGAGTACCAGTTCTCGACCGCGACGACGCCGCCGCCCGCCGGGTCGCGCGTGATGGGCAACAACGCCGTCGCCGCGTCCGTCACCCGTCTCTACATCGACAACCACGACGTTTCCGGCACCGACTTCTCGGTCGCCTTGAAGCTGCTGACGACCGGCTGGCAGGTGTACGTGCAAGACAAGACCGACTCGACGGCGCACGCCACCTACGACGTCACCGCCGACGCGATCGACCACACGACCTGGGTCGAGATCCCGGTCGCGTTCAAGTCCAGCGGCACCGGTCCCGGCTTGCAGAACAACGCGCGCGTCCTGGTTGGAATGGTCGGCACCGGCAAGCAGGGGCCGCCCGGCCCGCAAGGGCCGCCCGGCCCGACCGGCCAGACGGGCGCGCAGGGACCGAAGGGCGACACGGGCGCGACCGGCGCGCAAGGGCCGCAAGGCAACCCGGGCGCGACCGGCTCCACCGGGCCGCAGGGGCCGCCCGGCTCGACCGGCGCCCAGGGTCCGGCAGGCCCGGGCGTCCCGGCTGGAGGCGCGGTCGGCACGATCCTGACCAAGACCGGCGCTGCCGACTTCGCGACCGCCTGGGCTGCGGCGCCGGTCGCGCTACCGCCCGGGGGTGCGATCGGGCAGTCGCTGACGAAGAAGACCGCCGCCGACGGGGACGCGCAGTGGTCGACGCTCGACAACCTGCACTACCTCGGTGACTACGCCGCCGGGAACTTCGTCGAGGGCGACGTCGTCGTCTACCAGGGCATCGCCTACCTGGCTGTCCGGCCGACGAGCGCCGCGCCGACACCCTGGCCGGGCGGCTTCGTGCCGCCGAGCTACGGCACGACCTTGCCTGCGAACCCGGTCGACGGGCAGATGGCGACCCTGGTCGACAACGTCGCGAACCCGTCCTACACGTGGCAGTTCCGCTACAACGCGCAGTCGGCCTCGGCGTACAAGTGGGAGTTCACCGGCGGCACGCCGTGGCGGCAGCGGAACGACGCGAGCGTGACGATGGCGACCGGATGGGCCTTGTATAACCCGGCCGCGGTCGCGCTGCCGCGCGCCGGTGATTACGACGTCGCGTTCGGCGCGCGTGCCGACTCGGGATCACAGGCGGGCTACTGGGAGATGAACATCGGCCTCAACGGCGCCGCGAACCCGACGCTCAGTGATGACAGCCTCACGTTCCAGATGGGCGCGACGCCCTGGTACACCACCGGGAGCCGCACGACGCGGTTCCTTGCCCAGGCGGCCGGGACGACGATGCAGGTGGTCGCGATCACGAACTCGCCGGGCTGGACGATCATGCGCCGCTGGATCGAGATCAGGCCGGTGAGGGTGGCATGATGTCGGCACCGGAGCAACTCGCCAGCCCGCTCCCGGCATCGACGGACTGGCTGCCGATCTGGAACCTGCTCGGTGGCACGCCGCCGCCAACCCCGGGCTGCCGCGTCTACTCCAGCGTCCAGCAGAACTTCACCGCGAACGCCTGGACGACGATGAGCTGGGACTCAGAGTCGTTCGACACCGACAACATGCACGACCCGGCAACGAACCCGTCACGGCTGACCATCAGGACGGCGGGCTGGTACGAGTTCGTGCTCACCGCCTACATCGCTGGCGCCGTCGGATACCAGCGCGTCGGCCGGATCATCCGCAACGGCGCCGCCGCCGGGCCGGAGATCCTCGGGATCGGGCAGGGCGCGTTCACCGGCTACGGCACCGCCATGTCGACCAGCTACGACGTCCGCGTCCAGGCGACCGCCCTCTGGTACATGAACCCGGGCGACTACGTCGAGGCGCAGTTCTTCTCCGACGTGACCGCGTTCTCGTACGCCGGTGGCTACTCGTCGCTCGCGGGTGTGCTCCTCGGCGGCGCTCAGGGTCCGGCCGGTTTCGGCGTGCCGACCCCGGTCGTCAACGGCCAGTGGATCAAAGGCTCGGGCGGCGCTGCGGTCTGGTCTGCGATCGCCGCCGCCGACATTCCGCTGCTCGGTGACCCGCAGCTCCCCGACCGGCTCAAGACCGCCGACGCGTCGCCGCTCACCGCCGACCTGAACACGTGCTACTCGCCGGGCTTCGTCCGCTGGCAGCCGTCGTCGGTGAACACGCCTGTTGCGAGCACCTACGGCTACATGCTCGTCGTCTCGCTCACCGAGGGGAACCATCAGACACGGCAGATCGCGTGGGTCTACAACAGCGACGTTCGCTGGGAGCGGTCGAACACCGGCAGCGGGTGGAGTACGTGGGTGCAACGAGACCCGGTGCCGATCGGGACGAGCCTGCCCGCAAACCCGTTCGACGGCCAGGAGTTCGTGCTCGTCGACTCGCTCACGAACGCGGCCTGGGCGTGGAAGTTCCGCTACAACGCCGGACACACCGGCACCTCGTACAAGTGGGAGTTCGTCGGAGGTGCGCCGTACAGTGGCTACACGACCGCGAACGAGCCGACCTCGGGCGGCGTCTACTGGAAGACGAACCCGTCACCAGGGCCGTTGCGCGCCGGGATCTACACCTGCACGTACTGGCTGACCGCGAACCAGGCCGGGAACGCGAGCGCCTACCTCGACGTGTACCTCGGCAACGGCGGCAGCATGTTCACGCCGAACTTCCACCGCCAGCAGACCGGCTTCAACATTGACGTCGGCTGGTTTCAGCCGCTGCCGATCACGGTCGGCGCGAACCTGCCGATCCAGTTCTACACCGCCCCGACGACCTGGGACTACAACATCACCGACCGGGCGTTGACGGTCATCCCGCGCCGCGTCTCGTAGAGAGGGGAGCCATGCAGATCACTTGCCAGGTGCAGCTCGAAGACCACGACAACTTCACCGAGACGCCGCAGGAGGTCTCCGACGGGGTGCTCAAGGCGTGCGGCGGCGACGAGACGGTCGACCGCTGCTTCGTGACGATCATCCAGCCGATCCTGAACGCGAGTTCGGGCGTGCCGCCGATCCCACCTGACGCGCCGACCGGGCCGGTCGAGTGACCGACGTCCCGCACTTCGCGTTCCCGTTCCAGTTCGCCACCCCGCAGGCGGCCGTCGTCGAGCAGGACACGATCGAGGACGTGGTCGCCTGTGCCACCGTGATCCTGAGCTGCCCGAAGGGCTACCGGGTGGAGCTGCCGGAGTTCGGGCTGCCCGACCCGACGTTCAGCGTCGCGCCGCTCGACGTCGACGTGATCGCGGAGACGCTTGACACCTGGGAGCCGCGGGCGTCGAATCTGATCAACGACCAGCCCGACAAGTTCGACGAGCTGGTCAGGCACGTCCAGGTGACCGTCCGCGTCCGATCGGAGGACTGATGGCCTACATCGACGTTCCCGTTGAGGCCGAGCCGGTCGATCTGGCCGGGGAGGCGTTCCAGTACCTCGAAGACAAGGTGCCGGGCTGGCTCCCGGCCGAGGGGAACCTGGAGAGCTGGCTGATCGAGTCGCTCGCCCAGATCGCCGGGGAGGAGCGAGCGCTGATCGCGCTCGTGCCCGACTCGATCTTCGCCTACTTCGGCGGCTCGATCATGGGTCTGCCCCAGCACCAGGCGGTCGCCGCGACCGGCACGACGACCTGGACGGCCGTCGACAACAAGGGCTACACGGTCGACGCGGGGACGCTGATCGCGATCTCACCCCCGGCCCTGACCGACGCCTACACCTTCCAGGTCGTCGCCACGTTCCAGATCCCCTCCGGGCAGACGACGGTCAGTGGGGTCCAGGTGCAGGCGATCGAGCCTGGCGCGGCCAGCTCCGGGATCACCGGTCCCGTCCAGGTACTCGACCAGCTCGTGTTCATCTCGACCGTCACGCTGGACGCGCCCACCTCGGGCGGCGTCGACGCCGAGACGATGGACGCCTACCTCGACCGGCTCTCCGACCTGATGACGCTGCTCTCGCCGCGGCCGATCCTGCCCCAGGACTTCGCGGTGCTCGCGCAGCGCTCCGTCGACGGTGTCGCGCGCGCGACCGCGATCGACCTCTACAACCCGGGGCCGCCGATCAACGCCAACTGCCCCCGCTGCGTGACGGTCGCGATCTGCGACGTGAACGGCCAGCCCTGTTCGGCCGCGATCAAGCAGCAGGTCGACGATCTGCTCCAGTCGGAGCGCGAGGTGAACTTCCTCGTCTTCGTCGTCGATCCGACCTACACGGTGATCGACGTCACCTACGACGCGATGGCCTACGCCGGATACCAGTCCGCCGACGTCCAGGCGGCCGTCAGCCAGGCGCTGGCCGATTACCTGTCCCCGGCCAACTGGGGCGTGCCACCGTTCGGGGACACGTCGGCCCGCTCCTGGGTCAACGACACCCATGTCCGCTACCTGGAGCTGACCGAGGTCGTCAACCGCGTCGACGGTGTCTGGTACGTGAAGACGCTCCAGCTCCGCGTCTCCGGCGGCACCTTCGCGACCACCGACGTCACCCTGACCGGCGTCGCGCCGATGCCGCAGCCTGGCTCGATCTCCGGCACCGTGGAGGTCGCCACGTGAGCGTGATCGACGAGCTGCCGCAGCCGCCCGACGCGCTCGCCCCCGACACGTTCGCGGAGCGGCTGTACGTGATGCTGGCGCCGCTCGCCCAGTCCGACCCCGATCTCGGCTGGTCGCTGCTGATCCTCCTCAACGCGCTCGGCGCGATGTACCAGCTCATCGAGGACTGGGTGCGCGACCAGCCGCAGGGGCCGGGCTGGTCGCTGCTGCTGGACATCAACCGCTGCCCGGACGAGGCGCTGCCCTGGCTGGCGCAGCTCGTCGGCGTGCGCCTGCTGCCCGGCTCGACGCCGGACGAGCAGCGGGCCAGGATCGCGGCCACGGACGGCTTCCGGCGCGGCAGCCCGGCGGCGATGGTCGGAGCGGCGAAGGCGACGCTGACCGGCTCGCAGACGGTGGTGCTGCGCGAGCGCGACGGCGCCAACATGGGCTACCCGAACTCGCCCGAGTCGGCCTACTGCCTGACCGTCGTCACCTACCAGGGGCAGACGCCCGACCAGACTGCGACCAAGAACGCGATCCTCGCCCAGAAACCGGGCGGGATCCTGCTCAACTACCTGACCGAGGTCGGCCAGGACTGGCAGACCGTCCACGACAGCAACGCGAGCTGGGCGGCCGTGAACACCCGTTACGCCACCTGGGGCGACGTGCTCGTCGCGACCTGAGAGGAGAGGACGATGGGACAGACGCCGATCTACGCGCTCCCGTACCCGGAGACGACCGACCCGGCGGACGGCCACGGCAACTTCCTGGCGCTCTGCAACCGGATCGAGGCGGTGCTCCAGGCGCAGGCGATCGTGCCGGTCGGGGCGATCGTCGACTGGGCGTACGCCTCCGGCGGGATCCCGTCCTGGGCGCTGCTCTGTTACGGGCAGGCGATCTCGCGCACGAGCTACGCGGCCCTGAACACGCTCGCGAGCGCGGCCGGGTACCCGCACGGGGTCGGGGACGGCTCGACCACCTTCGCGCTGCCCGACCTGCGCGGCCGCCAGCTCGTCGGCAAGGACGACATGGGCGGCACGGCCGCCGGGAGGGTCACGGCCGCGATCTCGGGGGTCGCGGGGACGGTGCTCGGCGCCGTGCTCGGCTCCGAGGGTGTCACGCTGACCTCGGCCCAGATGCCCGCCCACAACCACGGCGTCTCCGGCGCGACCGACTCGCAGGGGTCGCACTCGCACACCGGGGTCACCGGCGGCAACACCGCGACCACGGACGCGCAGGGCTACCACTCGCACGGCGGCGCGACCGGCGGTCGCTCGGCGGCGCACAACCACACCTACCCGCAGTCGACCGTCCAGAACGACGCGAACGGCGGCTACGCGAGCGGCGCAATCTGGAAGGGCCAGATCGCCGTCCGGGTCAACACCGCCGGGGCGGTCAACTACTCCGTGACGACCGACGCGGAGACGCAGGACCACACGCACGCGATCGCGGGTGACGGCTCGCACTCGCACAACGTCTCGAACCACCAGCACGCGATCTCGGCGGACGGCGCGCACGCCCACAACTTCAACGTCAACTCGGCCACTGTCGGTGGCGGCGGCGCCCACGCGAACATGGGGCCGACGCTGATCGCGAACAAGATGATCCGGGCGCTGTGAGCAAGAACGGCGGCAACGAGCACGTCGAGAAGATCCGCCGGATCTGGACGCCGGAGCGCGAGCTGATCGAGCTGGCCGTCGACGACGCGCCGCAGACGGAGCTGGACTCGATCGTGCGCGACTTCCTGCACCGGCACGTCCAGCAGCACGGCCCGGTTCGACTGGTGCTAGAACGCGACGGCGAGCAGGTGTTGAACTACGGGGTGTTGCGCTGGGAGATCGCCGGGGTGCCCGGCTACCGCGAAGTCTCAATCTGGATCGAGGAGGCGACTGATGGCTGACTGGTGGACGATCCCCTACCACGGCGGCGGCCCGGCGAAGGTCAAGGGTTTTCCGCGGCCGCTCTACCCGCCCGACGTCCCGCCCGGCTCCGGCTACATGCCGTCGAGCAAGGGGCCGGACGTGGTCGCCTACAAGCGCACCGTCTCCCGGCTCGGCCGCTGGCCGTGGCAGGCCTTCGACGACGGCTACTGGACGGACTTCGCGCACGGCAAGTCGAGCGGCGGCGTGTCCAACTCCGGCGTCGCGGGCTTCCAGTACCAGCAGAAGATCAGCGCCTCCGGCTGGCTGGGCAAGTCGACCTTCGACGCGCTCCGCTACGCGCTCGTCCCGAAGGAGTTGCAGAACGGCGGCCAGCAGGCGATGGACAAGACCGCGATCGACATGATCAACGAGGCCTTCGACCAGTTCCAGGGCGGCCAACCGTCCGGCGGCAAGACGCCGCCGCTGACCCGTAAGTGGATCGCCTCCCCGAACTACTCCTCGCGCGGCGGCGCCTCGGTGCGGCTGATCGTGCTCCACACTGCCGAGGGCGCGACCACGATCGAGTCGCTCGGCAACTACTTCGCGTCGACGTCCGCCGGGGTCAGCTCGCACACCGGCGCCGACGACAAGAAGGGCGTGATCGGTGAGTACGTCAAGCGCGGCAACAAGGCGTGGACGGCGATGAACGCGAACCCGGTCGCCGTGCAGATCGAGCTGTGCGCGTTCGCGAAGTGGTCGGCCGCCGAGTGGGACAAGCACCCGAACATGCTGGAGAACACGGCCCGCTGGATCGCGGAGGAGGCGAAGGCGTACGGGATCCCGATCACGAAGCTGACCGCCTCGCAGGCGCAGGGATCGGGCCGCGGCGTCTGCCAGCACAACGACCTCGGATCGTGGGGAGGAGGGCACTGGGACTGTGGATCTGGCTTCCCTATGGACAAGGTTCTCTCGATGGCGAAAGGGTTCTGAGATGACCGCTGACGAACGGAACGAGCGGCTGGAGGTCGACGTGCAGGACGACGCCGACGACGAGCCGGACGTGACCGGCCCGGAGCCGCGTCCCGACCCGCTGGAGGAGCCGTCACACCCCGGCGCGACGGTCGCGGAGAAGCTGGAGAAGGAACGGCCGGTCGGGTGAGTGAGCTGGGAGGCGATCCTGGCGTTTGTGTCCGGGGTCGGGGCCGTGCTCGGCTCCGCCTGGGCGCTGCGACGCACCCGCCGCGAGGCGGAGCGGGAGTGCGACCGCCGGATCGACGCGCTCAAGGAGGGAATCGAGATTGGCGAGCACCATGAGTAGGCGCTTGCCGCAAATCGTCGCCGCGGGTGCTCTACTTGCTGCCGCAGGTTCAGGGGTGCTCGCGGCGACGGCCTTCGGAGTCGGGCAGCAGGCTCCGGCGGTCACGACGACGATCAACGTCGCCACCGGGCCGCAGGGCGCGACCGGACCGGCCGGGGCGCCCGGCGCCGAGTCCTGCCCGTCCGGCTCGAAGTTCGGGAAGCTCGTGATCAACCACCCGGGCGGCCAGACCGCGATCCTGACCTGCATCGTCGGATGAACTGGTGGATCGCCGCCGGGGTCGTGCTCGCCCTGGCGGCCGGAACGCTGCTCGGCTACTGGCTGGCCGGGCGCGAGTCGAGCTGGCGGACGGTCAAGCTGGGCGTGTTCGTGGAGCGGTCGCGCTTCGACGAGGAGGAGCTGGAGCGCGGCTGGGACGAGCAGGACACGATCGTTCGCTGATGCCGCGGTTGAGCGAACAGCACGTCTTCACGTTGCTCGTCCTGCTCGGCCTCGTCGCCGTCGTCGGCCTGATCGCCGGGATCGTGCTCGGCCTGGGCTGCTATTCCAGCGCCGGGGCGTTCGCGGTCAGCTCCGCCTGCGTCGGTGTGCTCGGCACGCTGGTCGCGACCGGGCGCCAGAACGGGGCATGAAGCGCGCCCCGAAGAAGCGGCCCTCGGGCGCCGGGCTGCGGATCTACTCGACCCAGAACGTCCACGACGCCCTGCTGGAGCGGCTGGCCTGGATCTACGACGAGTTCGACGGCAACGTGTTCGTCAACGTCTCCGGCGGCAAGGACTCGACCGTCCTCTTCCACAAGTGCCTGGAGATCGCGCGCGAGCGCGGCTACCTGCCGCTCAAGGTCTACTGGCTCGACCAGGAGGCGGAGTGGCAGGCGGTCGTCGACCTGGTCGGATCGTGGATGCGTCACCCGGACGTGGAGCCGTACTGGCTCCAGGTGCCGCACCAGATCTTCAACGCCAGCTCGCGCGACTCGCACTGGCTGCACGCCTGGGACCCGGCCGAGGAGGAGAAGTGGATCCACCCGGCCGACCCGCTCTCGTACAAGCGGAACGTCTACGGGACGCCCCGCTTCTTCGACCTCTTCTCGCGCTTCGCGGTCGCGCACGGCGGCGGCCGCCCGGTCGCGCACATCGCCGGGGTGCGCTGCGAGGAGTCCCCGAACCGCTTCATGGGCTTGACCTACTACGCGGCCTACAAGTGGGTCACCTGGGGCAACGGTGAGCGCGTCGACGGCCAGGACGTGTGGACGTTCCACCCGCTCTACGACTGGCATCACGCCGACGTCTGGAAGGCGATTCACGAGCACGGCTGGGAGTACGCGCGGATCTACGACATCCAGTACCGCTTCGGGATCCCGGTGCGCGACATGCGCGTCTCGAACCTGCACCACGAGTCGGCGGTGCGCTGGTTGTTCTACTGCCAGGAGTTCGAGCCGGAGACGTACGAGCGCCTGTGCGCGCGGCTGCCGGGCGTCGACATGGCGGGCAAGTTCGGGCCGCAGGACTACTTCCCGCGCGAGTTGCCGCCGACCTTCGAGAGCTGGCGCGAGTACCGCGACTACCTGCTGCGGGCGCTCGTCGTGCCGGAGTACCGGCTGCCGCTGGCGCGCAAGTTCAACGAGATGGACCGCAAGCTGCCGCCGTACCTGCACGAGAAGGCGCAGCGCCAGCACGTGACCTCGATCGTGACCCAGGACTGGGAGCTGGTGAAGACCGGCAACTTCATGCAGGGCGCCGAGATCTGGCAGGCGGTGCAGGACAACAAGCCGAACTGGCTGACGGTCGAGGAGCTGCCGCTGCCCAGCCTGGAGACGATCGAGTAGAAGAAGGCAGCGGGGCGGCACGTGGCTTGATCGCCGCCCCGCACCCTTCCGGCTAGTCCAGGTCGGCCAGCTCTGCTCGCAGGTAGCTGACAGTCGAGTAGATCTTGCGTGCTCGGCGCCAGTCGGGGTCAGACGGGTCGAGTGAAGAGACGAGCACCTGGGAGACGGCCTCGACCGTCTCCAGCCGCGTCTCCATGTCCCCGATCCGGTTCGTCGTCCACGGTTGGCCGTGCTCGTACTCGCTGGTCAGCCGGTACAGCCACGCTTCGCGTGGCCCCTGCGGCTCGCAGGGCAGCGTCACCCCTTCGTCCTGGGCGGCCAGTGCGAGCCGTAGAACGCGGACGACACGGAAGAACTTCGCCCGTGCCCGCGCCCAGGGGAACTCGCGCCTGGCGTCGTAGTAGGTGAAGCCGTCTGGATGCCGGAGGGCGAAGTCGTGGAGCTGACTCGCCTTCTCGGCCGTTGTGCTCATGCTGCGTCCTCCTCTCGTTCGGTGATCTTCGCCAGCTCCGCGTCCCAGTCGACGTCGGTGGCTCCGTCCAGACGGAGGCTGATCAGCTCAAGTACCGCCTTGACGCCCGACAGGGAGTGGCGGAGCAGCTCCTGCTCCTCCTCGTCGAACTCGACGTCGTGGGAGACGTTGAGGATCTGCCTGCCGATCTCCTTCATCTTGCCGAGCTTCCCCTCGATCTCCACGTAGCGGAGGTTGTGCTTCCTCTTCCGCTCGCGCTTCTGCTTCTTCTTGGCCTCCTCGGCCTGCTGCTCGATCTCCGTGGGCACGTGCAGGGCTTTCGCGACTGCCTGCTTGCGCTTCGGCGGCAGCTTGTCGAGCATCTTCTCGATCTGCTTGATCGGGGCGGTCTCCAGGAGCTTCTCGGCACCCGTCTGGATCTCGGCCTTCGTTGCGTGAGAGCCGCGGTGCCAGTCCACTCGGTCATCCGGCTTTCCGGTAGTAACAAGACGCACGATGTAGATGACCCACGTCTTGCTTCTGCCCATGCGCCGTCCGATCTCGGTATTCGAGAGCGTGGAGTCGGCCTTTTGGGCGGCGAGGATCTCCAGCCCCGCCTGCCAGTGGAAGTTGTCGCCCTTGGCGGCGAGGTCGATCGCTCTGTCGAGGTGCCGTTCTGCTTGCTTGTTCATGCGTTCACCTCCTCTCGTTGATCCGCTCATTCCGTCCACCCTACCGCACAGCACACGATCCGCTGCAAAGACCGCGTTTTCCGTCCGGGCAAGTCTGGCGGTCATCCCGGCCGGGCGTTAGGGTCACCCGTTCACCCACCGCGACGGAACGGGAGGTACGTGAAGACCCTGCACAAGCGCAAGCGGATCAAGCGCGACCAGCTCGACGCGCTGATCCACGACGCGGAACTCGACCGCGCCCACGCCCAGGACGGCTACCTGCTCGATTACGCCGACTGGTGTGAGGGCGTACTCGCCGCGTTGCGCCTTCTCAGGAGGTACACGGATGACCCGCACGAGACACGGCTGGGGCGCCTGCTGGGCCGCCATCACGGCGGCGGCGATCTTCTGCGCCTTGCTGATCCCCCGGGCCGCGGCAACGACCGCGGAGCCGACGAGCAAGCCGCCGGAGTCGCCCCTTGAGCAGCAGGTGCGCTTCTGGCACCGCAAGGCCGTCGAGCGGATGCGCGAGCTGTTACGAGCGCACGCCTACATCATCCGGCTCGAACACCGGCTCAACGGGGTTCACACCCTGTCGGTGCCACACCTGGCCGCCTGGCTCTGCATCCACCGCTTCGAGGGAAGCTGGACTGACACCGGCGACCCGTACTGGGGCGGACTCCAGATGGACAGGGAGTTCATGCAGAGCTACGCCCCCGCCTGGCTGCTGCGCAAGGGCTGGGCGAACACCTGGACGCCACGCGAGCAGATGTACGTGGCCGAGCGCGCCTGGAAGACGCGCGGCTTCTACCCCTGGCCGAACACGGCCCGCTACTGCGGCTTGCTCTGAACGGTTGCGGGCCGGGCGCTGGGGAGGTTCCCGGCCTGCGACAACCCAGAGGAGGTGACGGTGGAGCACGAGGCGCTCAAGTACGAGCCGGAGGTGCTGCGCGAGCAGCGTGAGCAGGAGCGCGACGAGCGGGACGACGCCCGCGAGCACGAGCAGGAGCGTCGCGCCTGGAACGAACGCCACTACGACGACGAAGGGAGTTCGGCATGAGCGAGTACGACGAGATGCTGGCCGAGGCGAACAAGCGGCTGGCCGAGCAGGAAGGCGGCGGCTCGAACCTGGGCGACCGGGTGGAGCTGGACGAGGGCGGCAACTTCTCCGGCCGCTTCCGGGGCGCGACGATGCTCTCGACTGCGAACGGCGAGCGCACCGCGTACCTGTTCTGGGACGCGAGCGGCGCCGAGAGGTTCGAGTGGGAGTCCGCCGGGCTGGCCGAGGAGATGGACGAGGCAGGACCGCAGGTCGGGGACAAGATCGCGATCGTCCGCGGTCCCGACTACAACTTCGAGGTGAACGGCGAGCCGCGCTCGAAGAAGAAGTACGCCGTTGCTGTCCGCGCTTCCGAGGAGCCGCTCCCGGCAGGCAAGGCCGCCGGGGACGACATCCCGTTCTAGCGGTGGCCGACGACCCTGACGGCTGCCCGCTGCTCTACTGCGCGAACCCCGACTGTCGGCTGCCGCTGACGGCCGACCACGTGATCCTGATCACGACCAGGCACCTACGTCGCTTCTGCGGCCTGCCCTGTGTCGTCAAGGGCTACGAGTTGAGTATCGAGCGGTGGATGCGGGAATGAGCCTGAGTGACGCGCTCTACCTGGCCCAGCGCGGCTGGAAGGTGATCCCGCTGCACGACATGGCCGTCGGGTACTGCTCCTGCCGCAAGGGTCTCAACTGCTCGACGCCGGGCAAGCACCCGCGCCTAGGCAAGTGGCCGGAGCAGGCGAGCTGCGACCCGAACCTGATCGCCGGATGGTGGGAGGGCTGGCCGAACGCGAACGTCGGGGTGGTCACCGGCGTCGCCTCCAAGCTGCTCGTGCTCGACGTCGACCCGCGCTCCGGCGGCTTCGAGTCCCTGGCCGCGTACCTGCCGCTGCCGTCGACCCCGACCGTCTCGACCGGCGGCGGCGGTCGCCACTACTACTTCGAGCACCCGGGCGGCAAGATCCAGGGCCGGGTGCTGGCCGACGGTCTCGAACTCAAGGCCGATGGGCAGTTCGTAGTCGCTCCGCCGAGTCAGACCGGCGGCGAGGAAGGGCGCCCGGCTCACGCCTGGATCGAGCACAAGGACCGGAACCCGGCACCGGCGCCGGACACGCTGCTCGCCGGAGGCCGACGGCCGATCGCGGTGCCCAGCGGCGGTGGCCCGATCCCGGCGGGCAAGCGGCACGTCACCCTGGCGAGGATGGCCGGGGCGATGCGGCGGCAGGGCATGACCGGCAACGAGATCGCCGTCGCCCTGCTGACCGTGTTCCACGAACGCTGCGAGCAGGACGGCGAGCTGACGGACGCGGACGTAGCCGATCTCGCCTACGACGTCGCCCGGCGCTACCCGGGACACGATCCGGCGCAGGTCGCGCTGCGCGAGCAGGCGTTGCGGATCTTGAACGGGGACGCACCCGGAGAGCCATCCCCGGCGCCGCCAGCGGCCCCAGGACGGCCTGCGAAGCGCCGGGTGATCCGCAGGGCTATGTCCGAGATCACGCCGCTCCACCCGGAATGGCTGATCCAGGGCTGGGTGCCGCTGGGGACGCTGACCCTGATCGCCGGAGTCGGCGGCCTCGGCAAGTCGGCGCTCGCCCTGAGCTGGGCCGCCGACGTGACGAACGGCGGTGAGCAGGTGCTGGTGATCAGCTCCGAGGACTCGGCCCAGCACGTGCTTCGTCCACGCTTCGCGGCTGCCGGTGGGAACCCGGCCCGTTTCCACGACCTGACGCTGCCGATCGAGGAGGGCACGTTGACCTTCCCGACCGACTTCGACGAGGTCGCCCGGCACGTCGAGGAGGTCGACGCGAAGCTGTTGATCATCGACCCGATCAGCGCCAGCCTCGACCTGAGCCTGGACAGTCACCGTGACCAGCACGTCAGGGTCGTTCTCGGGAAGCTGCACCGGCTGGCCGAGGAGCGCCACATCGCGGCCGTGATGATCGCCCACCTGAACAAGACCGACTCGAAGGAGATCTACCTGCGGATCTCCGGCTCGACCGGCTTCTACAACGCCGCCCGATCGGTGATCACCGTCACCCCGGACAAGGACGTCGAGGGAGTCGCGGACGAGTTCAAGCGGCTGATCGCGCAGCACAAGCACAACTACGGCCAGCTCCAGCCGACCGAGCGCTGGCAGGTGGTTCCGACCTTCATCGGGATCGGCGGCGAGGAGTTCGAGACGATGAAGCTGGAGTACGTCGAGAAGGCCGATGACGTGACCCGCGACGATGTTCTGTCCTCTGTACGCAAGATCGGCAGAACGGAGCAAGCGGAGGCGTTTCTGCTCATGGCTCTGGAGGATCACGAGTGGCACGAGAAGGAGCCGCTGATTGCGCAAGCGGAGCGCCAGGGGATGAGTGACCGGACAATCCAGCGTGCCGCGAAGCGTCTGAATATAGAAAGTGAGCAGAGAGGCTTTCCAGCCCGCGCATGGTGGCGACTTCCAGATATACCCGACACAGTTCCGCCAGAATTCGAGACAGGTGGCGAACCTGAGTGACAGGTTGGCCAACCCCTACTCACCTGTTGGCGGCGCAAGAGGTTCGCCAGATTCGAGGGGAGTTGGCTAACCACTTGCGCCGCCAGCGTGTGAGTAGGGGTTGGCGAACCAGGGACGTGCCGTCCGATTCGTTCGGTAGCGTGAACAGCGAATGACCACCTGGAGGCACTACGCGAGCAAGATGCTGCCCCTCGTCGCCGCGGAGCTGCGACTCCCCGCGGCCTACCCACGCGGCGGCCGCAAGCTCGTCCAGTGCCCGAAGCACAAGCGACAGATCGGCCGCTCGAACATGTGCCTCGACTGCCACAACGAGGCGTACGCCGAGATCGGCCGACGCTACGCCCTGCGCTCGCAGGGAGAGAGGACTGCCCCATGACCGAAGTCGACGACGACGTCGAGATCACCGATCTCGTCCCCTACGACCCGGCGCCGCTCCCGGCGACCCTGTTCGGCACCGGCGACCCGAAGCTGGCCCTCGCCCGGATGGGCGAGATCGCCAGCGCCCTGATGGACGTGATCGAGCAGAAGAAGCTGTTCAAGACGATCCGCGGCCGCAAGCACGTCTACGTCGAGGGCTGGACGACCCTGGGCGGGATGCTCGGGATCGCGCCGGTCGTGATCTCGACCCGGCCGAACGAGACGGGCGACGGGATCATCGCCCACGTCGAGGCGCGCAGGATCTCGGACGGCGCGGTAGTCGGCGCTGCCGAGGGCGAGTGCTCGCGGGCCGAGGAGAAATGGAAGGACCGCGATCCGTTCGCGATCCGCAGCATGGCCCAGACGCGCGGGATCAGCCGCGCCCTGCGAGCGCCGCTCGGCCAGATCGTCGTACTGGCCGGATACGAGCCAGCGGCCGCCGAGGAGATGCCGCTGGACGACGCTGTGGAGGCCGAGGAGGCGCCGCCTGCGTCTGCTCCGGCGGATGACTCCCCCGGCCCGTTGCCGCCCGAGGTGCGCCCGTCGCCGGAGCAGCTCGCGAAGGTCGGGGAGCTGATGGGCAAGCTCAAGGAGCTGCGCCCGAACGAGGACTGGGTCACGGAGGCGCGCACGTTCCTGGGCATCCCGGACGCGCGCTACATGACCCGGAGCATGGCCGAGAGCCTGATCGAGCACCAGCAGCTCATGTGGGAGCTGGCCGCCTCGATCGCCGCCGAAGAGGCGGACGAGAGTCGCGACGCGGCCCTGGCGCCGGACGAGTAGACCTGGAGAAGCGAGCGGGGCCGCGACGAACGGCCCCGCTCAACACCACCACACCGCGACGACGAGTCGCGCGTGGAGTCTAACCCGCCTCCCCTTCCTCGCTCTCCGGCTCAGGCTCGGCCGGTGGCGCCTCGGGCGTCGACTCGGTGTCTGGCTCGGTCGTCTCGCGCATGGGTTCCTCCGATCGGGTGGACGCCCACGAGTGTAAGGAGTTGACGGAGCCGGGTGGCTGGGAAATAGGCTCCTTTGAGCCGGGCGTGCGGTTCGCCCGTGGGGGGATGGAGCCTGACCGCCCGGCTCCGCCGCAAGGAGCGTACTCGCTGGCACGCAGGCCGGGAGCTACCACTCCCGGCTTCGCGCGTGGCTGACTCCCCCGCTTGTCGTCCGGCGCTGTCGGGGGTTAGCCGGTGGCGGCCGCTTCCGAGGCCCGCGGGAATCAAACCCGCGCGCTCCGAGGCCCGTTGCGCTCCGTGCCCTCGGAACTCCACGCCCGGGTGGCGTCCTCGGAGCGGGATCATCCCGCCTCGGTAGCGGTCGCCGGTCGGTCTTGACCGGCCGCCCCTCGTCACGGCTTGCTGTACGCGTCGGCTCGGGAGCGCGCAGGGTTGCTAACCCCGCCTCACCCTTGCGGGCTGGCGGGTGCCGCTGGCACGCGCTCCGCCGCCCCGTCGAAAGGGATTCTCGCCCGCCTCGTTGCGGGCGCCGGATCGGGGGGACACCTCATTGCTTCCGTGCTGGAGGGGCGGTCGGTGAAGACCGCTTGTCGGCGTCCGCGCGGGCTGGCCCTTTCGCAGCCGGGCCGGTCGCGGTGGCCCTGGCGCCTCACCCTCGCCCCTTGTCTCCGGGGGGTGAAGCCGCGCTGCACCCACTAATGTACCGACCCCCGCACGAAAGGACATGACACAAACGGGGGATCGTGTCAGGAGTGATTGAGCAGCCAGAGCTTGCCGCGCATCTGGCTGCGAGCCGCGCGCAGGCCACGCTCGTTGTTCTCGCTGACGGCCGCCTGCCAGACCTGCTTGTAGAGCACGTGGCTGTCGAAGATGTAGAAGTCGATGAAGCGCACCTTCGACTGGAGCGTCCGACAGGCAGGCGTCGACTCGCGCCCGACGTAGCGGCGACGGTCGCCCCGCTGCTCGTAGTAGCGGCCCAGCTCGCGCTCGGCGTGCCGACTCCGCTGGTCGGGATGCCGGGCCATGTAGTCGTTCTGGCGATCGCTGTTCGCGCGGCGGCAGAGCGAGCAGCGGCACCCGGCGCGGTAGCTCGTCATCGACGCCTGCCCGACCGGCTGGCGGCACTCGAAGCAGGGATCCTCGGCCCGGGGGAAGCTCCAGAACACTTCGGCGCCGCAGTGGATGCAGCTCACCGCTTCGTCCCGAACAGGAACTCGCGCCGGAGCATCGCGGCGATCATCGGATCGGCCAGCCTGTACCTGGCCGTGACCGCGGCCATTGTCTCGATCATCGACTCCTCGGGCAGCGCCTCCAGCGTCCGCTGGGCCGCGGCCCTGATCCGGGCCTGCCTGACCCGCTCGGCGGCCGCCGTGGGCCTCCACAGCCCGTCCCGGGAGCGTTCGGTCATCCCGTAACGCCGCATCCAGGCTAGGCGGGTGCCGACCGGCCGGTTGTCGTCGAGGCCTATCAGCTCGGCCAGCGCCTCCGTCTCGGCCCAGCCCTCCTCGCCGCCCGCCTCGGCCAGCCGGAACAGCAGGTCGAGGTCGCGGAACTCGTACAGGCTGGCGCCGCGCCGGTGGCCGTTGCCCTTCACGCGATTACCCGGTAGATGCGCTGGCCGCCGCGGCCGCGCCGGTCGAGCCGCAGGCTCCCGCGGTCGTGGGCGGCCCGGAGCTGGACGGCCGCGTGGTTGCGGCTGACGCCGGTCGCCGTCCCGACATCGGTTGACGTCACGTCCTGGTCGGGCGGCAGCGTGTGCAGGAACTCCTCCAGCCTGTCGAGGGACAGCTCGCCGTGGCCGTTCGTCGACGGCTTCGGCTTCGGCTTCGCCGGGGGATTGAGCGCGTCGAGCACCCGCTTCGTGCGGCGCTGGTTCGTCCGCAGCTCCGCGAGCGTCGCCTCGGCGCGCTCGATCTCCTCCGTCAGCCGCTTGTGCTCGGCTTGCACTGGTGCTAAGGCCGCCTCCAGGGCGGCCGTGGTGGTGTAGGTGTCCATCTCACTCCTCGTCGTCTGTTGACTCGCCCCGGTGGATCAGGGCGTGGATCGTCGAAGACCCGTAGCCGAGTGCCTCTCCGATCATGCGGACGCTCGCGCCCTCGGACTGGGCCTCGGTCACGGCCGTCGCCAGCTCGCCTCGCACGTCCAGGGCGTTCTGCTCGGCTCGGCGCATCCTGCGGACGATCCGGCGGAGCTGTGTCCGGCGGGTCGGTGTCAGGCCGCCCACCGGCCGTCCCATCCGTGCTGTGGTTGCCATTCGCGTCACCTCCTCTCGCTGTCCCGGTCTCCGAACAGAATAGCGTCAGCGCCTCCAGCGTTCGGCCTCGTGGCGCAGGTGGCTGGCGGCGTTGCGGAACTCCCGCGGCCACAGCTCGTCGAGCATGCTCGCCGCCAGCTCGTACTCGGCGGCCAGCTTGTCCCGCTCCTTCTCACGCCGCTCGCGAACGTGGCGGAGCGTCTCGGCAGTGATCGGGCGCTTACTCATTCCAGAGCACCTCGTTCTCGTCGGCAGGCTCGTACGCCTCCGGGTGGATCCTGATCGGCTCCAGCCCGTTCTCGACTCGCAGCGGGTTCGCCCGCTCGACGCAGTCGCGGCAGACCGGCTCGCGCTTCCCGTTGACGAAGACGGACGGCACCCAGCTCGGGTTGAAGCCGAACGTCCGCCGACAGGAGATGCAGGCGCCGAAGATCATCACGTAGCCCATCAGCGGCCTGACTCTCGCTCGATCACGCGCGCTCGCCGGATCACGGACTCAGGCAGCTCGGCGTGCTCGCCCGTGCTCGGGTCGAACCCGGCGAGGATCATCGGCCCGGCTATCCAGTCGCCGTGGAACAGCCCGATCCCCGGGACCATGTAGTCGGTCGCCCTCCAGTTGACGCCGTCCTGGCCGGGGTACTCGTACTTGCCCTCCTCGTGGATGTAGGCGGTCGCCTTGCCACCGTCCTTGATGAACGGGGGCAGGCTGATCGCCTCGACGTAGCCGCCTACGAGCTTCTGGAGCGTCTCCAGCCCTGAGCGTTCGCTGTTCAGCTCGTGGAACTCAAGCGGCCCGTTGAGCGGGATCAGCAACACGCGCAGTGGAGTCTTCGTGTCGTCGCTCGCCTCCAGCATCGTCGGTGTGGTGTCGTTCATGCGTCCTCCTCTCTTTCGTTCGGTGTCACGGACGGATCAAGCGTAGCGGGTTTCGTGCGGGATGGTGAACGCGGCTCCTCCCAGGTGCCGAACCCCCAGGGCAGATCGCCCTGGACGCGCAGCCGACTCGCGGCGAACATCCGGTCGCGATCGGTGGCGATCACCGTCACGTTGCCCAGCGGGCGCAGCCGCTCGCGCGCTTCCTGCTCCGAGTACGTCCTCATCGGATCACCTGCTCGATCTGCTCGTCGTAGCCCCACACCTGCTCCTCCCAGATCCTCGGCTCGCCGTTCGGTCCCAGCAGGATCGCGTTGAAGCCGGGGCGGCCGTGCTTGATGTCGGCGTGCTTCTCGGTCACCCGGCAGCGTCGCCGCTCCCCGCCGAAGGACAGGTAGAGCAGCTCGTCCCCGACCTCGTAGCGCCAGCGGCGAGCTGGCGGCGGCTCGGGCAGCGGCGTGTAGCCGCTCACCGCTCGCGCTCCAGGCTGTTCTCCAGGACTAGCCCGTAGAACTTGCCCGTCTCGGCGTCCTCGACGTAGCAGTGCCCCATCGTGCCGTTGCGTGGAGTGCCGGGAGGCTGGCACTTGACCAGCCGCGTGCCCGGCTTCGGCTGGTAGTTGCGGCGGTCGAAGATGTCGAACCCGACCGGCTTGTAGATGTAGACGCGCTGGCGGCTCATTCGGTCACCCTCCAGACGCCGACGGTGTTGCCGTTGTCGTCGCGGATCGAGCCGTACTGGTTGAGGGACAGCCGCTCGACGCCGTAGCCGATCAGGGCTTCGTCCACGGCGTCGCGCACGTCGTCGGCCGTCTGCATCGCCTCGTTGCCGAGGTTGATCGTGATCAGGAGGCGCATCAGTAGTCGAACCCTTCTCGCGCCCACTGCGCTTCCATTGCCGCGTAGGCGGCCTCGCGGGCGGCGGAGCCGGGCGGCCCTGCCATCTGCGCGTGGCGCGTGTCGTGGTAGCCCCGCGCGTACTCCGGGTCGCGCAGGTTGTCGCGGAGCTGGCGGCAGCCGGAGTGAACCCAGCCCTCGCCGTCGTTCGTGATCTGGTCGCCCTGCTCGATCGGACGCTCGCAGGCGCCGCAGGTGCTGGCGTAGCGTGCTCTCATGGTCGCCTCCGCAGCGCGGCGGTGATCGGGAACGCCCCGATCGCCGTGACCGGCATCAGGCCGTGCCTGGCGGCTTCGTGGCCGCTGATGGCAATCAGCGGGAGGATCGTCAGCAGCAGGAGAGCGCGCTTCATCGGCCCGTCTCCAGCAGCTCGGCTATCCGGTCCTGGGTGCGGGCCTCTTCGAGGGCGGCCCGCTGGCCGCTCGGACGCTTGAGCTTGCGGAACCGCTCCGCGTCCTGGTAGGCCCGCTCGGCTCGCGCCCGGTGAATGGCCGCGGCCTTGTGGTCGGGCTGGAACCCGTCGTGCATGGTGCTCCTCTCGGTGGGTGTTCCGTGCATTGCGCCCACTGTACGGCACCCGGAACGAAAAGGCATCCCCCGTTTGCGTCATCGTGTTCGGACGTCCGCACACACGATCCCCCATCTGAGTCATGGCAGTTTCGTTCGGGTGCGCGTACAGTGGTCGGCGTGAGAACTTCACCCACCACGCCGAGGAGGCGATAGCACGATGCAAGGCATCTTCATCAACGGGCGCCGCCCGTCCAGTAAGAAGGAGGTGCGCGAGGCCGTAGCGATCAGCCCCGCGTCCGTCCGTCTCGAAGCGACCAGCCTGTTCGGGAATGAGTACGACGGGCCGGTGTCCGAGGCGCCCGACGGCACCTACTTCATAGTCGGGCCGGACCCGTACACGAAGCGCAACTTCTACGGCCAGGTTCACGTCCAGGGCGGCAAGGCGGCGGTCAAATGACCGCTGCCACCGCCCAGGCGGAGGCCGTCGAGTTCCTCCGCAACGTGATCGAGACGCCCGAGGACGAGGCGGCCAGCCTCTACCCGGGCACGAACGGCAACACCCGCGTCTTCCTGCGCGACCTGCTCAACAAGCAGCTCAAGTACGGCGAGCTGACCGAGCGCCAGGTCGACGCGGTGCTCAAGATCCGCGACCGCTCCCGCGAGTGGAGGCACGACCGCGCCGAGCGCGCCGCCAACGCCCAGCCGTTCCGGGCCGGGCGGCGGACGATCCAGGGCGTGATCATCTCCACCCGCGAGCAGGACACCGGCTACGGCCCCACGCTCAAGTGCCTGATCGACGAGGGTGACGGCAACCGGGTCTGGGGCACGGTGCCCGCCCAGCTCCGCGAGCTGACCGAGATCACCCGCTTCTACAACGAGGCGGGCGAGTACGTCGAGCAGCCGCCGCGCTGCCCCGACCTCAAGGGCCAGACGGTGCGCCTGACCGCGACCGTCCAGCAGAGCGACGACGACCCGCACTTCGGCTTCTACTCCCGCCCCACCGACGGCGAGCTGACCGATGTCTAGGCCGCGGCAGCGAATCAGCGTGATCGAGTCAGACGAGTACCGGCGCGAGGTCGAGCAGCTCAAGGCCGACCCGCTGATCCAGGCGATGGAGGCGAGCCTCCAGCCGGACGTCGACACCGAGGAATGGGCGTTCATCCGAGCCGCCAGCGACGAGTACCAGCGCCGCGGCGGCGAAGCGATGACGATCGGCGGGCCTGCCCGCGCGATCACCGCCCTCCGGGCCAGCAGGCCGACCGCGACGACGACGGAGGAGGTGAACACGATGTCCGAACCGACGACGACGAGCGAGGAGGCCGAGGTGACCGAGCCGGTCACGAAGCCGAAGCAGGACTGGACGCCGCTGACGCGCAAGCGCAAGCTGACCAGGAACGCGAAGGCGGCCGGGGCCGAGGTAGCGAAAGCCCGCGGCTCCCGCTACACCCACGTCCTCGACGCGAACGGGATGACCCTCTGCGGCCTCAACTCCGCGAGCTGGAAGAAGCGGGCCGAGCTGACGCCCGCCCAGCAGGTGATCAACTGCCCGGTCTGCGCCGAGGCCCAGAAGGCGCTGTAAGCCCGACGACGGCCCCCGAGACCCGGGGGCTGTCTCGCGGCTGGAGCGAGCGCGAGCGGCTCCCAGTTGCGCCACATCCCCTGTGACGACAGCAAGGTAGGCCGGTAGATCGGCGCGCTCAGGCCCAGGCGTCGACGAAGCTGGGCGAGCGCCAGCGGTCCATGAAGGCGCCGTGCCCGACCAGCGAGCCGTTGCCTTCGTGCTGGACGAGCGACGGCACCACGATCCGGTAGCGGCGCCGGTTCGCGATCAGGTAGTCGGAGACGCCCAGGTCGGCGCAGGCCTGCGCGTCGTAGCCCGGGCGGCCCGTCCAGCCCGCGTAGAACTCGGCCAGCCGGGGCGCGTCGGCGCCGGGCACGTAGAAGCACTGGGCGTGGACGAAGTCGCGGCCGGGCGCCCAGCGCGACCCAGCGCGGTCGGCCTTCGGGCGACAAGTGAACATCTGCACAAGCTGGTCGCGCCACGGCTCGATCGCCGCCTGGAGCTTCGCCTCGAAGGCGAGCGTCAGCAGCACGTCGTCCTCCATGTGGACGGCGTCGTCGGTGCCCTGGCGGCGGAAGGCGGCCGCGAAGTTCGCGATGATGTCGCGCCGCTCGTCGACCTGGAACTCGACCGGCAGCCGCTCGCGCAGGTAGTCGCAGCCCTCCCGGCGCAGCCCGGCGACGGTGCGGACGATGTAGCGCACTACCAGAAGTGGATCAGCGCGATCACCGAGACGACCGCGAGCACCACGAGCGCCACGCCGGGCAGGTTGATCCCGACCGTGCTGTTCACTTGCCCCGCTTCCCTGACGGCTTGAGCGGCCCGCGACGATGCACGACCGCGTTGACCTTCGACGGTGTCCCGGCCGTGTCCTTGCGCGCGGCGTACGACTTGGCGGCCCGGTGGATCTTGACGCGCTCCCGCTCGCTGATCCCGGCCTTCTTCGCCTGCGTCTTCGTCGGCACCGGGTACTTCCTCGACTTCGGGTAGACGAACGCCGAGTCCGGGAGCTTGCTGCGCTGCTTCGCCGTCAGCGCCATGACGATCGGATCTTACAGCGGCCAGAACCAGTTCGGACCCGTCGCGTCCTTGCCGCAGTGGGTCATCCCATTGTCCAGCCCTACGTGGGCGATCCCGCGCGGGCTGACGATGTACGCGGGCGTGACCGCGCCGTAGCGTCGCATCCGGCCCTCGTGGTCGAGCAGCAGCCCGCAGCGCTCGCAGCCACGCTTGACGTCGGGCGGCTCGCGGTACTCGCCCATGTCGAGGCCCGGCTGCTCAGGCATCGCACTCGCAGCCGCGACCGGGGAACATCGTCGACTCGCCGTCCCGCCCGATCACCCAGGTCGCGTCGTGGCTGTGGACGGTCACGCAGCAGCGGCAGTCGTTGTAGTGCCAGTGGCAACGCTCGACGCCCTCGGCGCCCATCACCCGCTGCATCTCCAGGAGCTGGAGCATCGAGACGTGCCCGTCCATGCACTTGATCAGCAACTCGCTCATCGTCGTCCTCACCTCCCTCCAGTCTCTCGTGCCGCGCGCAGCCGGGCGAGCTTCCTGACGGCGGTGTCGCGCTCGTGGCTGCCCGTCTCGGGATGTTCGATCAGTTGCCGCAGCTTCGCGATCGTCCCGGTCTGTGGCTCGTCCCCGTAGGCCAGCTTCGCGTACCAGGGGTGATCGTCGATTGCCGGGTACAGGTCGCGGGCTAACCAGAGCAGTCGCTGGACGGCGTCCTCGATCTCCTCGTCGCCGGTCTCCAGCGCCCGGAGCTGCCGGGCGATGATCATCGCCTGCATCGCGGCGTCCTTCTTCGTCGTCATTGCAGCTCCCGCCACTTCCAGCGTGTCCAGATCTGGCCGGTGGTCAGGTTCTCGATCACCGTGCCCTCGCGATCGGGCGGCGTCTCGATCTTGAGCTGGCGCGCGGCCGCCCAGGCGCCCTCGGGGTCGTGCGCGTAGGCGACGTTCGCGCCGCGCGTGATCCTGAACGTGGCGCCCTCGCGCAGCGTCTCCTCGTTGATCACGGGCGGTATCCCTTGAGCGCGGGCGTCAGCCGCTGCTTGCGCAGGACGGAGAGGTTGTAGCGGATCCGTCCGCGGACGCCCGGGTCGTGGGGGTTGTGGCGGAGCGGGAACAGGTGCTGGATCTCGCGCTTCGGCGTGCGCCCGTAGCAGAGCGCGTAGGTCGCGGCCGTGTCGCGGTAACGCATGAAGTGGTCGTAGCCCTCGGCGGTGAGCGCCTCGATGTCGCGCTCGCGTTCGGCGGCGTCCTGGTAGCCGCGGGTGATCTCGGTGATCTGGAACATGCTCGTCGTCCTTTCGGTGGCGGTGAAGGTCACGCTCCCACTGTACCGCCACCCGCACGAAACTGCATGCCCCGAATGGGTCATCGTGTGCCGCTACCCGAACGCTGGTCGTGGCAGTCGACACACAGCCAGCGCCCCTGCCCCGATCGTGAGCGGCAGTAGAGCTGCTGCTGGCAGCCGTCGCACCTCGTGAACTTCGCCCACTGTCCCCAGCGTTCCCAGGCCTCGCGCGCGAGGCGCTCCAGCTCATTCATGGCCCGGCCCGGTCGGCAGGCCCGGCTGCCACTCGCGCTGGCGCATCTTCGACCTCCCCAGCGTCACTTCGCCCTCGGCCTGCGTCTGCACGAGCCGGGTGGCGGAGATCAGGAAGGGGAAGTCGTCGGCAAGCTCGGCCGGGATCGTGAACAGGTGGTACTCGTTCGCGGTGTCCACTAGCCGGGACTCGGGCGGGAACACCTCCAGCCCTAGCGCCTCCGGCCCGGCGACCTCGTTCTTGATCGCCTGGTAGTGCCTCCAGTCGCGGACGGCCGCGCGGTCGTGCCGGTGGAAGCTGACGTGCTGCGCGCCGTGCCCGATCTCGCGGATGAAGACGGAGTAGAGGTCGTTGCGGTAGGCGCGGTCGGGCGGCGTCAGGCCGTGGGCGGCGTAGCCCGCCGGGTCCCCGATCGTCGCTCGTTCCAGCGGCTGCCAGGCGCGGCGTTTCTGCTGCGTCGGACGTTGTCGTCTCCTGGACATTCGTTCACCTCCTCTCATGCGTGGTCGCACCCAGTCTAGCACATTTCGTTCTGACCCCCGCACGGAAGTCTGCTATACTGGGTGCGAGCCGCCGAACGAAAGGAGGTGAAACCCATGAGCGACGACACCACCACACACGAGATCCACTCCGCCGACCAGGTGCTCGACGCGCGCCGGGAGCTGGCCCGCATGAACTACGGCCAGATGCTCCCGACGGCGACGGTGCTGGCCGAAGAGGACTGGCTCCGTTACGTGCAGGCGATGGCCGAGACGGTTCCGGCCGGTGAGACGATCGCCTTCCCGACCGAGGCCGAGGTGAGCTGGAGCTGGCCGGACGGCGTCCTGATCCTGTTCGAGACGCCGCTCAACGTCCAGCACTCGATCCTCTCCCGCGAGGGGCGCGACGGCAGGATCGAGCGTGTCCCCGACCGGAGCGAGCAGCAGCTCGCTCAGGGGCTGGCGTTAGTCCCGCAGACGGAGGCCACGGTCGTAGACGCGGACGGCAAGCGTGCCGAGATCCAGGCGATCGGCCTGATCTGGATAGGCGCCGACCCGACCGATCTGATCACCGGCTTCTGGCTGCCAGGTTCCCTGATGCAAGCGGGCGAGCTGGGAGTGATCAGCCAGTCGTCCCGGTTACTCGTCTCCATCATCACCGCCCTCGGTCACCGGCTGACCCGGGTCGGGCCGCCCGTGACCGCAGGACGGGGCGAGCGGCGCCGCGTGCAGCGCGAGCTGCCGGAGCTGCGCGTGCTCAGCCTCGGCAGCCGGGACAAGCCGACCAGGGCCGAGGAGCCGACGAGCGTCAACTGGACGCACCGCTGGTTAGTCCGAGGGCACTGGCGACAGCAGCCGCACGGCTTCAACCGCAAGCTGCGCCGCCTCAAGTGGATAGACCCGTACGTCAAGGGTCCCGAGGACAAGCCGCTCGACATCCGCCCGACGGTCTGGAGGACGGGGCCGCCCGAATGAGCCAGCTCCAGCACGTCTACGACGACGGCGGCCGCGAGGCGGCTGGCTTCACCGGCAAGACCGGCGACTGCGTCACGAGGGCGATCACGATCGCCAGCGGCGCCGACTACCGCCAGGTCTACGACGAGCTGTTCCAGGCGACGCTCGATGACCGCTTCTTCATGCGCAAGCTCGAAGCGCGGTACGGCGAGAACGCGCGTAAGCACGCCTCGCCACGGACGGGCGTCAACCGGCGGATCTACGACCGCTACCTGCGCGACCACGGCTGGGAATGGACGGCGACGATGGGGATCGGCACCGGCTGCCAGGTTCACCTGCGCGAGGGCGAGCTGCCCCCGTTCGGGCGGCTGATCGTCCGCCTCTCCCGCCACCTGACCACCGTGCTCGACGGTGTGATCCACGACACCTTCAACCCGAGCCGCGACGGCACCCGCTGCGTCTACGGCTACTACCAACCCGGATGGAACCACTACACGAAAGGACGACGATGAGCACAACTCCGAAGTACCCCGACGTCGAGGTCCAGCTCACGGGCCGCGACGGCAACGCCTACGCGATCATGGGCGCCGTGACCGAGGCGCTCCGGCGCGCGGGCGTCTCCCAGCGCGAGCGCGACGCCTACATCGAGGAGAGCACCTCCGGCGACTACGACCACCTGCTCAGGACGGCGATGCGCTGGGTGACGGTCGCATGATGGATCCGAAGCAGGCGAAGACGCTGGCCGCGCTGAACGAGGCGCGGCGCGAGCGCGACGTAGCGATCGACCACGTGCACAAGCTGGAGGCCGAGCTGGCCGAGGCGAGACGGCACCGCGACCGGCTGATCGAGTTCCTCGATCACACGCTGACCCACTTCGGCGTGCGGATGTCCGAGCAGTGGAGGGCGCACGCGCGAGCGGCGATCCGGGAGTAAGCTCCAGCCGATGTCCGCGACCACAGAACGCACCTGGGAGCCGCGGATCGTCGGGCACGAGGACGTCGACCCGGCGACGCTCGTCGGCAACCCGCGCAACTGGCGGCTGCACAACGCGCACCAGTCTCGGGCACTCGCGGGCGTCCTCGATCGCGTCGGCTGGGTGCAGACGGTGATCGTCAACCGCAGCTCCGGCCACCTCGTCGACGGGCACCTGCGGGTCGCGCTCGCTCTCGATCGGGGCGAGCCGACCGTGCCCGTCTCCTACGTCGAGCTGGACGAGGCGGAGGAGCGGATCGTGCTCGCGACCCTGGATCCGCTGGGCGAGCTGGCCGGGTCGGACGACGGCTCGCTCAAGTCGCTGCTCTCGACCTTCGACGAGCAGGACGCCGGTGTGGTCGGGCTGCTGGAGAAGCTCAGGAAGCTGGACGAGTTCCCGACCCAGGAGGAGATCGACAACAGGTCGGAGGAGCTGGAGCACCGCTTCGACGGCGAGCACCAGCAGTTGCTCCAGGTGATCTGCCCCTCGTGCGGCGCCGAGTTCGGCGTCGAGCAGGAGAAGGTCGCGAACCCCTAGCAGTTCCGTTCGCAGGCGCGAACGGATCCGATATGCTCGCCCGGTGTCCGAGCGAGTGTTCTCACCCGATGACTTCATCAAGGCCGCGGGCTGGCAGGTGGCGGCGAGCGTGCCGGAGTGGCCGCACGAGTATTCGCTGCCGGGCAAGAAGACGGCGGGCGTGCCAGCTCCGCCGGACGAGGTCCGCGACGAGTTCATCGCCTTCATCGGGGAGCAGGGCGAGCCGGGCGAGTTCCTCGGTCACGCCTTCACCTACTGGACGCACCCGGACGACGGCTACATCTACTGGGCGAGTCCGGGCCTGTACGTCGAGGGCGTGATCGTCAACCGGCGCAAGCAGGACGCGCCGCACCCGAAGCCGCGACGAGAGCGAGGTTCCTGATGCCGGTCTTGAAGTCCGACTACGTGTTGCAGGGCGACCAGCGGGCCTGGCCGCTCGTCTGGCTGGAGTCGGGGATGCTCGGCCCGCCGCAGATCGAGTGCTCCGACGAGCTGCTGGAGCTGGCCTTCGGCGCGGGCGCCTCGCGCAAGCTCAAGTCCTGGGGGCACACGGGGCCGGTCGGCGTTCACTGGCTGGCGACGCGCTCCGGCACGCCGTACCACACTGACCCGGCCTACGCGAGGTACACGCATCATCTGATCGTGCGCAACGACGGCTTTCGGCTGCGCGGCCAGGAGGATCGCCCGGACGCGCCGATCCTGCGTCCCGGCGTCTACTACTGCCTGGACGCGCACTCGCCGCACCAGGTGGTCGAGGACAAGCGTCTCAGCTCGCTCCGGCTGGGCGGCGGCAAGCCGGTCTACAAGCTCCAGGTGGCCTTCGACACCGACGAGCCGTACGAGCCTGGTGATGCGCTGCCGATCCTGCTGGACAAGCTGAACGGCGGCGAGATCCGCGACGGGATCGTGGAGGCGGCGAAGACGGCGGCGGCGCCCAGGTCGGGTGCGCGCCCGTGACCGTCAAGGAGCTGCTCGAACTGCTCGCGCGGGCCAGGCCGGAGGACGACGTCTACCTGGTCGACGGCGAGGGCACGTTCCGCCCGATCGACTCGGTTGCCGTCACCTGGACGGAGGACGACGGCTGGACGGTCGAGTTGCGTGCGGCGGCCGTGGAGACCGAGTGAGCGAGCAGCTCGTGATCCGGCGCGAGCGCCCGGCGCCGCCGAAGCAATGCACGTTGTGCGGCCGTCGTGGCTGGCGCTGGTTCCTGCCGATCGACGGCACAAGGTCGTCTGCAAGTCGGCCGTGCAGTGCGAGCGACGGAGGCGGCGTGTCTTGCCGCCTCGTCGCCGTCGGGTCAGCCGGTGATCTCGGTGAAGCCGGTCGGCTGCACCTGGAAGGAGCGGCCGTTCCAGGTGATCACGTCGTGAACGCTCAGGCTGGGCAGCTCGTAGCCCCAGTCCTCAAGACGGTCGGCGTCTTCCCGGTCGACGCGGTTGAAGCAGCGGAACAGCAGCTCGTTGACGCGGCTGGTGTAGTTGTCGGGCGTGCCCGGCTCGCAGTGCTCGTCGGGGACGTTGCCTTCCCAGGTCTGGCGCTGGAAGTGGCTGTAGACGCGGACGCGCATGGTTCAGGTCTCCTTCGTCGTCGTGATCTTGCGGTGGCAGATGTCGCATCTCCAGGGGTGCTGGATTCCCTCGTCGCCCGTGAAGGTCGGGCCGTAGGCGTAGGTCGCCTTGCGGCCGCAGACGGTGGTCGGGTCGGCGGTTCCGTTCGCGCGCATCTTGACGGCGTGCTGCGCCTCGCCGTGTCTGGTCATCGCGTATGCGTAAGTGATCATGCACGAAGTGTACGGGCACCCGCACGAAAGTCCATGACCCGAATGGGGCATTGAGACTGCACGAGGTCAACGACGAACTGCTGGCGGCGATCGAGTCGCAGCCGGTCTCGAACGTGCGCTGGGTGCCGATCGAGAAGGTCGAGGCGAACGACTACAACCCGAACAAGGTGGCGCCGAACGAGCTGCGCCTGCTCCACACCTCGGTGATGGCGGACGGCTTCACCCAGCCGGTCGTCACCGTGCACGAGCGCGAGCGCGACGTGTACGTGATCGTCGACGGCTTCCACCGCTGGCTGCTGCTCAAGCGCTACGACGACGTCCGTGAGCTGACCGGCGGCCTCTGCCCGGTCGTGATCATCGAGGCGCCGCTCGCAGGCCGGATGGCCTCGACGATCCGGCACAACCGGGCCAGGGGCAAGCACTCGATCGCGGGCATGTCGCAGGTCGTGTTCGGGATGCTCGACCAGGGACTGACCGACGAGCGGATCTGCGCCGAGCTGGGGCTGGAGGCCGACGAGCTGCTCCGGCTCAAGCACATCACCGGCTTCGCGCGCCTGTTCGCGGACGCCGAGTACGGCAAGGCCTGGCAGACGCGCAGGATGATCCAGCTCAAGCAGGCGTACGATTCGGAGCACGAATCTTCTGGTTCGGCATGACGTCGTCACAGGGAGGTTGAGATGCCACACACGGTCCACAAGCGGGGCGGATCGCGCCCGTACAAGATCGTCAACAAGGAGACGCGCAAGCAGGTCGGCTCGTCGAAGACGAAGGCTGCCGCGCTCGCCTCGGCCCGGATCCGTGACCAGCAGTCGGGCCACACGAAGTAGGCAAGCCTGCCGGGTTCCCGCTTGCCCCAGGCCAGCAGAAGCTGGTAAGACGTGGTGTGCTCGGCATCGGCCAGGACGCCGGGATGGCAAGCTGCGCGCCGTCAGACTCCAGGTGCTGGAACGTGACCGCTACATCTGTCGTCGCTGTGGACAACAGGCCAGTCAGATCGAACATCTGCTGCCGCTCGTGCTCGGCGGCCCCACGACCCCTGCTCCAGAACAGATGATCTCGGTCTGCGCCCACTGCAACCAGCGAGGCCAGTCACAAGCAGACAGGCGGCAGGAGGCTCGCCCATGAGCCAGCGCCGACCGGCATCGGACCCCCGCCATGAAGTCGGTACCCAGCTCCGGCCGTCCGGGAGAAACAGTGGGGAAAATCGTTGAGGCAGAGATCGCTGCGAATTCGCTGCTCGGCCACGGTCCCGTCGACCGGCTTGCCCTGTCGGAACTACGCGAAGAACATGACCGACCTCTGCGCCTCGCACCTCGGCCTCGTCGGCCGCCCGCGCAAGCTGACGGTCGAGCTGACCGACCAGGTCTGCACGATGCTTCGCTCGGGCGTGCCGATGACCATCGCCTGCGCCGCCGTCGGTGTCGCCTACCCGACGTACTCGGGCTGGCTGCGGGACGAGCGCCCGGAGTTCCAGCGCTTCAAGGAGCGGACGGAGGAGGCGCAGGCGTTCGGGACGGCGAAGCTCGTCGCCGCGATCGCCGCCTCGGCGCCCAGTACCTGGCAGGCCGCGGGCTGGATGCTCGAACGCACCCAGCCGGAGACGTTCGCGCGGATCACGCAGCGCGAGCTGGCGGCGAAGCCGGACACGAAGCCGTCCGACCCGTTCACCCGCTTCGTCCCCGATGAACTCTCAGCCAGACGCGCCAGCACGGCTTGAGTCGTTCGCGCAGTTCTGCGCGCACCTGAGACTGGAGAACGGCGACCCCTTCGAGCTGGAGGACTTCCAGCACCGGATGCTGTTCGACTACTTCGCCGGGATCACCGAGACGCTGGTGATGCTGCCGAAGAAGAACGGCAAGACGACGCTGCTCGGCGCGCTCGCCCTCCACCACCTGATCACCACCGCCGACGCCGAGTGCGTGATCGGCGCCGCCACCCGCGACCAGGCCGGGATCCTCTTCAAGCAGGCCTCCGGCTTCGTTCGCCGCTCACCCGGGCTGGCCGTCCACGCCGACCTCAAGCCCGGCTACCGGGAGATCCGCAACAAGGCCGACGCCGGGGTGATCCGCGTGCTCGCCTCCGACGTCGACGGCGCCGACGGTGTCATCCCCACGCTCGCCCTGGTAGACGAGCTGCACCGGCACCGCAACGCCGGGCTGTACGGCGTCTTCCGTGACGGCCTCGGCCCCCGCAACGGGCAGATGCTGACCATCTCGACCGCCGGGGACAACGAAGCCGGGACGCTCGGCGTGCTCCGCACCTCCGCCAGACACCTACCGCTCGTCGTCACACGGCTCGACGGCCGCTACACGTACGCGCGCTCGGCCGACAGCTCCTTCGCGATGCACGAATGGTCATTGAAGGACGCCGACGACGTGCACGACATGCAGCTCGTGAAGCTGGTCAACCCGCTCGCCTCGCAAACGGTCGAGAAGCTGCGCGCCCGCCACGACTCGCCCTCGATGCTGCCCTGGCAGTGGCTCCGCTTCGCCTGCGGCATCTGGGCGGCCGGGGAAGCCTGGTGGATGGTGCCCGACGTCTGGCAGGCGAACGCCGTCGCGGAGCAGCTCGCGGACGGCGACCACGTCGCGCTCGGCTTCGACGGCGCCCGCTACGGCGACGCGACCGCGCTGGTCGCCTGTCGGATCGACGACGGGCTGCTCCAGCTCCTGCACGTCTGGGAAGCGCCGACCACGCCCGCGCCCGCGAACTGGGAGGTGCCCGCCGGGGAGGTTGACCGGGCGCTGAACGCGGCGATGGGCCGCTTCAAGGTCGCGCGCGGCTACTTCGACCCGCCGCTCTGGCAGTCGGAGATCGACGGCTGGGCACACGAGTACGGCGAGACGCAGGTGATGCGCTTCTGGACGGCGCGAACGCGGATGATGCACGCTGTGGAAAGATTCCGAACCGACAACGTCGCCGGTGAGGTGCCGCACGTCCCCAACCCCGTCCTGGACAAGCATGTGCTGAACGCGCAAGCTAAGGAGGTGCGCGGCGGCTACTGGCTGACCCGCAGGAGCGAGCGCGAGAAGATCGACGCCGCGGTCGCCTCCGTGCTCGCCTACGAGGCCCGCTGCGACGTGCTCCAGGCGGACGAGCGCCCCGCCCAGGCGGCCTTCCTGTGACCGCCACCGGCGCCCTGCCGCCGCGGCTGGCGGAACGGACGCCGGAGGACTGGCGGACGCTGCTGCTCGCCCAGCTCGCCTCCCAGCGCGCCTGGGTGGAGCTGTACGAGGCGTACTACGACGGCAACCACCCCTTGCAGTTCGCGACCACGAAATACCGGGAGGCGTTCGCGAATCTGTTCAACCACTTCGCGGACAACTGGTGCCAGCTCATCGTCGACTCGGCGGTCGAGCGGCTGACGATCGTCGGCTTCGAGATCGGCTCCGGCCCGAACGAGGCCGCCTGGGAGCTGTGGCAGCAGAACGCGCTCGACGTCGAGAGCGTGATCGCGCACACCGAGACCGGCAAGAGCGGCCGCTGCTACCTGCTCGTCGACCCGACCGGCGACCCGCCGCGGATCAGCGTCGAGCACCCGGCCCAGATGATCGTCGCCAGCGACCCCGGCGACCGGCGCAAGCGCCTGGCGGCGCTCAAGCGCTGGCTGGGGGACGACGGCTACCAGTACGTGAACCTGTACCTGCCCGACATCGTGCTCAAGTGGGAGTCGGAGCAGCCGGTGCAGGTGCAGGGGCAGACGATCGAATGGGTCGAGCGCAGCGACGCCCCGTCGGAGGAGACGAACACGCTCGGGGTCGTGCCGGTGATCCCGCTGGAGAACAAGCCGGGGCTGCTCGGCACGCCGCACTCCGACCTGGAACCGGCGATCCCCTTGCAGAACGCCGTCAACAAGATCGTGACCGACATGATCGTCAGCAGCGAGTACGGGGCGTTCCAGCAGCGGTTCGTGACCGG
>Ga0126381_100000476_pt1 | contig 44317 bp, 35 predicted proteins | sample PanSoiMetPlot_28_FD_96465 | JGI IMG/M metagenome (GOLD analysis project Ga0126381, IMG submission 96465) | Tropical forest soil microbial communities from Panama - MetaG Plot_28 | ecosystem: Environmental > Terrestrial > Soil > Tropical forest > Bulk soil | place: Panama | collected 2016-02-17 | reverse complement strand
GTTTACGCATGTAGTTAGCCCCGAGAGCCTGGCAACTGCGGCTCGAAAAACGTACTTAACACTTTAGACTCCTAACGATGGCAAGTCGTTGCCGGGAGGAGAGAAACCTTTAGGACCAAGCAAAACATCCCAATCGTGAAGCTTTGCGTCTATACTAACATCAAGCAACTTTCAGAGTGAATGTTTACTTTTGTAATGACGCGCATCGGCGCGGTGGATACCATGCGGACAGCTTCCCTTCGTAAACTATTGTCCTTGCTGATCTTCACTCTACTTGCTGCCGGAATCCCGGTCGCCCAAGATCAGTCCTCCCAGCCCTCTTCCGGCCAACCGCAGAGTCCAAACAAGCAGAACCCGAACAAGCAGGATGCGCCTGCCGAGGCGGGTGGGCCGGGGGACGACGTCGGTCCGTATGCGATTCCCAAGAAGAAAGACGAACCGCCTCCGCCTGCGCCGGAGAAGCCCAAGAAAATCGAGGGCATGCCCGATTACTCGATCAAGGTCGATGTCCCGCTGGTGAACCTTGACGTTCTGGTAACTACCAAAGACGGACAATTCATTCCGGGCCTGCACAAAGAGAATTTCAAGGTCTCCGAAGACGGCGTACAGCAGACGATTTCGAATTTCAGCCAGGCCACGGCTCCGATCACTGCAGTACTGCTAGTCGAGTTCGCGTCGACGAATTACGTCTTCGTGCGCGACGCAATCAACGCTTCATACATTTTTGCGCAGACGCTCAAGAAAGACGACTGGGTCGCGGTGATTTCATACGACATGAAGCCGGAGATTCTGACCGACTTCACACAAGACAAGGGCCAGGTGATGGGCGCCATCTCGCAGATGCGTATTCCTGGCTTTTCGGAAACGAACTTGTTTGACGCGCTTTACGACACGCTCGATCGCCTCGACGGGATTGAGGGGCGGAAGTACGTCATCCTGGTGACAACCGGTGTCGATACTTTCAGCAAGATCAATCTTGATCAGATGATGAAGAAAATCAAGGCTACGAAGGGCGTAACCATCTATCCGGTGAGCGTGGGATGGGCGCTGCGCAACTACTGCGAAGTGCATCCGTGCGGCTACACACATGGCGTGGGCATTCCGGTCGGACAAATGGATTACTTGCAAGCCGATAATGAAATGAACACCTTCGCCCGCATGACGGGAGGACGCGCGTATTTCCCGCGCTTCCAGCAGGAATTCGGAGAAATCTTCAACAGCATCGGGCAGGATATTCGCAACGAATACGCCATTGCCTACCATCCGACGAACTCCAAGCTCGACGGAAGCTATCGCAAGCTGAAGGTAGAACTGATTGCTCCCGACGGCGGCCAGCTCAAAGTGCGCGATCAGAAGGGCAAAGACGTGAAGCCGGTGGTCTACGCGCGCGACGGCTACACCGCGAAGCATCAGGTGGAGTGAAGTCAGTTCTCAGTTCTCAGTTGCGGATATTTGCACAGCAGGCGCAACGCTTGCCTGCGAGCCGTCGGTCGTCACAGAGCGCTTTTTCTGAGAATCACTGCAAGCTGATATCATCGCCGGTCAAATGTCGCCCATTCTGACCAGCATCCTCCTCGGCCTTACGGCCGCGGGCGCCAATGTCTTCGGCGGCGCAATCATCGTTCAAAGAAACTGGGAGCGGCGATATTTGAAGTACTTTGTCGCCCTGGGCGCAGGGTTCATGCTGGCCACCGCACTCGTCGAGGTGGTGCCTGCAAGTCTTGAATTGGGCGGGCGCTATGCCGCATTCCTAATCCTGCTGGGTTATCTGATCATTCATTTCTTCGAGCACACGGTTACGCCCCACTTTCATTTTGGCGAAGAGACACACGAGGAAGAATTTCTTCACCCCCACAAAGGCTATTCGGTACTCATCGGCCTGATCATTCACACTTTCTTTGATGGAATCGCGATCGCCGCCGGGTTTCTGGTTTCGAATTGGCTCGGCTGGATCATTTTCCTCGCTGTCTTCTTGCACAAGATTCCGGAAGGATTCACAGTTGCATCTGTGATGTTAGCGAGTGGGCGAAGCCGGTGGTCGGCATGGATGGCTTCGGTCTTGCTGGGCGCTGCGACCCTCGCGGGAGTGCTGATCATGGCGGTCTTCCGCCATCAGGTGAATGAAGGGCTGCCGTTGGCCGCAGGCGTGACGATTTATGTTGCGGCTTCCGACTTGATTCCTGAGGTGAACAAGGAACCAGGGGTGAAGATGGCCCTGGTGGTTTTTTTCGGTGTGGGGATTCTGTTCCTGTTAGATCACGTGCTCCATTAAAAGCAGTTCTCAGTTCTAGAGAACTGAGAACCGGTGTTTTCACCCGCTGTGCCGTATGTGCATCACGTCGCCGTCCTGCACGATGTAATCTTTGCCTTCCAGACGTAATTGACCTTTCGCGCGAGCGTTGGCTTCGGAGCCGGCTTCGAGCAGTTGGTCCCAGCGGATGGTTTCCGCGCGGATGAAATGCTTTTCGAGATCTGAGTGGATGGCTCCGGCGGCTTCAACGGCGCGGGTGTGGACCGGGATCGTCCACGCGCGGCATTCGTCTTCGCCAATCGTGAGGAACGAGATCAGGCCGAGCAGATGGTAAGTGTTGCGGATGAGGCGAACGAGGCCGCTCTCGGTGAGTCCGTAACTGGAGAGGAATTCGGCGGCGTCGGCGTCGGACATCTCCGCGAGTTCGGCTTCCACTTTCGCGCAAACTGCGGTCGCTCCAGCGTTAGGACGCGAGGCCACGTCGGTCAGGTGATATTTCGTCACCGCGTCTTCGAGAGCTTTGCCTAGTTCCTGCGTCTCGGTGATGTTCAAGACATAGAGCATCGGTTTTTCGCTGAGGAACATGAAACCGCGGATGCGTTTCTTGTCCTACGCCGTCATCTTCATCTCTCGAAGAGGCTTCTCGGTTTCAAGGTGAGCTTTCGCTTTCAGCAGCAGTTCGTTTTCCGTCTCGAGTTCGGGCGACCGCATCTTCTTGAGGTCTTTCACAAGACGCTCGAGGCGCTTCTCGATTTGACCGAGGTCGCTGACCATCAGGTCGAATTCCACATTCTTGATATCGCGCAAGGGGTCGATGGGACCGACGTGCGGAATGGAGTCATCTTCAAAGGCTCGGAGCACGTGAACCAGCGAATCGACCTGGCGAAGGTGGCCGAGGTAGCCGCTCTCTTTGAGAGCATCCTGGCCAATGGCGCCCAGGTCGACATATTCGATGGTGGCGTGAGTAAGTTTCTTAGGCTTGTAGACGGCGGCGAGTTGGTCAAGACGATCGTCAGGAACCTTCGCCACTCCGATGTGGGCTTCGCGCGGGTTGGAGTAGGCATGGTCAGAGAGGTTTGCCTTCGTGAGCATGCGGAACAGGGATGTCTTGCCGACTTGCGGCAGTCCAATGATGCCGGATTTCATGAGAGCAGCCTTCAGCCGCCAACGTTACGCGGATCGCGCACAGACGAGGGCGGAACGGTATGAACAACATTTCAGGATAAATGAAGAACGGAACGCGACCAAGTGATGGAGGACCTATCGAGCGCGGGAAGCGCGTGCTAAGCTGCGTTTTCTCATGCGTACTGGACTTGTGCGACGTGTCGTCGCCGTCGGGGTCTTTCTGCTCACCGGCGCATTGGCCTTGTCGGTGGCGCAAATTCATCTTGAGCTGCTCACACAAGACGCGATAGAGGCACGCCTACGCGCATATCGGGGCACTGACTTCGATCGCGAAGCGGAACTAAAGAAACTGTTCATCGAGTCGGGATGTGCAGCCGATCAACTTTCCGAACAGAGCGTCAAGAAGAAGCAGCCGCCGAACCTGATCTGCGTGTTGCCGGGCGCTTCTCAGGACGAGATTGTGGTGGGAGCGCACTTCGATCACGTGGATGAGGGTGATGGAGTGGTTGATAACTGGAGCAGTGCGTCGCTGTTGCCGAGTTTGCTTTTCAGCGTCCGGCAAGATCACCGCAAACATACATATGTGTTCATCGGTTTCATGGGCGAAGAGGAGCATCTGGTGGGTTCCGAGTACTACGCGGAGCACTTGTTGCCGGAGCAACGGCAATGTATTCGCGCGATGGTGAACATGGATACGCTTGGACTCGGGCCTACGGAGGTTTGGACGTCGCATTCGGACCCGACGCTCGCCGGACTCTTGGGCGGCATGGCCAACAATCTGCATCTCCCACTTTATGGAGTGAATGTGGAGAAGGTCGGAACGACAGATTCGGAGTCGTTCGCGCGCTACAAAATTCCCCGGATTACGATTCACACGCTGACGCAGCAAACGTTGCCGATCCTGCACTCGCGACACGACAACCTCGACAAGATCCGGATGAGCGACTACTACGATTCTTACAAGCTGATTGCTGCCTATCTGGTGGCGCTAGATCAGACTGTCGATCGCAAGCCGGACGCTCCTGCCGCTACGGGCGGCGACGCTGCCAAAGCTCAGGCGCACTAGTCTCTTCCGGAAAAGACTGGAACGCTGGGATGTTGAGGGAACGACGGTCAGGCGAATTGCCGTGCGGTGAGGTATACCGCGACCAGCCCGAGGATCAGCACTCCTATCTCTAAACGCACCGACCATTGATGAAGCGACTCGAATTGCATGCGGCCGGGATCGGTTGCGGGGACGGTGTCGATGTCGCCGAATTGCGCGCGCAGCGTGGCCATTTTCGGAGAGATGCCAAATTGCGAAATCACGGTGAGCAAGAGCATTCCGCAGAGCACAATGTGGCGCGCGGAAAGCGGCTGTGCGGAGCCGGTGACCAAGCTGTTGAGCAGCATCGAGCAGCCGAGGAAGACGACGCCGGAAAACAAGCCCATCCAGTGGAGGATCGAGAGCGTGTGTCCGACGAGCGTTCCGGCCATGTGGCGACTGGGCGCGACGGAGAAGGCGGATGGCGCTTCAACGAACGACAGAAAGATAATTCCGCCGACCCACACGATCAGCGAGAGCAGCATGAGGAAGCGAAGGAAAGTCATAGAAAAGCAGTTCTCAGTTCTCAATTGATTCGGGATGACGCTGGCCGCCGAGAACCGCGACAAGAGTATTGGTTGTGCTGGCGGTTTGCAAGACGAGGAGCGAGTTGCACGGGTTGCGAGTGCCGCGTACCACGCTACGAGTTCCGGGTGCGGACGAAAAGCGTTTAACCGCAGAGGACGCAAAGAAAGTACGCAGTGAGCGTGGGAAACGAGTTGGGTGCGGAGTACCGAATCGAAGCACGGCTGCGGGTGGAGCGGTGGGGCGCGACACACGGAAATGACTGGTTTGTACGAAAGTGCAGAGGTCCTTCGTGGCGTTCGGCTGGCGCCTCACTCGCTCAGGATGACAAGGGTGGAGAGGGTCACGAAATGTGGCGGCTGGTGAGGGGCGAGCGATGTAGGACGGATCATAGGTGACATGTGGTTGGCGATTAGAGTCGCGTGACTTTGAAAGCTGGTGACTGACGACCGGCGACTGAGAACTGAATTCCCCTACATGGGGACGGGAACGCTTTCGGCGATCTCGCGCATGACTTGTTCGGCCTGGTCGGTTTTTTTGAGAGACGACGAGTAGGCACCACTCACGACTACGCGATGCGCGAAGACCGGCACGACCAGGGGCTTGAAGTCTTCGGGTGTGCAATAAGAACGCCCTTCCAGGAAAGCCATCGCCTGCGCGGCACGATAGAGCATTTGCGATCCGCGGGGCGAGACGCCGAGCGATAGAAATTCCGTCTCACGCGTCTTGCGAACGATGGCGAGCGCGTAGCTGACGAGGGAATCGTCCACGCGGACCTTCGTCACGGCTTCCTGCATTTCGAGCACGTCGGCTCCAGTCACGACGGGATGGAGCGTGTCGAGTTTCGCGGCTCCTGCGGCGGAGCGGAGGATCTCGCGTTCGGCGTCGCCATCGGGATAGCCCATGTGCACGCGCATCAGGAAACGGTCGAGCTGCGATTCGGGCAGCGGATACGTGCCGTGATGCTCGACGGGATTCTGCGTCGCGATGACTAAGAACGGTTGCGGCAGCGGATACGAATGCACGTCGACGGTGACCTGGCCGTCGTTCATCGCTTCCAGCAGCGCGGACTGCGTCTTGGGCGTGGTGCGGTTGATCTCGTCGGCGAGCAGGATGTTGGTGAAGACCGGGCCGCGCTTGAATTCAAATTGCTGCTCGACGGCGGAGTAGATCGAGATGCCCAGCACGTCGGAGGGCAGCATGTCGCTGGTGAACTGCACACGCTGAAAGCTGCAATCGAGCGCGCGGGCGAGCGCCTGGCCGAGGGTGGTTTTGCCGACGCCCGGGACGCCTTCGATGAGCAGGTGCCCGCGCGCGAAGATCGAGACCAGGGCAAGGCGAATGACGTCGTCTTTGCCGCGAATCACGTTGCGCAGGGCTGCTTCGAGTTGGACCGCGCGGTTGGTGGCTGCGGTTGCGGTTTCAGGAGACATGCAAAAAGCGATTCTACTATGTGGCCCTGAGGGAGGGCTGTTACCAACGTCACAGAAAAGCAGCGATGAGCTAACGGGCTGCGAGCTAGGGGCTACGAGCTACTCGATTCGAGCTTCTAGAAATCAAACCCAGCGCCGTCCGATGCAGGGAACGCTGCCATGTACCCTCATGAACGAATCAGATAAGCCATCTTGCGGCAGAAAGAAAAAATCCGGGGAGGGTATCCCCGGACTCGATTTTCTCCTTCGTTCTAGTCGCCCTGAATGCGTCTTGGCGATGCGTCCTATTTATGCAACCCGGTTGAATTCGGCGGGGCGGCCGGTGAGGCGTTCGATTCGCTTGGCGATCGGTGGATGCGTTGAGAACAGGTTGCCGACGTTGAATCCAAGCAATGGCGCCACGATGAACAGATGCGCGGTCGACGGGTTTGCTGCCATCGGGATGCGCCTCGAGTACGCGTCGAGCTTCCCGAGCGCACTCGCCAGCGCGTATGGATTTCCAGTCAAGTGCGCGCCGGATTCGTCAGCCTGATATTCGCGCGAACGCGAGACAGCGAGTTGGATCAGCATCGCGGCCAGTGGCGCGAGGATCATCATGGCGAGCGCGGCGAGACCACCACCGCGGCGCTCCTCGCGATCGCCCCCTCCGAAGAACATGGCGAAGCGCGACAGGTACGTGATGGCGCCGGCCAGCGTCGCGGCGATCGAGCTGATAAGGATGTCGCGGTTGCTGACGTGGCCGAGTTCGTGCGCGAGTACGCCTTCGAGTTCCTCGTCCGTCAGCAGATTCAGGATGCCTGTGTGACGGCGACGGAAGCATGCTGCGGATTGCGTCCGGTGGCGAAAGCGTTCGGCGAGTCGGTCGGGATGACGTAGATCTTGGGCATCGGCAGGCCGGCCTTTTGCGTGAGGCGCTCAACGACCTGGTAGACGCGCGGAAGTTGTTCGCGGGTGACCGGCTGGGCTCTGTAGCTGGCCAGAGCAATCTTGTCGGAGAAGAAGTAGGCGCCGAAGTTCATCACGCCTGCGATTATCAGCGCGGTGAGCATGCCACGCTGTCCACCGAAGTAGCCGCCGATGAACATCAGCAGGAGCGTCATGCCGACGAGCAGGAACGCGGTTTTGAATGTGTTTCCCATACAGAACATCCTCTACTGCGGACAGTTGATTGGATGTTGCGTGAAGCGGGGGGATGCTTGGAAACGGATACGCTTGTAACGTGTTTGTTCGCAATGAGATGAAGGTGCCCGGAGGGCTTCTTTAGGGAGTAGATGTGAGTACGGCACACTAAGATTTTAGAAAGGGCGAAAATCTTAAGCCGCAAGGGCGCGCAAAGAAAATCTGCGAAGGACGCAAAGAAGAATAGGCGGTGATGCGCGTTCCCGAAAATCCTCGGAGCTTGAAAGCGCTGCGGAGTTCCGCTGCGCCGGACGGGGGCCCTCCGCCCCAGCACGCGGAAACGGCGCGTGCCGGGGACCCCGGCGCCCCCACATGGGCACTGGTGCCCCTTTTCCGTCGTGGGACGACCAACGAACTAGTTTTTCTGGGCGGTGCGTTTGAGGGCGCGTTCGAGGGTTCCGTCGAGCGCGGCTTTCGCTTTTTCGTACTCCTGCTGCGAGATCTTGCCCTGCTTGTGTTCCATCTCGAGTTGGAAGATTTCTTCTTTCAATGCCTCGAGCAGCATCGAGGGACGGGATGCCGCTGGTGCAGCGACCGGAGAAGCCGCAGCCACTGGAGCAGTTGCCACTGGCGCTGATACCACTGGTGCGGCAACCCGGGTTGGCGCTGACGGCGTCGTGGGACGCGAGACACGGGGTGTGATGGGGCGCTGAGGCTCCGCGTCGAAATCAACGCTGCCACCACCGCTCGCGAGCGCTGCACGCTGGCGCTTGGTCATGTAGAACGCGCCTCCAGTGAGAACTAGGACGAAGCCGCCAATGATCGGCCAGCGATACTTCTGCAGCGGGTCGGGTGCATCGCTCGGTGGCCCGAGTCCACCGCCGGGGCCGGAGCGCGATTCAGCGTTCTGTCCCATGGAGGACGAACCGCCCGAATTGCCTCCGCCGCCACCACCGCCTTCTGCTGCAAGCGTTCCCGTTCCGGAGAGTTCGAAGCTGAGTGGCTGGCCGGCCGTCGTAAGGGTCGCGACCTGGATGTTAGCGTCGGCCTGCTGCGGATCGTTCATCGATTCGAAGTGCGCGTCCTTGCCGGGCGCGAACTGCATCGATTTCGGAAACATTACGACAAAATGCTGCGCGGCATAGGAAAGCTTCGGATCGATGGTAGCTTTGCCGGAGTAAGGCACGGTGAATTGCACCTGGAACTGTGTTTCTCCCGGACGCAGCGGGAAAATGAATGCGTACTTGTTCTTCTCACCCTGCGGGACCGCCGATGAGTTGATGGGCTGGCCATTGGCGGTGCGCGCCATGGCCTGGGTAACCTTTGCGCCTTCGGGCAGGTAGAACTCGAAGTTGTGATCGTTCATCTGCGTCTTGGGGGGATTCGACTTGTTGTCGACTGCGAACAGACGCACGATTTCAAGCTGGCCGTTTTCCGCCTGGCAACGCATGACGTCGGCGGTCACAGAGATGTCGTCAACTTTCTTGGCAACGTCGTTGACTTCCACTTCGACGGAAGTCGTTCCCGGAGGCGCCATACGGTGATAGGTCACGCCTTGATGGACGGCGCGGATGAGGTGCGGTCCCTGATCGTCGAGGTTGAAGCTGAAGTTGCCCTTGGCGTCGGCTTTTGTGCGGGCGGCTTCTTCCATGCCGTTGCCGAGCTTGATCAGGATGACTTCGTCGCCGGCAGCGGGTTTGTTCGTCGTTCCGTTCTTGACCGTGCCAGTAAGGGTCTCGGCGGCGGCATACGCGGTGAGAAGGATGGTGAGAAGTAGTGCGGCAAACTTGGGGGCGAATCTCAAACTCGGGCTCCTTTTTGGTCGGGGGGAGCATAGGGCGTGTTGGCGCCGGTCTGCTCAAGGCGCGCAATTTCGGCGAGAATCGCGGCTGCCTCATCCAAGAGTGAATTTTTCATGTCTTCGTAGTCGGAGTCGGGAAACTTGCCCGCGTTGTATTCGAAATTCAGGTCGCGAAGATTGTCCTCGACAGCCTCTTTACGTTCGCGCAGATACGCGAGACGGGTTTTCACTGGGCCGGTGTAAATGTGACCAGGAACGTAAAAGACGTAGAAGAACGCGCCCAGAGTTACCAGGCCGCAAATAATGATCGTCACAGGTGAGTCTCCTTGTCGGCCTGTTCGCGGTAACGTTCGAGTTCGGGGCCTCGCAGCGGCTGGATGCCATCAGCGATCGCTGGAGGGGGACGCATCCGCCAGGCGCGCACGATCCAGACGAGTCCGGCCATTCCCGCGAGCAGCGCGGCGAAAGGCATGATCCATGCCACGCGCCCGAAGCCGCTGGTGCTGGGCGCAGCGACAACAGTGGGCCCGTACTTCTGGACGAAAGACTGCAAGGTAAGGTCGTCGTTATCGCCTCGATCGATCGCAGCCGCCAGTTCCATCCGCATGCGGTCGGAATACTGACAGCCGACGTGGTTGCACTCGAGCAGCACCTGTCCGCAACTGCAGACGCACATCATGTGATGACCGAGATACTGAAAGCGGGCGTCTTCGTCGCCCACGCCGAGCAGGGTGAAGAGCGCGACGACGATGAGCGAGAATTGCCCGGCGCGCCTGAGAAACGATTTCATTGTCAACGTCATCAGTCGCCAGCTCCTACTGCCGGAACGGTCTCAACGCGAACGGGGACCGTCGCACGGATGGGCTCCGCATTCGGCACCAGACAGGTGATGGTTCCGAAGATCATGATGACAAGCCCGATCCAGATCCATGGGACCATGGGATTCAAGTGCGCCTTGATGATCGGGCGGCCTGTGTCCTGATTGCGACCTTCATAGACGAGATACAAATCCCTAACCAGAAAAAGATCCTCTCCCCAGGTCTCATGAATACGCGGGAGCGTCTGCGGTTGGGAACTAGCCTTGTACTCGCGGCGTTCGGGATACATCGTGGTGATCTGCTCGTTGCCCTTGAATACGTTGATGATCGCCCATTCGTTGCCGTAGTTGGGATTGTCGTCCTGGGTATAGGACTGGCAGACGAGGGTATACGGGCCAATGTTCATCTTGTCGCCGAAGCCCATTTCCTTTTCAGCTTCGCGATTGAAGGGCGTGCCCAGGATTCCGATGATCACGACGGCGACGCCGAAGTGAACGATGTAACCGCCATAACGGCGCGTGTTGCGATGGTAGAGATGGAGCATCGAACCGGGCAAGCTGAAGCCGGTGTGGCGCTGGATCACCTGTCCGCCGCGCACGAACTCGGAGACGACTGTAAAGGTCACGAGTGCGGCGAGCATGGCCGCCATGAGCGAATAGAAGTAGGCGATGTCCTTCCACGGGCGGACACCGAGGATCATCATGAGCGCGCCGATGGAAAGGGCACCGGCGGCGGGCCACATGAAATTGCGCTTCAAACTCTCGAATGACGTGCGCCGCCAAGCTAGTAAGGGGCCGATGGCCGTGAGCAGCAGAAGTATGAGCGCGATCGGCACTGCAACGTTGTTGTAAAACGGAGCGCCGACAGTGACCTTGTTGCCCTGGACCCACTCAGAAATTACCGGGAAGAACGTTCCCCAAAGCACCGTGAAACACGCGATGACGAACAGAAGGTTGTTGAACAGGAAGCTCGATTCGCGGGAAAGCATGGACTCGAGCTTGTGCTCACTTCGCAGATACCTGAAATTTAATATGTAAAACACTCCGAAGGTGATGAAGATCATGAGCAGGAATACGAGGAACCACGTTCCGATCGATGACTGAGCGAAGGCATGAACTGAACTGATGATGCCGCTTCGGGTAAGGAACGTACCGAGGATAGAGAGAAAGAAAGTTCCGAAAACCAACCACATATTCCACGTCTTCAGCATGCCGCGTTTTTCCTGCATCATGACGGAATGCAGGAACGCGGTGCCCATGAGCCATGGCATGAGTGAGGCATTCTCGACAGGATCCCATCCCCAGTAACCGCCCCAACCGAGGACTGAATAAGCCCAGTGCGCTCCTAGGAAGATGCCGATGGTGAGAAATCCCCAAGTCACCATGGTCCAGCGGCGGGTGATGTGGATCCACTTTTCGCCCGGATACTTCATGACAAGTGCACCGAATGCGAAGGCGAAGGGTACGGTGAAACCGACATAACCGAGGTAGAGCATCGGCGGGTGGATGACCATCTCGGGATACTGTAGAAGTGGGTTCAGGCCACTGCCGTCGGCTGGAATGTTTCCTCCTGCGAGGACCGCAAACGGATGCGCGGCGAAGTTCAGCAGGAGCAGGAAGAACACCTGAACTGCGGCGATGACCACCGAAGCGTGCGAAAACAGACGCGCATCGGTTTTGTAACGAAGGCGGAGAACGAAGCCATATGTCGCGAGCAGAAGCGACCAGAACAGCAGGGAACCTTCCTGCCCCGACCAGAGCACTGCGAACTTGTAGGGCCCGGGGAGGTCTCTGTTGCTGTGGTGGAAAATATAGGCGATGCTGAAGTCGTTAGTGAATGCAGCCGTGACCAACGCGACGGAAGCGAGAACGATCGCGCCGAAGGCTGCGATGCCCGCGCGGCGCGCGGTTTCGCCGAGATAGTCGGATTCGCGGCCGCCGAGAATCAGCGCGAACAGGCCTACTAGAAACGAGTATCCCGCGAGGGCAAGCGCTAGTAAGAGCGCAAAACTACCGATTTGTGGCAGCGCATTAATGCTGAGTTGAGACATGGGGAAACCCCCACATATTTTTTCAGAAACAGGTCCTCAGAGCAACCAGCAAAGACGCGGCTCAATCGCGCTAATTCGTGGATTTCTTATGTGCTCCGGGGACTAATCCAAACGATACCTACTATTTGACCTAACAGAAACGAAGAACGCCTCAGCGTGGGCCGGATGATGCCTTGTTTGTCTCATGTTAAAAGGCAACCGACAAGTGTCAGAAGGGCAACCGGAGTGCTGGAAAACGTCGGGGATGAACGCTCTGGCCGCCGCGGTCCGTGCCGGGCGGTGGCCAAGACTTCTCGAATCAGCGCGTCGGGCGGACACGGCTTTCGCAGGAATACGACGTTCAAATCGTCATACTCGCTTTCGGCCTCCGCCATTCCGCTAATCACGATGACAGGGATGCGAGGAGAAATCTGGCGCAGCTGATTCACGAACGCAGAGCCGCTGGCGCCAGGCAGGACATGATCAGTAATGATGACGTCCGGCCCGGCCGCAGAAAAGAACTTCCAGGGCCTGCTCGGCAGTGGGGGCGCTGGAAACGGAGAAGCCCGCTTCGCACAACACAGCTTCGCGAATGCGCAACTGAGTCAGATTGTCGTCGATGAGAAGAACCTGAGGCACGAAACTTCCATCTGACGCACGAGTCGGCGTGGACTCGTTGGAGCCGGCGTCCGCGAGAGGACGCTACGCTGATTGCTGACGTGGGTTGGTGTAACGTGACAGAACTTCAGTCTCAGCCAGGAGCCAATGCTCGGTCTCGTGGCCGGACTCATGTCCTCGCTGTTCCCACAGTTCGTACGCGCGGCGACGGATTTCTTCGTCGAGATTGATCGGAATGACGTTCTTGCGAACTTCAGGAGCCGGCTTCTTGAAGTCTTTGATCTGCGTTTGCGTCGGGATGTGTGTCTGCGCAGCCAGAGTCTGTGTTTCGGGAGCGGCGGTCACGGGAGTCTCAACGGTGGCGCCATTTTTGGGAGTCGTGGTGCGTGGATTTTTCGCTTTGGGCATGATTGGGTACTCCTTGCAATCTCCTAAATGAAGAAGGGTGTCGAATTGATGAAGCAACCACATAGATACACGTAGCCCGCAACGAAAGATCGACTTGGTCTCACAATGCGGGTGATGTTTCTAATATAACGCGTCTGCCTGTGGAGATGGCAGGAGAAATCCAAAAAAATGCGGCGGAGAAATTCAAACAGCAACTTTTTTCTACGGCGGATGATGTAAGCGATTTCAGTGAAAATCGTGTGAGCTGGTTTCTGCTTGCGTGACGGAGAGTGGAAGAACGCGTTCGGCACGTACGTGAATCACGTTGTCCTGATGCTGAAGGATGCCTTCGATCATGAGAAAGCGCTCGGAGATGAGAAGAATACGATTTCTCTGCAATATGTCAGGTGTCACGATAGCGTTGGCAATGCCGGTTTCGTCTTCGATGCTGAGGAATAGAAATCCTTTGGCTGTGCCGGGACGCTGGCGGGCGATGACACAACCTCCGATTCGCAATCGTTGACCGTTGCGCAGAGATTTGAGTTCGGCAGCGGAGCGGATGCCGAGTGCTGACATTGCGGCACGACGATAAGCCATGGGATGCGGGCCGACGGTGAGGCCCGTTCCACGAAAGTCGGCGACCAAACGTTCTTCGTGAGTCATCTGGTCGAGCGGGGATGGGGAGTCGGGTTCGTGAGAGCTTTCGAGGAGCGGACCGGATCGGCGGATTGCTTTTTCCACCTGCCAGAGGGCGTCGCGACGGTGGAATTGCGAGTAGTGAGTTTCGGGTTGTGGGCTTTGAGTAGATTCTTGACCACGGAAGCACGGAGGCACGGAGTTCAGATTGTTGATTTCAGATTGCAGATTGGGCGAGGGTGTTGCAAAGTGCGGAGAAAAAGCAGGTCCGCTTTGCTCAGGGTGACAATTTTTTAAAAAGCTTGATGATTCCTCTGGAATTGGTGATTCCACTGGAAAAGGGGTTCTTCCTTTTTCGTCGATTCTTTCTTCTTCGAATTTCTCCGTGTCCCTGTGTCTCTGTGGTGAATTTCCAATTGAGTTCAGCGCACCGATTTCGGCGAGGGTAGTGAGTTCGTCTTTGCGGAGTTCGGGGACGCGGCGCGTGAGGTCGTGAATGGATTGAAAGTGAGCAAGGCTGCGTTCGCGGACCAGGGCCTGCGCGGCGGATTCGCGAAGTCCGCGTACATAGTTGAGGCCGAGACGAAGGGCGAGCGCGGGAGGCTTCTTTTCACCACAGAGACACCCTTCGGTTTCGCTCAGGGTAGGCTCGGGCATGGAGGAGTTTGGGGATTTCAGGTTGGTGTTGTCAGAGGGCAGATTGACCATATGTGTAAGGCGTGGAGAAAAAGCGGGTCCTTCGCTCCGCTCAGGATGACAATCTTTAAAAGTCGATTCACGGACAGAAGAATAAGTATGAGTTGGACGCTGCGCAGTGGGCACGAAGTCGGAATGCGAGTAAGCGCCAATTTCGTCCCAGGTTGGCTGGCTGACTGCGGGTGCGAAACCTTGTCCGGCGATGAAGCGGTTGACGATTACGGGGGTGGACCGGTTGAGGGCTGATAATTGATGGCTGACTGCTTTTGTTTCAGCGGCTAAAGCCGCGTTGGAATCGATGGTTTGTGTGGCGCGGCTGAAGCCGCGCCCTGATACGTTTTGGCGGATAGCTGATGGCTGATCGCTGATAGCTGGTTGTTTGACGACTGATGACTGGTGCCTGACGACTGGTTCTAATGTGCATTTCCAATCGGACTTCGTGACATCGACTGGCAGAATTTTCAGGCCGTGGCGCTGCGCGTCCTTCACGAGAGTGGCGGGGTGGTAGAAGCCCATTGGCTGATTGTTGAGAAGCGCTGCAGTGAACGCGGCGAGGAAATGACACTTCAACCACGCGCTGGCGTAAGCGATCAGCGCGAAGCTGGCGGCGTGAGACTCGGGAAATCCGTAAAGCGCAAAAGAAGTAATGGAGAGAATGATCTGCTCTTGTGCTTCTTTCGTGAAGCCATTGCCGGTCATGCCTTCGCGTAGCCGGACCTCAATTTCCTTCATGCGCGATTGCGAGCGTTTGAATCCCATGGCGCGGCGCAGTTCTTCCGCCTCGCCTCCGGTGAAATTTGCGCTGATCATCGCGATGCGCAGCAATTGCTCCTGAAATAGCGGGACGCCCATGGTGCGCGCCAGCACGGGTTCGAGCGATGGATGCGGATAGGTTATGGGTTCGCGGCCCTGACGGCGCTGCAGAAATGGGTTCACCATCTGGCCGACGATCGGGCCGGGGCGAATGATGGCGACCTGCACCACGATGTCATAGAACTTCTTGGGGAGCAGACGCGGCAGGCACGACATCTGCGCTCGGCTTTCGATCTGGAACATCCCGACGGTGTCGGCTTTCTGCAGAGTTGCGTAGACCTCAGGATCATCGGGTGGAAGATGGGCGAGGTCGACTTCTTCGTGATAGTCGTCGCGAATGAGTTGGATGGAATCTTCGAGGACGGCCATCATGCCGAGACCAAGCAGGTCGACCTTGATGATACCCATGTCGGCGCAATCTTCTTTGTCCCATTGCACCACCACGCGGCCTGGCATGGAGGCAGGCTCGAGAGGGACGACCGAGTCGAGCTGTCCCTGACAAATGACCATGCCGCCGGAATGCTGGCCGAGATGGCGGGGAAGATCCTTCACGGCGGTGCAGAGTTCAAAGTATTTGCGCAGGCGCGGATGATTCAGATCGAGGCCGGCGTCGTGGAAGCGGCGGTCGAGCGCATCGTTTGCGTCTTTGTATTCCCAGGTGGCGACAGCAGCGGAAATTTTGTTGAGCGTCTCGGGATCGAAGCCCATGGCCTTGCCCATTTCGCGGGCAGCCATGCGGTTGCGATAAGTGATCACGTTGGCGGTCATGGCGGCGCCGCGCTGGCCGTAAAGCTGATAAATGTGCTGGATGACGCGCTCGCGCTGATTGCCGGAGGGAAGATCGATGTCGATGTCGGGCCACTCGCCGCGTTCTTCCGAGAGGAAGCGCTCGAAGAGCAGTTCCATGCCGACGGGGTCAACGGCGGTAATGCCGAGCGAGTAGCAGACGGCGCTGTTGGCGGCTGAGCCGCGCCCCTGGGCAAGGATGTTTTGCTCGCGGCAGAAGCGGACGATGTCCCAAACGATGAGGAAGTATCCGGCGAGGTCGAGTTTCTCGATGAGCTGGAGTTCGCGCTCGAGCTGGCGGCGGGCGCGCTGCTGCAGGTCTTTATTGTGAAACCCGTTTTGCGGGACGCGGTCGCCGGAGAGCGAGATGCCGTAGCGCCAGCGGGCGCCTTCGTCGGTGCGCTGACGCAGGAACGAATTCATGGTTTCGCCTTCCGGGATCGGATAGCGCGGGAATTCGTAGCCGAGGTCGCTGAGCTTAAATTCGAGGCGCGTGGAAAGCTCGACCGTGTTGGTGATCGCTTCGGGAAGATCGGCGAAGAGGAACGCCATTTCTTTGGGCGACTTCAAAGGACGTTCGGAGTTGCGGGCGAGCAGGCGTCCAGCGGTCATTAAGGTTTGGTGGTGGCGGATGGAGGTGAGGACGTCGCAGAGTTCGCGCTGTTGCGGCGTGGCGTAGCAGACGCCGTTGGTCGCGAGCAAGGGAAGATTGAGATCGCGGGCGATCTCTACGGCGACGCGGTTGCGTGCTTCTTCCTCGCGATGCAAGTGACGCTGGAGTTCCACGTAAACGCTGTCGCGACCGAAGATGCCGATGAGACTGTCGACGGCGCGATGGGCTTCTTCAGGGCCGCCTTTTTGCAGCGCAGCGGCGAGGGGGCCTTCGTCGCCGCCGGTCAGGCAGACGAGTCCGGGAGCGTATTGTTCGAGTTCGTTTTCGAGGACGGCGCCTTCTTCTTTTCTGGGGGCGCGAAGCTTCATGCGCGTGATGAGTCGGCAGAGATTCTGGTAGCCGGGGCGAGAGGAAACGAGGAGAGGAAGACGGAAGTCGCCGGATCTCAGATTTGTGATTTCAGATTGCAGATTGGTTGAGGGCAGTGGCGCTCTCGACAGAAAAGCAGGTCCTCCGCTGTGCTCGGCTAGCGCCTCGCTTCGCTCAGGATGACAAGCATTTAAGAAATTTTCCAAATCATGATTGAACGCTGACTTTTCTTTCTCGATGGTTTTCTCTGTGCCTCTGTGTCTCTGTGGTGAAAGATTTTTTTCTTTTTGAAACGAAAAGGCTTCACAACTTACTTCTGCGCCGATGTGCGCTTTGAGTCCGATTTGCTTGGCGGAGAGATAAAAACGCGGCGAGCCATAGACCCCGTCGCGATCGAGCAGAGCCATGGCAGGCATTTGGTACTGCGCGCAAGTGGAGACCAGATCTTCGGGCAGGGAAGCGCCTTCGAGAAAACTGAAGGCAGAGCGAGCGTGGAATTCGATGTACATCTAAGAACAGTTCGCAGTTGTCAGTTCTCAGTTAAAACGAATTCACCACAGAGCCACCCTTCGACTTCGCTCAGGGCAAGCTCCGACACGGAGAGAACCCGAATGGGAGTGTCGGCGCAACTCTGTTGCAATCCGAACTGAGAACTGGCAACTGAGAGCTGCTTCAGTCATACGTTCCTTCCACGAACCATTCGCCGCCGAGCCGGTCGTGGACGAGTCGATACAAAGCAAGGGTGGGCTCTTCAGAAGAGTGGCCATTCGTCGAGGACTGCTTTTTGGCGGATAGCGGATAGCGGATAGCCGATAGCTTGGCTGACGACTGAATAGCGATGTCCCATTCGTCGCGGGCCCAGCCGTCCTGTTCCCACCAGTCACCGGAGGAGCGCCATGGGCCAGCCATCCAGAGAATTTCTCCCTGAACTTCTTTTCGTTTCGGACAAACGACGTGTTTCGGCTGGCCGTCGTGCAAGGTGACTTTCGCGCGCAGTGGCGGGCGAAACATGCGCAGGGCTGTGATTGGAGCGCTGGAGGGCGCGCCGTCCGATTTTTCTTTTTCGCCTTTCGGTTCGGCAGGTGAGAAATGCTGCATGCGGAAGGCTTCCGGGTGATGCGTATCCAGCAATTGCATCGAGCCGACCTTGTCTTCACCGACCATGCCGGCGATGCGTGCCAGGGTGAGTTCAAGTTTTTCGGGTTCCGGTGTTGGCGGCAAGAAAAGACCGCCTTGTACATTTCGAGGCCGTGCGGGTTCTGCGGAAAGATAAATTTTCATGATGGGTGCACCTGGCGGATGAGCCTTGAGATCAAGCTGCAGGAGTTTTAGAAAAACTTTGGCGTCAAGCATGGGAACGGGGAGTTGCAGGGTGCGAGTGAAAAGTTGATAGTTCCAAGTCGCGAGTTGCGAGTGGGTTGTGTTTGCAGCGTCATTCTTGCTGGATTTCGTGGTCGTGCGTGACGAATGCATAGGTCCTTTGCTGCGTTCGTGATCCCACCCTAGCGTGGCAAAGGGCGCGCCGTTAGGATGGGGCACCCCCGTTTCACTTCGCTCAGGATGACAAGGTAGGTGAGATGGAACGGTGGACGTCCCCGTCCGCCTGACAGGCGAGACACCCTTTGCTCCATGACAATCAAAATCGTCGATGGATTGGAATCCGCTGTCGAGCTCCAGATGCAAGCGCAATTCCTGGGCGGCAAGCGCGCGGGCGGCTAATCGGGTGCAGAGTTGATCGAGCATGTGGGACAACAGAAATGCCAGCGGCTCCAGCAATACGATCGGGTGCTCCAGTTCCATGGCTTCTTCAAAAATCTGTGGCGGGTCGACAGGAACCAGCGTGCGTGAGATTGCGCCGCGCGCGAGTTGCTGCAATCGAACTCCTTGCTGACCAAGACGCTCGCTCAATTCGACTTCAGGAAGAGCGCACAATGCGCGTAAATTCCGCACGCCCCATCGGTTGAATGTTTCAAGAAAATTTTCGGTAGGCTCGGATGAATCGGGTGTGTTGGGATCGGGAAACAAGACTGTGAGCGGAAGATTTCCAAGCCGCTCAGACTCTTTGCCTTCGGGAACAACGGTGACTCCGGTAAATCCGCGCGCCGCGAACATCGCCGTGTCGGGATTGAATGCAGTCGCGACGTTGGACTCCAGTCCGAGGTTAGAGGTGCGCCGGGCAATCTCGCTGGCGATCCTGGGAAGCGAACCGAAGAGAGATTCAAGCCCGGAGAGATCCAGAAGAACGGTGTCCGGCGCCGTTTCTTCGACTCGCGGAGAGAACGACTGCGCACAATCGAGAAGGGCAGCATGTGCTGCAGTTTCCTGAAGAGCGGAGCGGGGTCGGAGTATTAGTTCAGTCCAGGGCTCGACTTGAATCTTCGTCATTCCTGCATCAATGCTGATCGCCCGCGCGTTTGCATTGGTGGCGAAAACTTTTTGCAGCGGGGGTTTGCCTTCGAGCACTGCCACAGGTTGCGCACGCAACTCCGGTTCCGCGCGCAGAATCGCTTCCACCGGAAAGTCAGGCACGAAGATGCAGGCAAAAGGCATAAAAACAGTCGTTAGTCGTCAGTCATCAGTCGCCAGCAAAAAACAGTTCGTAGCCGGCTATTAGCTGATGGCTGATAGCGAAAAGCCGATCGCCCTCATGCGGTCCAAGCGGTTTTGGTGTTGAAGGCGCTTACGGATTGCGCCGGTTTTCGTTCGTTACGGGATTGCAGGATTTCTGCCTGAATTTCAATTCCGGTCAGTAACTCGGCGTGGGAAGGTCTTGCTCCCGAGTTGTTGTCATGTTGAGAGAGACCATCCCCGCTGTTTAAAGAGAGCCTTTCACTGAGAACTGAGAACTGGGAACTGGAAACTGAAGTTTTCGAACTGAGAACTGATTGTCGAAAAACGAGAGCTTTTCGAAAATCGGCGCGGGGCGAACGGCTGCCAAGCTTTAACGACAACGAGGCGCACGATTGCGCACAGGACTGCTGGCCAATGACCAGCAGAATCGTGGGAGTGTTTTCCACGGTGCGCCGGAAACGAAACCAGGTGGTGAGCGGGATGCGTCGAGCCATTTTCACAGGCACTCCTGCCAAGTCGATAGCGACCATGCCGAATCCGTGACTCTGCAAGAGCAGGTCGGCAGCCCGCAGGGCCTGCTCTACGGGATCCTCCATGCGCCGGCGCTCCCATTCCTCAAGGCTGGTGGCCTGACGCCGTTTGCGCGACAGAGATAATTGCGCGTTCGCTCCACAGCGAATCCAGAGAAGCCGTTCCAGATTCACGCCCGCAGCGGCAGAGGATTGCGGATGAAAAGCATCACTCACATCAATTAATGTGCAGACTTCTTCCCGTCGTGTAGTGGCTGCCAATGCCGCGAGCAGCAGGCTGGTACGTCCTGAGGAATCGGGACCGCAAATTTCGGTGAGGCATCCTCGGGGCAGGCCGCCCGTAAGCGCGTCAAGAGAAGTTATCCCGCTCGAGGCCTTGTCGGGCGCGGGCCGTATCTCGAGACTCGAGGCTGGCGTTACGGCCGCAAGCTTTGGGGCGGCAGAAATCTGCTTCAACAGGACAGCTGACCGGTGCTGGGCGGACGAAATCCTGACTTCAGGAAAAGAAATAGCTGCCTCGAGATCAGCGCATAGGGAAGACATGGCATCCTCAAGATTTCAAGGGATCGGCGGAGCGGGGCCGCTCTCGATTCGGCGATTCTTCGAAAGTTTTATTACTTTCGCTTTTTATTCGCCTGCAAGGGATTCTGCTCCCATAAGGGGTGCTTGTCAAGATGGGGATAAAATCTAAGAAATCGGGGCGATTTTCGCGAAAAATTAGCATTTCCCCCGAATACCTTCCAAGACACATATGGAAAATTCAGGGCTGGAGATCCTTACGGCGTAGTAAGGTACTTTTATATTTCTGCAAATGGTGAGGGATGAAGCTCTCCGTAGTCATTCCGATTTATAACGAGCGCGCCACGGTTCGCCAGATCGTGAACCGAATCCTGTCGCTGGAGCTGCCGTTCGAAATCGAGATGCTGTGCATCGACGATGGGTCGACGGATTCCTCGCGGGAAATTCTTCTTGAGTTGCAGAAAGAGCATCCTCGCGTGCGTGTGTTTCTTCAGCCGCGCAACATGGGGAAGGGGGCAGCTTTGCGCCGCGGCATTCAGGAAGCAACCGGTGAGTTTGTCGTGATTCAGGACGCGGACCTGGAATACGATCCCGCGGAGTATCCGATCCTTCTAGAGCCTCTCATCGAGGGGAAAGCCGACGTGGTCTACGGCTCACGCTTCATGGGGGGACGGCCACATCGCGTCCTGTACTTCTGGCATTCGGTCGGGAACTGGCTGCTGACACTGTTTTCGAATGCACTGACCGATCTGAATCTCACGGACATGGAGACATGCTACAAGGCGTTTCGCCGGGAGGTGATTCAAGGGATCCATCTGGAAGAGGATCGTTTTGGTTTTGAGCCGGAGATCACGGTGAAGGTGGCGAAGCGGCGGTTGCGTGTGTACGAGGTGGGGATCAGCTACTCGGGTCGCACTTATGAAGAAGGGAAAAAGATCGGGTGGAAAGATGGAGTGCGGGCCTTGTGGTGCATCATGAAATATTCGTTGAAGGAGCCGCGAGTGAGGCCCGGTCACGCGACCGATTCGCTACCAGCGACGCCAGCGAAACAACAAGCGGGCGCGCTCGAGACCCGGTCCGGCCCGCGGTGAAAGTGGCATTTGAGCCTTCGATCTTTGCCAGTAAGTACTGCTGAGTCACTCTTCGTATTGAATCGGCGTCTTTTCTCCGCATAAAATTTCCGAATCACCGCCACCCTACGAATTACGAACATGAACTCAGTTGCGCTCAAAATCGCGATCGCAGCTATGTTGGGCTTCGTGTTGGGTGCATCCGCTGCATCGGCGCAAGGACCAGCGGCGGAGCTTGTGATCAGCCCTGCGCAGATCAATGTTCGCGCCGAAAGTTCGCGCAAGTTTTTCGCGCGTCTTACGAGCGGCGCGGAGGCGAAGGTGGAGTGGCGCGTGAATGGGGTGCGTGGCGGGAATTCCACCTGGGGGACGATTGACAAAGACGGCATGTTCACGGCTCCCGAGGTCCCGCCAATCAACAATGCGGTGAAAGTCGAAGCGGTGGCGGGTCGCGTTTCTGGCGCAGCTTTTGTGACGCTGTTGAATCCAGTGCCCTCAATTGCAGCGCTGGAACCGAAGACTTTGACCTATGGCGAGCACGAGATAGTGGTGCGCGGCAATGGTTTCGTGGCGGGATCGGAAATCAAGATTGGGAACGCGACCGTGCCGACGAAGTTTGTTTCGAGCAAACAGCTTTCAGCAAGCGTGAAAGCAGCGCCGGTAGCGGGAAGCACGCTGGCCATCGCGGTGTTCAATCCCGAACCCGGCAGCGCGCTTTCACGACCAGTTCCGGCGATCGTCGAGTCTGCGCATCCGAAACTGAGCTATCTGGCGGCGGGGCGATTTCTGGAGCAGGCATCGTGGGGGCCGTCGGCCGAGAGTATCGCCCATTTGCAAGACATCGGGATCGACGCCTGGCTCGCCGAACAGTTTGCTGCGCGGGCAACGCTGTACAAGTCTTCGAGCAGCGCCGCCGAGAATCTTATCGACGAACAGAGTGAATTCTTCGTGCACGCCGTCACCGGTCGAGATCAGCTTCGTCAGCGGGTGGCCTTCGCACTGGGACAGGTATTCGTCGTCTCGGGTCTGAAGACAGGCCAGCCACGACAGATGGTGCCGTATCAGAACATGCTGCTCGAAGATGCCTTCGGCACTTACACCAAGTTGCTGCGCGATGTCACATTGAGCCCGACCATGGGCGTTTATCTCGACATGGTGAACGACGACAAGGGCGATCCGACACTTGGGACTTCGCCGAATGAAAATTACGCGCGCGAAATGATGCAGTTGTTCAGCATCGGAACGGTCGGACTGAATGCTGACGGCACGGAGACCGGCAAAGCGACCTATGGCCAGGACACCATTACCGACATGGCGCGCGCTCTGACGGGGTGGACGTATCCCGGCAAAGCGATCACGCAAGGGCACAATCCAGAAAACTTCGACGGGCCCATGATTGCTGTGGAAGCGAATCACGATGAGGGCCGGAAGACGATCGCGGGTGGCGTGTTGATTCCGGCGAAGCAGTCGGCCGAGCAGGATCTGGAAGGTGTTCTGCACACGTTGTCGACGCATCCGAATACCGCACCCTTCGTATCGCTGCGCCTGATCCAGCATCTGGTCACAAGCGACCCCAGTCCGGAATATCTGCGGCGAGTGAGCGAAGTGTTCACATCGAGTGGCGGAGATCTGAAGGCGGTGGTGCGACAAATCCTGCTCGATCCAGAAGCACGGCGCGGCGACGATTCGCCGAGCGAGTCGCAAGCGAAAGCCGGTCATTGGCGCGAGCCGGTGTTGGCGGTTGTTGCAATGATGCGCGCCCTGGGTGCGAACGTGCGCGCCGATAACCGGCTGGAACGTTTCCCGACAAATCTGGGGCAACGTGTGTTTTATCCACCGAGCGTATTCAACGATTATTCTCCGGATTACCGCACGCCAAATGGATTGCTGGCTCCCGAGTTTGAGCTCTTAAGCTCCGGGACCGCGCTGATGCGGGCGAATGTCGTGCGTAATCTCGTGGAAAAGGGATTGAACGGCGACGCTCCCTGCGATCTTGCTCCCTTCGTTGCGCTGGCGGCGTCGCCCGGCGATATGGTGGACGCCATCGATCAGGCTCTGCTGTATGGAAGACTTCCGGGGAGCGTGAAAGAGCAGATCGTTGCGGCGGTCACGGCGACACATGACTACAACCTGCGAGCAAGAAATGCGGTTTATCTCGTAGCGACATCGGCCCTGTATCAAGTGCAGCACTGAAAGCGGCGAACCATGAGTTTGATCACTCGACGAACCCTGTTGCGGATGACGGCTCGGTCCCTGGGCGCGCTGGGCGCATCGGCCTGTCTTGGCCGTCTGAGCCGTGTGTATGCGGCATCTACGGCGGAAGTCGATTACAAGGCATTGGTTTGCATTTTCTTGTATGGCGGGAACGACGGAAACAACCTGATTGTGCCGATCAAGACCGATGCGCAGAGTTACGACGATTATCAGAAGGTGCGCGGTGCGACTCTTGGGCTGCAACAGAAAACCCTGGGTCTGGTTCACGCGCGAAGCGGCAAGGAGGTGTACGGTCTGCATCCCCAACTCGGGGATCTAGGAGGGATCTACGAGCAAGGAAAGCTGGCGTTCGTCGCGAACGTAGGCACGCTGACCAGACCCATCACAAAGCATGAGTATCAGCAGGGCAACGCGGTTCCGGTAAATCTCTTTTCACATTCCGATCAGCAAAAGCAGTGGCAGATGGTCTCGATGCCGGGGGCTCCTCATAATGGGTGGGCGGGACGCGCTGCCGATGTGCTGGCCGCGCTCAACGCTCCGTCGACTTTTCCAATCGGCATTTCGGTTTCGGGAAACAGTCTCTTTCTCAGCGGCGATCAGCCACAGGCATCGATCATCAACGGGCAGTTGGGGCTGGACGGATCAGACGGATCTCCAGCGGAGAATGCGCGTGACGCTGCATTTCAGCAGATCCTGAAGTTTGATTCGGGCATGGCGCTGATCCAGAAGGTGAATCGGGTGACGACGGATGCGTTGGACGCTGCACGACAGTTGAATTCGGCTCTATCGATGGGTTCGCCGCTGAAGACTGAATTTCCTGCTTCAGGCGTAGGAGAACAACTGCAACAGGTCGCGCGGATCATTCATGTGCGGAAGAATCTGGGCGTCAATCGACAAATCTTTTATGTTTCCTTCGGTGACTTCGACACGCACTCTGACGCGATGTCGCGGCAGAACGCGCTGCTGGGCGAATTGTCGGCGGCGATGTCGGCGTTCTATAACGCGACGGCAGAGATGGGAATTGAAAGGCAGGTCGTGACTTTCACGGAGTCGGAGTTTGGAAGAACGCTGCAACCGAGCAGCGGCGCCGGGTCCGACCACGCGTGGGGAAGCCATCACATGGTGATGGGCGCTGCCGTAAAAGGCGGGGACCTTCACGGCAGCTTCCCGATCCTGGCGCTGCAGGGGCCGGAAGACGTGACCGGTCGCGGAGTCTGGTTGCCAAGCATCTCTCTCGAACAGTACGGAGCGACGCTCGCTGCGTGGTTCGGAGTTGCAGACAACTCCCTGGCAAAAGTGTTTCCAAATCTCGCGAACTTCACTCCCCGCAAGCTCGCGTTCCTATAACGCTGTAATGAGCCCGACAGTCGCGGACGAAACGCCGCTCCTTGCTTTCTTCAGTGCACCCCGTTTGCGTTCAGGTGTTCGGCAGACTTCTGATCGGCCTGTTTGATGTGCCTGGTCAACCAATCCTTCATGAAATTCAGAACACTGGCGGAGTTGGCCGTCTTGCCGGCAGCAGCGTCCTTCTGGAAATCCTCAACCTTCTTCACAAACTCGTGGTGCTATTGGCGGTGCGCAGTCAATGCTCCATACTTTGTTTTTTCGAGCAGGGCTTTTTCCGTGGAAAAGTGAAACTTGGTGTAGTTGCTGGGTGCGCTGACAACTTGCTTGATTTTTTCCGAACCCTTTCCCGCAAGCATGGCTTCATGGAGAGTGTTGATAAGAGAGAAGAGCTTTTTTGTGCTCCTCATCGCAACGTGCAACTTTCACGCTGAACAACGGATCCCAAGTAACCAGGGCCGTTTGTTCCTCCGGCAGAACGATGAAAGTCGAAGTAATCGAGTGCGCGTTCTATCGTCAAATGTAGTAGCAGATTATGGCAGCACCAAGGCACCAAGGTATGGGGTTGCGCGACTGCTGCCGCGTTGTGGAACGAGCCTATGCCTGCTGATGTTGTCGCTGTTTTGACAAGGAAAAAATGGTAGCGCTACCGGGAATCGAACCCGGGTTTGAAGATTGAGAATCTTCCGTCCTAACCCCTAGACGATAGCGCCACTTGGGGAGACATTCATTATAACAAAGGGAATACCGGGGTCTGACGATTACGCGGACGATGACGGCCTTGGCGCGTGGCTACTTCGGGCTCTCCAATCGATAGCCAATTCCACGCAGCGTCTTCAGATAACGCGGGTGGCGCGGGTCCGCCTCGATCTTTTCGCGAATGCGGCGAACGTAGACATCAACTGACCTCGGCGTGACGAAGGCCGTTTCTTTCCAGACGGCATCGAGCAGTTGATCGCGAGTAAAGACGCGACCGCGGTGCGCGGCCAAGTACTCGAGAAGCCTGAACTCGCGAACCGTCGTGAGCACCGAGCGGCCTTCGACTTTCACCGTCATCGACGAGCCGTCGATCTCCAGATCGCCGATTTTCAGGGTCTCGGGAACCGCGGTTTCGCGGACCGTTCGCAGAACGGTTCGAACGCGGGCAACGAGTTCGCGGGGGCTGAAGGGTTTGGTGATGTAGTCATCGCCACCGAGTTCCAGTCCCTTGATACGGTCGGCCTCTTCGCTCTTCGCGGTCAGAAAAATTACGGGCGTTTTGGCCAGTGTCTCGTGTTGGCGGATCTGGCGGCACAAATCGAAGCCATCAGAACCGGGAAGCATGACGTCGAGCAAGAAGAGTGAAGGTTGCTCGCGAACGGCTTGCGAAATCACATTGGTTCCGATCAGAAAAATCCGGACGTCGTACCCGGCGGTCACAAGGTTGTGGCGAATCAGGCGAGCGATGTCTTCGTCGTCTTCAACAACGAAAATCCGCTGCCGACTACCGGCAGGCTGCTCTTCGAGTTCCGACACGTCTACTGAAGGCTGCATAGTGGAGGCTCGAGATTGCGTGCAAAAACACAGATGCGATCGAAATCGATCGCAAGAAGCACACCCAGTTGAGAATTTAGGGAAGGAATGTTGCGAGATTGTTTCCCGTTGGTTAACGGACGGTTAATTTTGCAGCGTCGGGAAATAGTTTGGGCTGCTAAATGTTGGGCCGACTGAAAGGAATAACCGTTATTGGGCCACGGTTCTCTTCGGAGAATGCCGCAGGGTATGGCCTTCGATCAAGCTGTAGAGTTCCTCAGCAAGATTCTTGGCGTGATCGCCAGACCTCTCGAGGGCTTGTGCCATGAGCAGTACCTCGAATCCCATGGGATCGCGCGTGTTGTCGGCAACGAGGTGGCGTTGGAACAGCGTGTGGCAAATTCGATCAAGATCACTGTCGCTACGCAAAACCTTGCGGGCTTTCTCGACATCAAGCGCGGCGAATCCCCGATGAATTTCATCAAGCATGTCATGGACGATGGCCGCCATCTGGATGAGATACCGAACGTCGCTACCTGGAATCTGATCCGTACGGGCCTGGACGCGATGCGCGACGCTCATCACGAGATCGCCGATGCGCTCTAGATCGGTGATGCACTTCAGGCAGGCAAGGAGCTGGCGTGCGCGTCGTTCGTTGACGCGAGTAATGGCGCCCGGAAGCTGTTCATCGATGCTCCGCTCAATCTGATCGAGCTCTTTTTCGCAATCGCGAATGGCGAGAAAGGCCATACGCGAGGAATTGGTTAACAGGTCCTGGATGTTGAATGTTGCGTCGCGAGCGATGAGGCACGCCCGCAAAGTCATGCGCATCAGTTCGCTTTGAGTAGGGTCGGGCTTGTCGCGGCGAGAGGCCTTGGTCTTCTTGTGCGCAACTTTCGGGGGTGGCCCTCCCCCAGTCTGCGATGAAGTTTCCTTGGTGTCGTCGGGCTCAGCTGCTTTTCGCGGCATAGGGTCCAGAGGCAGCTCCTATGAAGACAATTCTTTCCAAATTGTAGACGCGTTTTTATGAATAACGGGTTAAAAGCGGCCTTTGCGATAAGAGTTTTGATCGAGTTTGCATGCACCTTCCGTGTTGAGGCTGTACTGGCGAGTGGGTGGGGTGGTGCGTGTATAATTTGCCGACACTCCCGGTGAGGTTTCCCATGGGCTTCCACAGGTTTTCCGTCTCGTTCCTGATTGTTTTGCTTCTTGTCGCACCGCTTCTGGCGCAGAACCAGAGCACCGCAAAGCCCAAGCCGAAGGTGATTGTTGTGGGCGTAAATGGCATGGAATGGGACGTCCTTCGTCCTCTTCTGCTGCAGGGAAAATTGCCCAATCTCTCAAAGGTCATCAAGAGCGGAACCTACGGAAAACTGCGAACGGTTTCGGCGCCGAATTGCCCGCGCGTGTATTCGACGATGTTCACGAGCATGAAACCGGAAGAGCATGGAGTGACGGGCTTCATCGTCGGCGGGATTACCGCCAACACCAACATGCTGAAGCAGGAACCGATCTGGTCATACCTGTCGAAGAGCGGAGTGACCGTTGGAATGGCAAATGTGCCGGCTACTTTTCCAGTACTGCCGGTCAATGGATACATGATCAGCGGAATGCTTACACGCGGCAAAGACTGCGAGGACGGCGTCCTTTGTGCCCCGAAGCTTTCGGAAGTACAAGGTGGAGATCCGGTCTACCCGGCGGCGATGAAGGCGGAACTGCTGAAGAACGTGGGCGACTTTTATATCGATTGCGAGCGCATGCCTTCGGCGGAGCAGTTGCGTGGTCATGAGCCCGAAGTTATCGATGCGTGGCTGAAGAAAGTGCAAGTCATCCGCGAAGAGCAGACCAAGCTGTTTGACTACCTGCTGACGAATCATCCCACTGACTTTACGTGGATGGTGCAATCGTGCGAAGACCGCACTGGGCATTGGCTCTATCCGATCGCTCCCTATAACGCGGGTTACAACCCGAAGATCAATTCGGTGCGGACGGACGCGTTTCCGAACCAGTACATCGCTTTCGATAGCGTATTGGGTACGATTTTGAAACACGTGGACGAGAACACGTACCTGTTCATCCTGTCGGATCACGGGATCAAGCCGTTGCGCGAATTCGAGGAAACCGATCCGCACGCGCACATGGACCACGAGAAAACGACGCCGGTGATTGCCAAGCACGATTTCGCGGACGGCGACGATGTGCCCGGCTCGTTCGTTGCCATGGGGCCGGGGATCAAGCACGACCAGCGGTTGATGGGATTCGAAGCCAGCGTTTACGACATCACGCCGACGATCCTGCACATCTACGGGATCGAGCAGCCGATGCAGATGCGCGGACACGTGCTGACGGAAATCTTCGAGACCTCGCCCAACAAGGTTGCACAAAAGTAGGCGGCCGTGCTGAGGGCGCGACGCCCTCAAGACAGCCGGCAAGATGCCGGCGCTACAAAAAGGCAAGATGCCGGCGCTGCCGGAAGGCGCCACAAATAGGCGCTACAAAAGCCGCGACGATAAGCCACTGGCCGACCTTAGTTCTGCATGCTCAAGGGAAAGGTGCGCGCATGAAAGAGACTCCACAGGAGTACACCCAACGCATTCGGGGGTACGTAGACGGTAAGGATCCTCTGAAGATCCAGAAGAGCACTGCGAAGAAACTGCAGAAGGTGATCAAACCGCTCAGCAAGAAACAAATGAAGCGACGTCCCGGACCCGACCAGTGGTCAATCGCGGAGATACTGGCGCATTTGTCCGACGCCGAAGTCGTCGGCAGTTGGCGTCTGCGGCTGATTCTGGGCAACAGCGGCCTTCCAATCCAAGCTTACGATCAGGAAGTTTGGGCGAAGACTTTCAACTATGCGGACCGGGATCCGAAGGAATCTCTAAAAGTGTTTCGCGTGTTGAGGGAGAATAATCTCGAACTGCTGAAGCGTGTCCCGGAAGAGCTTTGGGAGAACCACGGGATGCACGCCGAACGGGGCAAAGAAACGATCGCACGGGTGGTGGAGATGTTTGCCGGGCATGATCTGAACCACTTGCAGCAAGTGGAGAAAATCGCGAAGACTGCCAAACGCTAATTTGGTTTTTGGACTGACTGGGCACGGGCCAGCCCCGCCTTGGCATCTGTGTTCTTTGTATCGAGTAATAGAGCGGCTTCAAATTGATCGGTCGCTGCGGCCGGATTTTTCAATTCCAAATACACATTTCCCAACAGCACCCGGGCGGGAAGTTGCGCGGGCATAATCTTGAGGCTTGCCTCAAGAGCATCCCTGGCCTCAGAGAAGTTGCTTAACTTGGCGAGTGCCTCGCCGAGTTCATACGCCACGACCGCATCGTTGGGCTGGTTCGCGCGAGCGGCTTTCAGGTGGTCGGCGGCTTTGGAATATTCGCCAGCTTGTAGTTCAAGATCACCGAGTTGCCGAAGAGCGGTTGGCGAAGTTGGATTCAATTCCAAAACCTTCTGCAAGTCTGTTTGCGCTTGTGCAGTATTTCCCGAGTCAGCCGCCAACATCGCGCGATGTAGAAGGTTCTGTTCCTCGATCTTATTTTTTGGGTCAGGCAAGAGCGATGGTTCGGGAACAGTGGTCGAACTGCCCGCGTCGGCCGGACCGAGGTAACCGAGAGCCCGCAATTCGGAGAGCGTGCCTTGTGGCACGGTCGCGTCGGAAGGAGCCTTCGGCGGCAACTTGGAACGCAGATCGGCAAGGAGGCCGCGCGACGTCTTCACCTCGGAATTCCACGGAGCATACGTATTTTGCGTTTCGCCAGGGTCGCTGCGTAGATCGTATAGCTCCGGGCGAGGCGCCTCGATGAACTTGAATTCACTTTGACGCACCGAGCGCAAAGGAGCCCATCCGAAGCGAAGCGGATAGTCCGTTTCCCCAAAGGCGACTCGCTGAGCCGTTTCGGTCTTGGCCAGGAGTGGTCCCAGAGACTCACCATCGAGATGCTCTGGCTTGGGCGCGTCGGTGAAATCAAGAACAGTCGGCAGAATGTCCGTTGTCCGAACCTGAGCGTCGATCACAGCACCGGCATTTTCTTTTTTCGGAAGCTTCAAGATGAGTGGTACGTGGAGAGTTGAATCGTAGAGAAAGATGCCGTGCGTGTCCTCGTGATGCTCGCCCAAACTTTCGCCATGATCTCCAACGACGATGATAATGGCGTTGTCATCGAGGCTATGCGCTTTCAGATAAGCGAGGAAATTCGCGAGCGCCGAATCGGCGTAAGCGATCTCGCCATCGTAGAGCCGATCTTTATAGGTCTGTGAATACGGTGGTGGCGGTTCGTAGGGGTCGTGCGGATCATAAAGATGAATCCACACAAACTGAGGCGTGCGAGGATGTGCAGTCATCCAGGCTTCGGCACGCTTTACGACGTCGGCTCCGCGACGCTCAACGCGTCCCCAACGCTCTTTCGTTGTCGAGTGCTCGGGGAAATTGTCGTAGAACTCGAAGCCTTGATCCAGGCCCGGTGCAAGTGACTTGCTGTCGAGAATCACCGCGCCGATGAAAGCTGCAGTGTGATAGCCCCGTTGAGCGAGCAAATGCGCGAGAGCTGGGTGAGAAGCGGCCAGCGGAATACCGAAATCGGTGACGCCGTGCGCGCTCGGCAGCAGGCCCGTCAATATGGTCGTGTGTGATGTGTTGGTGATCGGACTCGGAGTAAAGGCTTTTGAAAAACGAATGCCAGACTTGGCGAGTTCATCGATCGCCGGGGTCGCAATTTTCTCGTATCCGTAGCAGTGGACGTGATCGGCGCGCAAGGTGTCGATCGTGATCAGGTAAACGTTGGGAGGAAGCTTCTTAGGCGACTGGGCCACGGTTGCCGCACAAAGGGCGAGAATGATCCAGGACTGGAGGAGTCCACGCTTCATGTGGTCCTAGGCTAGCACAGGAGCCCGGTCGATTTTTGGCGCGCGTGGACGTGACGTGCCGCGACTATGCCGCCTTCGGAATCTCGTCCAGGGAAGTGTAGATTGACAGCTTCAAACTGCGGCCGATGCGCACCATTTCGTCGGCTCCGGCAGAAGGTCCACCAATACGCAGGACGGCGTCGCACTTGGCGAGAAGCCGGCTTGCGATCGGGTGAAAGATCTCGTTAAACGCGTCATCACCGATCTTTTTCGAGCCTGCCAAATCGACGAGCGGAAGCGCGAGCCACTCACCTAGAACCGGGATGTGACCGGCGCGAAAAATCGGAAGCGCGAAAGATTCCATCTGCTCGACATTCTTGCGGATCAGCGCGGGATCGTCGTTCGTGCCGGAGCGATAGGGTCCCGCGATCAGAATCATCATTGGCGTTGAGTTGTCAGTCACTTCGTCCTTTCAGCAAGAAAAGAAACGCAATTTTGCACTTGCAGCCGCGCGTTGCACGGTTCGCGAACCGTCACCAGATTACAATCATCGGAAGAGGAACGTCATGGATCTTTTGCATCACTACGGGCAATTGGTGAACTACGACGAGTGGGCCAATCTGGAAGTGATCGCATCGTTGCGGCGATCAGGAACTCCGCCCGCGCGGTCACAACAATGGATTGCGCACATCCTGTCAGCGGAGCATGTTTGGCTGTCGAGACTGCTGCACCGGCAACAGCCCTATGCCGTGTGGCCGGAGTTGTCGCTTGAAGAGTGTGAGCGTGAAGCAAAGAATCTAGCGACATCGTGGCGGGAATATCTCAACGGACTCGCGTCAGGTGGCCTCGATCAAGAGCTCGCATACAAGAACACGAAGGGCGAGACATGGCATAGTCTGGTGCGGGACATCCTTACGCACGTTTTCATGCACTCCGCCTATCATCGCGGCCAAATCGCAGCTGACACACGCCAGGCGGGGCACGTGCCAGCCTACACCGACTTCATTCACGGAGTCCGCCAGGGACTGGTAAAGTGACTTGCGATGAGCGACTGGAAATTTTACTTGTACATCATGCCGCAGGTGATCGCAGGCGTGCTGCTACTGGCATTTATTGTCTATTGGCCGGGACCCTGGAACGCACAGCAAGTAGTTGGCTCGATTTTCCTGCTTGTGGGACTTGGGATGGTTTCTCTGGCGCGCTTTCAGCTGGGCCGGTCTTTCTCAATAACGCCGCAAGCGAAAAATCTCGTGACGCATGGGCTGTATTCGCGGATTCGCAATCCGATTTATTTCTTCGGAGCGGTTGCGGTGGCCGCTTTTTTTCTGATCATCCAGCGACCGATTTTATGGGTGTTATTCGCGGTAATCGTTGTGATGCAAGTTGTGCGTGCTCGCCGCGAAGCCGCGGTTTTGGAAGCGAAGTTTGGTGACGAATACCGCGCTTATCGCAGCCACACTTGGTTCTGATGCTTTGCTTGGCGCTTTCGTAATTTTTCCGCAGAGTGTAAGCTTCGCAGTTTGCTTATGATCCTAAAAATCCGTTTTGTCCTCGCCCTGTGTCTCGGAGTTTCCGGTGTTGCCCTCGCTCAGCCAGCGTTTGTCCCATTGCCCGCTCCGGTTTCGAACAACGCTGTTGCCAGCCTGAAGGGTGGCAAACACGAAGTGTTGTTTTCCTTCATGGGGATCGGGCCGAAGAAAACGTGGGATGCCATTACGACCGATGGGTATTCCCACGAACTGGGATCGAAACAGTGGACGAAATTGCATCCGGTTCCGGGGCCCGCCGGACGCATCGGCGCGTCAGCCGTTGGAGTTCGCGGGCAGGTTTTTCTGATCGGAGGATACACGGTAGATGGGCACGGCGATGAACTTACGGTTCGTGATATCTCGGTTTACGCGCCGCAGAACAAGAAATGGTTTCGGGGCACGGATCTTCCGATTCCTGTCGCGGACGCGGTAGTGGCCGTGTATCGCGATCGATACCTCTACGTGATCGGCGGGCGATCGGGAAAAGATCCGATCCCAAATGTTCAGGTGTACGACATTTCCAAAAATCATTGGGAACAGGCTACGCCGCTACCGGGCGCACCCGTTTTCGGTCATGCCGGCGCGCTGTACGAAGACACGATCGTCTATGTGGACGGAGCCAAGGTTAATCCTGAAGGCAACCCAAGATACATTGCCTCTGACGAGGCCTGGGTCGGGAAGATCGATCACAAGAACGTGAAGGAGATTCACTGGAACAAAGTGGCCGAACAACATCCTGGAGGCGGGCGGTTTCGAATTGCGGCTGGCGTATCCGAGAAAGATCGGCGGATTTATTTCTCTGGCGGGACCGCCAATCCGTACGATTACAACGGCATTGGCTACGATGGGCAACCGGCCGAACCCGTGTCGACGACGTTCGATTTGAATGTGAAAGAATTGCAATGGGAGATGGACACGGAAGACACACCGAACCCGACGATGGATCATCGCGGCTTGATCGAGATCTCGGCAGGGATCGTGGTGATCGGCGGAATGGAGAAGGGGCAGCAAGTGACGGACAAAGTGCAGGTGGTTTTGCGGAAAGAACGATAAACAAGCACCAGAAACCAGATCGCCATCAACAAATTCCGAGTATTTCGACCTACAAGTACGAGCCTAAGTGATCTGGTCCACACCAAGCCTGCTTTGTAAGATGATCTAGCAATCAACGAACGGAGTCGAGACCTCCTGATGGGAAGGGCGGCTGGCGCGAGTCGGCCGCCTTTCTTCTTTGTCGACACACTCCAACTGACTAATGGCTCCGAACAACGAAAAAGTTACGGAAATTTGTGGGAGTAATTTCTCTTTCTTTGGTGTCTAAGTCCGAAGAGCAGTAATTAGCACCGCCGGGCGACACGAGAATGGCTTTGTGCCATCCAACCGCTTGTCGTTTTTCAGGAGGAGCTATGCGCAACCTCGCCATTGCGTCTTCTATTCTGCTTTTCGCAACGTCACCTTTTGCGCAAACTGGTTCTACGCCGACGCCGTCATCGGGCTCTATTGCGCGGCTTCCGGTCACCCGAGTGATTCTCTACAAGAACGGCATCGGATACTTCGAGCATGCCGGGCATGTCCGCGGCAATCAACAAGTCAACGTCGACTTCACGACTGCGCAACTGAATGACGTTCTCAAGTCGCTGACGATTCTGGATCTCGGTAAGGGACGAGTAACCGGCGTCAGCTATAACTCGGTGGCGCCGCTGAGTCGACAACTCGAAGCATTGCGGTTGCCGATCGGCGAGGATGCGTCGGCGGCACAATTCATAGGCGCGTTGCGAGGGGCGCGTCTCGAGGTTCGCAGCGGATCGTCGCAAGCGACGGGACGATTGCTGAGCGTCGACCAAAGACACTTGCCGGGGAAGGAGGACGATACGCAGAAAGTCACGGTCAGTGAGATTTCGATCGTCACCGATGGTGGAGAAGTGCGGACATTCGACCTGACGCCGGCGACCAGCGTACGAATTACCGAGAAAGATCTGAACGACGAAGTGGGACGCTATCTTCACCTGCTCTCATCCACGCGAGACAAAGATATACGTCGCATGACGATCGCGACCGCAGGCCAAGGGGAGCGTCCATTGCTGGTCAGTTACATCAGCGAAGTGCCGGTGTGGAAGTGTACGTATCGGATCGTCTTCCCGCCAACCGGCAAGCCGCTCCTGCAAGGCTGGGCCGTGGTGGATAACACGGTTGGCGAGGATTGGAGCAACGTCGAACTGTCGCTGGTTGCGGGGGCTCCGCAATCCTTTGTGCAGGAACTGTCGCAGCCGTACTACACACGACGTCCGGTGGTCCCACTTCCTGAAAACGCCATGATCACTCCCCAAACACACGAGGCAACTTTGGAAGAGACGGCGACCGCACCCTCAGTCATGTCTGGTGCGAGTGGCGTTGTAGGGGGCGTACCTGGCGGGGTTGCCGGAGGAGTCATCGGAGGAATCATGAGTGTGAATGGTGCGGTTGGCTCGGGCATGGGAGCCGGTGTCGGAGCGGGAGGTGGCGGACTTTACCGGGGTGAAACGATCGCCAACATTATGGAAAGTGCGACAACCGTAGCCGAGAGCAAAGAGCTTGGGGACCTTTTTCAGTATAAGATCCGCGATCATGTGACGATCCGAAAAAACCAGTCGGCGTTGGTGCCGATCCTGCAAGCGCGAATTGATGCCGAGAAAGTGTCAGTATGGAATCCTTCCGGGAGCTATGTTCTGCGAGCTCTGTGGGTGACGAACAAGAGCGACCTCACGATGGACGGTGGAAGCTTTAACATCCTCGAAGGAGATGCGTTCGCCGGAGAAGGATTGATGGACCCAATCAAGCCCGGCGAAAAGAGATTGCTTTCTTACGCCGCCGATCTCGGGCTAGTGGTTGACGCGAAGGACAAGGCTGAGGAGCAACGCGTCACTCAGATCGTAATTTCACGCGGCGCGATGATCCAGACGCGGCAGGACCGGCGGGAAAGGACCTATACGATTCACAATCGCGACACTTCACCACGAACCGTGGTGATCGAACATCCCGCGCGTGAAGGTTGGAAGTTGGCGGATGGCGTGGAACCCGAGGAGACGACAGCTTCGCTACATCGTTTCCGGCTAAAGGTAGAGCCGAAGAAAACGTCGACGCTGACGGTTAGCGAATTCCGGCCGGTGTCGACCCGCTGGGAGTTGAACCATCTATCGGACAAAGAAATGACCTATTTCATTGACGGGAAAATGATCACACCCGAGATTGAAAAGGCGTTGCGTCGTGTAATCGCGCAGAAAGATGAGTTAGTTGGAATCGACGCGGAAGTCACCTCGCGCAAGTTGGAGATGGACAACATCTCCGAGGACCAGAAGAGACTTCGCGAGAACCTGAAGGCTTTGAAAGGCAGCGCAGAAGAGAAGGCGTTGGTGGAACGTTACGCGAAAGAGTTGAACGCGCAAGAGGATCATGTGCTAACGCTGCAGAAGGAAACATCCGATTTGAGGGTGAAGCGTGACGCAGCCCAGAAGACGTTGAACGAAATGATCCAGGGCCTCGAGATGCAGGCTACGATTTAGTGGCTCGTTGTCGCCGCTCCGTTTCGGGCATTGCCAGGAGCAGCGATCAAGGTTTTTGCGGATAGCCGGACGCCGCGAGTTGTCGCTCCTCGAGATCGGATACGTCGAGACCCTCTGCCCTCAGGATGGCGGCTTCGTCGGCCCACACTTGCGATTCCGCACGCTGCAACCTGTCAAGAAGCTTTGCTGCGCATGACGCACAGCAGAATCCTTGGGGGTTCTGTGGGGCGCTGCGGTCGCTTTCGTACTCATAACGGAAGAGTGGGACATCCGAGTTGCAGACATCACAATATGTCGGGGTGTCGAAACGGATCGGATCAAATGTTGAGAAGCTTACCTTTTCGCTCATAACGCACCTCGTGCGCGATTTATAAAAACAACGTTGCGTGCCAGTGTCACCAAACTCCCGCCGTCAAATATTCGTGAATTGACTTGGCAGCGCGGCGTCCTGCGCCCATGGCGAGGATTACCGTCGCACTCCCGGTGACGATGTCACCACCCGCAAACACGCCTATCCGCGACGTGCGCTGACTCGTCTCGTCCGCCTGGATGTAGCCGCGTTTATTCGTCGCGAGACCGGGCGTCGTGCTCTGGACGATCGGATTTGCACTCGTACCGATCGCCATGATCGCTACGGATAGTGGGATCTCAAATTCCGATCCAGGCGTAGGAACGGGGCGTCGGCGGCCGGAGGAGTCCGGTTCCCCAAGCTCCATGCGAACGCAACGCGCTCTTTTGAGCCAACCTTTGCCGTCAGAGAGGAACTCGATGGGTGCGGTGAGCACCTGGAAGTCGATGCCCTCCTGCTTTGCGTGCTTGACTTCTTCGGCGCGCGCGGGCATTTCGTTTTCGCTTCGGCGATAGAGAACATAAGCTTTTCCGGCGCCCAGGCGGAGCGCGGAGCGGATCGCGTCGAGAGCGGTGTTTCCTCCGCCGATCACGGCGACACTCTTGCCGATCAGGTCGACCATCGGCTCGTCGTAGCGCGGGAACTCGTAAGCGTGCATCAGGTTGATGCGTGTGAGGAATTCGTTGGCAGAGTAAACGCCGTTGAGATGCTCGCCCGGTATACCCATGAACTGCGGCAAGCCAGCGCCCGTGCCGATGAAAACGGCGTCATAGCCTTCTTCATTGATGAGTTCGTCGATGGTTACAGTACGGCCCACGACAACGTCGGTCTCAAACTCGACTCCCATGGCTCGCATGTAGTCGACCTGCTCACGGATGATCTTCTTGGGAAGGCGAAATTCGGGAATCCCATAAACCAGCACACCGCCGATTTCGTGAAGCGCCTCGAAGACCCGGACATGGTGTCCCTTCTGAACAAGATCGCCCGCGGCCGTGAGTCCGGAAGGCCCGCTGCCGACGATCGCGACGCTCTTGCCGGTCGACGGTGCCTTGTGAATCTGAGTGAAATGCAAGTGCTGCTGTTCATAGTCGGCAACGAAGCGTTCCAAATAGCCGATTCCGAGCGACTGGACTTTCTTTCCCATCAGGCAGCCGCCTTCGCAATGATCCTCCTGCGGACAGACGCGGCCGGTGATAGCAGGAAGCACGTTGTCTTCGCGGATCTTGGCGGCGGCGGCCATGAAATCTCCGGCGACGATCCACTGCACAAACTCGCGAACTTTGACGCCGACCGGGCACCTGTCGGTGCAGGCCGGTTTTGCGCACTCGAGACAGCGCTTGGCTTCTTGCTTTGCCAGTTCGGTCGAGTAGCCGAGGTTCACTTCGGTGAAGTTTGTTGCCCGGAGGTGCGCAGCCTGCTCTGGCATATGCTGCCGGCGGACTTTCATCCGTTCTTTCAGGGGCAGTGGGTTCAGAGAAGGCGTTTTTACGGGAGGCGTCATCGGCGGCCTCCGGTCTGCGTGCAGGCGTGTTCGTGTTCCTGCCGCACCGCTTTCAATTTGACCGCCCCTAGCTGGCGGAATTCGTCCATGGACCGGCGCTCAGGTTCGCGATACATCGCATTGCGTTGGATCAGTACCTCAAAATTGATTCGATGCGCATCGAATTCGGGCCCGTCAACGCAGGCGAATTCACTTTTGCCATCGATGAGCACACGGCAGCCTCCGCACATTCCGGTACCGTCGATCATGATGGGGTTCAGGCTGACGATGGTGCGGATGCTGTGCTCGCGTGTTACGTCGGCGACCGCCTTCATCATGGGGATGGGCCCGACCGCGAGTACGAGATCGATGCGTCGGCCGCCCGCAATCAACTGGCGTAATTTATCGGGGACGAATCCTTTTTCCGCGTAGCTGCCGTCGTCGGTAGTGATCAGCAACTCGTCGCTGACGTCGGCCATCTCGCGTTCCAGGATGACCAGGTCCTTATTGCGGGCACCGACGATCGAGATCACACGATTGCCGGCTTTCTTTAACGCTGCGGCCGTCGGATAGGCCATGGCAGTTCCAACACCACCGCCCATCACAACCACCGTCCCGAACTTTTCGATTTCTGACGGTTTCCCAAGAGGGCCAACCACGTCGAGAATGTGGTCGCCGGTTTCGAGACAGTTCAGAAAGTGAGTGGTTTTTCCCGCAGATTGGACCACGATGTTGATCGTGCCCTTCTGTGGGTCGGAGCGTTCGATCGTAAGGGGAATCCGCTCGCCTTGTTCGTAGAGCCGGAGGATGATGAATTGTCCTGGTTTCTGTTTCTTAGCGATTCTTGGAGCGTCAATGACGAAGCGCTTGATTCCAGGGGCGATAAAGGCAGCGTGAACAATCTTGAACACGGGCACCCCGCGAGTCGCTTACCGGCCATTGTGTCGGAGGCGTGTACGGGCAGGCTGTGATATGAGTCACGTTACGGCGAGGTTGGCGTCACGGAAGTTTGCAAGTGGGATTTAAGGAACCAGCCCCAACTGCGCCGCTTTTACGCGGTCTTTGGGGGCTTCAGGATCAGGCCTTCGCTGGTCTTGCCGTTCATGACGACGGTGAGGGGAGCCGCGCAACGCAAATGACGAACACAACCGTCTTCTTCCAGGGCAGGACTTGCGGCAAGCCATTCCCAATCGACGAAGCCTTCGCCTGCATCGGGGTTCACGGTGAAGTACCCGACCTGAAAGGCGGAAAGGTTCTGGAAGAAATGACTGCCTTGCGAAGGAGTAACGCGAAAATCGCGGAAGCCCGCTTCAACGATTACGCGCGCGCCTGAGATCTCGTCCCACGCCACGGGAATGCCAAGCCATGGTTCGGTGGAACCCCAGCGCCCCACGCCGATCAGCAGATAAGGCCGGCCTTCGGCGTTGAGCTTCGCGTTGAACTGCGCAACTCCTCGCGCCACATCGGTGCTACGCGCACGCTCAAATCGATGAAAGTCAACGACAATGACGTCGTGCAAATCCGAAACACGGCCGTTGCCTAACACCTTGCAGCTTTGGCAGACGAGGCTGGCGCGATCAACCTCTTCGATACGCAGTTCTTCAGTTTCACGAGACAGAACCAGCGGGCGAATTTGCAGGAAGCCGAAATCGGCGGGCTCGTCGGGAAGTTGTGGCAGTCGGACCGCGAACTCGATCTCTACAGGGCGCCCAAATGCGTCTTCGCCGATAAACATCAGTTGATCGAGCAGCGGAGCCAACGGAAAGACGTCGTATTTCAGAATTGGCGCAAAGGTGACGACGCGCGCCCCGGCACGACTTACTCCGTCGTATACCGCATGATTGTCGGCAGAGTAGGTCGAGCACACGGAGTCAAGCGTGCCGTCGGCTTCGGCGTCGCTCAGGCCGAACCGCGCCTCCCGAAGGTTGGCGACAGGCTCGGACTCATGACTTGCGTTGTGGTTCATCTCAAGAGCCCAAAACTCGGATTGCGAGTTGGTGAGAATGTCCTCGACCGAAGAGAATTGCAGGATGTTGCGCGGGTGACGCGGACAGAACATCAGACATTTCTCGCCCTCCACAACCGCGCGTCCAAGGCCAAAGGCGACTGCGGCGACTCCGTCTTCGTATTTCATCGGAGGTACAGGATAGAAGTTGTGGGACCGAACCACCCCGGAAAAATCGGGATAAAAGCGTTGACCGTGCCGCGTTCCAACTACCTGCTGAAGGATCACGGCCATCTTCTCTTCTTCCAACCGATACGGCGTGGCGCGCACATACGCCTTCGCATGCTGGCTGAATGTTGAGGCGTACACACGCTTGATGGCTTCCATCAATCGCTCGAGCCGAACCGAAAGATCCGACTCGTCGTTGGCCAGCATGAAGGTCTCATAAACGCCGGTGAACGGCTGGTATTGCGAGTCCTCCAGAAGGCTCGACGAGCGCACCGCGAGTGGGTAGCGAATTCCGCCAAGGAATTCCAGCAAGCTGTCGCGAACCTGCGCCGGAAGGGAGGCCTCGAGAAAGCGCTGTTCGATCTCCTGATCGTCGGTACAGTTCAGGGCGAAGTCCGCCAGGTTGTTGTCGCTGAGGAAGCGATCGAAAACGTCGGTCGCCAACACGACAGCGGGAGGAACGGCGATACGAATGCTAGCGAATTGAGTGGGCAACCGGTGCCGATGAAGCAGGTGGCGCATGAACGCAAGGCCTCGCGCCTTGCCACCAAGAGAGCCGTTGCCGACGCGAAGGAAGAAAGTGTCGGTCGATGCGAGAGCATTCGGACTAAAGTCGCCAATCAGGACATCGCTCTGTTCGCTGCGATAGTCGGCGATCGACTGGATCAGATCGCGCCGCAGGTGCTCGGTGCTGGCAAAATCTGAGACTTTCCGAGGACGAAGCTTTTGAGCAAGGGCGAATTCGGTCCGGGCCATCAGCCAGTGCGAAAAATGATTGCTCTGCGCGTGGTAAGCAAGGCTTTCGGCGGGCACCTCTTGCAGGGCCATTTCCAGGGCACCCAGATCACCCGCACGGCCAACTTCGCTGTGGTCGGGAAGCCGAAAGACGAAATCGCCAAACCCGAAGTGCTCTTTCAGCAAACGACGGAGGTCTGCGAGCAAGGTGGGCGAACGTTTGCGGAGAAATGAGAGTCCCTCGCTGTGAGCGCGCGAACGAAATTGTGTCCGGCTTGATTGCAGGACGATCGGCACGTCCGGGACGGCTGCGCGAATCATGCGCGCGAGTTCGAAACCGGCTTCCGAGCTCAGTTGTTTATTGCGAGGAAACTCAACGTCGGAGACCACGCCGAGCAGGTAGTCCTGGTATTTCGCGGCAATCTCTTCTGCATCTTCGTAGGTCGAAGCCAGAAGGATTTTGGGACGTGCGCGCATCCGGAGAAGCTTGTGTGCAACATTGATGCCCTCGCGAATGACGCGGCGCGACTGCGTGATAAGTTCGGTGTAGATGACCGGCAGAAACGACGAATAGTAGCGGATGTTGTCTTCAACGACGAGGATGACGGGGACGCCGATGGCCGCGGTGTCGTGTTGTGCATTCCGCTTGTCCTCGATGTACTTAACGATCGCAATCAGCATGCGCACGTTGCCTTGCCATAGAAAAACGCGCTCAATGTCGCTGACATCTTTGCTCGCGACGAAGTTTTTGAGCTCGCGATAGTCGTAAGCAAGAACAACCACGGGAATGTCGAGGCCCGACTTCTTGATTTCACGCGCCAGGCGCGCCGCGTCCATGTCGCCAACCTGAAGATTGGTGACGATCAGGTTGAAGCGGGAATTGGAGCGGGCGATGGCGAGGGCTTCGGCGCCGGTAGAAACCTGCGTGATGCCCGGAATCTGTTGCAGGTTCAATTCGAGCGATTCGCCGATCAGCAACTCGTTGAGGCGCCCGTCTTCACGCAAGATGAAGGAGTCGTACAAGCTGGAGACCAGCAGGATGTCACGCACGCGGAAGGGCATGAGATTCTCAAAGCCCTCGAAGAGCCGCTGTGCGTCGATGTCGGCGTCGGGTGCGAACTTGACGCTCATGGCACGAGCCTCGCTGCTATCCCCATATAGAAACAGGCGGGGAGGAATTCGTCCACCCCGCCTGGAAGGTTGCGCGACGAGAGCCTAGACGAGGCCCTGGTCCAGCATGGAATTGGCGACTTTCAGGAAGCCGCCGATGTTGGCGCCATTCACCAGATTGCCCGGAGTGCCGTACTTTTCGGCCGTCTCGAAGCAGTTCTTGTGAATTGCGACCATGATCTTATGCAAACGATCATCGACTTCCTCGCGCGTCCAGCTCAAGCGGGCGCTATTTTGCGCCATCTCGAGCCCTGAGGTTGCGACGCCGCCGGCGTTCGCTGCCTTCGCCGGACCATAAAGAATGCCGGCCTCAAGGAACAGCTTCGTAGCTTCGAGCGTGCTTGGCATGTTCGCGCCCTCGGCCACAACTTTCACGCCATTCTTGATCAGATTCGCGGCATCCTTGGCGTTGATTTCGTTCTGTGTGGCGCTTGGGAATGCGCAATCCGCCTTGATGTTCCAGAGCGGATTGTGATCCGACTTGATGTCGGTCGGGATGAAGATGGCTTTCTTGAACTTCTCGGCGTACTCGCGAATGCGGCCACGACGATTGTTCTTGAGATCCAGAATGTGGGCCAGCTTCTCGCGGTCGATGCCGTCGGGATCGCAGATCACGCCATTGGAGTCGGAGACGGTGAGCGGCTTGGCGCCGAGATCGAGCAGTTTCTCGACCGTGTACTGAGAGACGTTGCCGCTACCCGAGACCAGGCAGAGCTTGCCTTCCAGAGTCTCTTTGCGGGTTTTCAGCATCTCGGCCGCAAAATAGACGCAGCCATAACCGGTCGCCTCCGGACGGATAAGCGATCCGCCCCAATTCAGGCCTTTGCCCGTCAGCACGCCGGTAAATTCGTTGGCGAGCCGTTTGTACTGGCCGAAGAGGAAGCCGATTTCGCGTCCGCCCACGCCGATGTCACCGGCCGGCACGTCGGTGTCGGGCCCGATATGGCGATAGAGCTCCGTCATGAAGCTCTGGCAGAAGCGCATGACTTCGTTATCGCTCTTGCCCTTGGGATCGAAGTCCGATCCCCCCTTGCCGCCGCCCATGGGAAGAGTGGTCAGCGAGTTCTTGAAAACCTGTTCGAATGCGAGAAACTTCAAAATGCCGAGGGTCACGGACGGATGGAAACGAAGGCCGCCTTTATATGGGCCAATCGCGCTATTCATCTCGATGCGGAAGCCGCGGTTGATCTGAATCTTTCCTTGATCGTCGAACCAGGGAACGCGGAACATGATGACGCGCTCGGGCTCGACGACTCGCTCGAGAATGCGGGCCTCGCGATACTCCGGATGCCGTTGCAGGACGAGGCGAAGGGAATCGAATACTTCCTGTACAGCCTGGTGAAATTCAGGCTCGGCAGGATTCTTCGCCTTCACCTGAGTCATGACTTGTTCAATGTAGTCGGCCGAGGTTCTTGTCTCGGACGGAGTCACCGTACTTACGCTCATATGAAATACCTCCTCAAATCCATTAGGGCTGCGGTCAGTAACTCTACACCCTAGACCGCCGCATGGCGACAGCTTTGCCTTAGGCGTCCAGTACGGCATAAAACTCAGTCTTTGGGACTCCGGCGCCACATCGGGAGGGTCGGGTTCTAGGTATGGACCTCTTTCTGGAAGTCCCGCGGCTTTTG
>Ga0126381_100000475_pt1 | contig 44339 bp, 40 predicted proteins | sample PanSoiMetPlot_28_FD_96465 | JGI IMG/M metagenome (GOLD analysis project Ga0126381, IMG submission 96465) | Tropical forest soil microbial communities from Panama - MetaG Plot_28 | ecosystem: Environmental > Terrestrial > Soil > Tropical forest > Bulk soil | place: Panama | collected 2016-02-17 | reverse complement strand
TACCGGCTGGGCTCGCGCGAGCAGGCGGTGCAGCGGGCGCGAGGAATGATCTCATCGACCAAACGAATCCTGCTGCTGGACGTTTTTCCCAACGTGGTCTCCGAACTTGCCGCCGAGATCTCTGCAGCCGCAGCACGGGGCGTCAAGATCGCAGGCCAGATCTATGCTCCGGCGGAGTTTCCGGGGGCCATGTTGACACTGCGGCCTCAAACAGATCATGTCTTACAACGCTGGGCCGGCGATTGGATGAACTTGGTCGCAGACGGCCAGGAGCTTCTCATCTCCGTGCTCGCACGCTCGGGAAAGGGCTTACACCAGGCGGTCTGGACTAGAAGTCCTTATCTGGTGTGGAGCTATCACAGCGCATTGTATGCCGAAATCCTGCTCAGCCGCTTACGGGTTGAGATCGAAGATGGTGCGAGCAAACGCAAGCTCCTGCGGCTAGTGGAGGACTACCAGGACCGGATCGCCACCGATGCGCCCGGCTATAGGCATCTCGCATCGCGACTCTAGCGATCAGTCGAGTGTATGGCAAATCGTGAAGGACTCAGCGAAAGCGATCGGCGATCTGAAGCTGGCACCTCACGATCTCCGCCGCTATGCCGCTTCTGCAACGCTTGGGGAGGAGAATTAGAGCAAATTCAAGTTGCTTCCGGGCATGTTTCCGTGCAAATGACAGAACGCTACCTTGGCTGCAAGCAGCGGATTCACTCCGCCGTAAATGACCGCACGAGGTCGAACCACAGCTTTGAGCCGGGGGTCCGGATCGGGGAAAGTTTGCCCACCTTCGGGAAACAATCGGTTCGGCCAGCGAGCGTCAATCAGCAACCATCAAGGAAACTCCTCATATCCCTAGGTGTCCAACCCGCGTGCTCGTGCTACGATTCGCCGCATGACGTTCCCAGCCGCTGTCCCAGAGATCCCCGCGGCCAGCATCGACAAAGCCGCTGCCTATTATGTCAACACGCTGGGCTTCACCCTCGATTGGGGCGACGAACAAGGTGGCATTGCCGGCATCTCAAGGGGGAATTGCAGACTGTTTATCACCAATCGGGCGTTTCGAGAGTCCTACGGAAACCTTGGTCCTATTCTTTTCTGGCTCAATCTCGAGAGCAAGGCTGCGGTAGATGAACTCTTCGCACAGTGGAAGGCCGCGCATGCAAAGATCGTTTCCGAGCCCGAGGACAAACCGTGGAAGCTGCGCGAGTTTATGGCCGCTGATCTGGATGGCAACCTCATTCGTGTCTTTTATGACTTTCGGTGGGACATGTAAAACAACGATACAGCGCGCAAACTCGCGGCAGCGTTCACGAATTCCGGTCGGATTACGGGCAACGCCGAAGGAACCGAACTGATTCGGCATTGCCAACGATGCGTGCTCGATCAGCAGCGCTTCGGCTTGGTGGCTGTTATTTTGCGGGTCCAGCAAACAGCAGCAAATTCCCATCCGGATCTTTGACTACAAAATTCTTGGCCCCCCAAGGCTGCTTTTTCAGTTTCTGGTGAAACGTAACACCAGCGGACTGAAACTCAAGAAAGAGTAGCTTGATCTCGTCCGCTGTGGCGACGGTCATGGATACTGACAACCGTTCCTCACGATCACGGACCGTCGAATCGATTGCCGGCCCCTCGACACGCCTAAGATTGAGACGCGCCACGTCGCGACCCACTTGTGCATAGTAGGCAGGGCTGCCGTAACTGAATACAAGTGAAAAGCCTAACTTCTTACAGAAAAATTCGCACGATCTGTTGATATCGGCGACGAACAGTTGCGGCTCTGAGCCGACAATCGTCGCCTTGGATGGCGACGATTTCACCTTGCGCGATGTGGTGGACAGTCCAGTTTTCAGGGCTTGCCAACTATCGAAGCCATGAGAACTCAAAACTCGCCGCAAGGATCTCGGGGTCGGGCATATTCAGGAAACCAGGCATAAGCCCGCGGATTTGTACGGCGACCGGATAGTAGCGTTCGCGGTGCCAACGCCGTATGAGCTTGGCTTGTTTTTTGAGGTTCTCTATTTCGGGCATATAGGCCTCCACGATGAGATTGTGCAGGTGGGTATTGCCCTTTCAGCAACGTACCGGTGCATGCGACATGCGCCGACTGCAGTATCGGCCGCCGGGTGGGTAGTTGTCAATTGAGAACGACGCCACACTACGAGTTGTTGCGCCGCATTTATGCGTTTTGTCGGATGACCGACAGGCCCAGGATCTCTTCTGTTGCGACCAGCCCTCAACTGTGGAGCTATGACGGGCAGGCGAAGAGCGCATTCCTGCCTCTGCTGCCGCACACCTCTATCGACGGAGCGTGCTGCAGGCCATGTACCGGAAGATGGAAGAAGAAATCAAGAATCTGACCGAGCAAACTGGGCAACGCTCCGGATGAAGCGACAGGAAACTGAGCGCGTCCGGTGGACACACTAACCCAAAACGAATCGCAAACTACAGCTCTTTGAAAAACAGCGCAGCGGCGTGCTGGAGAGACGACGCCAACACTACAGAAAAAGCTCTTGCAACGGCCGACCTGGTTAAAGAAAGCGCGTTCACCAGGTACGCGAAATCCAGCCTATCTAGCTACCGGGGAGTCGGATCGGGGCATCGCGCTCGCTAGCGCGAGAATGGCTCCAGCAAACAGGAGCGTGTCGGCAAAGTAGTTGATCCCCTCCACCTGGACCGCGGTACGCGGGTCGGATAGCGCAGTAATCAGAACGGGTCCATAGATGACGAGGACCAGCAGCAAAATCCAACCGCCGACCCAGGCAGCCACGGCCCGGGTTTTCCTATTCACCAGAATGCTTCCCGCGGCAAGGAGCAGAGCTGCGCCGGTTACACAGTCAATCAGCACACGGCCCGGAATCCATGCGGGCATCTGCTTTTCGAGAGGGACTCCGGGAAGTCCTTGCGGGTGCAAAAAATGCTCAATGCCAAAGAATATTAAGGCGATAGCGATCAATATGCGCCCCACAGTGATGAGCATACGCTTGCCTTGCGGGAGCCATCGGTTCGCTGCAATTCCCGCAAGAATCCAGCCGGCGCCGCCGAACAACATCTCGCGTAAGACGATCGTCCAAATAATTCTGTTATGCGGGTTGGCCAGCGCCCCAGGGAAATGGATCATGGCGACGAACAAAAACATCATGATTCCGAACAGCAGGCCGGACCAGCGCACTGCGATTTTAGCGGCGACGCTCAAGGACGCGGCGATCAACGCGCATCCGACGAAATATACCCAGAACATGCGCCACGGCATGTACCGCGGCACGATGGGTATGATGAATTGCGGGCCGAAAAGATGTAGTGCGCCGAAGACCGCCAGCGGGATCGCGAAACACAAATTGCTCAAGGCCACGATCTTATCCAGGCTGCGAGCCTCGGCGATTTCGTTTTTTGCGGCCACGACTCCGATCAAGAAGAGGGCGATTCCGGCGGAGCACATTGCGACCGCGGTGCGAGAGGTTTCGAAGAACATGGTCAGAATGGCTGGGTGCATAGATTCCCCGATTCGGTAGAGAGCCTCGGATTCTATTACGAAACGGTGCCTTCGAAATGCCGTGGTTCGTCGGCTGGCTTGTGGGAACTTCCGCGATTCGGGCTCAGGCGATCAGTCCCGCGTTGCCACCAGGCGGTAGAATCGGTTGTCAGTCGCCCATGATCCTCCCGCGATGGGGCGCAGCGCCAGGTCGTGGCGCCTCAGATCGTTGATCTCACCAGGCAGGGTCGTATTCGACAGTGCGTTCAACGGCAGGAGTAGAGGAATTCCGCTGCTTCGGGTGGCTTGGGAATATCGATAGGCCCGGAGACTAGTATCAGGCCACTCAAGTCTTCGCCAGAGTCTAGTTCGGCCAGTTCGTTCGGCGGTCTCACTGCGTGTTGGTGTCTGATTTGCCCACTTCGTTATGGGAATCTATCGCGTTGACGCGGCCAGAATGATCGAAGGCCAAGAAATTAATCGAATGGCGCTCGGACGGATGGTTTCGGCTCGACCGATGCCGACTGTGTTACCCTGCCGGCCATGACTCTGTGCGTCCCTCGAACGATTCCTTGTTTCGGAGCCATTCTTCTAACTTGCCTGTTCGGAATTCCTCGCCTCTCCGCTCGCGTCACCCACGTGGAGATCACTACCCGGGCCGCTGTCCTGAATGGACAGTCCTTTGGCGAAAGCGGTTCGTATGAGCGAATCACCGGGCGCGTGTATTTTTCGGTGGTAATCGACAATATTCACAATCGGTCGATCGTCGATCTGGCCAACGCCGTCAACTTGAAAGATGGCGAAGTGCAATTTTCCGCGGACTTCGTTGCGGTGCGGCCCAAGGATCCTTCGAAAGGCAATGGGACGATGTTGCTGGAAAATCCCAATCGCGGACATCCGCGGATTCTGTCCTTGGTGGACGGCGGTGATGAGGACTTGTCGCGTAGCGCGGGCGATGGCTGGCTGTTGCGCAGCGGCTTCACCATCGTCTCGCTCGGATGGCAGTGGGACACCTCTGGGGCGGAGTCGCTGCACCTCTACGCGCCCGTCGCCAAGGATCATGGCAAGACCATCACTGGACTGCTGCGCGGCGATTTTATGCTGCCGTCCAGGGCAGACGAGGTTCCGCTCGGGCACATGATGCCGGGAAGCATCGGCGGAACGGAATATCCGGTGGCCGAACTCGACGATCCACGCAATACGCTGACGGTGCGCGATTCGCGCGAAGCTGAACGCATCGCCATCTCACGCCCCGAATGGCAATTCGCCGTGACCATAGACGGCAAACTTGCGCCGAACAACCGGTCGCTACATCTCGACGGCGGGTTTCAGCCCGGGCGAATTTATGAATATGTCTATGCGGTGGCGGACCCGGTGGTCGCCGGACTCGGTCTGGCGGCGATGCGTGATTTTGCTTCGTATGCAAAGCACGCGCCAGACAGTGTGACGCCGGCAAAGAGAGTGCTCGGGGAAGGCATTTCGCAAAACGGCCGCTTCCTGCGGCACTTGCTGTATCAAGGTTTCAACGCCGATGAAGAAGGCCGCATTGCGCTGGATGGAGTTCTCTCGCACGTGGCCGGCGCGGGACGCGGAAGTTTCAATCACCGCTTCGCGCAGCCTTCGCGAGATGCGCAGCCCACTTCGTCGGTGTTTTTCCCCACCGACATTTTCCCATTTACTGACGAGCCGGAAACCGATCTGGAGACTCCTGAAAATGGCGGCCTGCTGGATCGGGCGAAAGCGGATCGAGTGGTGCCGAAGATTTTCTTTTCCCACACCTCGTATGAATACTGGGGACGTGCGGCATCACTGATCCACACCAGCGCGGACGGCAAGCACGACGCCACGATTGGCCCGAACGTCCGCATCTATCTTTTCACGGGCCTGCAGCATTATTCGGGCCGATTCCCGCCCGCGCGAGGCGAGGGAGCATTGCTTGGCCAGCAGCCGCAGTCGCCGTTGCCGATAAAATATTTTTGGCGCGCGATGATTGCTAACATGGATGCGTGGGTACGCAGCGGGACGGTCCCACCGGCTAGCAGTTACCCGACGATTTCGGTGCGCACGCTGGTGCCGGTCGATAAACTGGCGTTTCCGCACATTCCGGGAGTGAATGTTCCGACGGAAGCCAACCGGGCCTACCGACTGGACTTCGGGTCCTCCTGGAGCAACGGAATCATTGACCGGCAGCCGCCGGCCGTGGGAAAGGCATTTCCGGCATTGGTGCCGCAGGTCGATACAGATGGGAACGAGCTCGGCGGAGTTCACCTTCCGGAAATTTCTGTGCCGCTGGCGACCTACACCGGCTGGAATCTTCGCGACCCCTCGATTGGCGCGCCGCAACAAAGACTCCCGTTTGAAGGCTCGTACGTGCCTTTCCCGAAGACCGCAGCGGCGCGGAAAGCGTCCGGCGACCCGCGGAAGTCCATTTCCGAGCGCTACACAGGCCGCGAGGACTACTTGAAAAGATTCGCGGATGCCACCGACAACCTGGTGCGGTGCCGGTGGATTTTGCCGGAAGATCGTGCGTTGTTGCTGCAGCGCGGAGCGCAAGAGTGGGAGGCAGCGACGCGCTGAATTTGGGGCCACTTCCGGCGACGGATCGCGGATATGAAATTTTGAGCGTCTTAACAGGCGCGGACTAAACCTGCAGCCGAGTCAGTGCCGATTTCTTCACCGTTTTTTGGCACTGCCAATGCCCTAGGCGTTTACGATTTTCTGTCACTTTGTCGGCGGTGCTGTGGCCGGAGTTGGCGCGACGAACTTGGCGTCATCGACTGGAACATTTTGCTGGAGCCGCTCGACCTGAATGGCGAAATGGTTGCCTGGGCGCGCGACGGTCCAACGATAGGGCGTTTTTATGCCGTCAGCAGCACGGTAATCGGCATAATCAATTTGCGTGGGATTGTAGCCGAGCGGCGAATCGATGTAACGAATCAGACGCAACAGTAAACTGGATTTCTGATCGAGATAGAGTTTCAGTGGCGGATCGCCTTCTTTGCTGCCGACTACCAGCCAGGTGTCACGGCCCTCGATTTTTTCGCCGGGCAGCGTTTCCCACTTCGAATAGAGCGATTTGACGTTCGCGGCGAACGCTAAGTCCGCATCCATTTTCGCGCCGAAAGATTCCTGCGCGTTCATCATGTGCACGCGTCCGGCAACGGCCAGCCAGCCGACTTTGCCGTTGTACGCGGTGAGGCTTTCGCCGGCCTTCAAGTGCATGACCGAGACTCGCTTGTCCGGCGCCTGGGCGTAAATGTCCACGGACATATGTTGGTCGCCGAATGCAGTAACTGTTCCCTTGGTCACCCGGCTGGTGATTTTTTTCAGCGCGTCCGCTCCGCCGACCGCAGCGAGATATTTGTCGAGCAGCAAATCAGGGGCGGGATTGCCGCTGGCCGAGACGGAGGTATCTTCCATCATTTCTGCAGGTTTTTCCTGCAGGGAGACGACGGGAATACTGATGGGCTTCGGAGCACCCCGGTGGCAGGTGTAGCAGGTGACCCAGCGTTTGCCTTCGAAATTCTCGTTGTTGATGGTGATCATCATTTCCATCATGTGACGGGCGAACTGTTTGGGCTTTTTGTCGTCCTTGTCGAAGGCGTGTTCGGCGTGGCAGTATTCGCAGTCGACCCCCAGCGATGCGGTGATAAATTCCATGGCGGGGATCAGCTGATCGGCAGGAATGTCTTTCAGCACCTGAATGTTCTTAAATTGTTGCGAGGCGGTTTTGCAAGCTGCCGCTCCAGGTTGCAGACTTTGGGCCCGTGCGGCCAGAATGGCGGCGGTCAGCGCAGCCAGCAGAGCAGCCGAAATAAAAATTGCCTTTCGAACAGAATGTTTCATTGGGTCTCCTCACGGACACAAAACGATGAGTGTAGCAAGATGCGAAGAATCGAATCAGTGGGGCGTTGGGATCCTGGCCCCTGCTTTTTGTAAGTAATAACTCTAAAAAGCCATTTCAGAATCGCGCGGCTCACTGTGAATTGCTATTTCGCCGCGGCTGAACTGCGGTGGAGGATGCGGTTAGGGCGACCTTCTTGTATTCGGCTTTAGCTTCGCGGAGTATCGGGATGAGCCGGCCCGCGTCTTTGTGCGGCTGCGCACATCTTCTCCTTGCATGGCGTAGGCCAGTGTCAGAATCAACGAAAGTGTCCGCAGGCCAGAGTTTCTGTTGCAATTCTTCGCGCGTAATGACGTCACCAGGATGTTCCAGCAATAGCGCGAGCCAACCTGGAAGGGTTGGTGGTCACTCTGACGATTTCCTTCCCAACCACTTCGGGAACAGACACCGCCGCCATGGATGGCACCGCGACGGGAACCAGTCTTGCCGGAACGTACACCGATACTCAGGGCGGCGCCGGAACCTGGACTGCCCTTCCGGCGGGCTCGCTTGGCGTGAGCTACAACGGGACGTCCAACTCGACTTTCCACCCGCTATTGATAGTCCCGACCATCGGGATTTCTCTGACGCAAGATGCCAGTTTCACTCTAACCAGAACAGCGACCATAATGAGTTCGCCGTGTACTAGTTCCCTCACCTTGTCAGGGCAAGCGATCGATGGAGCCTTCAGTCTGACCGACGCGGCAAGCAAGATGCACATCCTTGCCGTGTCGGCCAATGGGACCGGAGTCAATTTCGCCTTCGACTACCATATCGACACTGGCGCGCCTAGCTGCTCCGGGGACTTTGGTCATGGAACAGTTACAAACAACGGCGCCGGTTCATGGGACTACTGAAGCGTCCAGCGTTACATCGGCAGTGCTCGTGGTAGAGCCGCGAACATCGTGGTGGCACGGCTTACTGCAAGGAGGCCATGTCGATGACGAAGCGGTACTTGACGTCCTGTTTAAGCAGGCGGTCATAGGCTTCGTTGATCTGCTGGATGCGGATCTTTTCGATGTCCGCAGTGATGCCGTGTTCGCCGCAGAAATCGAGCATCTCCTGGGTTTCACGGATGCCGCCGATGGCGGAACCGGAGAGACTATGACGGCCCATGATGAGGTTAAAGGACGAGACGGGGAACGGCTTTTCCGGAGCGCCAACGAGAACGACTGAGCCGTCGCGCTTGAGAAGCGGAAGGTAAGAATTGATGTCGTGGTCGGCAGAGACAGCGTCGAGAATGAAATTGAAGCTGCCGGCGTGCTTTTCGAATTCGTTGAGGTTTCTTGAAATGACGACTTCGTCGGCACCGAGGCGCTTGGCATCGGCAGCCTTGTTGGGCGAGGTGGTGAAAAGAACGGTGTGAGCGCCCAAGGCGTGGGCGAATTTCAGACCCATGTGCCCCAGGCCGCCGAGTCCGACAATACCCACCTTCTGACCTTTGCCGACTTTCCAATGATGCAAAGGAGAATAGGTAGTGATGCCGGCGCAGAGGAGCGGCGCGGCAGCGGCAGGATCGAGACCGTTCGGAACGCGCAGTACGTAGGCTTCGTCCACCACGATGCTGTCCGAGTAACCGCCATAAGTGACGCCACCCAGGAATTTGTCCTCCGCGTTGTAGGTGAGGGTCATCATGTTTTCGCAATACTGTTCTTCTCCGGCTTTGCAACTGGCGCAGACCCGGCAGGAATCTACCATGCAGCCGACAGCAGCGATGTCGCCTTCCGTGAATTTCTTGACGCCGCGTCCGACCTTGACGACGCGGCCAACGATTTCGTGTCCGGGAACGCACGGATAGACGGTGGGAATAACTTCTTTCCACTCGTTGCGTACCTGGTGGAGATCGGAATGGCAGACGCCGCAAAACAGAATTTCGATTTGCACGTCCTGAGGGCGCGGCGAGCGGCGCGCTATGGTGTGTCCGGATAACGGAGCTTTGGGATCGTGTGCAGCAAAAGCTTTGGCCGGAAAAGTGGTTGGAGATGGACGGGCAGCTTCACTCATAAGAGCCTCCTGGCTGAAAGAGAAATTTCTGAGTACCTTGAGTCGCAGAGCCGGGGAACTACATTAGACTGCGCGAACGGCGGATCGGTTATAAAATTTGCGGCCGCCGGGCTTTAACGGAAAGAAAATGCCCCTTTGGCGTTATAGTCCGCTTTTCCCTAAAGAGTAACGTTGCAACTACGCGCTGAGGTCGCCGCGTTTGGCCAGGTCGGCGATGCGGTCGGCGGCGCGGAAAGCCAGGGCCATGATGGTCAGGGTGGGCTGGCCGCGGCCAGAGGTAACCAGGCTGCTTCCGTCGCAGATGAACAAATTTTTGACGTCGTGGGTCTGATGGTCGGAGTTGACAACGGACGTCCGGGGATCATCGCCCATGCGGCAGGTACCGAGCAGATGGACACCGAATTGTTGCTCGTCGATGGGAAAAGTCCATTTCTGCTTGGCGCCGGCGGCGTCGAGAAGTTCGTGGGACCGTTCGGCCAGCCAGTGCGCGAGTTTGAGATCGTCGGGATGATCCTTGTAGGTCATGCGCAAGGCTGGCAAACGCCAGGCGTCTTTCACATCCGGGTCGAGATCGAACCCGTTGTCCTCAACCGGCAGTGAAGTGCCGTGGCCAAAGATTTCGAAGGTGCGAGTCCAATTGTGGGCCAGCGCCGCCTTGAAATCTTTCCCCCAGCGCGGCGAGCCGGGAGGCAGGCCGCCAAAGCCGAAGCCAATCGGCGTCATGTCGAAGCGGGCATCGAGGCCACCTCCGCCGTAGAAGCCGACTTTTTGCGCGTCGAGCTCGTAAAAGTCGTGAAGAATGCGGCTGACGGCGTAGCCTTTGTAATCGTTGGTTTGCTCTTCGAAAACGCCAACCGAAACGGCGGCGGTGTTGAACATTAAATTCTTGCCAACGTAACCGCTCGAATTGGCCAAGCCGTTGGGAAATTTGTTTGAAGCCGAAAGGAGCAGCAGGCGCGGAGTTTCGGCGCCGTTACAGGACAGGATGACGGCTTTTGCTTTCTGTAAACAGACGTTTTTCTTTTCGTCGAAATAGACCGCGCCGGTGGCGCGGCCCCGTTCATCGATCGCAATTTTGTGAACGTAGCTGTTGGGGCGGATTTCGCATTTGCCGGATTTTTCGGCGACTGGAATCACGCTGGCGAGAGAACTGGACTTGGCTTTGACTTCGCAGCCGAACCCCAGGCAGAAGCCACAATTCACGCAAGCGCTGCGGCCGGCGCGCGGCTGAGAAAGAATGGCCATCGGCGCCGGGAAGGGATTCCAGCCGAGTTTGCGCGCGGCGCGTTCGAAGATGATGCCGCTGGCTTTCACGGGCAGGGGCGGCATGGGATAGGGCTTCGAGCGAGGCGGATCGAACGGGCTTGCGCCGGCAAGACCGGAAACGCCCACCTCCCATTCGACCTTGGTGTAGTACTGTTCGAGATCGGCGTAAGAAATAGGCCAATCGACAAGAGTCGATCCAGAAACCGCTCCGATCTTGCTGCGTTCCTTAAAATCGATTTCGTGGAAGCGCCAGAAGTTCGCGGTGAAGTGATTGCTGGTGCCGCCCACAGCGCGGCCGTAAATGAAAGCGCGCTGCAACCTGGCTTTGTCTTGCGGCGTCTTCCGAAACGTCGTAGGTTGCAGCTTGGGATGATTGGTCAGCAGATCTTCTTGCAGGACCTTGACTTCGTCGTGCGAGAAATCCGATTCGTGCAAGTATGGGCCTTGTTCGAGAACCACCACACTGAAGCCGTTGCTGGAAAGTTCCTTGGCGAGCACGCCGCCGGCGGCACCGGAGCCGACGATCACAAAATCGACGGTGTCCGTGGTTTTATATTTTGTTGGCTCCGGTCTCACCGCATTTTTCATTTCGTGCTGGCGTCCTTGCTGGAGGGTACCGGTTGCCAGCCGGGATAATCTTTATCGATCACGCTGAAGGGAGGCTGGAAACTGTGTCCCGGATCGCGTCCTATAACCGCCCAACCGACTCCACCGCGATTTCCCCTGCGATCGGAATCCGGGTCAATCAGAAAACCGGCGATGGTGTGCGCGCGCAGAACTTCAAAGAGCGGCTGCGCGGCAGATCCAGGAAGGAAATTGGCACGCGGGCGATGCGGCGGATTTTTCGCGCCGACTTCGTCGAGCGACTGAAGTACTGCTTCCTGTTGTTCAGCGGTGGCGGAAGAGAAGATCGTGGCGTCCGGGAAAAGTTCCTTAAGGCGTTTCTGAATGCCGGGCAGTCCTTGGCGATAGGTTTTTTGGTCGTCAACCGAAAAGGTGACCAGTGCGCGGTCAATGAAATAGACGACGCCGGCTTCTCGCCCGCCAGGTGTGCCATCGCTCGGGATAATGCAGGAAGCGACGGCTTCGACTTCCTTTGCTTCGGCAGGCGTGAAGAATTCCCACTTCTGATTCTCAGCAGAAGCGGCAACTTTGCGGGCGTGTTCGGCGGCGGCGACTACGGCGGGCCAGTGTGCGGCGGTCCAGGTTGCACCGAGTGCCGCAACGCCGCGGAACAAGAACTTTCTTCGATCGAATTCGGTGATCAAGTGTGCGCCTAAAAGTGTGATTTTATCGACTCTAAGACGTGAAGGCCGGAACGTCAACGCAAAAGAACTGATAGCACAGAACAGCGGCGCAAATCTCGCTTCCAAATTGGACTGGCGAGCGGGTCGGTTTGCGAATGGCTGCGGCCCTGCGGTACGATATCTTGACGCGCGTAGCGGAAAAAACCGCGGGTTATTCCCACCAATAATGGCGACACTCACCGGAGCAATCGGGACGGGCAGCAAGTGGCTGCTGGACAAAATTGTGGGCGCAATCGCGGCCACGGGAATCAATCCGAATGTACTGACGTTCCTCGGACTGGTGGTAAATTTCGGGGCGGCGGCAAGTTTTGCCGTTGGGAGATTTTTTCTCGGCGCGTTGATTATTTTCTTTGCGGGCTTTCTGGACATGCTGGACGGGCAAGTGGCTCGGCGGCAGAATCGCGTTACGGCTTTCGGCGCGTTCTACGATTCCACGCTGGACCGTTACGCCGATATGGCGCTGTACCTGGGGCTGCTGGTGTACTACTCGGTGAGCGGAAGGACACCGTATGTGGTGCTGGCGGCGGTGGCCACGGCAGGCTCGGTGATGGTGAGCTACGCTCGCGCCCGCGCGGAATCGCTGATTCCGCTGTGCAAAGTGGGGTTCATGGAACGGCCAGAACGGCTGGTGCTTCTGATCATCGGCGGCGTGGTCAACCGCATGGCTGCAGTGCTGTGGGTAATTGCGGTGGTTTCCACCATCACGGTGATTCACCGGATTGTCTATACCTGGCAAGAGACGCGCGCCGGTCGCACGCTACCGGGAATCCGAGTCAGTTTGTAGCGTCGCTTTCGGCGAAATCGCGGGTTTTGCCAAGCTCGCTCAGCAGAGACTCGTCAACAGGTCCACGCACCAATTCCCTTACCCGCCTGCGTAATTCCGGAACGTCTTCTTTGCTCATGCCGACGGTCTCAATTTTTTCGTGAAGATGCACGGTGATGGTGGCGGGCCAGAACATCCAATGGCCGGTGCGGTGATGCTGCAGCGCGCCGACAATGCTGACCGGCACGACCGGAATTTCGAGCTGCTGCGCGACGCGGAATGCGCCGTCCTGAAATTCGCCCACGCGGCCGTCGCGGGTCCGCTTCCCTTCTGGAAAAACAATGAGGCTGGTGCCGTTGTTGATGGCGTCGCGGGTAAGGCGCCACATGCGCTTGAGATCGGAGGGGCGGCGAAGGACCGGCACGGGAACATTCCCGAAACGTTTCATCAGCCAGCCATAAACGGGAATTTCGAAGTGCGATTCCAGCTCCCAGCCGCGAACGAATTGCGGAATGGCGCAGTACAGCGCGAAGGGATCGAAAAGATTGACGTGATTGGAAATGAAGAAACAGGTTTTTTGCGGGTCGAAGCCGGGGGAACGGACCACGCGAACTTTTGCACCCGCAAAAAAAATGATGCGGCGGCAAAAGGTACGCTGCAACCAGTCGTGTTTTTTGGGATCGAGAACGATGGCCAGCGCGATCAGAATCGGGACGGCGATCGCGAAGTGCAGAAGACTAACAGCCCAGAGTAGCGCGCTGCGGACCACGTACCAGGCGCGCTTCATATGTAGATGTCCACGGCCGAAGGAAGAATATCCAGCTGCTTGCATTCCAAGGAAAAAATTTCGCCGTCGATCAAAACATCCACAGGAACCGGGATGTTGAATTCAACGCGCTTGACCGACTTGCGCGAGGCGAGAGGATGTTGGAGGTGGGTGCCTCTATACAAGCGGGGCAACATGCGAAGCAGCCCGAGGCGGCCGATGGGTCCCCAGCGCACGAACTCGATAAAGCCATCCGAGGGATTGGCGTCGGGCGCGATGAGCATTGTTCCGCCGGTGTATTTGCTGTTGTTGAAAGCGAGAAATAGGCTCCGGCGAGTGTCCCATTCGGTTTCGTCGTCGGTGCGCAGGACAAAGGCGCGCCGTTTGAGTTGCGCAAGACGAACGAGAATTCCCAGCAGATAACCAAGGTGCCCCAGCGGCTTGAAAGCACGATTGGCAAGAGCGCCAACATCAGCGGTAAAACCCAGACTGAGAATGTTGAACGAATAGACTTCGCCAAACCCGTGGGTCAGGCGAACCAAGTCCACCGGCCGGGTACGATTGGCTAAAAGAGCTTCGAGGGAAGATTCCGCTCCATTGTTTGTGAAGTCGCGCAAGAAAGAATTCCCCGTCCCGAGAGGAAGAAAACCCAGAGCGGCGTGGCTGGCTCCGACGTTTCGTACGAAGATGCCGTTGAGGATTTCGTGCGCGGTACCGTCGCCGCCCACGGCTAAAAATTTTCGGTAACCCTGACCGTAGGCTTCGCGCGCCAGTTGCACGGCATGGCCGCGTCCGGTGGAAGCGATGACATCGATGTTCAATCCCTTTTCGCGCAAGCGAGAAAGCGCCGGTCCGGCGAGTTTGCCGGATTTACCGCCGCCTGCGGCGGGATTCACGATGGCGAGAAAACGGTCTTTGCGCGCGGACATGGGGACTAGAGCGGGAGTATAACGCGGTCACGGTCAAGTTTGCTGAGGCGTTCAGCGAGTTCGTTCCGTTTAATCTTAAGAGATGCGGTACGGGGAAAGTCTTCACCGTGCAGCACTACGCCGTGAATACGTTTGTAATTCAAGAGACGATTGTTGCGTTGCGAGATGTCCTGCTTGAGCTGGTCGGTGAAGAATTTGCCGTTTTCGAGATGAATAGCGATGATCAGTTGCTCGCCGGCCATGGAGCGCCTTGGCCAGATGTAGTTCGCGGCGAACACGCAAAATTCCTTTACCGGCAGGCTTTCAAACGCGCCTTCAATGTCTTCCGGATAGATATTCTTCCCTTCTTCAGTGACGATTATATTTTTTTTGCGGCCGCTGAGATGTAGATGGCCCTGCGCGTCGAATTTGCCGAGGTCGCCAGTGCACAGCCAGCCGTCCACAATGGTTTCAGCGGTCAGTTCCGGCTCGTTGAGATAGCCGGACATTACGGTTTTGCTGCGCACATAAACTTCGCCCACGCCATCAGAGGCCGGATCGACAATCTTGACTTCCATGCCGGGAAGCGGCTTGCCAACGGTGTCGGCGCGAAACGGCTTCAGATCGTTGACGGTGATGGCGGTGCCGGCTTCGGTGAGGCCGTAGCCGTTAGCGACCGGGATACCGAGGTCGTAGAAGAACTGCAGTGTCTGCGGTTCGGTGAAGGCACCTCCGACGATGATCGCTCGCAGCTCGCCGCCAAACGCGGCGTGAACTTGCTTTAGGAGGTGGCGGCTGAGCCAAAGGCGCGGATGGCTTTTGGTAAAAGCCTTGTTCACGCCGACCAGAAAATCGAAAACTTTGCGTTTGCTGTGGGGTAGTTCGGCGAAACGCGCCTCCAGACCTTTTTGCAAGTTCTTGAGCACGAGAGGAACGAGGCTGACGTAAGTGATTTTGTATTTCGTGAAAGCTTCACGCACAAATTCTGGACGCAACGTGCGCAAATGCACGACACAGGCGCCGCAGGTGAACGGTCCAAGAAAACCGACCATGAAATCGATGGCATGATTCGTGGGTAGGATGCTGAGATAGCGAACTCCAGGCCAGAACGGATAAAGCGAAGTGAGCGCGACGCACTGTTCGAGATAATTCTCATGGGTCATCATGCAACCCTTCAGACGTCCGCCGGTGCCGGAGGAATAAACGATGGAAGCGGCGTCTCGGCGTTCGCGCCGACGGAACTCTGGCACAACATCTGAACCAGATTCCTCCCATCGTCGCGCGCCAGCGAGATCAGTATTTGGCGGGGCTTCGGTAACCAGGACTGTTCGCAGGTTCACAGCGCCGGCGCGGGCAGGGGAAGAGCTCAGCTGGCGCCAGATCGGATATTCAGTGATGAGAATGCTTACGCTGGAATGCACAAGCAATTGCCATTGCTCGGCAGGAGTCAGTTTGTAGTCTAGCGGCACCAGCACGCCACCGGAATAGAATATGGCGAAAGCGGACATCAGCCACTTGGACTGATTGGTCATGATGATGCTTGCGCGGCCGCCGGCGGAAAATCCGGCGTCCTGCATGGCACGCGCAAGCAGCAGCGCACGAGCGTTGAACTCACGATAGGTGAGGCGCTCTTTTTCGCGTTCGCGGTCGGCTTCGATCAGGCAGAGTTCATCGGCGAAACGACCCATCGCGTCTTTTAATGCTGCACCGATCGAAGAGTACCTTGTGAGGTCAAGCATTACAGGCGGGATTGGATGCGCTCGGCGAGAGTTTTGAAGTCGCTGACACCCTGGACTTCATAGTCAGGCAGTTCGATGTTGAAGTGATTTTCGATCCGCGAGAGCAGTTCGAGAGTCTGCAGGCTGTCGATGCCAAGTTTTTTGAAAAAATCGTCTTCAGGCGCAAGCGTCCCGGGAACCAGTTTGAAGTGCGTGGTAGCGAGATTCAACACTTCCTGGGTAGTCTGTTCGAGAGTAGGCATAACCAGCGTTAATTTATCATTTTGCGGGGTGAGCGCGAAGCGGTCAAATTCAACGATGAACGCCAAGGTCCCAAATCTTACAGTTTTACAGGAGGATCAGACCGTGACGGATTCCGATGGCTACGGCTTCGGTGCGGCTGGCGGCGCCCAGTTTGCCTAGAATCGCCGCGACATGAAATTTTACAGTGTGCTCGGAGAGGCTCAACCGGGAAGCAATTTCTTTGTTGGCAAGACCCAGCGCGAGCATGCCAAGCACTTGCCGTTCTCGTGTAGTCAGCGCTTCAACAAGTTCTTCAACGCCTGAAGCCGCGGCGCCGAAAGGAGAAGCAGCAATGATTGAGCCGGCCTGCTCCGGCGTGGTCACGACCAGGTTGCGCGAAACAGCTTCCAAGGCTGCCAGCAGACGAGCTCTCGGAAGGTTCGACGGCAACACCGCATGCGCGCCCATGCGCAACGCCCGTGCAGCTATTCGGGGATCAGCTAACTCAACAAGCAATACGACAGGCACATCGCGCGACGAATCGAACTCCGCCAAATATTCCGGCAAGTTCTCTAGCAGGTCATCCAAGTGCGCCGGCTCTGCAGTGCCAATGATGAGGTCCACCGAGTCGGGCGTTGGCAATGCCGCGTCGGGCGCAGAAAGTGAAGTGGCGCTGGCGACAATTTCAATGCCTGGTCCGCGGACAAGTTGTTCGATTCCCTTTCGCGCGAGTACGGATTCAGCGAGGATGATGACCTTCACCATGGATCATGCGGCCCGCTCTTGGCCCGGCCTCCGAAGGTAACCCAGCTGCAAGGTGACTTTGCGAATGCGCTCGTAATTTCCGCGTAGGAATTCGAAGCGCACCTGGCGCAGGTGCGCTCCTTCGAGAAGACCACGCAGATCAGCGATGTCGGCGAACTTGTGTTCCTCGGTCCCGAGCAGAATATCTCCAGGCATAAGCGACGCGGTCGCAGCGGGACTGCCCGGCTGAATTTCCAGAATCACAAGACCAAAGAGCTCTTTTCCCATCGAAGGAATCGACGTGGGATAGACGCTTGCTCCGAGCCAGGCCGCGGTTGAACCTGTGTTCATAAAATTCTTTACGGCGTTGCTGGGGATGGCAAGGGCCAGCCGCCCCGCGACCATGGTGTTGATCCCGATCACTTCGCCGGAAGCGTTTGCTAACGGCCCGCCGGAATTTCCAGGCGCCAGCCGCAAGTTCGCCTGGACCCACGTGGAAGTTCCGAGTCCGCGAAGGAGACCAACTGCATGGACGATGCCGGTGGAAAGAGCGCCCAGGAATCCCAAGGGATTCCCAATGGCGAGCGCCAATTCGCCGGGCCGGATTCGCGAGGAATCCGCTATTGAAACGGATGGTAGTCCGCGCGCCGCGAGGTGCAAGGCGGCAAGATCTCGCCAGTGATCTCGATCGGTGACTTCCGCCTCGAATTCCCGTCCATCCCAAAGTTGCACACCGGCATGAGCGCCAGGAACAACGTGCGCGTTGGTAACGACTTGGCCAGCTTCGGACCAAATCAGGCCGGAACCGCTTCCTCGGCGGCCACCGTGAATCAGAACGGTCGAACGGCGCAGGCCTTCCGCCACGTCGCCAAACACCGCAAACGTGGTCTTACCCGTCGCCATTTGGCCGCTCCATCACGCCGATCTGGACTTGGCGGGGCTCACCGCCCCGCAACAATTGCGCGGCAAAGGCCTTTCCAATCGAGTCCGGGCCAAGAGCGGAATGAACGTCTCCAGGATGTAGAACCTCGCGACCATTCAGGGACAGGAGTAGGTCGCCAATCAGGACGCCGGCTTTGTGCGCAGGACCGTCAGGTGCGACATCCAGAACGATGGTGGCAGTTTCTCCCTTTCGCTGAATTGACCGGAAGACCTCCTGCGGCAGTCGAACCGGCTGCAGGCCTACGCCCAAGTAGCCCCTTGGCACGTGACCCTTGCTCAGCAGCAGATCGGCTACCCGGTTCACCGTGGCGTTGGGAATTGCGAGGGCCCCGAACCGAGCAAACTTCGGCGTGGCAATTCCGATGACGCTGGTGTTCGCATCCACGACGGCTCCGCCGACGGCCGTCGGGGGTAGGCCGACATCCAGCCGGATATAAGGCGCAAGAGTGGCTCCTCCCCAGTGCTTGCGTTCAGCTACAGTGAGGCTGACGATTGCGAGTGCCGCTACCGGGCCGGATGCGCGCGTGCGTCCGACCACCAGCGTCAAGTGTCCGGCGGCAAGGCCCAATGGATCGCCAAAAGCGTGCACCGGTAAAACGGCTTCCGCGCACTTCAAGACTGCCAAATCGGTTGTCGCATCTCTGCCCACCAGTGTGGCGGACGCCACGCGTTGATCGGGCAGCGTCACGTGAATTTCTTCGTCGCTTCGCAAGGCGTGTTCCGCTGTGACCACAATCCCAGTGCGCCAGACGACGCCACTTGAAGATCCTCGCGAACCGGTATGAACGGCAACCGTGTGTGCCGCGGTACGCTCCGTTGTCCCAGCCAGAGCGTTTGATAGTTCAATGAGTGCTTCCGACATTTCGCACCTCCAGGAACAAGATGCGACATCTGCAGGGAGCATTACATCCGCCGTTTGGCTAGGAAAGACCCTTCTTTAGGTGAGCGCCACGCGAACCACCTAAACGCATCGAGACGAAGGCATTTGCGGCACAGCTGCGGCTCTATAGCTCTATACGGGGTTTCGCAGATATAGCTCGACGCGATCCGTGGTCCAAGTAGAAATACCGCTTCCAAAGAAATCCTGATCTTCCGTCCACACCGGAACGCCAAGCGGCATCGCAACCGCCACGACCGGCCAGTCGCGTGGGTCTCGGCGTTCGATTCGTTCACGAGCAAGTTTTTCGTGGTTTTCGTACAGGCTCTCGTCCACCGGCTCAACGATTCGGCTAACGTGCTCAAGCAGAGACTGTGCAAGCTCGAAATCTCGCCCGCCGCCGCTTGGCCAGATCGGGAATGTACTTTTCGGCTTCAGCAAAACACACGTCAGGGCCGTAGAAAGCAGTGACGTCTTCGGATGTCTCCAGGATTTGCCTCACCCGAACCCCGAAAACGGCACGCAGGAGGGTATTAGCGTCAAGGACCAGCCCCTTATGCGGATTCATTTACGCCTGCCGGCCCTCCACCGCTTGAAATCCGCTGCAATCTCTTCTTCCGAGATGCCTTCCGCTTCGAGCATCCTCTGCAGACGAGAGGCAGCCTCCCTCAGGGCCGTGCGTTCGGCTTCGCTGCGCTTGTGTCGCGCCGGAATATAGTAGCCAACCGTGTCACCGTGGCGAGTAATCGCCACAGGCCGGTCCGATTCCAACACATAGCTCGCCAGCTTCCGTCAACAACGCCCGCACATGTTCCGGATTAAATCCTCGCCCGACCATCAGACTCCGGCCATTCTGCAGCCGGACTTCGATCGGCGAGTCCGCCGACGCATCGGTAGCGGACTCCGCGACTTGCACTTCCACCAGTAGAACTGCGGCGCAGACAAATTCCACTCTCGGCAAAATGCCGCCACACTCTGCCCACTTAGGGCCTGTTCGGAAACCAGCCCTTCCACTTCCATGCCTTTTTGCTTGCGTGTTGTTGCGTCATCGCGTAACTTTGCTACCCAACGTGGATCTTTCGCAAGATGCGGTTCACGTAGCGCTCACCTTCTTTAGAGCAGGCAGCAGCCCGGGTCAGGGCTGGTGGGGCATGGGGCCGGTGTTTTCGAGAAACCTTTTCAGGCCGGCCATGACCGCCGGGCGGGTGAAGAGTCCACAAAAGATTTCGACTTCGTTACGAAGCTCTTCGCGCGGGATAGGCTTGATGAATTTCTTTACGGCGATGCGAGTGCTGGAATCGAATTTCGTCACTTGCGCAGCCGTGGAACGCGCGACGTTCAGCGATTCGCCTTCCGCGGCGAGTTGAGCGATGAGCCCGACTGTGTGCGCGCGTGTGGCGTTGACGCTGCGACCAGTAAGCAGGAGATCGCGGACAAAGCCGTTGCCTAGATCGCGTTTGAGGCGCGGGATGCCGCCGAAGCCTGGAATTAAGCCGAGGCGCAATTCGGGAAAGGCAAAGCGGGCCATCTTATCGGCGATGATGACATCGCAGACCAGAGCGAGTTCCAGGCCGCCGCCGAAGCAGACGCCATGCACCGCGGCGATGGTCACAAACGGGGCTTCGTCGAGCCAGTTCAGCGCCGAGTGAATGCGTTCGAGGAATTCGCGGACGCCCGCGCTCCGCTCATCTTCATTCAGAGCGACCGCACTGTGGTACAGCTCGCGCAGATCTGCTCCCGCCGAGAATCCGCTCTTCCGCGCGCTGGAAATGATGCAAGCGGATGTTTCGCCAGCGAGCTTTTTCGCGGCTTCCACGAACTTTTCGAGTTCGCCGAGCATCACCGTGCCAATTTCGTTGGCAGGCGCGCGATCGAGCGCCAGCTCTAGAATTCCTTTGCGCCAATCCCAGCGCAGCGCCTGGCCGGTGAACGATCTCATGCCGGGGCCTTTCGCTCGTACATTGAATTGATCTCGGCATCATAGCGTTTTGCGATGACGTCGCGCTTGATTTTGCCCATGGCAGTAAGCAGGCCGCTTTCGGGCGTAAATGTATCCGGCAGGATTTTGAAATTGCGAATCTGGCAGTAGTGGGGCAAGCCGGGATTGATGGCGTCTATAGCGGATTGAGCGTCGGCGGGCTCGACTTTGCCGGTCACCAACATGGTGACGTAGCTACGGCCATTTCCGACGAGAACAATCTGCTGTGCGCCGGGCAAAAGTTGCAGGAATCTGTCCTCAATTGGTTCGGGAGCAAATTTGTGTCCGGTATTTAGAACGAGGAGATTCTTGATTCGCCCGATGATACGCCAGTTGCCACGGACATTCACTTCGCCCTGATCACCAGTGTGGAACCATCCATCCTGCATGACTTTCGCGGTTTCCGCAGGTCGGTTCCAGTAGCCGGAAAAAATATTCGGTCCACGAACGATGATTTCTTCGTTTTCGCCGAGTTGCATTTCGATCCCGCTGATGGCCGGGCCGACGCGGCCCGGCTCGACCGGAACCCGCGGATCATCGAGCGTGCAGAGCGCGGTCGTTTCGGTGAGTCCGTAGGCTTGCAGTACGGGAATCCCTAGCATCAGGAAAAATTGTTGGGTCTCGGGAGCCAACGGAGCTGAACCGCAAATCAGCGCTCGCAAATTGGGGCCAAAGCGTTCTTTTACTTTGCCGAAGATCAGCTTGCGAGCGATTGCCAGCCCGAGAGCGTCGAACGCCGAGCCGCGTCCGGCGCGCTGGCGTTGCCAGCAAGCGCGGGAGCGGGCGTACAGAGCGCGAATGGGCGCGGCCTGCTTGGCAACATTATCTTCCACGCCACGTTTCACGCGTTCTAAAAGCGTAGGAACGTTCAGGAAATAGTGCGGAGCGGACAGCCGAATCTCGTCGGCGAGCTTGGTCAGATCCGCCGAAAGCGTAAGAACACTTTCGCGCAACAATGCGGAGAGCATCAGCATCCAGGACGCGGCGAAATTCATGGGAGCGTAGAGAAAGACGCGGTCGGGCCCCTGGGAATCTTTTGCGGACAAAGCCATCAACTGATCGAGACGTTCGGTAGTGCATCGAGTCATGTGGTTCAAATTTCCCACAGTGAGGCAGACGCCTTTGGGCTCGCCGGAGGTTCCAGAAGTGTAAATGATGGTGAGCAATTCATCGTCGGGTCGCTGATCAAACGGGGACATTGCCGGAGGTTCGGTACCGCGCGCGAAAATGTCCTGCAATAAGGTGCGTTGCGGAAGTTCGCTCCACGCTTGCGCCAAGGACTCGGCGAGATCCAGGTCACCCGAGACCACCAGACAAGGTTGGCAGTCTTTCAACATGGCGGCAAGTTCGCTGGCGGTCTGTCGATGGTACAGCGGTACGACAACGATGCCTTCTGCCATCAGAGCGAGGTCCATCGCGATCCAGCGGATGGAATTCGCGGCGATCAGGCCGCAACGTTCTCCCGGTTGAATTCCGGTCGACCGCAGCCAGATCCGCGCACGTTCGACAAGCGCCAGCATTTCCTCGCCGGTTACGGAATCGAACTTGTCGCCGTGCATTTCCCGCAATACCACACGGCCGGCCGAGCGTTGCAACTGGCAAAAAATGTTCTGCAGAAAATTTGGCATGGAGAACTATTTCGCTGCGGCCATGACGGCTTCGGACACGTCGTGCTTTTCCGCGAGTCGCACCAGGTCTGCGCCAAGCGGAGGTAGGTACTGATCCCACGACCGCACACCGCCGCACAGTGGAAATTCCGGGAACTGACGACGCATCAGGTCTTCGAAGATGACACCCATACGGGCCATGACTTTAAGGTTGCGCACCACTGTTTGCCCGATGCCTTCACGGATGGCTTCGGCTTCAGCAACGAGCGCTTCCATCATCTGCAGCATTCTTGCGCCGAGGTCTGGATCATCGACAGTCACGCAGAGATGATTGTGGCCGCGTTCGCGCATGAGATTGCGAATACGCTCATCCATAGTGACTCCCGCGGAGGCGACCAGGCTGGGCATGCAAGTGACGATGCCATGGTAGCGGGAGGAAACCATATAAGTGGCCTGGCGAAGAATCGAGACGAGCTGATACATATCAAAATCATCGGAAGTAAAAATGGGCAGGCCGGGAATTTGCTCGGCAATAGCGCGGCAGGCCACGGCGTCGAGGCGCTCGGTGGCGGCGAGTACCGTGAACACGCGATGTTTTTGATGGAACGCGCGTGTAGCGCTGACGAAACCGTCGATGTAGTGTTTGAACTTGCGATCGACTTCGGCGCCGGACTCGTGGAAATAAACCGTGCGGTACTGGCTTTCCTTGTGGGCGCCAGTGGTTACGCAAGCGATGTATTTCGCCAGCGACGCTTTCACTGGCCAGACGAAAGGATGAATGGGGCAAAGGATCAACACGGGCATTTTCTCGTCCCAACCTGCCTCGCGCAGCGTTTTGCGGCCATAGACATCCGGATACGGTTCGAACGTCCAGGCGGTATCGGCGCCAAGTTCCGTTGAGATGCCCAGTTTGCCAAGGACCGATTGTGACTCCGGGTTGCGAGTGATGACCAGCGAATCGTGGACGTACCGTGCGCACATTTTTTCCATCAGCGAGTCCATTTGGCCGGCTTCCGCGCCGTAGCCGATGGACAATTTGTTTTCGGATGAGGCAAGACCGAGCGATCCGATCATCATCGTGGTCAGCGCGTTGGCGAATTTGCTCTTGAACATGGAACCTTCGCAGGCCACCACGCCGTGATTCTTGCGAGTCTCGCGGTAGAGGAACGGTGGAAAAACGTCGGGCAGGAAAACCTGGCGGGTACCCTCGAAATAGCCTTTGGTCCGCTCGAAACTCTGCGTCATCACGCTGAGATCGACATTCTCGGCGCCCAGAACGTGTCGGATCTGGCGAAGCATCTCATTTACGCGAACATCGGAGCCAGTGTTGCGGGTGCCGTTGTAGCCCGCAAAAAGAAGTTTGAGCTTTTCGCCTGACTGCCAGCGCCTGCCGCCGCCCATCATCCATTGCAGACGAGTGATCTCGATCAGTATGCTGACCCAGGCGACCAAAAGAAAATCAGTCATGCCGCTGCACCTCCGCCTGCGGATTTCATGCTGGCATTTTGCGGCGGCCAGGGCTTCGCAGGATAGTGGAATTTATTTTCGCGGCTGAATTTGAGCAGCGGCCGTGCGTAGGAGGAAAATTTGTCGGGAATTTCGCCACCCAGTTCCTCGACCACGCGCGAATTGTCGAAGACGGTATTCCAGACCAGGTACGGCCAGAACACTTTCAGCAGCGAGGCTCCGCGTCCCAGATTACTTTTTTTGTGCGACAGCCAGTTCACCGTGCCGGAAAAAGTCCGGCCGAGAGACGGTAGATATGTGGGACGTGAACCACCGCCCGCTTCCGCAAGTGCGTCGGTAAGCTGGCGATAGGTTTGCGAGCCGGCGCCGGATGATAAGTGGTAGCGCGGATAGCGAGGGAGGTCTTTCTGGTGAATGGCCACGATAGCTTTCCCGACATAATCGGCGGGTACGATGTCGATGCGATCCGTGGCACGAAGAGGAAGAACAGGGAGGCTGGCGAGAACACTGAAGGCCTGCACCATGTCGAATTGCGTAGTTTCCGCGCGGCGGCTGTCGCCGAGGACGATGGCCGGTCGGAAAATCGTGCGCGGCACCTCCGGAAGAAGCTGATGCACCATGTGTTCGCAGAATTTCTTGGTGCGCGCATACGGGTCGTAATCGGAGCGTGCCCAGTCGATGGCCGAGTCTTCCTGAACCATCTCATCCTGGCGGATCCCGGCGACGGCTACCGTGGACACGTGAGAAAAACGCCGCAGGCCGTGATGGTCCTGTGCGCGCCGCGCCAGTTGAATAACTTCCAGAGTGCCGCGCAAATTGACGTTGAGGCACTGCTTTTCCGATTTTCGATTCAACGAAGCGGCGCAGTGGATCAGGGAATCCGTCGACTCGACAAGAGGCCGATACTGATCATCGCCGAGGCCAAATTGTTGACTGGTGAGGTCACCGGGAAAAATTCGCACGCGAGTGGCCAGGTGTTCCTGAAATTCGCCAAACTCCATGTGCAGCTGCAGGGATTGCCACAGCCGTTCCCGCGCTTCTTGTTGATTCTTCGCGCGCACCAGCAAATTCAGCGAATCGCGATGACCGCGGAATAATCCCGTGGCAAGGTAGCTCCCGAGGTATCCGGTTGAGCCAGTGAGAAAAATCGCCATGGTGGCTTAGCGATTCTCCGCGGAAGTGGCGACGGCGGCGGCAGCACCCCAGCCAAGATCGCGCGGCGGGCGCGATTCGAGCGGCCGACCTTCCATCAGCGGATAGCACCAACGGCGCAGCGCGGGAACGTGGACGTTGATCCAGTAATCCCACCAATCGATGGCTTCCGGTTCGAAAGCGAACCTACCGCGCTCGTCCTCCGGCAGCGCAGCCGAGAGCAGCCGGGCGTTTTCACATTCGAAGACATGTTCGTTGTGAAGAATGAAGGGCTCGTAAAGTTCGATCAATTTCTCCGCGCGAGTGAGGTCGCGTTCGGCTTTGGCCAGCGGCGGCTTCTTGCTGAGTTTTTCCGCGAAGCGGTTGATGCCGCTGACGACGGCCTTTTGCATGGGAATGGAGAGCCGCTCGTAACGCTGTTTCGAAACCGGGATGGTTTCGAATTTCAACTTTAGCCAATGCTCGATTCCCTGCTGGGTGCGGTAGTGTTTGCGGTGAGCAAGGCCGGTGAGTTCGATGCTGCGGCCCATATCGCAGGGATTGATGCCGGAAGTCGCGAGCTGGTACAGGCGCGCGTGTTTGCGTTCGATCAGCGCGGCGGCGATCAGCGTCATTCCGCGGCAGACCATGTCCACGGGAATGACGTCCAGACATTTCTTGGCGTTCGAAGGCAGTTGTCGGAAATTCGTTCCAAGCAAATAGGAAAGCGGCCCGGAGGTGTTGATACCTTCGTTCCAACCGCTGAACGGACTGTACTGGGAACTTTCCACGATGGAAGGCCGCACGACGGCGATCGGCAAATCTTTGCCGCGTCGCGCCAGCAGCGATTCGCCAAGACTCTTGGTAAACGTGTAGGTGTTGGGCCAGCCGAGATGCTGCGCGCGACGCATGCCTACACGAACCAATTTGTTGCGAACCCAGCGGCTGCGATTGCGCTTCAGTACGCCATCGAGTTCACCGGCGGCCACGCGGCTTTCGTCGACGCCGCGGCCCAGAGCCTGCCGGCGTAGCGCACGCGCAAGTTCAGGACTCTCTGAACGCTCTGCGATGTGTCGAATCATCTCGCGCAGAGAAGCTATTTCGCGTTCCGAATCGAAATTTTTGACACCGCCGGGGTTGTAGTTGTCCTGCAAGCTCTCGGTCACACGACCGTCGCGCATGCCTACCACGTAGCAGGTCGAGAGGTGCATCAGTGCGGAATGATCGGTGGCGCGAATAAAATTCAGAAGATGTTCTGCGGATTCAACATTCGAAGAAAGCGCATCGCGCAAGTCCGGATTGAAATCCGTCAAGCCAGCGCTGTTGACGATCAGATCCAGCGAGCGGGAAAGCCGCGCGCGAACGGATTCTTCCAGTCCCAGCCCCGCCTGGCTGACGTCGCCTTCAATCACTTCGATTTTTGCGCGTAGAAAATCCCCGAGGCGCGAACCAAAGTGCTTTTGCAAACCATCCAGTGTCGGCGATTCTTCGACAATTTTTTCGAAGCGGCGCTGCGCTGTGGTGGTGCGGTTACGTCGGATTAGCAGGGTGATCTTTCCGATGTCTGGAATCTGCTCCAACAGGTCCACCATCCAGACCTTGCCGATGAATCCGGTCACGCCAATCAGCAGAATGTGTTTGCCAGACAGAGCCCGGCGGACGCTGAGTTGTGCCACGGGCGGCACATTTTCAAACGGCACGACCGCAGGCGCGCGAACCGCCGTGCTGCGCAGCGATTCCTGGATGGCGTTCACAATCAGCGAAGGATCCGGTAATCCCAATTGCGAAAGCAGTGCGGCTTCTGTAATGCGGCCGTCCGCATCGCCGGCAGCGATCCACGCAAACGGGGCGCGGGGACGCACCACCGGCCACAGCAGCCGTCCGGTAGCCACTCCGTCACGAAATTCCATGCGGTTGGCGATAAAGCGATCCACGCCAAGGTGACTGGCCAGCGGACGCAGCATATGGTCGAGCGATTGGCCGACCAACACGATCTGCCGCCCCTCACTTTGCGCGCGCTTCAAGGCTTCTACAGCCTTTGACTGCAGACGCGATTTCAGGAAATATTCAAAATATTCTTCGCCCAGTAGATCGAGACGATCGCGCGTGACTCCCCGCAACAGAGTATAGAGCAGCCTGGTGGCAAGTTGCCGCCCAGCAAGATGGGCGACCGGCCTCAACAATGTCATCAGAGCCATCCCAATTCGGCGCCGCCACCGTTCCGCAAAGCTTTGCGCGTTCCACGTAAAAAAGCCGACCTGGCGCAGCACGCTTAACTCCAGCAAGGAAGACTCAACGCGCCAATACAGCGGGCTGCCCGCGGCAGGGCGGCTCGAGGGGCTGAGGGGGGTTGGAGAAATAAATGGCATGGCGGGCCTGTGCCTAACGGCGCGCGACTCGCGTGAGTTCACTCGTGTGCGATCTGAAAGACAATTTGATTTTACCGGTCCCGTCGTTAGCCTGGTTATTCGGGCCCGAAAAACTCGATCCTGCGGCTGCCGCTATCCCCTGCTATTTGTTAGCCTTGCAGCGCGGCTGCGCCTGCGAATTTGTTACATTAGCATCTCACTGGCATTTCCGGCAAGACCGTGGTAGTGGTAAAGTCGTAAGCGGAATGCCCTGATTGGCCCTGAAACCATGGTGCACACTACAGCGCGGGATTCCTCAGAGTTTCCCCGAATCCTCTTGGCCTCGCACTACCCGCGGGGGAGCCACCTCTCGCGCCTTCTAGTCGTCTTCTCGATTTTCTCCGCTGTCCTGCAAATCTGCTTTTGCGATGCAGACAATAGGTTCTAAACGCCCCAGCCGTAGCGCTCGGCGTGTTCTAGTGTGCGCTGCATCTCTTGGTGCAAAATTTCCATGAAGCCAGCGGTGCCAACGGGTCGCGAACCTGGTCCAACCAGATCCGGAGTACGATAGCCGCCGCTGAGCACCCGCACCACCGACTGTTCCACCCAATCCGCCTCCAGATTCAAGCCGAAAGCATCGCGCAACATCATCGTCGCACTCAAAATCGAGCCAATCGGATTTGCTGAATCCTTTCCAGCAAGAGTGGGAGCGGAACCGTGAATCGGCTCGAAAAGCGGCGCTAGGGAACCGAAACTGGCGGAAGGAATCAGCCCAATCGAACCGACCAGCGCGGCGGCCGCGTCACTCAAAATATCGCCGAACATGTTCGTAGTGAGCATCACGTCAAACTGCGAAGGCTTCAGCGTCAGTTGCATCGCCGCGTTGTCCACGTACATATGTTCCAGCTTCACGTTGGGATGCGCCGCGCTCATGGAGGTGACAGTTCGCCGCCAGAGCTGCGAACTGGTCAGAACGTTGGCTTTATCGACCGAGCAAAGGCGGTGCGAGCGATTTTCCGCCCGGGCGAAAGCAAACTTCGCGATGCGTTCAATTTCCGGCGTGGAATAGGATTCCGTGTCCCAGGAACGCTCCGTTCCGCCTTCCGTTGAGTTTCCCCGTTCGCCAAAATACATTCCCCCGGCGAGTTCGCGAACAATTTCCAGATCGAGATCGCCGAGGCGTTCCGGCTTTAGCGGCGACATGCCGCGGAGCGGTTCCAGCAGTTTTACCGGGCGCACATTCACAAAGAGGCCCATACCCTTGCGCAGGCCAAGCAAGCCGCTTTCCGGTCGCTGGCCAACCGGCAAGGAATCCCACTTCGGGCCGCCCACGGCGCCGAGAAAGACCGCGTCCGCTCTTAGGCATGCATCCATGGTGGCGTTTGGAAGCGGCGTTCCAGTTACATCAATGGCCGTGCCGCCGATCGGATATTCTTCAAATTCAAATTGGTGATGGAATTCGCGGGCGCACTCTCTGAGCATGTTGGCAGCGGCGCTGGTAACTTCCGGACCGATCCCGTCGCCCGGCAGCAATACGATGAACTTTTTCATGATTTACCTTACGTCAAATCTTTGTGCCGGGCGCGTTATGCCGCAGAGGACGCCTCAGCGGTCACCGTTGATGCGCCGCGCCGCATCACTTCATGCGCGATACCCAGAATATCGCGTGGCCGGACGGATTTCGATTCGTCGGCAAGGGCAGTAACGCGACGGTAAATTTCCGCCAGTTCCGGGTCAGTGGCTTCAAAACCGAGATCGCGCAGGCTTACGCGCAAGGCATTCCGCCCGGAGTGTTTGCCCATCACCAGCGAGCGCGATGGCACGCCAACTGTTTCCGGGGAAATAATTTCGTAGGTCGAAGGATTCTTGATGATGCCGTCCTGGTGAATACCTGCTTCGTGTGCGAAGGCGTTAGCGCCCACCACGGCTTTGTTTGGAGCAACCAACGCGCCCGTAACTTCGGTCAGCAGGCGGCTGGCGGGGAAAAGTTGGTCGAGCTTGATGTTCGTAGTTACTCCAAAACTGTCATTGCGCACCGCCAGCGCCACCGCAATCTCCTCCAACGCCGCATTTCCGGCGCGCTCGCCGATTCCGTTGACCGTGCATTCGATCTGGCGCACGCCGGCGCGAACCGCGGCCAGCGAATTGGCGACCGCAAGGCCGAGGTCGTCGTGGCAATGCGCGCTCAGCGTAATTCCTTGCGCATCGCCCAGGGATTCACGCACGCGGCGAAACATTTCGCCGTATTCTTCCGGCACCGCATAGCCCACCGTATCCGGCAAATTCAAAATCGTCGCGCCCGCATCGACGGCCACCTTGCAAACTTGGCAGAGATAATCGATATCCGTGCGGCCCGCGTCTTCCGCCGAGAATTCCACTTCCGCAACCTGCTGCCGGCCATAGCGAATCATCGAACCGATAGCTTCGATGGCCTGTTCGCGGGTCATGTGCAATTTCACTTGAAGATGCAGGTCGGAGGTAGCCAGGAAAATGTGCAGACGCGATGATTCCGCCGGCTGCAGCGCTTCGACGGCGGCGTCGATGTCTGATTTTTTCGCGCGGGCTAGCGCCGCAATCGGTACATCGCGTACCTCGCGCGCCACCGCCTGCACCGCTTCCAGGTCACCGCGCGAAGAAATGGGAAATCCCGCCTCGATGGTGTCAACACCCAGCCTAGCCAGTTGTCGAGCCATGCGAATCTTCTCGTCGGTCTTCATCGAGAAACCCGGCGACTGCTCTCCGTCGCGCAGGGTGGTGTCGAAGATGCGCACTACGTCCATGGGTAGCCCCTTTAGTAGTAGGGCAGAGTCTGCCCCTACTGGTCAAATTTATCTTTATTCTGTATTTGATAACTCTGCCTTATACTAGGCCTGGGCCGTCGCTCTCGCTCGGGGCGAGCATGGAACACCATGCGGAAGCGCTCGTCTGGCGTTTTCATCCTGGGGCTACCCGATACGGGTTGTCCACCGGCCAGCGCAGGATGTAAAGGCTGAGATTCTTTGCGCTGCTTACCGGATGCGCCCGGAATGGCAGCTTGTTAAAGAGGCTCGTACCCCATGGATCTTAGCGAATTACAAGTCTTTCTGACCGTCGCCCGCGAAGGCAGCTTCTCCCGCGCCGCCGAACGCCTCTATCGCACACAGCCCGCGGTCAGCCTGACCATTCGCAAGCTCGAAGACGGCCTTGGCCAGCCGCTGTTTGTACGCGGCGCGCGTCCAGTTCGCCTCACCGACGCTGGCACTCTGCTGCGCGATTACGCCGAGCGGCTGGTCAACCTTCGCGACGAGGTGAAAAAAGGCCTCTCGGAACTGACCGGCCTTAACCGCGGCGAACTCTCGCTCGGCGTCAACGAAAGCTCCATCCACGCGCTGTTGCCCGCGCTCGGACAGTTCAGAAAACTCCATTCCGGCATTCAGATTCGCGTGCACCGCATGTTTTCGCGCGATATTCCTCATGAAGTGTTGAATTACCGCCTGGACCTGGGCGCCATTTCCTATGTGCCACGCGAAGGGCAACTGCAAGCCACAGAAATTCTCAAGGACGAGCTCACCCTGGTGGTGCCGCCAAAACATCCGCTCGCCAAACGCAAGGAAGTGGACGTCACCGATCTGGAAAATGAGAGTTTCGTCGCGCACAGTGTGGAATCGCCCTTTCGCCGCCGCGTGATCGAACTGTTTGGTCGCAATCGCACTACGCTGAACATGCCTATCGAAATGCCCACCATCGAAAGCATCAAGCGCTTCGTACAAATGGGTATGGGTGTAGCCATCGTGCCGCGCATGTGCGTAGCTTGGGAAATCGACCGCGGCTGGATGAAAGAAGTGAGAGTCCGCCAGCTCAACCTGCCCCGACACGTCTATCTAGTCTCCCGCAAAGGCGCGCGCCTTCCCCACGCCGCAGCGGAGCTGATCCGCCTGCTAAAAACCGACTAGCAGTCGCTGCCGCCAACAACAAACCGTTCGCCAGGATCATTTCAGTCGAACTGGAAATAATTTTTGAAGTGATGCACTCTCTGAAGATTGGACTAGGATCAGACCTGTTAAATAAAGTAGGCGACAAAGAGATCGCTCGCGGGCTGATGGTACGTAGCGCCTACTGGGACAAGCTGCAAGCCTGAGCAGGCGTTCAGCATGTGGCTCGCCGCGTCCATGCAAAGTCGCTGCAGCAATCTTCAATTCTGCTCGCTCTTTTCTCCGGCTGGCCCTATGCTCTTCAATTTCTCCATTTGCGCCAGATGCTCCCGAGCCAGATCGGAGTTTGTCCCTTGCGGCACCAGATTCAAATACGTTTGCAGCTGATCGATCGCGCCGGCGTAGTTATTTTTTCGAGCGAAAATTGCGGCCAGCAGCAGGTGCAATTGAGGAAAACGCGGGCGCACATCCAGGCGCTCTGCCTGCAGCCCGCTTTTTTCCGCTTCTTCAATCCTGTTCAGCTCGAAGTTTGCGGCAGCGTTATAAAAATAGGCCTCGGAGTAATCCAGGCTATCGAGATCCAGCACGTAGCCGGCTACTTTGCCGTAGTCCAACGAATCGTGCGCCATGACATAGCGAGTAAGGCCAAGGACCTCCATCCAATCTTTTGCTTCGAAGGCCAGTGAGGCGAGCGAAAGGTAAGCCGGCAGGAATTTGCTGTCGATCGCCGTCGCCTTTTGATACGCCGCGCGCGCCGCATCCTTCTGCGTCTGCCTACGCAGCACATCCCCCAATTCAAACCAGGCGTAGGCGTATCCAGGATAAATCTTCACTGCCTCTTCGAAATGTTGGCGAGCGTCTGCGATTTTGTCTTTTTTTAACGCGTCCAGGCCTTTCTCATAGGCTTGCCTGGCATCCTTCGGCGCTTTATAAGGAGCGGCGTTCAGCGTCATGCCTTTGACCTTGGCGGTTCTATGCACGACGATCATCCCGACTTCAGCCCTGCTGGCGGTCGGATTCAGTGCCATCAAGCTGACCGTTTCAGAGCGAAAACCGGAAGCTGAAGCTCGCATCTCGCAGTTCTCTAAAGCGCGGCGCGGAATCCCCCACTCCCCGGCCCGGCTCTGTGTCCCAGCTCTCGGATCGCCGTCCCCGCTGGCGTCCAGCAGCACGGAATCCCTGCTGGACCCTAATTCCATGCTGAAGTCGCCTTGGGCGTTTGCATATACCTGTTGGCGAATCCGGGCGCCGCAGACTCGTTCGACCACCACATTGCTGGGAAGAGCGGTCCCGTCGTCGGTTGCCACTTTCCCGTCCAGCAACATCACCAGATCGCCGCGAAGCATTTCCGGCTGCCCATTCACAGGAGGCGCGGGTGCAGCGCCGCCCGACGTCGAAACAGGCGGTGGAGCGGGCCGAGGCGCAGGAGCTGGCGGCTTCTGCGCCAATGCCATTGGCACCAGAAGCCCCGTCGCCATAGCTATTCGAACCCCTGATCCAACAAGGGCGCGCATAAAGACTTTCGAGGCGGGTAACTTCGCAACCCAAAGTCTAGGCTCCAGCTCAGCCCCGGTCAATACTTTCGATAGGTCAAGCGTCAAGGCGCAGCCTTAGCTTGCGGGATTGCAAAAGGGACCGCCGCCGGCCGCGTCTGGCGCCGATGGACCCGCAGATAGCATCTACTAACGATGTGGGATGGGCGGGACCTCAGCCTTGATTCGAATTTAAGTTAGAGCCCGCCAAGAAAAAAGGCAGGTCTTCCGCGGCTCCTACTCTGAACGGTAAACTGTCAACCGTGAACTGACTCTTATGACCGGCGCTCTACTCATTCTTGTCATCGGATTTTTTCTTGGGATGCGCCATGCCACCGATCCCGATCATGTGGTGGCAGTGTCCACGTTTGTCAGCCGGGAAAAATCGGTTGCCCGCGCGGGCTGGATCGGCGTTCTGTGGGGCGTCGGCCACACCATCACCATTTTGATTGTCGGCGCGGCGGTCATTCTGTTTGGATTTGTCATTCCGCCACGCTTGGGACTGGCCCTGGAATTCTCCGTTGCGTTGATGCTGATTCTGCTTGGCGTGCTGAATCTGACCGGTGCCATGCGCTGGATCAGCCACAAACTTTCCCTCACCCATCCTCGACAGAGCGGCCAACACTCCCACCTGCACTTTCATGGCGGCCTTCTACACGCTCATCCGCATTCGCATGGCGCAGGAACCGAACATCACAAATCAGAAGTTGATGATCCGCCGCACTGGCTGGCCGCGCCTTTTGCAAAGCTCGGATGGTTTCATTCGCTGCGGCCGCTGCTGGTGGGAATCGTGCATGGCCTGGCGGGATCGGCGGCGGTGGCGCTTTTGGTTTTGGGAACGATTCGCAGCCCACGCTGGGCAATTTTTTATCTACTGCTGTTCGGCCTGGGAACTATCGTCGGAATGATGCTGATAACCCTGGCGTTCGCCGTGCCGGTGACTCTTGCAGGGACCCGTTTTGTATGGCTCAACCGCGGCCTGGTGACCGGAACAGGGATTTTGAGTTTGCTGTTTGGACTGGTCGTGGCCTACCAGATCGGCGTGGTGGACGGGTTGTTCTCGTCGCAGCCGTCGTGGACACCGCACTGATCGGAGCGATTGGCTGGTCTGCCGCAGCCTGGCTGGTAAACTTAGGCAGCAGCAGCCTCTTCAACGGTGGGGAACGTAGGCACCAGCTTCACCAGGCCGGAGACCTGCATGATCGCAACGCCCTGCTGGGTAAGCGCGGCCAAGGCAAACTTTTGCGACTTGCCGCGGCGGTGCACAAAAAGCTGCACCAGGGCGCCCACGCCGGCTGAATCCAGAAAGCTCACGCCACTCATGTCCAGTACCAGACTTGGGGCATCCAATCGGCGGAGTTCCTGGAGAAATCCGTTGACGGATTCCAGGCTCAGCTTGCCGCTCACACGGGCAACAATGGTTCCATTGGCCAGGGGTTGCTGATCGACTTCCAGTTTAGCTGGTTGCATAACTGTAGAGATTACCGCGAGGCCCATTTCTGTTCCATGAATAAAATGTTACAGATCAGAAACACGTGATTTAGGGGCGCTTGTTGGGGTGATCGGCGAAGAAAAAAGCGTGCGGTGTTCGGCGTTAAAACAGAAATGGTATTCTATTTTACAACGGAACCCGCCTTTACATACCGTAATAGGGAATGCATTAACTCTATGAATAAGTTTTCTTGGTTCTGTTCCGCCATGCTATGGATCGACCGCCAATTACGAAACAGGAAAACGATCGCTAGGAAGGTTGCTGGACACAAAGTATAAACTATGGCGAGTAGGTGATGCGGTAAATTGCGCCGATGCCGTCGTCGGAAACCAGCAAGGAGCCGTCGGGGGCGGTGGTGACACCGACGGGACGGCCGTAAACGCGACTGCCCCTAGGATCGGGCACCAGCCCGGTCATAAACGGCACGGGATCCGCGGAAGGTTGGCCATCCTTGAAGGCAACGAAGGCAATCTGATAGCCGGAACGGCTGGCCCGATTCCAGGATCCGTGTTCGGCGACAAAAGCGCCGCCGAAGTAACTCGCAGGGAATTGTTTTCCGGCATAAAAAGTGAACTCCAGAGGAGCGACGTGGGCGCCGAGAAGCACATCGGGAATGATAGCCCGTGCCACCAAGTCCGGTTTCTGCGGTTTGACGCGAGGATCGACGTTGCTACCGATGTAGCTGTAGGGCCAGCCATAGAAGCCGCCATCCTGAATGCTGGTGAAATAATCGGGCGGCAGATCGTCGCCCAGTTCGTCGCGCTCGTTGACGGTAACCCAAGGCCTGCCGGTGACCGGCTCAATCGCCAGGCCGACGGGATTGCGGAGACCGGTTGCATACGGGCGGGGGTTCTTGCCGTCGAGATCGCAAATGGTGACCGCAGCGCGCAGCGGAGGCTCATCGGGGCTGATGTTGCTTTCGGAGCCGACCGCGATCAAAAGATGTTTGCCATCGGGAGTGATGGCCAGATTCCGTGTATCGTGGCCGCCGCGTGGTAAATCGAGAAGGTGTTCAGCTTCACCAAGGCGTTGCGAGGTTTGCGGGTCGTACTTGAAGCGAACCAAACTGGACATATTGCCGATATAAACATAGTCGTCGTGGAAAACGATTCCGAAAGGTCGGGTCAGACCGCCGGCAAACACCCTGCGTTCCTGCGCGCCGCCGGTGTGTTTCGGGTCGCGCAAAATCACCACGTCATTGGCGCCGGTTTCTGCGAGAAAGATATCTCCGTTGGGCGCTACGGTGAGCAGGCGCGGCCGCTTGAAGTCCTTCGCGAAAATGTTGATGTGAAATCCCCGAGGTACAGTAGGAAGAAAGCCATCCGGCGCCTGGGCCTTGTCCGGCCCATTACCCGCGGACCCGGTAGCGAACGGCGCAGGCAGTTCTGGTTTCTGCCCGTGTGTGAGCTGAGCGGAACTAGAAGACGAGATCAACGCCAAGCCGATGAGTGGAGCAGCCCATTTCAAGTACTTTTGCGGATGCATAAGCGCCTCGAATCGAATTTGCCGGTATTTGCCTATGGCGACGCGCGCCTCGCCGCGGAAGCCGGCCCAAACAGGCGCGCGTCCTTAGGAGTGTAACGCAGCTGGCCATAGGGCGAATCGCCAAGCAGGTTTAGAAGGGAGTGAACGGATGCGCCGTGCGGAAACCTATCCGCGGATGGCGCATCGAATGCAAGTACAAGAAGAGGTCAGCACAATGAAAGCTCCTTATATTGGCCGGGCACTCAGTTTTATGGTGATGCTTGGAATAGCGATCTGGTGGGGCGGGCGAATTCTGTCTGGCCAGCCTGCCGAGCCAAAGGGTCCGTTTCCGACACCTGCTGTTGACGCAAGTTTGTCCGCGAAAGCTGGCGCGGAAACAGCCGTATTTTCGGGTGGATGCTTCTGGGGGATTCAGGGCGTGTTCCAGCACGTAAAAGGCGTCCGGAAAGCGACTTCGGGATACGCCGGTGGTACGGTAGAAAACCCTTACTACCAGCTGGTTTCCAGCGGAAGCACCGGGCACGCGGAGTCGGTGCGCGTGATATTCGATCCATCGCAAGTGAGCTACGGAAACCTGCTGATGGTTTTCTTTTCGGTGGCGCACGACCCCACGCAGAAAGACCGGCAGGGGCCGGACATAGGGACACAATATCGTTCGGCGGTTTTCTACACCAGCGACGAACAGAAGAAAATCGCTGAATCCTACATAGCGCAAATCAACAAAGCGAAGGTTTACAATAACGCGATCGCGACGCAGGTTGTTCCTTACTCCGCCTTTTATCCGGCTGAGGATTATCACCAGGACTATCTGGCGAAACATCCCGACGATCCTTACATCGCATATAACGACCTGCCAAAAATCAACCGGTTGAAGCAGACCTATCCCGACCTATATCGCTGAGCGGCACACTTCGCAGCGGCTAGAAGACGCCACAGTGTCCACACTATTGCTCGAATAGTGACATGTCACAGAATCGTGACATTTAGGCTAGTCTCGCGTTTCGTACCCTAGAAAGTGAGTTCAGGCTAAAGACGGAGAGCAGGGCCGACACAGGAGTTTTTATGAACAAGACAGTGCTGCTTGCTGCGGCGATGCTGGTGTACGTGATGGCGCCCGTGGGGAGATGCACGCCGATCCCGGCCGGAAAGCCGCTCGTGGTTGAAATCGAGAACGCGGCTGGGCAAAGCGTGGGTACCGCGACCTTGACCGACGCCGCGCCGGGAGTTCGAATCAAATTGGATGTTCGGTCGTTGCCACCCGGCGAACACTCCATTCATATTCACCAGGTAGCGAAGTGTGATCCGCCGGATTTCAAGACCGCAGGTCCACACTTTTCCGGGGCGGCGAGCGGGCACGACCACGCGACTGGGGTGCCCGCGGGCGACATCCCGAATTTTTCGCTGGTGGTAGGGGCTGACGGAACGGCGCACGTTTCCGTAGTTGCTCCCAACGTAACGTTGGGAACGGATGACCATTCCGTGTTCAGCAACGGCGGGACAGCCCTAGTGATTCATGCGGTTAGCAGCGAAACGACAAGCGGCGCTCCGCCACGCATCGCCTGCGGCGTGATTTCCAAGCCGGAATAGAGGGCAGCAAGTCAAAGCTTGGTGCGAATTGCTGGGAGCGGGGATTTTTTCGCAGCTCCCTTTTTCCCGGTAGCCCGTAGCTCCGATTCCCCAACCATCACCTGCCGGAACCCGAGATTGCCAAGCTAGCCTGTCCGGATTGTGATAGGCTTTGCCCGTTTGCGCCTCGCAGCAGGCCCGATGTACTTGAATATGCATCGCAAGATACATCGCTCGGAGGTTAAACTATGAAATCCAACCGTATTGGTGCATTTGCCGTGGTGTGCCTGGCACTGGGGCTGGCGGCCTGCCAGACTCCCTATCACGATCAGGATGAGCGCTATATTTTTGTGGCCTCAAACGTGAACATCCCGTACTGGCAGGAAGCGCAGGCCGGCTTGACGGACGCGGCAAAGCAGATGGGCGTGAAAGCAGAAATGACCGGACCGGAAAAATTCGATCCGCAAGCGCAGCTCGAAGCGTTTCAGAAAGCATTGGCCAGCAAACCCGCAGGCATCATGATCTCGGTGACGCGGCCGGACCTGCTGCAGGATGCGATCAACACCGCGATTGCCCAGGGCATCCCGGTGGTTACGGTGGATTCGGACGCGCCAAATTCGAAGCGAGTGTTGTTTGTAGGCACCGACAACATACGAGCAGGGAGCGAAAGCGCCAAACGCATGGCGGATATTCTGAAAGGGCAAGGGCAGGTGGTGATTATCTCGGTTCCCGGCCAGTTGAACATGGACCAACGCGCGCAAGGGGTGAACGAGACGCTGAAGAAATATCCCGGCATCAAGATCGTTCAGACCATTGACGATAAAGGGGATCCACGCGTCGCCAATGACAGCGTGTCCGCGCTGCTGAAGGCCAAAACCAAAATCGACGGCATCATTTGCCTGGAGGCATCGGGCGGCTCCGGCGCTGCCGAAGCCCTGCATCGGCTGGATGTCAAGATCCCGATCGTGGGATTCGACAAAGATCCGGAAACGCTAGACTGGATCGACCGCGACGGCATTACCGCGACGGTGACGCAAAAACCCTACGTGATGGCATATTACGCGCTGAAATTTGCCGATGACCTGCACCACAACGCGGTACACGAATTTAAGGACTGGCGGACCGCGCCGGCTTCGCCGATGCCAACGTTTGTCGATACAGGAACAGCGCTGCTGGACAAGCACAACGTGAAAGAGTTCCGCGATGCGCTGGCATCTCACCCCAAACCTCTCTAAATTGACTTGAGTTCAGCCTGATTCCTATTTCCTCAGGCTGGGTGTGCCAATACGCCTTTTGTGAGATGGCGGACGGTTAAATTCAACAAAGGAAGAGAGGGAGGAGCTTCACGGTAGAACTCCTCCCTCCTCATACGGGGGTCTCGGAGGTGTTACTTTTGCCGCGTTTGAAGGAAAGGTGGCTTCAAAGCGCAAGCGTGCGACGACTATGACCGGCGCGGCTTTCTGACGCCATACCGTGAATTCCCTAGAGGCGAATAGAGTTTGATGTAAAATAGTCTGCCGGCACCACAGAGGTCCTGTCGCTTTCCGGAGGCCCGAGAGAGGGCTGCGGAAAACTTTCTTTAGATTGTAATTTCGATTCTGTTGACTTTGGATATTTGTGGGGGTATCAAAGGCATCTGCGCGCAGGTTGTTTCCAGCTCCAGGACGCGTAAAAAAAGAAAGCATGGAGGTCCATCCACATGGCAGTGCAAGCAATTCCTCAAGGATTCCATTCCGTGACACCCGGCCTGACCTGCAAGAATGCGGCGCAAGCCATCGAGCTATACAAGAAGGCGTTCGGCGCGACCGAGCGAAACCGCATGGCCAGCCCCGACGGCAGGATCATGCACGCCGAAATTCAAATCGGCGACTCGATGATGTTTTTGGCTGACGAATTTCCTGGGATGTCCGCTGCACCGGCGCTGGGCGCATTGCCCTCGCAATCGCTATATCTATACGTGAAAGATGTAGACGCGACCTATGCACAGGCGGTAGCCGCCGGTTGCCAGGCGGCAATGCCGGTGTCCGACATGTTCTGGGGCGACCGATTTGGCAAAGTGGTCGATCCGTTCGGCCATCACTGGAACCTGGCTACGCATACCGAAGACGTAGGGCCGGCGGAGATGGAGCGCCGCGCCAAGGAATGGATGGCCAATATGGCCAAGGCGAAATCGGCGGGACAAGGCTAATACCTGGAAACTGACGCTGGAGGCCGGGGCGAGGAGGTCTCAGGAAAAATCGCTCCGGCTTTTGCGTGGTGCCAACCTTTGCGGGGGCAAAGATTGGCGATTTGAGCGCATCATAGTCCAAAGCGGCCCACAGCGGCATATGAGATTGTCCACATCCATGGCAGCGCTTGCGGTTACCAGCGCCCTCGCGGCACCACCTAGCGCCCACAGCCAGCAGCAGACACGGGGGCCTGCCAGCACGCCGCGCGCCGTTACCGAGAACAAATCTGCCAAGCCCGAAATGGTAGAACGGGCAAAAAAGCTGGTATTGAAAGACGGCAATTTCCAACTGGTGCGCGAATACCAACGGAATGGTGAGCGCGTGCGCTATTTCAGCGCAGAACGAGGCGATTGGGAAGAGCTTCCCTCCGCGATGGTGGACTGGGACGCAACGGCGAAATCCGAAGCGGCCGCTGAAAAAGAGCAGGCCGCGTTGCTGAAAGAAGTGCATCGGGTACAGGAAGAGCAACGTGCCGAGGCGCCCGTGGGCGTGGACGCCAGCCTGCCGGTGGCGCCGGGAATTTTTCTTCCAGACGGCGAAGGAATGTTCGTGGTGGAAGGAAAATCGGTAACACCGCTGAATCAGGTGGGCGCGGATATTCGAACGGACAAGAAGCAAGCTTTGAAGCGCGTGCTATCGCCGGTTCCCATTGTTCCCAGCAAACGCAATATCGAGATTCCCGGAGCCAAAGCGGTGCGCCGCGTGAATTCGGAGCACCCCGAGTTTTATCTACGGGAAGCGCTACCGGACCCAGATGAGATTTCGCCGATTCGGAAGAGCAGCCGGCCAGGCGAATCCGGTCCGGAAGTTGAGCTTGTGCGGCTTACAGTGAAGGGCGGCAACCGGCAAATTGAATCCATTCGCAGCCTGTTTGGACAGCAAATCTCCGAGGACCGCAACGCGCTCACCATACAGCGCTGGGATGTGGCCAAGGATGTATATCGCTTCACGCTGGGGCAGGACCTCCCCGCCGGAGAATATGCTTTCGCCGAGATTCTGCCCGACGGCGTGAATCTTTATGTATGGGATTTCGGCGTGGATCGAAAACAGACTGCCACAGCCGCGAAAGAAAAGTGATTCGATCGAATGAAGTTGTGCCGCTGAATTCGGAGTGCAGCAGGTTGGCTAGGAGCCTTGCCGGGCCACCACGAACGCTTCGCGTAAAATCGCCAGGACGTCCAAAATACGAAACGGCTTTTGCAGAAATGTGGAGCCGTCCGAGCCCGCCATGACATGGGGGTCGACGTATTCGCCAGTCATGTAGATCACCAGAGGCTTCTGCGTTTTCGCGGCGCTGAGGATAAGGGCGGCAGCGGCGCGGCCGTCGCTGAAGGGCCCTGAGGATTTGAGCCGCATGTCGCAAAGCAGGGCGTCGAATGGGCGCGTGGAAATCAAGCTGGCAGCCTCTTCTGCGGTGGCCGCAGAAGACACGTGCAATCCGTGCCCGCGCAAGCCCTCTTCCAGCAGCGAGCGAATGCTGTCTTCGTCGTCGAGAACCAGAACGTTGATTCCTTTCAAGTTGGTGGGCGTTGGATGGCGAGAATCACCGGCGCTACTGTCAGTGTCGGCTTTACCGGTCACTGGCTTCGCTGATGATTGCTCGCCGGGCGATTCCGGTACCTCAACCGCCACAGGCAGGTACACCTGGAATGCGGAACCTCCGCCGGGCAATGATTCCGCTTGAATGGTGCCACCGTGCTCGCGGGCAATCGACAAACAAATGCTCAGACCCAAGCCGGTGCCGCCGCCTGGGCGCTTGGTGGTGTAGAACGGATCGAAGAGCTTGGACATGGACTCGGGAGAAATACCGACCCCGTCGTCCTGAACCGTGGCCACAACGCTGCCGCCGGAAGAAGCCAGCCGGATCTGGATGCGCCCGGATTCGCGGACTTCGCCGATGGCCTGCTCGGCGTTGGAAATAAGATTCAGAAAAACCTGGATCAACTGGTTGGCGTCGCCGACGATCGGGGGCAAATCGGTACGTGGGGTGAAATCCACTTCGACCTGATTGCGGCGCAAAGAGTGTTCATGAAGCTGCAGTGTGCGCTCGATGATGGTACTGAGATCGACGGGCTTCTTTTGTGGGGAGGCGGGACGCGAAAATTCCAGCAGATTTTGCACAATGCGCGCCGCGCGGCGAGCCTGACGGTGGGTCAGGTCGAGCTGGCGCTTCATGGAGTCGTCCAAGCCCTCGCGCTCGCGCACCAGTTCGGTAACTCCCAGAATGGCGGTCAGCGGATTGTTCAATTCGTGCGCGACGCCGGCAAGCATCTGACCCATAGCGGCGAGTTTCTCGGCCTGAATCAGTTGCTCTTCCAAGCGCTTCAAATCGGTGACGTCGCGGCCGGAGAGAACCACGCCTTCAATTTTTTCGTTTTCGTCAAATAACGGGCTGAAGTTGAAGAAAATTCTGCGCCACTCCCCGAGCTTGTGGCGGACTCGCATCTCAAGCGAAGCAAAGCTCTGTTTGCCGGCAAGAATGTCGCCGTAAAGGGCCATCAACTTCGGCAGGTCTTCCGGGTGGGTACGCGCGCCCAGCTTCATCTCGCTGATTTCATCTTCGGCATAGCCCAGGATTTCGCGGCAACGCGGGCTTACGAAGGTGTACTTGGCTTCGGTATCGAGAACCAGAATGAGATCGGGAAAGCTATCGACCAGACGGTGGGCGAATTCCTGCTGTTTGTGCAGGCGCCGTTCAATCTCGCGGCGCTCAGTGATGTCCATTAACGCGCCCTGATAGCGGATGACTTTCCCAGTCGCATCGCGGACGGCAGCCGCGGTGTTCAGACAGGATATGGGAACGCCGTCCTTGCGCAAAAGTGTAATTTCGCGGCCTGCCAGCACGGGCTGCTGGTTCACTTCTTGCAGGACCAGTTTACGAAGCGCGTCGTCCGGAAAAATATGCGAAACCTTTTGCGCCAGCAACTCGGTCTTGGAGTCGTATCCAAGAATCCTTACCAGAGCAGGGTTGGCATCAAGAATTTCGTCTTCCGGCGTGACGATATAGATGCCTTCCTGCAGGGTCTCGAACAATTCCGTAAAGCGCGCTTCGTTGCGGCGGGAGGAGGTGATGTCGCGCGCTAGAATGGTCATGCCGTGGACTTCGTCGTCGCGCATCATGGCGTGAATCACGCAATCGAAATAGTGGACGGTATGACGCATTTTCAGACGAATCTGGGCGACGCCATTCCAGTGGCGCCTTTCCAGGAAGCGGGGCATGGTTCGTTGAATCAGGTTGGGACCATCGACTCCGGCATCCTGCAGAAATTCAGAGAGTGGATGACCGATGATTTCCTGGAACGTGGCGCCAACCAAGTCGGCAAAGCTGCGGTTGGCGGCGCGGATCTGGCCATCGAGAGTTATGGCCACCAGCACGTCGTCGAAGGAATCGATCAGGTCGCGGTAGCCTTGCTGAGAGCGCTCGATCACGGAAAACAGCTTGTCCAGCTGATAGTCACTGGGAGCAGAGGTATGGCGCTGCTCGATGCCGCGAACCAGGCCACGGAGCTCGGTGATTTCCTGGTTGCGCTTCCAGGCATAGATAATAAACAACGCCACCAGTACGATGAGTCCAGCGAGCAGCGCTTCGTAGCGCTCAGCGAGCAAACGAATGACTTGCCAGGAGACAACAACGTAAGCGAACGTCAGCAGGCCGAGCAATAAATACGTCAGGCGCCACAGCTGCCGCTGTCGGCGTTCAAACTGTTCGAGACGGTCTCCCACGCTGGCGCGGGGAGCGTCGGAAGAATCTCCTTTGGATGGCGGCAGTTGCGAAAAAGGATTGGGCATCGAACGGTCTTGTCCTGCTTTCTATTCTCAACCCTCCGGCGTCCGCCAGCAATGCGCGCAGTTTTCTCTGGTTCCCGATTGGTACTGCCCGGCCGACCATCCTGTCGCTCGTTCTGAGGCCAAACAGACTCGAGCCGGACAAAGTAGCCTGGTTTCTGAAAAGGCGTTAGACTCATGGTCTCGCTGCTAATCTAGTTCCACAAGATCCCCGGACCCATGGCAACAGGAGAAGACACCGTACAGTCCGGCCCATCCTCGGAAGTCCATGTGAACCCCTGGCTTATCGCCGTGGTGGTGTCGCTGGCGGCTTTTATGGAGGTGCTGGATACCAGTATTGCCAACGTCGCGCTGCCGCATATCGCGGGGGATTGGGGGGCCAGCACTGACGAAAGCACCTGGGTGCTCACTTCCTATCTGGTTTCGAACGCCATCATCCTTCCCGCGAGCGGCTGGTTTGTTGGCATCTTTGGGCGCAAGCGCTTCTTCATGATCTGCATCATGATCTTCACCTTAAGTTCGCTACTCTGCGGACTCGCCTGGAGCTTGGGATTTCGGTTACTCGCGCGCATCGTTCAGGGCGCCGGTGGAGGCGGCCTGCAACCCATGGCCCAGGCTATTCTCGCGGACAGTTTTGCGACGGAGAAAGGGGCCTGGCCTTTTCGCTCTACGGGGTCACAGCGATCGTCGCTCCCAGCATCGGGCCGACTCTGGGCGGATGGATCACGGATAACTATTCGTGGCGGTGGATTTTCTACATCAATCTTCCAGTCGGGTTGATCGCCCTGTTTCTGGTCTACAGGCTGATCGAGGACCCGGACAACTACGCTGGCATATATCGACACCTATTTCGTGATCAGCGTGGCCGCGGGGATCATGTTTCTCTTATCGTTCACGCTGCGGGGCAACAACCCGCGC
>Ga0126381_100000474_pt1 | contig 44380 bp, 40 predicted proteins | sample PanSoiMetPlot_28_FD_96465 | JGI IMG/M metagenome (GOLD analysis project Ga0126381, IMG submission 96465) | Tropical forest soil microbial communities from Panama - MetaG Plot_28 | ecosystem: Environmental > Terrestrial > Soil > Tropical forest > Bulk soil | place: Panama | collected 2016-02-17 | reverse complement strand
GCCGCGGTCGGCTTTTTGGCCGATATCTTGGTGGGCGGCTGGGTCTTTTCCGGGCAAGCGCTGCGGCCGGACTTCTCGCGGCTAAATCCCGTGCAGGGGTTCGCTCGGCTCTTCTCGCAGCATGCGCTGGTCGAAATCCTGAAGGCGTTGGTGAAGTTTGCGGTCATTGGCGCCATCGCCTCCTGGCTGCTCCGCAGCTGGGCCGCGGCCTTTGTGGGACTCGCGGCCGAGACCTGGCCGCACGCAGCTGGCCATGCGGCACTGCTCGGAAGCCGCGTTTTTTTGATTCTGGCCGCATCTCTGGCCGGCGCGGCCGCACTCGAAGTGCCTTACCAGATGTGGGCCCATCGCCGGCGGCTGCGGATGACGCGGCAGGAAGTCAAGGACGAAATGCGGGAGCTTGACGGTCCGCCACAGACCAAGCGGCGGATAAAGGCGCTTCGCCGCAGGCTCGCGCGAATGCGCATGGCCATGGAAGTGCCGAAAGCGGATGTGGTGGTGACTAACCCCACTCATTACGCCGCGGCCCTCAAATATCGCGAAAGCGAGATGCGCGCGCCGCGCCTGGTTGCCAAGGGAACGGGCCTCGTCGCTTTGCGCATCCGCGAGCTTGCCGCCGAGAACGACGTGCCGGTGCTGGAGGCGCCGCCATTGGCGCGGGCGATTTGCCGGTTCGTCGAACTCGAGGACGAGATCCCGGCCGGGCTTTATGGTGCCGTCGCCGAAGTGCTGGCCTATGTCTATCGCCTGCAGGCGGCACGAGAGGCCGGCAGGCCGGTCCCACCCGTCCCGCAGGACGGGCGGTTTCATCCGCCCGCCGAATTCGTCGGGTGACTGGCCGCTGGTGCTAGGCCGCGCCGAGCGGGCGTTGCGCTGCGGCGCTGTGCTCCGCGCCGTCTGGCCCATAGGACCGATGCGGTTCGTTCCGGCGCAGCTTGTCGATTGCCCTTGTCATATGCTGCAACATGGCAGAGCAGATGACGGAATTTTCGCGATTGTATCTGGCGAGCCAAGTCAATATGCCGACGTTCGCCGGTGCGGCGGCGACGGCGTCACACTCTCTCTCGATCTTCTCGGCAAGGTCTAATTTGTGTTTGGCGGCCGCGGTAATCCGTGCCGGCACACCTGAAAGGAGAGCTGACCGCTCCTCCTCAAGGAGCTGCCGAAGCTCGGCCAGCAGAGCAGATAGGCGGTCGTTCGATGCTGTCATGGCGCGCCTCCTAGAAATTCATCTCGACTGATCCGTCTTCGGCGACCGTTGCATGCAGCGTTTTTTTGCTGTCCGGGTTCTCCAGCGCAATGCTGTCGCCGACCCGGCCGTCCTCGAGTGCGACGGCGATTGCCTTGATCATCATCGTGCTCGCCGTAAGGTTGAGCACGACCTTCTGGCCGCGGTGGACGACAATGGGCAAATCCAGAAACGGCGTCAGGATCGGGCTGCCGGCGAGCAGCCCTACCCGCAGAATCTTACCCGCGGCCTGCTCGGGGTCCGTCACCAGCCCGCCGTTGCTGGCGAACATGTCGACCCGACCGAGAGATAGATTATCCGAGGCGAGCTTTGTGTTGGGGGTCAGGTTAATCGCCGCCACCACCGCCTCCACCCAGGCGTGCAGGCGGACCGGCACATAAATCGTCCAGTTGGGGTCGCCGCATGCGACCTTTGCCGTCATCGCGGCCGTGTTGGCCGGCGGCAGCATCACCTTGATGTCCGGGCACGGAGGGAGCCGCAGCCGCGTGTCGATTGCGCCGATCTCGATCTCGACCGATGCGTCTTTTATTGTCGCCAGTCGCGGCGCGATCGCTGACCGGATGGCGCCGCCGATCTCTGCCGCGGTCTCGATCTCGGCAGCCGCGAGCGGCGGCGCTGCGGTAAGCCAGCCGATCGTGAAGAGGCTGAGCGCGGCGCGCCGTCCTGTCAGTGGATTGTTCATTCGGGGTTGCCCTTTGTCATGACGAAAAAAGGGAATACCGCAAGTTCGGAAATCGATTGTAAACGAATGCACTATAAATGCATCGGCGATCGCATCGAATGGAGCGTGCTGCGGGTGATTGGGGCCATCGACAGCGGATTGGAGTTCTACCGGCAAGTGCTCGCGCTGCGTGCGTATCGGCAGCAAATCCTCTCCGCCGACATTGCCAATGCGAGCACGCCGCAGTTCAAAGCGATCGATCTCGATTTTGGGGAGGCCTTGCAGTCGGCCGCAGCTGATCAGCCGTCATCCGGCGCGTTGCGCGCGTCGCCGCGCCTATTGCTTGTCGACGATCCCAGGCACCAGACGCCGCCCGCCGGCGATGTTCCGGCCGCCGCCGCAGCCAGTATTAAATATCAGACCGGCAATCCCGTGACTTTGGACGGAAACAGCGTCGATCTCAGCCGCGAGAAGGTCGAGGCGGCGGAGAATGCGCTCCAATACGAGGCTGCCGCGGCGTTTACCTCGCAGACAATACGAATGCTCACGATCGCGATCAATGGATCGGGATCACAGCAAGCGGGGGGATCATAAATATGTCGCTTTGCACAGCGTTGGCCATTGCCGGATCCGGAATGGCGGCGGAGTCCGAGCGGCTCACCACGGTCGCGAGCAATATCGCGAATGCGAACAGTGTCGTCACGTCTTCGGGCACGCCCTATCGTGCGCGCGAGGTCGTCTTTCAGGCGGTGTCGGCGCGCGGCGATGCCGAGGACCCCACGGCGGTCGGGATGGCCGGTGTCCGCGTCGCCGGGGTCGTCGAAAGCGCGGAGCCGCTGCGCACGGTCTACGATCCTTCCAGCAACTATGCCGATGATAACGGTTACGTAACGATGCCCAACGTAAATCCGACGGAGGAGATGGTGAACATGATCTCCGCCCAGCAGGACTACCAGGCCAACCTAGAGGCATTCAACGTCGCCAAGGCCCTCGCGCTGCGGACGTTGGCGATTTAGCCGAGGAAGCCAGTAATGACCACGCCCGTGAGCACGGTCGCGGGACCCACCGCCGCGAGCCAGACGCCGACCTCTGGGAGCGTCAATGCCGCCGGCCAAATGCTCAGCCAGAACGATTTCCTGCAGCTGCTGACCGCCCAGCTCGAGCATCAGGATCCGCTCAATCCGATGACGGGCGACCAGTTCGCGGCGGAGCTCGCGCAATTCTCAACCGCAACCGGCATCCAGAACCTGCAAACCAGCCTGGGCACGGAGTCGGCGGTCGGCCTCGTCGGTCACAGCATCGCTGTCGCCGGCAACACGGTGCTGCTCAATCAGAGCGGCTCGGCAAGCGGCGCCTTTAATTTATCGGCGGGCGCCAGCAATGTTTCCGTAGCGGTAACCGATGCCAGCGGCCATACCGTCGCGACGCTCAACCTCGGACCACTGGCGGCCGGCAACCAGACGTTTTCGTGGAATGGGCTCGGCCCCAACGGCACGCGGCTGGCGTCCGGGACCTACAATTTCAGCGTCACGGCGCGCGCCAGCGATGGTGCTGCCGTTCCCGTGACGTCTTATGCCGTCGCGCCGGTGACCGGCGTCGCGCTGGGCGGGCAAAACGGGGCAATGCTGGAGCTGGGAGGCGGTCTCGCGCCGGTCGCGGTCAGCGCCGTGCAGGAAGTCTTCTGAGGGATTTTTTAGGAGAACAGAAAATGTCTCTTTCGACCGAACTGTCCGGGGTGCATGCGGCGCAGACCGACATCGACACGATCGGCAATAACATCTCGAACGTCAACACCACCGGCTTCAAGAACTCGAGCGCAGATTTTTCCGCACTTTACGGCAGCGCGGTGCCGACGGCGCCCGGTCAAGGCGTCGCAACGCAGAGCTTGGCGCAATCTTTTACCGAAGGCACGATCAGCCTCACCGGAAATCCGCTGGACGTTGCGATCAACGGCAACGGCTTTTTTCAAGTGCAAAACGGCTCCGGTACCGCGTACAGCAGAGACGGATCGCTCCATCTCGACAACAATGGCCATCTGGCCACGACCACTGGCGCGCTCGTCATGGGGTTTTCGGCGCCGGCTAGCGGCAGCGCGGGAGCCAGTTCGGGGGCGCTGCAGCCGATCCAGATAGCTCAGGCCGACATTGCGCCCGCCGCGACCAGTGCGCTCACGATGGACGTCAACCTGCCGGCCAATGACGGGCCAATCGATAGCACGGCCAACCCGTTCAGTCCTTCCAACCCCAAGAGTTATAACGAAAGCACAACGACGACTGTTTACGACAGTCTCGGCACCAGCCGCACGCTGACGACGTTTTTCACCCAAGTGAGCGGGTCGGGTAGTCCGGACCAATGGCAAACGAATTGGGAATTGAGCGATACGAGCGGCAGCGTGATCGCATCGGGCGCCGGGCCGACCTTGACATTCAACAGCAGCGGCGAGTTGGTCTCCGGCAACGGTACGATTACGGTCAACAGCCTGCCCAATGGCGCCGCGCCGCTCAGCATCGCCGAGAATTTCACCGGCTCGACACTGTCCGGTCTGTCGTTCGGCGTGAGTTCGGTGACGAACAACGGCAGCGGCGGCGGCCAGCTCGCCGGTGTGCAGATCGCCACCAACGGTGTCGTTTCGGGACAGTACTCCAACGGCGCGACGCGCGTGTTCGGCACGATCGCATTGGCGAACTTCGTCGATCCGCAGGGGCTCATTCCGATAAGCGACAATCTGTGGACTGCCTCGGCGGCTTCCGGACCGGCTGCGACCGGCGCACCCGGAACAGCCGGACTGGGCCAGCTCGAATCCGGCGCCCTTGAAGGATCGAACGTCGATCTCTCCAGTCAGCTGGTCAATTTGATCGTGGCGCAACAGGCCTACCAGGCCAATGTGCAGAGCATCAATGTCGAGCAGCAGAATTTTCAGCGGCTGGTGACGATCCAGTAGCCGTGGAACTGAGGTGAGAGCGCGGCATTGCGATGAGCCAGCAACTGTTCTATGTGGCGATGGCCGGGTTGGACGCGACGATCGACCGTGTCACCGCGGCGGCAAACAATCTCGCCAATCGCGGCACAACCGCCTTTAAAGCTCAGAACCCGATCTTTCGCGCCGTCCCATTCTACGGACAAGGGCTGGCGAATAGGGTAATCGTCGATACCGGAGAGGCGAGTGCGGATTTTCGCCCGGGAGCATTGACGCATACGGGTCGTGACCTCGACATCGCCGTCAAGGGAGCTGGTTGGATCGTCGTCCAAGGCGCCGATGGCGCTCTTGCTCTGACGCGAAACGGCGCGCTGTCGGTCTCGCCGCTCGGGATCGTCGAGACGAGCGATGGCCGTCCGGTAATGGGTCAGGGTTTCGCGCCGATCGCGCTGCCGCCGCTTCAGTCGGTCACGATCGGCGAGGACGGAACCGTTTCCGGCATCCCGCTCGGACAGAGCAGTGAGCAGGTCTCTGCGCTCAACCGCATCATGCTGGCAAATCCGTCGACCGCCTCACTGCAACGCCGGCCCGACGGCCTCTTCCAGGACAGTACTGGAACACCGCAGCCCGATGCCACGGTGCGCTTGCAACCCGGCGCGCTAGAAGAGAGCAACGCCGACAGCGTCTCGATGATGATGAACATGATCGAGAACACTCGCGTGTTCCAGATGCAGACCGAACTCATGCGGATCATGCTCAGCGCCGGCCAGGGGCAGAGCACGCCGTTGTCACTGTCGTGAGTACGCCGCCATGAATATTGAGCACGCTTTGCCGCCGAGGATCCGCACATGATGCAGTCGCTGGCCGTCGTCCGCACCGGCCTCGAAGCGGAACAGACGAAGATGGACGTCATCTCGCACAATTTGGCGAACGTCAACACGACCGGCTTCAAGCGCATGCGGCCGGTATTCTCCGATCTGCTTTACGAAAATCAGGCCCAGGCCGGAGGCTTTACGTCGCAGGCGACAAACTACCCCTCTGGCCTGCAGCAGGGGACTGGCGCCAATGTCGTTGCGACAGAGCCAATGGTCACGCAGGGCAGTCTCGAGCAGACCGGAAATGCGCTCGATCTGGCGATCAACGGGCAGGGGTATTTTCAGATTCTGCTCCCCTCTGGACAAGTCGCTTATACGCGCGACGGCAGCTTCCAACTCAGCGCTCAAGGCCAAGTCGTCAACGCGAAGGGCTATCAGCTGCAGCCACCAGTTACCGTACCCCGCAGTGCGCAAAAGATCACAATCGGCAGCGACGGCACGGTCAGCGTGCAACTCCAGAACCAGGCGCAGCCTTCGCAGATTGGGCTCATTCAGCTGGCGAATTTCATTAACCCGGCGGGCCTCCAGAGCAATGGCGACAATCTGGCGACACCGACGCAGGCCTCCGGCGCGCCGATCACCGGCCAGCCTTCGCAAAACGGGTTGGGTACGGTCGCGCAAGGCTATCTGGAGGGTTCGAACGTGTCGGTCGTCGACGAGATGATCGATATGATCGCGACCCAGCGCGCCTACGAGATCAATACTCAGGCCGCGAAGAATGTCGATCAAATGCTTGGGTATCTGACACAAGTTTCACAGTGAACACGCGCCGGCGAACCTCTCCCAAGGCGGTCCTGCTGGCGCTCGGCAGCGGCCTTGCCGCCTGCCAGCATGCGCCGGCCGGGCGGGACGATCTGCTGGCCAATCTGCAGCATTTGCCGGGCGACGAGGGCACGGCGCAGCCGGCTACCAACGGCGCGATCTATCAAGGCTACCCGCAGGGCGGCGCCGGGTTGGCGCTGTTTCGCGACCATCGCCCGTGGCAGGTCGGCGACATCGTGACGGTGCAAATCACACAGGCGGCGACCGCCACCAAGAATGTGAGCCAAAACCTCGGCCGCAACGACAGCGTCGCGAGCAATGTGAACGCGTTGTTCGGACTGCCGCTCAACTTCGGTCACTCCGGTTCCGGGAGCCGGTACAATGCGAATTTGAATTACAACAGCGCCAACACCTTGCAGGGCAGCGGCGCCACCGCGCAAAGCGACAGCTTCATCGCGACGATGTCGACGACAGTGCGGCGCATCCGGCCCAACGGCGACCTCGTCGTCGCCGGCGAAACGCAAGTGCAGCTGGTCGGCGGGAAGGAATATATCCGCCTCGCCGGGGTCGTGCGACCCGAGGACATCCTGTCCACTAACATCGTACAATCGACGCAAATGGCTGAAGCACACATCGAATTCAGTGGCGACGGGCAGACCTATCTGGCGCCGCAAATGGGCTTCCTGCAGCGTCTGTTCCTGACCGTCAGCACACTATGGCCGGGCGATTGGTTCAAATAGCGGCCATAGCGCTCGCCGCGTCGGTGGCCGCGCTGCCGGTTCACGCGGAACGGCTCAAGGATCTGGTTCAGGTTGAAGGGGCGCGTGATAATCAGCTGATCGGCTACGGGCTTGTCGCGGGCCTGGCCGGCACCGGCGACCAGACGACGCAGGTGCCGTATAGCGTGCAGGCGATCCGCAACATGCTGCGGCAGCTGGGTCTGACCGTCGATCCCGCCGCGTTTATTCAGCAGACGGCGGTGGCGGCGGTGATCGTCACCGCCGAGCTTGCGACTTTTATGCAGGTCGGACAGAAGCTCGACGTCACCGTTTCGGCGCTCGGCAACGCCAAGAGCTTGCGCGGCGGCGTGTTATTGATGACCGAACTGCGCGGCGCCGACGGCCAAGTTTATGCAATTGCACAAGGGTCGCTGCTCGTCAGCGGGTTCGAGGCGAGCGGCCAGGCGGCCTCTGCGACGGTGAATATTCCGACCGTCGCCCACATCCCGAGAGGCGCTACGATCGAGAAGTCGCCGAAGGTGAGTTTCGCCGCCGATGATACCGTGCTGCTCGATCTCGACAACCGCTCCTTCGCGAACGCAGCGCGCATTGCCGATACGATCAATTCGCGCTGGGGACATGCCGCAACCGCAATAGGACCGGGTCAAGTCGTCGTCAGAGGGGCGCCGCCCGCAACGCGCGTCAAGTTCGTCGCCGAGCTCCTCGATCTTCCGATTACCCCGGAGGAGCCGAGCGCCGAGGTTGTGATCGACGCGCAGAGCGGCACCGTCGTGATGGGGCAAGACGTGCATATCGGGCCGGCCGCAGTGGCATATGGCTCGCTCTCGCTGACCGTCAATGAGACGCCGCAAGTCTCGCAACCCGCGCCTTTTGGCCGGGGCCGCACGGTCGTCGTGCCGCAGACCGAGGTGCAAGCCACCGAAAAGAAGGCCAAGGTCGTCGAATTGCATAACGCGCCGCGGGTTTCCGACATCGTGCGCAATCTCAATGCGATCGGGGCGACGTCATCGGATCTGATGGCGATCTTGCAGGCTCTGCAGCAGGCCGGATCGCTGCGCGCTCACATCAAGGTGCTCTGAGTTGGAACTCGCAACAGCCGAACGAGCGGTCTCGGTATCGGATCCGCAGAGCCTATCTGGGCTCAAGCAGCGCAGCAATGACCCGGCTGTCGCCAAAGCCGTTGCCGGGCAATTCGGCGCGTTGCTCATGCAAGGCATGCTGCAGAGCAGCTACGGCGAGACGAACCCTCTGGTCGGGGGCGCGGCCGGCGGCAATATCGTCAGCTCATTGTTCGCAAACGCCGTCAGCGAAGCCGCTATGTCGGGCGACAAACTCGGCTTGGCCGACCTCCTTTTTCGGTCGATCGCGGCAAAGCAGCATACGGCGACGGGCGATGGGCCGCAGGTGCAAGGCACAGCGCCCGCACCACAGGCGCAGTCCTCCACCGGCGCGCTTCCGCTGTCGCCTTATTGGCACGCGAACGGCGGCCGCCCGCTGGATCTCAATGGCCCCCAGGCAGATGCCCCCTCGCTAACCCTTCCTCGCTTGCGGGAGAGGGAAGGGGGGGCCGATGCAGGCGTATCTTCGGCCCAGTCCCGGTCCTTTGCGCAGCAGCTCGCGCCGCTGCTGAAAGAGGCCGGCCGACAGCTTGGGGTGGCCCCCAAGATCCTGCTCGCGCAAGCCGCGCTTGAGACCGGCTGGGGGCGCTCGGTAGCCGGCAATAACATTTTCGGCGTCAAAGCCGGTTCCTCCTGGTCAGGTTCGTCGACGACGACAATGACCCACGAGTTCGAGGAGGGGCGTATGGTTCCGCGCGAGGCCGCCTTTCGCGCCTATCCGAGCGTCGATGCTGCGGTTCAGGACTATGTCGCGCTGATTGGCGGCAGTCCGCGCTATCAGTCGGCCCTCGGCGCCGGCGATGATGCAGCCGCTTATGCCCGCGGCTTGGTTGCGGGCGGCTACGCTACCGACAACGAGTACGCGCAGAAGCTGCAAGCCGTCGCCAGCCAACCGGCCGCCGTCGCCCTCGATCTGCCCAACGGGCCGGGCCCGTTGCACCTCTTCGTAACAGAGGGGTAAGGCCGAGATGTCCGAGACCGATCCGATCGCGCGAGAGGGACGCACAATGCGGCAGCTTTGCCGCTTATTCAAGATCGAGCGGCTCGGTGCGCTCGATCGCCGGGCGGGCGACGTCCGTCAGCGGGTGATCCAGCGCCGTTGGGCGCTCCTCGACGAGCTACTGTGGCTTGAGAGGGGGCGCATTTCCGCTTCGCCGCGGTCGTCGACGTTCGAACAGGCGCTCGCGGCATTAGCGCAGGAAGTGAATGCCTCGCTGCCCGCGGCGCGGCGCCGTCTCCAGCGGTTAGACCGCGATTTGCGGCTGCGCCTTGGTGAAGGCCAACCAACGGGTGTTCGCGACAACGCTAACGGCCGCTTCTTGGGGAAGAGCTGAATGCCCGGTCTCACACAGCTTCTGCAAATCGGATTGAGCGGACTGTCGGCTGCCAGCGAGGGCATGCAGACGGTTTCGAGCAACACCGCGAACGTGAACACGCCGGGGTACAATGTCGAATCCATCGATCAGACGGAGCTGCCGGGAAGCGATGGCGGTCCGGGCCTTGGAACCGATGTGACTTCGGTCCAGCGGGCCTTTGATCAATTCGCATATCAGGAGGTAATAGGGGCATCGTCTGCCAACGAAGCCGCGCAAGTCGTGGAAACCCAGTCGCAAGATCTGGCCGCGCTCTTTCCCGTGGCATCCGGCGGGGCCGGCGGCCTTGGCGCGGCGCTCAGCAGCTTTTTCTCGGCCGCCAATAGGGTGGCCCAGGACCCGACAAGTATCTCCAACCGCGAGGCCCTCCTGGCGGAGGCGCAATCGCTCGCGGCGGCATTCCGGTCCGTCGGGGGACAGCTCGCGACCAATCTAACGACACTGAACGGCCAGCTGAGCGCGTCCGTCCAGCAAATCAATGGGCTGACGCAGCAAATCGCGGCTCTCAACCAACAGATCGCGGAGCAGACAAACACGTCCGGCAGCGCCCCGAATAATCTGCTGGATCAACGCGACCAGCTCGTACAGCAGCTCGCTCAGCAGATCGGCGTGACCGTCATTCCGCAAGGAAACGGCGAAGTCGATGTCTATACCTCGAGCGGCGCTGCGCTGGTAAATCAAGCGAGCGCGTACCAGCTCGGCGTGACCTCCGGCGGCTATGGCGATGGCAGCAGCGTCATCACCTATGCACCGACCGACCAAGACCTGACGAATGGACTGTCAGGCGGGCGGCTCGGCGGTCTGCTCAGCTCGCGCCTGCAGCTCCTCAACGCGCAGGATGGGGTCGGTGCGCTCGCCGCCGGTGTGGCGATCGGGGTCAACCAGCAGCAATCGTTGGGGCTCGACCTCAACGGCAATCTGGGCGCGCCGCTGTTTTCGGTATCGGGGCCCACCGTTTATCCCGCCAGTTCGAACACCGGAAGCGGCGCTTTGACGGCGGCCATCACTGACCTGACCAGTTTCACGCCAGGCGATTTCGTTTTAACGAAGACCGCCAGCGGCTTTCACGCGACGAACACTGCGACGGGACAGACGATGACGCTTGGCGCCGGTCCGACCTTCAAGCTCGACGGCATGACGGTCACCGTCTCGGGGGCGGTCGCCACCGGCGATAGTTTCAAGCTCGAACCTACTGCGGCGGCTGCACAGAGTCTTACGACCGCGATCAGTGACCCGTCGGCAATTGCGGCGGCTTCCGCCTACGCTGTAACCGCCGGCAACAACGCCGGCAATGTGCAGGCGACAGTCGGGAGCCCCGTGGCGCAGTCGGCGCTTCCGCCGGGGACGGCAGTAGTGCCGCCGGCCGATTTCGGACAGACGCTGTCGATCAAGTTCACCTCCAGCTCGAACTTTGAGGTCCTCTCGAGCAGCAATTCCGTCATTGCATCGGGGACCTTTAGCGCGACTTCGGGGGCAGAGCTCGCGATTGCCTATCCGGCGCCGACACCGGCTGGCGAGGTCGTGCCGATAACACTGGCGCCCGGCACGGCCGCGAGCGGGGACAGTTTTGCACTCGCCCCGGGTGGTCCCGGCAGCAACGGCAACAGCGTCGCAATGGCCGGCTTGGCCGGGCAGGATCTGTTGTCGGGGCAAACATTGGCGGGCGCCTACGCCGCGCTCGTCACCACCATCGGGAGCCGCGGTCAAGACGCGCAAGTGACAGCGCAGGCAGCGCAAGCCGTCCTCACACACGCGCAAAGCACGCAGCAGTCGATCTCTGGGGTCAATCTCGACGAAGAGGCGGCGCACTTGCTGGCCTTTCAGCAGGCCTACCAGGCGTCGGCAAAGGTTATCGCCGCGGCGCAAGCGCTGTTCGACAGCCTGCTGAATGCCGTCTAGGGGCAATTGGAACAACCGCTATGCGCATCAGCAGCAATGAATTCCTGCTCGGCTCCTTGAGCGATCTGCTGAACCAGGAGAGTACCGCAAATCAGCTCAATCAGCAGATCGCTAGCGGACAGACCATGCTCGACGCCGCTGAGGACCCTGCAGGTGCGGGACTAGCGGTGCAAGTGGCGGATCAGATACAACATCTGAACATAGATGCGAAAAATGCGCAGAGCGCAACCGCCAGCATTGAAAACGGATTAAATGCGTTGCAGCAGGTCGCGAATGTCGTCGATCAGCTGCGTCAATCCGCAGTGCAAGGCGGCAATGCCGTGGCGACGTCGGCGACGCGCGAGGGTCTGGTCGTGGCCGCCCAAAATGCGCTCCAAGAGCTGATCCAGCTGGCCAATTCCCAGGACGCCAGCGGCCGCTACATATTCGCCGGCTCGAAAACGAATGCGGCGCCGTTTACCACGCTACCCAGCGGCCAGGTGGCGTACCAAGGCGACGATGCGGCAAATGTCATCGAGGTCGCGCCGTCTCTTACAGTGCCCGTCACCGTGCCCGGCAGCAGTATCTTCACGAATATTCCTCTCGGCAAGGATGGGGCCGCGGTAACGGCGGCACAGGCTAACGTTGGCGCGGCAACGGCTGTGATCCAGGGTGTGACGAGCGTCAGCCAGATCGCCTCCGAGCGGCTCGCCGGCACGCAATATCAGATCTCGTTCAGCACGGCAGCCGGTAGCAGCCTCGCGTATACGGTAACGAGCGGCACTGGGGCGCCGGGCGGCGCGAGCTTTTCGGCGACCAGCGGGGTCGTGGCCTCGGGAACGTTTACTGCCGGCTCGGATCTGACGTTTGGCGGCGTCGATCTCGCGATCAACGGGACGCCGGCAGCGGGCGACCAATTCGTCGTACAGCCGGGAGCGACGGCGAGCATCTCCCAAATTGCCCAGGACCTGATCACGGCGCTGCAAGTGCCGTCGCAACAAGGGCAGGCGTCGGGGCCGAATGTAACGCAGCAGATCGAGAATGCGATCGCCAATCTCGACAGCGCGCAAGCGAGCGTCGCCTCGGCCGAGGCCGCTCTCGGATCGGGCCTGGCGCAGATTCGCGCGGCTCAGAGCCAGGACAGCACCCAGAGCACCGACGCGCAGGCGCGCCTCTCGGGTCTGCAGTCTGCCAATATGCCGCAGGTTCTCGCGAATTACAGCGCGACCGTCACGGCCTTACAGGCGGCGGAACTGGCGTTCTCGCGCATTCAGAACCTGTCGCTGTTCTCGGTGATTCGATAAGCGTCGACAAAGCAGAGCCCGGATGAACGATACTGCGTTTCGAGCTTCCTCGCTGAGCCCGTTGGACGACGATACCTCCGCAATTGAACGATCTCGGGACCGGGCGGTGCTCGAAGGCTCGACGGCCGTCATCGTCCTTGGCATGCACCGAAGCGGCACGTCGGCATTGACCGGCATGCTGCATCACCTCGGCGTCGAGCTCGGCAACCGCCTCTTGGCGCCGTCGCCCGAGGATCCGCGGGGTTACTGGGAGCACTGGGACGTCTACCAGCTCAATCACACGATCATGGCCGGGTTCGGTTACAGGTGGGACGACGTGCGGCCGATGCCATCCGCCTTCGAGCAAGGCGAAGCGTGCCGCCTCGCGCGGCGCGAGCTCCAGGCCGTGCTGGCACGCGATTTCGCCGGGATTTCGCTTTGGGGGCTCAAGGATCCGCGTCTTTGCCGACTGCTCCCGGTCTGGACGCCGCTGCTCAGTGAGCTCGGTATCACCCCGCGCTATATCCTCGCACTACGCCATCCCCTCGACGTTGCCGGCTCGCTTGCTGCCCGTGACGGAATGAGCACCTCCCGTGCCGGCCTTCTATGGCTGCGCCACGTGCTCGAAGCCGAATGGGGCACGCGCAGCGGCGTCCGGACGATCATTCATTACGAGGACGTCATCGGGTCCTCGGGTTGGCGCAGCGTCGCCCCGCAGATCTCGCACGAACTGGGCGTGAGGTGGCCCGCTCGCGGACCCGCTGTCGAGGAGGCGATAGACGCTTATCTAACCGCCGATCTGCGCCGCAACCGCGCGAGCGATATTCTGTCAAACACAAAGGGACAGACGCAGGAGTGGATCGAGGCGGTTTATTCCGCGTTCCGCACTGACGATGGCCGACTCAGGAAGATTTGCGACGCGGCGCGGCGGGAGCTCGCGGCTGCCGACAAAATATTCATCCCGATCATTGCGGAGCAGATGCTAACTCAGGACGACGCGCTTGGTGAACTGAAACAGATGCTCGCGCGCGCCGAGCACGAAGCGAATGAGCTGCGCGGCGTCGCGCAACGCGCCAATAACGAAATCGCCGCAATGAAGCTCGGCGCCGCCGCTGTGACGTTGGACGGGCGTAAATTGCCACAGCCTCTCGCAGTCGACGAAGCTTATCCGCGATGGATCGACAGCCGCGCATCGACGGCGGTCGCGAGAGCTGATTGGGTCGCCGAGCGTGTCGGGCAGTGGCCATTTGTTCCGGCGTTCGCATTGGGAATGAGTCTTCCCGCGGGGAGCGAGGCGCGGCTCGCCTTGACCTTGCGTTCACTACGGGAACAAACCGCCGGAAACTGGACGCTGCAGGTCGTGGCCGAAAGCGAGATGCCACAGCAATTGGCCGCGGAGCACCGGCTCGCCTGGTATCGCTCGCTCGGCGGCCGGACCGAGTGGCTCAATCGGCGTCTTATCAGTTCCGAAGCGCATTGGGTGGCGCTGATCGACGCCGGAGACCAGCTCGCGGCGCACACGTTGTTCAGCGTTGCCGACGCCTTCTTCAGGCATCCCGAATGGCGGGCATTGTATAGTGACGAAGATCGCATCGATCTACAAGACTTGCGTTCGGCGCCTCACTTCAAACCGGATTTCAATCTCGATCTGATGCGCAGTTTGCCCTATGTCGGGGGGCTGCTCGCATTGCGGCGCGAGCTGTTCGACGAGCTCGGGGGGCTCGATGCCCGCTGGGACGGCGCCGAGGAATATGATCTCGCGCTGCGTGTGGCTGAACGCACCGGTGCGACTGGGTTTGGCCATATTGCCGACATCCTCTATCATCGTCTGACGATATCGGGGCGATCACGCCGCCCAGTGGCCGACATTTGCGCGGATCTGCCGAAGATCGTTCAGGCGCACCTCGATCGCTCGGGTATTGTTGCGACGGCGCAGCCGGGGGTGCTCACACATACCTGCCGCGTGCAGTATCGCCACGCAGGACCGGACCCGCTCGTCTCGATCATCGTTCCGACAAAAAATCAGCTCTCGTTGCTAAAGCGTTGCGTCGAGACGGTACTGCAAATCACCGAATACCAGAACTATGAGCTGATCATCGTCGATAACGGCAGCGACGAGAACGACGCGCGCGAATATCTGCAGAGGATCGAAGACAAGGGCGACGAGATCGGCAGCCGCATCCGCGTAGTGCGACATCCGGGCGGCTTTAACTTCGCCGCGATGAACAACAGGACGGTACGCGAAGCGGCGCACGGCGAATATATCTGTCTGCTCAACAATGACGCCGCGCCGCTCGAAGGGGCCTGGCTCACCGAGATGATGGCGCTCGCCCGGCGCCCCGATGTCGGCGTTGTCGGCGCCAAGCTCTTCTATCCGGATGGACGCCTGCAGCACGGCGGGGTGATCCTCGGGGTGGGTTGGGGTTCGCCGGCCGACCATCCGCATATCGGCGAACCGGGAAACACTTTCGGCTACTGGGGCCGAATGCAGGTTGTGCAGGATCTCTCGGCGGTGACCGCGGCCTGTCTGTTGTCGCCGCGCACGGTCTACGAACAGGTCGGCGGTCTCGACGAGGAGACGTTCGCGGTTGCGTACAATGATGTCGATTATTGTTTGAAAGTCCGTGAGGCGGGCCGCCTCGTCGTCTGGACCCCGTTTGCACGGCTGCTGCACGAAGCCAACGCCAGCCTCCGCAGCGAGGTTAAGGGCAAAACGGTCGACGAAAAGAACGCACGCTTCGCGCGCGAGCAGCTGGCGATGTACCGGCGTTGGATGCCGCGCATTGCGTTCGATCCGGCCTATAATCGCAATCTCAGCTCGTTCGCGTTCGGTTTTGCGGTCGAAACCGAGGGCGCTGCGACCTGGGATCCGGAATTTCGCCCGCAGCCGCGCGTGCTGGTGTATCCGGCGGATCGTGAGGGATGCGGTGAATACCGGATCATCGCGCCGAGCCGCGCGGTATTCAAAGCCGGCCTCCTACACTCGCACGAGACGATGCGGTTATTCACACCGCCCGAGGTGGCGCGGATGGCGCCAGATTCCATCGTCTTCCAGCGCCAGTTGGAGTGGGCTCAAATCGAGGTCATCGAGCGGGTAAAGAAAACAAGCAAAGCTTTTCGCGTCTTCGAACTCGACGATCTCATCACAAACCTGCCGCCAAAGAGCATCCACCGTAGCGCGATACCCTCAGATATCGGCAATCGCCTCAAACAGGCACTGTCATTTTGTGACCGGCTCGTGGTCAGCACCAAACCCCTGGCGCGCGCTTACGGCAGATTATGCAATGAAACCGTCGTTCTCCCCAACCGGCTGGAGAAGGATCGCTGGCTGGGTTTCAATCCCAGGCGCCGGCTCAATGGCAAGCCGCGTGTCGGCTGGGCCGGCGCCATCGGCCACCTCGGCGATTTGGCGCTGATCGCCAGCGTCGTCGAGGCGACGTCCAGAGATCTCGACTGGGTCTTTTTTGGAATGTGCCCCGGCCAGATCAGGCCGTTTGTCGCCGAGGCGCATGACTGGGGGCCGCTCCACGATTATCCCCGGCAGCTCGCTTCGCTCGATCTCGACCTTGCCGTCGCACCGCTCGAAGCCCATCCGTTCAACGAGAGCAAAAGCAACTTGCGCCTGCTCGAGTACGGTGTGATGGGTTATCCGGTGCTGTGCACGGACATTGTGCCCTACCAAGGCGATCTGCCGGTATTTCGCGTCGCCAACCGGCACCAAGCCTGGGTCAAGGCGATCCGCGACCTGACGGCCGATCGCGACGCATGCCGCCGGGCGGGCGAGACCCTGCGCCAAGCGGTGGTGAAGGGCTGGATGCTCGAGGACCATCTCGATGAGGTAAAGCGGGCATGGCTTCCCTAAGCATCACGTTCCCAGCGGCGCGTAAGCAGGCCATCACGTGGCGGTAAAAGCCCGTCACAATATCGCCTAGTGTGGTGAACGCGAAATTTTGAGAGCAAGAGGGATCGTCATTGCGAGCGCGGCGAAGCAATCTCGTGCCTGTCGTGCTCAACCAGCCGAGATTGCTTCGTCGCTGCGCTCCTCGCAATGACGATAAAATCTGATCTCTCAAACTTCTCGATCGCGACACTAGAGTGTTTCGAGGGGGACGGGGACTGCCCCCGCAGCAGTAAATATCGTTGCAGTGACCGCAGCGTGAGGGTGGCAACGAATGCCAGCATACCAGCACGGCCGCGCGCGCAATCTAGCGCCGATCGGGTTAATAGCGGGTAAAGCGATGGCTGGAGTTCGATAATAAAACTTCCGAGGCGTTTGATGAAATCGTGCAACAAATCGCGGCGGCGTCCGTCTCTTTTGGCGTGAAGGCCTGTTGCCGGCGCCGGAGATATTCGAGGCGGCAGCGAGTCTCGGGATCAACTCTATCCGTACGCGGGCGGCGTCCGCCGCACGCTCGGCATCAAGGGGAAGCCATGTTATCTATCGACACCAATGTCAGTTCGCTGTATGCGCTCAATTCGCTTATCAATACCGACAACAAAACCAGTACTCTGGAACAGGAACTGTCGTCCGGCTTGGCGATCAACAGCCCCGCCGACAATCCCGCGGAATATATCGCGGCGCAAGGATTCACGACGCAGATCGGCGGCGTCGCGCAGGCGACCTCCAACGTGAACCAGGCGATCACGCTGGTTGAGACCGCGAACGACGCGGTTACGCAGCAGATCAACATGCTGCAGAACATCCGCAATATCGCCGCGCAGGCCGCCAACGGCACTCAGACTCCTGAACAGCTGCAGTCCTTGCAGCAGGTCGTGTCGCAGTTGCAGACGCAGATCTCGACGATCGCGCAGCAGACCAGTTTCAACGGCGTCAAACTGCTCGACGGCTCGTTCCAAGGTGTGCAGTTCCAGGTCGGCGCGTCGGTCGGACAGATCATCAACGTCTCGATCGGCAATACCCAGGCCAATCAGGTCGGCGTAAACCAGTCTTCAGCAGCAGCGGCGGGCCTTTACGCCACCGACGGCGCCGCGACCGGCGGCGTCGGCGATCAAACCGGCGCGTCCTACGCGATAACGGCGGCCGGCGCCGGCGCGTTTACCGCGGGCAATATCGCGGTATCCGGATCGGCCGGCAATGCTACATTCAACGTCTCGGCGGGGAATGAATCGGCACAGGCGATCGCGCAAGCGGTCAACGCCAACACCTCGAAAACCAATGTCAGCGCCACCGCTACGACGAGCGTCGCCTTCACGGTCACCGCCGGGTCGATCTCGTTTACCCTCGGCAACGGCAACGGCGGCGCACAGACCAATCCGGTCAATATTTCGGCAACCGTCTCGGCGGTCACACCGGCGGGACTGCAATCGTTGGTCAACTCGATCAACCAGCAAACCGCCGCGACGGGCGTCACCGCGTCAGTCGACGCCAACAACCATCTCATCCTGACGCAATCGCAGGGCGACAACATCTCGATCACCGGCTTCGCCGGCACCGGGACGTTGGCGGCCGGCGGCAGCACGACCACAACGCTGGGCACCGGCGCCGGCGACGTGGCCGCCGCCACGGTCCAAGGTGTTGTCACATTGCAGTCGAACCAAACCTTCGCCGCCCAGTCGACGGTGTCGAACATCGGCCTCAACACGAACTCGGCGCTGACGACGCTGGCGGGCGTCAGCGTCAGCACGATGGCCGGCGCCAATTCCGCGCTCAACGTCGTCGACTTCGCATTGCAGCAGCTCGAGAATATCGGCGGCCAGCTCGGCGCTATCCAGCAGCGTCTCCAGGCGACCGCGTCGAACCTGCAGGCGAGCACGACCAATCTGACATCGGCGCGGTCGGTGGTGCAGGACGCCAACATTCCGGCGGTCACCTCACAACTGACGCAGGAGGAGATCTTGCAGCAGGCTGGGGTTTCGGCGCTGGCTCAGTCGCACACGCTGCAGCAAGCGTTCCTCAAACTGTTGCAGTAGCCGCCACTCAGCACCAGTCTTGGAGAAATCCCGTCCTCAGCATGGTTCGCCCGAGGGCGGGATTTCCAGTGTGGCGAGGGAGTAGCAAACAATGGCGGTGGTGAGCAGCCTTCTCAGCGCTGACCAGATCACGACCCTCATTCAACAGGCGAGCGCCGCCGATCAAGCGCCCGCCAACGCGCTCGCCGCGCAGGAAAAGCCGATCCAGGCGAAAATCTCGGCCTTGGGCAAGGTGCAGGGCGCGTTATCGAGCCTGCAGTCGTCGCTCGCTGATCTCGCGAATGTGCAAACGCTCACGCAACGCTCGGTGACGACGTCGCCGAGCGGCGCCGTGCAGGCGACTGCCGCCAACAGCGCCGCCCCGGGGACCTATAACCTCTCCAACATCCACCTGGCGCAAGCCGAGACGCTGATGTCCTCGGGCTTTGCGAGCACCAGCGGCAGCCTCGGCGCCGGATCGATCAGCATCAAAGTCGGTACCGGGTCTGCGGTCACGGTCAATATCGCGAGCGGCGAGGACACTGTGACCGGCATCGCGCAGGCGATCAATCAGGCGAACGCCGGCGTAAAGGCGTCGGTGGTGTTCGACGGATCATCCTATCACCTCGCGCTCGCGAGCAACGCAACCGGCGCGGCCAGCGCCTTTACAGTGACAGGCGCCGGCGGGCTGGCCGCGTTTACCTATCACGCCGGCGCATCCGGCCTCACTCAAACGCAAGCCGCCGCCAATGCGAGCCTGTCGCTGAACGGGCTTGCGATCACGAGCGGCTCCAATACTCTCAAGGGCGCCGTCCCCGGCCTGACATTCACGTTGGCGGCGAGCGGTTCCGCGACGGTGACCGTAAACAATGACGTCTCCGCGCTCGATCAGGCCGCCAACGGCGTTGTGTCGGCGCTCAACAATGTGCTGACCACGATAAACCAGTACTCGTCATTCAGCGCAAGCAGCGGAGCAGGACCACTGCTCGGCGATGTCGGCCTGCAGATTCTGCGCACAAATCTACTCGACGCGATAACCGCGCCAGGCGGTAGCGGCGAAGCCCACAACGCGGCTTATAATTCGCTGAGCAGCATCGGCTTCACTATCACCAGCGGCGGCACGCTGACGCTAAATGATGCGGCATTCCAAAGCGCCGCCCAGTCTAACTACGGCGCTGTGACCGCGCTCTTGAGCGCGGCCGGCATTGCGAGCAATCCCAATGTGTCGGTTGAAAGCGCAGGCGCGGCCCGGCCAGGACCATACGCCGTCGCCGTGACGAACAATACTGCGGGGTCGGTCATCGGCACCGTCAATGGACAGGCGGCGAGCGGCACGGGCGGCCTCTTGGTCGTTGCCGGCACCGGCCCGGCGTCGGGGCTGTCATTGCAAATTGCACCGGGGGCAACCGGCAATCTGGGGACCGTCACCGTCAGCCAGGGGCTGTACGGCACCCTCAGCAGCCTGGTGTCGGCGGCTCTGGCGAGCGGCAGCGGCAGCGTCAGCGGCGAGATCAGCGGCCTCAATAATTCGATCACCTCGCTCAATCAACAGATCGCGACGCTGCAACAGCAGGCGCAGCAGGAGGTCGCGCAGCTGACGCGGCAATTTGCCCAAGCACAAGCCACGCTGTCGCAGTTAACGACAGTCAGCAATTTTCTCAGCACCTACTTCAGTCAAGCTTCTGGATGACACGCAATGGATGCAGCGGGAAACGTAACAGCGGGCTTTGCCGCCTATCGCGCCGTCGAAGGCATCGGCGCCGAGCCCGGAGAATTCATGAAGATGGCGATGGACGCGACACGGGTGTTCCTGCTGCAGGCCGAGAATGGTCTGGCGGTTGGCGATCGATTGGCGAAGGCCCGAGCACTGAACGCGGCGGCGCGAATTGTCGAGTTCATGCTCGGGCTGTCCGGCGCCGAGCGCGGAGGCTTGAGCGACTGCCTGGCGCAGGTCTACCACTACATTCTGGAGGCCATTCTTCGAGGGAATGCGTCGAACGACGGCGAAGCGGTGGCCGCCGGCCGAGTTGCGGTCGAGCAGCTTGCGGCAACATGGCGTAAGGTGTTTCCCGACGCGCTCGCTCAAGAGGGATAGAGATTACGGCGTGCCGCCGATTGGGAGAGAGAAACGATGCCTGATCCGATCCAGGGTGTGAACGCGACCGATGCGCTGGGGGTCTCCCCGGCGGGGAATAACGAAGTCGCAGCCGCACCAGTCCGCACTGACGGGCCGGGCGCGCAGACGCCGGTCGACTCGGCCGATGTTGCGCGGGCTCAGGCGTTGCTCGCGACGATTACCGAGGCAGCCAATATGGTGCCCCCGGCGAATTTGACGCGGGTTGCCGAATTGCGGCAGGCGATCGAGTCCGGCACCTACCAGGCCAACCCGCAACAGATCGCAAAGATGATAATGCAGATCGAGGAATTGCTCGCCATGGGGAGGGTCGCGTGAGACCAGATCGCAGATCGGATCGGCCGGCCCGCGCTTCAGACGAGCCGCAGGTCGCGGAAGATTGGGTCGGCGGCAGCGGCATCGGCCTCCCGGCGGATCCAATCCTGCACCGACGCCAAACGAAGCGCGGCCTGATGAATGTCGTCACGATCGGCGATATCGGCGAAGGCGCGAAGGATCCGCTCGAGGCAGTCAATTTTGCTGGCGATCGGGGGTTCGGAGCCTCCCTCGCCCAGGCCACTAAACGCGTCTTCCAACCTATCGTGCAGCATGTGCCCCCGTAGTATCCGCTGGTTCGAGTTTGAAATGACGCGCTCGCAACGAGGATCGCCGACACGGCGGGCCAACGCCTCGCATCGTGCCTGGGTAATGGTTAATGTTTTGTCAATATTCGGTTACCGGTGAATTCTATAATTGTAAATTCTACACAAATACAAACAGAGGCTAATATCGATGTCATTCGCCTACACTCTGGGGTCACGCGAGCAAGCGGGGGCAACCCCCTCCCATTCCCTCTCCCGAAAGCAGGGACGGGGCAGAGTGGCGGGCGATCCTCCTTCGCCGGAGCCGAGGATGCGGGTCAAAGGGGAGATCGTTTTCCCCAATAATCTGCGAGAGCTGCGGCGTCGCAAGCGGCTGACGCAGCTGCGGCTTGGCCGCCTGATGGACCCGCCCCTCGACGAGTCGACGATTTCCAAAATGGAAAGCGGCGAGCGCCGATTGACGAACCTGCAGCTGAGTAACCTTGCCGCGATATTAGGCTGCCGGCCTGAGGAGATTCCGGTCGTCCCCAACCGTGATCCCGCTCCTGGTGTAGCGCGCTGGCAAAAAACGCAGCAAGAAGCAATCCGGCACAGCATTGAGAGCGGTGCGGCCGCTACCGGCTATGTGCTAGCGCAGCTGCGCAAGAAGTCCGGCAGAACAATGCAGCAGGTCGCCAACACCATTGGCATGACGCTCTCCGTATACCATCGGGTCGAGATGGCCAGCCGCGTTCTGCAGCCCGACGAAATCGAGGCATTGGCCAAGTTCTACGGTTTGGTGGCTGCCAAACTAATCGCCATGATCGAGCGCCGCACGCTCGACAATCTGCAGCAGCTCAAGAACGGAGTGCCCGCTGAACAACTGCTGCCGCGGCCGCCTCGTGCGCTGTTGAAGGAAGACGCATGGAGACGGCTCGGCGCGCTCGAGCGCTACGCCATTCGCCGCAGCATCCGGTATGTCGATACGCCCAGCAAGACGACGGCCTTGCCAGTCTATGGACGCATCGAGGCAAAAAACGACGGCCGCCGCCAGTTCGTCATAGACCGCGACGTGATGGTCGATCAGATCCCATTGGCGGAGCTGCTGACCCCGGGCAAGGACTGCTTTCTGGTTCGCAATTTCTCACCACGCCTCGGCTTTCTGCTGCGGCCGGGGGCGCTCGCGTATGTTGACCCGCATCTTCCGGTTGGGATCGGCGACATTGCGTTTTTTATCCGCCGCGATACAACCGCGGACGCTGCAGTCGTGACCGGCGACGGCATGGGCCCCCTGCTGTTGAAGATGTACAATCCGGCAGAGGAAATCCCGATCGATCGACCCGATATTGCCGTCGTGCTGCGCGTCGGCATGTTATTGCTCCCCTGAACCCCCTCCCTAACCCTCCGCCGCTTGCGGGGGAGGGAAGGGTGGGGGCAGACGGGCGGCGCAGAACACTTGCGCACGCAGGCGTGCGAGTGTGCCGGCGGATGCACCTCCGAACAAGATGATGGCTATGCCAATTGACAAAGCTGCGAGGCTGGATGCGCTGAACTGCCCCTCCAATAGTTGCATGACCTCGTCCTCTACTGTCGAGTGGGGGCCGCCAGTCATTATAGCACTCGTTATCGTTGCCTGGTTCCTTCGCCAGACGGCGGGCTAACGAGCTCCCCACTAATTCCACGCCCGCGAACGACGTTATCGCAGGATGGTCGTCCTTATTGATTGGCCGCTCGGTAAGAACTTCCACTGCCTTCATTTCCGCCGCCCGGACTTGCACCAGTCTGATTGCCGCCGGGTGCGCTAGCATTTGGAACGGTCTGTATCTCAATATAGCGCTTTGACCAATTATCCAGATTATCTTTCAATGGCTTGGCGCTATCATCTGCATCGCTCGTCGGGCAAGTCAGCTTCCACACTGTCAGTGCGATCTGATCATGCAACTGAGTTTCGCTAGCTAGAGTTCGGGACGCCTGTCCCCATTCCACTTGAGGACTGTAAAAGCTGACCACCGCTGCCGTGGCGGTTCCCAGCGCAGGAAATATGATGGCGAGCACACGGATCAGCCGTTGGTGCGGCCCGTCGCCGCGCCCAAACTCGGTCGAACTCACGCTCACCAAAATTGTCGTAATCATTCCGATTCCAATAGATATGATCGTGGCTAATTGCCAATAGAAATACGTTGATCGTACCTTGGGCATCAATGCTATGCGCTGCTCTGACAGCGCCTTGCTTAGGTCAATGAGTGTACTTTCGCTCCTGTTGAGGTCATGTATCCCATTTGGCCACTTTGGTTCCGCCAGAACATGTGTCTGCAGTTTCTGAGTCGGTGTGAGGAATGCATATTGTATTTCCTGAAACGCGCCATCACCCGGCTTAACCCCGATACAGTATTGGACCCACTCGGAAATGGTGGCGTGATCCGGGAGGACGGAATATAAGTCCCGATCCTCAACAGAGAGGTTGTATCTCTTCGGCCCTCTCAAGGCATCCGCAACATTGTCAAACCCGAACATGCGTAGCGTGCTAACGCGGTATGCGGGTGAGGCGGCCAGCCTTAGCATCACGTACACCGTACACACACATAAGATGGCGACACCCACCAGCGTGGTGAGTTTGAGCAGCGTCAAAAGGTGGCGAGTGAACGAGTCCGCAGGGGACAGTTTCAGCCCGGTGAGAAAGGATTTCAGCACATTTTGAAGGGGCATTGGAGGCCTCCCATGAAAGGCGGTGGCCCGCCTTCCCGACATTTCCGGGCTCTTTAACCAAATTATCGCTACTTCGGGCTAGCAATGCAACAAAGTTGTGGCCCTAACCCGTGGCGTGCCCAGCGGAAGCGATAGTCCGCAGGCGCCTTGCGGAAGGAGCGGAGCGGCTCGCGTGCTACTGAGCGTGAAACGCGGCGACGACGGGTGGCGCCGCGACCGCGGAACTCACGCACCAGCGCCAGTCCCAGTTGCGCCGGCGATGGCAATCCGCAAGCTGGTCCGAGAGCGAGCAATCGCGAGATATGTTTGGTAAATGTATTTGGTTAAAAAGAACGCTTGCGGGGTTTGAGTCACATGGTTTACGCTACCTTTAATTAATTAGGTCGGCGCGGAAAGCGCCAGCTACCAGGAATCAGAGCCGTTTAGGCTGGGACCCAAAAACCCGGCTGCGGCATTGATCCTAGCCATACGGTTCTTAGCGCTTACAACCGCAGGAGGGAGCCTATGCCTAACCAGCAAATCGACGCATATCTTGCCAGTCTGAACTATGATCCCCGGGTTCTTTTGAGCGTGGTCCCGGATGGCACAACTTCATCGCTGCCCGTCAAGACACGTCAGGCAGTCAATAATGGCGTAGTCATTTGTACGAAAATACAACATAGCCTGAAGAAAAACCTCGATGAAGTTGCCATTTTAAGCCCCACCACGGGAGTTATTTTCCCCGGGGCGTTGGTTCTGGCAGACCAGAACATGGTGGAGGGACACCCCACGCCGATACCGCTGCCCCGCCGCGCCACAGCTCTATCACTCGATCTGCCGGGACTCGCCGATCCTAGCGAAACGGTAGTTCCGAATTATTCGGAGATACAGAAATTTCTGAACGGTAAGCTGGAAGTGTGGAACAACGTTCCTGCCAGTCAACAAGGGTACAGTAACGCGGCACGTTCCATTCTCCAGATCACTAAGGCTTTCTCATCCCAGCAGGTAGCATTGGACCTCGGCTTCAATGCCAAATGGGCTTCCGGCAGCGCTTCGGCGCAGTTGGGGGTTTCCAGCACGACGGAAAAATCTGTGATGCTGGCTTATTACAAACAGGTATTCTACACGGTCACAATGGATACACCCCAACCCGCTTCCAGCGTGTTCTCCGACGACGTGACGCTGGCACAGGCGCAGCAGGCGTTCAACCATGCCGGCCCCCCTGCTTACGTCCGCAGCGTTGATTACGGACGTATCCTGATGGTCAAGATGGAGTCCTCAGAGGTTGACACGTCCGTCAATCTTAAAGCTGCCTTTGAACAGGCGACCGCGGGTGGTGTCACCGCGGGTGGCGATTTGGCGGCAAAGTACGCGAACATCATACGGAACTCCAGCTTTACGGTATTGGCCATCGGCGGCGGCGCCGAGACCCCGGTGGAGACGTTCAATGGCGCCTCAGATGCTAATCTTACGGGTCTCCGGGAGTACATTGCAAAAGACGCGAAGTACCGACGGGACAATCCGGGGATGCCGATCGCATATACCCTCGCCTTTCTCAAAGACAATCAGTTCGCGCGTATGGGTTTTACTACCGACTACACAGAAGACGAGTGCGTGCGGTATCCGAATGGCTTCGTTCGCATGGTCCATGACGGTGGATATGTCGCAAAATTCGAGGTGACGTGGCAAGAGCCGGATATCACCGGTACCCACATCGTAAATAAACAGTGGGACTCGGGCGAGAAGACGGCTGGGTACTCCTATCAGCTGGATTTGCCCGGTGATGCTCAAGGCGTTCGCGTCAAGGCGTGGGCTGCTACGGGCCTCGTCTGGGACCCGTGGGGCGAAATCATGAATATCAGTCTCAACGGCCCGGATAACAAAACCTACCGAGCCCGAGGGACAACCCTTAACCGTTCCTGGGACAACGGATAAATCGGTCAGGATCTACATCGGCCATTATCTGCGCCCCTATCTCACCCGCGGCGCCGTGCCGTGGCGCCGCGCGTGGGCAAGTTTTGGGCCTAACAGGAGAGGACAATGATCACGAAGGACGATTCCCAGGCGCACGGGCATGTCGTGAAACAGAACGATTAGATATGGGCACGCAGTGGAGGTGTCTCTCATACCCTGAGCCGCCCAGCCGGCAACGCCAGACCCGAAGAGAGCTGGCTGTTGTGGCTCCCCGCGCAGCCTCGTGCGCTTCCTTGGGCCGTGCGACGTGCCCACCCGACAACGAGAGGCGACAATGTGCCATAAAACTCCCACTATCGTTATGACCGCAGTCTTCCTGTTTTACTCCTTCGCCACCGTCACCGTCGGCCATGCAGCGTCGTTGCCTACCATAGGAATCGAATGGGAATTCGACCAGGGCAAAATAGCAATTACAGCAACCAAACCCGACGGCACGCGCACCGACCCGTACGATAACAGTCATGGGCAGCCAATCTTCTGCACCAAAGAGACGATGGGCGATAGGCCCCTGGTTTCTTTTACTCACGACCTACCCGATAATACCAATACCCAACGTACCCTAGAAATCGTCACGGGTCCGATAGGGTACGACGATGAGACGAAGTGGACGGATGTACTGAATATAGTCAGAAACTTCTTTGACACGATCGACAAATCCGGGAGCACTGCAAAAATAGCGCCGACTGACAGCAAGACCGCCAAATACATAACCCTGAAAGACGTTCTCGATCGTCTCGGTGGAGATCGCTACCAGTACGGAAAGGTCTGTGGTGGGAGCTGGAAAGACTTTCCCAATGAAAACATAGAAGTAGGTGCCCTATCGCGAATCTACTTCATGTACAATAACCCCGCCGTGAGGGCGGACAACATGCAAAACGAAACAGGTGCCACGCATGTGACAGTGATGTTGAAACTTTCTGAACTAATGGATACTAAACACATGCTGCCATTGTATCCAGGCCCCCAAGCACCCAGTAAGGCACGGGACCTGTACTCTAAAGTGGTTGATGGGTTAAAGCAGCCTCCTTATAGCCAGCTATCGAGCCCCAAGGACCAAGAAAAGCTAGCCTTTTGGGCGTTATCTTTCACGGCGCGGAATATAGAAATGTCCTCGGTCATCAATGACGTGGGCGGGGCAAGATTCAAAGATCTGTTTGTGCTATATCCGAAGACGACGTTAGGCCAGCTAAATCACGCGTTGCAGAACAAGGTAGATGTTGCCGACCTTTCATTGTCTAACAACGATCTGAAAGACGCGATTAACGCATCGCAGCCCATTACTGCCAAGTTGCCTAACACTTATGTGGACTTCCAAGTTTGGAAGCAAAAAAGCCTCGAACCAAATAAGCAACAACTACTGCAGTGGAATCAAGAAATCGTGGCCGGGCGCAGCCCTTACGTTGTCGAAAAACCAATAGGCGCATTTATCGAAACCCCACCAGGTTCCGCCTCCTACGTTTCCATCGTAATGGAAAACCGGGCGTCGTCGCCCCTGGCTGATGCCGCGACCCTCACTTCAGGGATTCAGTGGAAAAACAAAGCCAAGATGAGGGAACTGCTTTCCCCATTTAAGCGGATAGCCGATTATAAACTGGCGCAGTAACCTGTAATGCTCAAAGCCGCGAGCGGCGGCCCGGGATATCGGCTGCGGACGGCGGCGGATCCTCGGATCACTCGAACCAAGGCTGATGCGGGCCGAATTTGGGGTAGCGGATCATCTGATCAGGTGTGGGACCGAGTACTACTTGATCTCGATGTGAAGGCGATATGCGCCGCCTCCGCGGGTTCTGTTCACTACAATCAGGTAAGTCCCCGACGCCCGCAACCGGCCCGACCACGTTGAAGCATCGCGGCCCTCCTCAGCGCCGGGCAGCGCGCTCGACTGGACCTCTACCCCGCGGTCGACTAGCCTGAAGCGAGGCGGCGGCGCGTAGATCTGAAAGACAGCGGCGTTATCCGGGCTCCTCGCTATGACTGCCATTCGTTGGCCGGAGCGCGCAACTATGACAAAGCAGTCCGGCATTCCAGCCGGCGTCGCTCCATGTAAATCGGCTGCGCTCGATCCTCGCTCGAAATGCACTCGCGCAGGTGTCTCGCACCCAGCTCCGAGAGCTACCTTGCCATATAGGAGCGCAACCGCGAGGATCGCACGCGACGCGAGCTTGGTCGCTTGTCCAAACGAGATCAACTCCTCCTTCCTAGGCGGACAAACGGTCCCAAGTTTTCGGGCCGACGATTCCGTCAGAGACGAGACCTTGCTGGAGTTGAAACTGCTTCACCGCCAGCTCAGTCGCGGCGCCAAAATTGCCATCGACCGCTATATCGAAACCGTGTGCACGGAGCCGGCTCTGCAGGCTGACTACCCCATCGCCATCTTCGCCGCGATGCAGTATTGGCCGCGGGTCATCAGTCGCGGCGTCTATAGCCGCAGCCTGCTGGTGTGACAGCGCTGCCTTTGCTTTGGCGAGGAAGTCAGCCCGACTGTCCAGTCCGTTCAACCCACCGTTCACCTTGCGCGTCACCGCCTGCAAGTGGTCTTCATCACACAGCGGGTTGATCTCGTGCTGCTTCCAGTACAAGCACGCGATCTTCAAGGATGTCACAGGATCCGATGCTTGTTCGGGGTTTTCAATGAGATCAATGCCAAGGGCGTCGCCATAGATCTTATAGTTCGATCGTCCTGTGAGCTGCAACAGCCCGCGACCTTTAAAGCGTTGGCCGTCGCCCGGTTCAACGTTGCCCAGATCCGCGCGTCCCTCATATGCACTGCCGTCTGCAAATTCCTCAGTTGTGCGCAGCCCTGCTGATTCATGGCAGATTTGTGCAAGGAAATGCGCGATCCTAAGCCGGTTTGTAATCTCATAATCGGCCAATACAGCCGCCATTACCGAAGCTATGCCGTCGATGATCTCGGTCTGGCGGTCCGCTCTGCTTCCGGTAAATTTCGGTGCGATGCGACGAAGCAGATTTGCGTCGACAGTGAACATGGTCTCCTCCAATTCCAGGGCTCCCGCGCACGAGAGGAAGCTCTTCCTTATGTTTGACTGGTCCATCAATCACGTCTGCCTGGACGGATCGGCGCTCCGCCTGCAGCGCCACAGACTTTAGATCATACTATTTCCTATTTCAAACGCTTCGGAGAGCGCACAGACGGAGCCCACGAATGGCGATCTCGCGCCGTCAAAACAGGCGGAAAGCGAAATCCGAAAAGCCAGTGTTTAGAGCATCCGATCGCTGCAGTCTGATCTGCTGCGGAACGGCGTCTCGTGCGCGATCAGCGCGCCGCAGTTCTACTATGAGGCGCCAGTACGTGGATATGATAGCCTACTCGATCGGCCGCGGTTTTCGAATGCTGCTGCGCCAAGACTCCTCGATCAGGTGACAGCAAGCTTGGATTGCAACCCCTAGGCAGTAGTCAGATACCCACGGCCAATCTGTGGTCCATTCGATGGGAGCGAGGCCCACACGAATCATCTTCGCGGTGCAAATTGGCGTTTTTATTCTGCGCTAGCGCCGAAAAACGATCACGAAGCCCGTCGTCCTCGGCAGGAAGGCGAATGTGCGGAAGGAGTGGCCGCCCCGTGAAAGCCACGTGTATCCCTCTGTGACAGCACTTATAGGTAAAGGTGGTCGACTGGCGCTCGTCATGAAAGTGCTCGCGCCGGATCGCCTTTCATGGGCTTGAGGTCTCGAGATCGAGCGCCACTTGGACCAGCGAAGTGATCACTGACCTTCCAAATTGACAACTTCGCCCGTATTCGCTTATAAAACGGTTCTTACGTTACAGGCCGGCAAATTTACGTAAATGATCTTGTAATAAATCTAAAATTTTCTGAAATTATCTTGTTGGAATTGGCTTTAATTGGTGAGAAGCAGTTCACACTCGCAGCGTGCGAGGCGTAGTAGTCTCTTGAGTTGCTCCGACGAGCAGCATCATTGGGAGAGTGATATATGACGCAATCTCGGGCAATCAAATCGAAGGTTGTGTTCAATCCATTGGAGCACAAGCAAAAAGCGATCCAACGCGCTATGATGATACCGCAAGCTGACGACTTCGACTTCATCCGCAAGCGTCTGCAGGAACTCGCGAAAGAAAGGCTTAGGGTCGAGCCTGGCACGGTGGAGCGCACTTCGGAAAACAATGTCGTTGGCCACCAAATTCTAAACCACGTAACCCATATCAGGCGCCGCTTACCCGGAGAGAACCCCTCGTCATAGCGCCTGAAAACCGAGCGATGGTCCTGGGGGATCTAATTTGGTTTTGCCGCCTTGCCGGATCTCTCCTGCGCTGCAACCATTCGATCCTCTCCGATAGGAAGGCGCCAACCTAGAGGCTCAGATTTCCCATACCGCTTCGGCCGGGTGGACAGGCGGTTGGTAACCTAAATTCCGACTTCCCTTAACCCACCTGTCGCAATTGCGTTGTATTCGAGATAATCGGTTAAGTGATGCCCCTATTCCCCAATCCGCTTCGTCCAACGCCGTATCCGCTTGATGCACGCGCGGTCCCCCTCGGCTATCGCGGCTGCCAATTCCGCAATCCGGTCGCGCGGATTTCGCAATTTGCCCCGGCGCTGTGGCCCCCCGCTTGCGGAGAGAGAAGGGTGGAGGCAGGCGGGCGGCGCAGCACACTTGCGCACGCAGGCGTGCGAGCGCGAATATCGCCGTTAAACAAGGCGGGAGGATCGGTGATGCTGTTGCGCGAAGACAACGAGCTCATCACGCGGGTGGGACCCGGCACAGCGATGGGCAACACGACGCGGAGGTACTGGGTTCCGGCGCTGCTAGCGCACGAAATCGCCGAGCCCGACGGGCCGCCAGTGCGCGTGCGTCTGCTGGGAGAGGATCTCGTCGCGTTCCGCGACACGCAAGGCCGCATCGGTCTCCTCGACGAATATTGCCCGCACCGCCGCGCCTCGTTGTGGTTCGGCCGGAACGAGGAGTGCGGCCTGCGCTGCGTCTATCACGGCTGGAAATTCGACGTCGCCGGCACTTGTGTCGACCAGCTCAACGAACCGGCGGAACACCAGTTCAAGCACAAGGTGCACATCACCGCTTATCCGACGGTGGAGCTGGGCGGCATCATCTGGGCCTATCTCGGGCCGCCGGAGCGCCTGCCGCCGCCGCCGAAATTCGCCTGGACGCAGGTCCCGGAAACGCACCGGCACGTGACGAAAGTCATCCAGGAATGCAACTGGCTGCAGGCCCTCGAAGGCGGCCTTGACACGTCGCACGCGCCGATCATGCACCGGTTATTGCGGGACGACGCCAGGCGTGGCGGCATCAAGCCCTCGAACCCCTATGTCCGCGCAAAAGCCCCGAGCCTTGTCGTCGATATCACCGATTACGGCTATCAATATGTCGGCGTCAGGTCGCTCGGCGCGGATCAGAGCCACGTCCGCACTTATCATTTCATACTGCCGTTCCATCAGATCCGCGCCTCGCAGACCGAGCGCGGCTACCCGGCCGACGCCGGCCACATCTGGGTGCCGATGAATGACGTGACGACAATGGTCTACAACTGGTCCTACAGCCGGACGGACGAGCCGCTCAACGACGAGGACCGCCTCGAACGCGGCCTCGGCAACGGCCCCTTGCATGTCGAACAGACGACATTTCGCTCCAAGGCCAACTGGCAGAACGATTACCTGATCGACCGCTCCGTGCAGCGCAGCGAAAGCTTCACCGGCATCGACGGCATCAATGTGCAGGACCGCGCGATCCAGGAGAGCATGGGGCCGATCGTCGACCGCAGTAAGGAGCATTTGGGACCAGCCGACAAGGCAATCATCCAGATGCGCCGGCTGCTGCTGCAGGCGGTGCAGACGGTCCAGGCCGGGGGGACGCCGCCCGGCGTGCGGCCGAGCTATTACGATTTGTGTGCGGAGCTGCAGGTGCTGCCGCGCGGCGCCGATTGGCGGCGGATATTGGCGGCCGACATCACGCCAGAAAAAATCCTGCAAACGGTGTGAGGGCGGACCTCCAATGAAGATCGTCGTATTCGGCCCACACGGGCGAACCGGCGCGCTGCATGATGGGAATGTCGTCGACCTCTCTGGCGCATACGCCAAGTATTTGACCGAGCGAACAAACGAGGCGAGCCCGCTGGAAATGGCGGGGGTTGTCGTGCCGTCGGATCTCGCGCGCTTTATCGAAGGTGGGCGGCGCGCCGTCGATGCCGCGCAGCAGGCGCAGGACTACCTTTTTGGCCAAGTGCAGGACAATTTCGGACCAAGAGGCGAAGCGCTGGTTCACCCGGCATCGGACGTACGACTGCACGCACCGCGGCCGAATAACGCACGCATTGCTTGCGCCGGTGGAAACTTCGCCGACCACGCCGCGGCGATGGCCGTGAAGATGCGCGGCAGGCCTTATGAAGGCGATGCTTACCAGGAAATCCGCAATGCCGGGTTCTGGGGATTTTGGAAGCTGGGGCGCGAGGTCGTCGGCCCGGACGGCGAGCTCGTCTATCCCGAACGGTGCAATCGGCTGGACTACGAGGGCGAGATTGCGATCGTGCTCGGCAAGCGCGGCGTCGATCTGAAGGCCTCGCAGCTAAAAGAGCATGTTTGGGGTGTCACGATGCTTGCGGATTGGAGCATCCGCTCGCCTCGCGAGGGGGCTGGCGGACCGCTCAATTTCGCGTTCCCGAAGAATTTTGATACGTCATGCTCGATGGGTCCGTGTATCGCCGTCGGCGAGGCCGATCCAGCGAACATTGACATAGAGACATTCGTCAACGGCGAGCGCCGGCAGCGGTTCAACACCCGCGATATGGTGTTTTCGTTCGCCGAGTATCTCGAATATCTCTCGCGTGACTTTACGCTCTATCCGGGCGACATCATCAGCGGCGGGACGGCGGCGGGCACGGCCGCGGATTCAAGCGACTTATTGGCCGACGGTTCATCGGCGCCGGAGCGCTTCCTGAAACCCGGCGACATCGTCGAGATGCGCTCCCCGCCAATCGGAGCGCTGCGTACCCGTGTCGTCGCAAAACATAGATAATGGCGCCAAGCGCCTCGAAGCGGCGCTCGACCCGACCCTCGCGGCGTATTGCCCTGGTTGCGGCGCGCTTGTCTGCGCGCCCGGCGATTGGTGCGACGACTGCGAGGCCTGCCGCCTGCCCGACGCGACGCACAGATTAAAGAACGCCGCGATGGCCAGCGCGGCCGCGGCGGCCGGCCAATTGTGCGCGGCTGCGATATCGACGGGTTCGCGTCGTCGAATTTGAGGTAGCGGTTGCGTGCCGACAACGGCACCGGTGTCAAATCATACATGCCGCTGATGCACATGCCGCCTTTGATGATATCGGCCGGCAGAGCGAATTCGCGCGGCCAGTCGGTCGTCAGCGCGACCGCCGCGAGATGTCCGCCCGAGGATTGACCGGCCGAAATCCCGCGCGCGGCCGCTGCGCCAGGCGCCACCGTGGATGAAGATGAAGACCGAGGCCACAGCCCGCCCGGCGCGATAAATCTCGAGCTGCTCGATCTCGGCTGGTCCGTAAGCGACGCGCTCGGGTTCGCCGATGCGCAGTCGCCAGCTTGCTCTCGCTGATCCGGCGCTCGATCAATTGCTCGCGGTTTGGCGCACAGGCGGCCTGGTGATAAGCCGCATCGAGCGCAGCCTGATCGTAATCGAGAAATACCGGCGGTCCGTTCGCTCGCATCGACGCCCACGCTCTTGGTGACGTCGCCGCAGTCCATCGGACGAAAAAGGATGCGTGTAGCTTTACACTTATTATCGCTCGCAGGCGCGCTTCCCGGTCGCGCCGCTAGGCCCCCGCCCTTTCGGGCGGGGGTAGGATCCACTGACAGGCCGCGTGTTTGCTTGCTTATTGGAGAGCGTTGGTTGCGTTGGGTGCTCCAGGTGTCGCGTTACCCGCGTTCAGATTCGTAGCAGGAGCGGTCGTCGCGACGCTACCGCCTTGGGTCGTATCGATACCGGCACTGCTATCGATCAGAGCTGTATTCGCAATTCTTATCGTCGCCGCGGCGCCAACCGTCGCGGTGCCGCCATATCCCTCATTGGCCGAAACAGAGTTGACGACATTAATGTCCGCTGGGGACGACGCCGAGACCGCCACAAATCCATTGTGCGCGTTGTCGGTTGCGGCGCTCTGGAACACGCTTACTCTGGCGCCGTCCTCGGCCCGGAGCCCATAAAGGTTGTAATGCATATTGACCCGGGTCAGTGACGCGTTGACAGTTGCCCCGCCTGACGGCTTCGCCAGAATGCCACCGTTGGCATTGAAGTGCACAGTCGAATCCTTCACCGCGACCTTGAGATTGCCGGAAACCGGCTCGATGTCTATCCCGGTCGTTGCGAAACCGAAAACCCGTACGCTCTCAATGAGGACAGTGCCTGGGCTGAGCGCGCGAATGCCATTCAGTCCGTTGCCTAAGCCATTGATCGAAATGCCGCGGAGCACGACGTTGATTGGAGTGGCTCCATTGCTTATGACGATGCCGTTGGTGCCCGAGACGAGAACCGACCCGAAGGTTCCGCTGCAGTCGATCGTAACGGATTTGGCAATCGTGACCGCGCCGAACCCACCGGGATCGAGACAGTCGATCTCGCCGCTGTCGGCTGTTTTCGAAATGGCGCCGGCGAACGTCTTGCAAGGCGCGGTTCGGCTGCAGGGATTGGCATCGTCTCCCACGCCCGAAACCCAGGTACGCGATGCCTGGGCGTGCGCTGGCGAGCCAATCAGGCAGGTCAAGAGCATAATCCCTGCAATGGCGGACATTAACTTCAGAATATGCATTGTTTCCTTCTTTCGACGGGACAGATATTCACGGATACGTCTGAAAGTCCCAAACCCGAGAAAATTATCATGAATTGCTATAATTGTCAATATGATAATTGAGAGAAAGCTAACTGCCGGTTCGAGTGATCAGCGCGACCGAGATACTTGCTGCCAGACCGGAAAGGGGGAGGGGTCGCTGAGCAGGTCTAGCGAGTCATCGCGGATCCGGCGGGAAGCCGCCATGTCTCTCTTGCCCGCGGAAGCCGCATCGCGTGCGATCGGCTTTGTCTATCTCGGCGTTATGGTCCTGACCTGGGCCGGGAATTGGCCGTTGATGAAGCTTGCGCTCGGCCAGGTACCGCCGCTCGTCTTCGTGCTGTTGCGGCTGATCGGCAGCCTCATCCTGATCGCGCCAGGCTTGCTCGCGACGGGGCAGCCGCTATTGCCGGCGCGCGGCGAGCGGTGGAGGCTGTTCTGGGTCGGACAGCTCCAGGTGGCGGCGTTCCTGATCTGCAGTATCATCGGCCTAGCGATTCTGCCGGCCGGGCGGGCGATCGTGCTCGCCTATACGATGCCGCTCTGGGCGATCCCGATCGGGTTGTTCTTGTGGCCGGAGCCGCTCGGCCGCGCCCAGTTCATCGGCGCGGCAATCGGCTTTGCGGGCCTTGTCTTGTTCATGAACCCGAGCCTTGTCGATTGGGGTAACGGGCGCGTCCTTGCAGGAAATGCATTGCTGCTGCTCGCCGCGGTCGCCTGGGCGCTCGGATCCTGTCTCTATCGCCGGTACTCCTGGCACTCGCCGTTCTGGGTCCAGACCTTCTGGCAGCTCGCGGTCAGCATCGTTCCGGTCGGGGCTATCGTATTCACCGGTGCGCCCGCGGGACCGGTACATTGGTCGCCCGAGCTTGTCGCGATCCTCGCCTATAACTGCATCGTCACGACGGCCATCGGTTATTTTCTGTGGGGGAAGGTGTTGTCGATGATGCCGGCGGTAATGGCAGGGCAAGTGCTGACCCTTACCCCGATCGGCGGTTTCGTGCTGTCGACGTTGTTCTTTGGCGGCACGGTGACCGCCGATGTCGCGCTCAGCCTTGCATTGATCGTCGGCGGCATTCTCGTAACTCTGCGACGGTGATAAAGCCGCATTGGCTGAGGAGGCGATGATGTTCAAGAGGATTGACCACGTCGAAATCGTCACGGACCAACTGGACCGAACGGTGCAGTTCTATACTGAAGTGCTGGGCTTCGCGGTGAAAGCGCGAGATCGGATCGAGCGCTCGGGCTTAGGCGTGCCCATCGACCTCGTGTACCTGGACCTGGGCGGCACGGTCGTCGAGCTGATCTCGTACAAAGGCATTACGGTCGACGCTGCTCCGAAGAGCGAACACCTGGGTTACCGAATGATCGCGCTCGAAGTCGACGATATGCAGCAGACGATCGAATATCTGCGCACCAAGGGTATCGAGGTCGTCTGGGGCCCGCGAGTACGCGAAACGTACTCGAGGGCGGAGATTTGCGACCCCAACGGCTACCACATCGAGCTCAGGCAATGGTTCCAGTGAACCAGTGCATGCACTAAGCTGCGATCCTTTATCTCGTCGCCGTTTTGCCGATCCGGCAGATCAGCTGCCGCGCGGAAACAGCCGCTCTTCGACGAGGCCGCAGATGATGTGGCCGGCGGTGATGTGGATCTGCTGAATGAGCGGCGTCGCATCCGATGGGGCATGCAGGCAGAGATCGCAGCGCGCGGCCATTTCGCCGCCGGTTCGCCCGGTGAAGCCGACGACCGTGAGGCCCTTCTCGCGGGCGGCGCCGATTGCCCGCAGGATGTTTGGCGAGCGCCCCGAGGTCGAAATCGCGATCAGCACGTCGCCGGGACGCCCAAGGCCCACGATCTGCCGCTCGAACACGCGCTCATAGCCATAATCGTTGCCGATCGCGGTCAGCACCGAGCTGTCGGTCGTCAGCGCGATCGCCGCCGCCGGCGCGCGGTCGTAATTAAGCCGGGACAGCATCTCGCCGGCGAGGTGCTGCGCATCGCCGGCGCTGCCGCCGTTCCCGCAGAGCAAGAGCTTCTTGCCGCCCGCGAGCGCCCTGGCCGCGGCCTCGGCAATGTCGCGCACCGTGTGGCAGAAAGCCGGGTCATCAATGGCCTGTTGCAACACCTCGCGCGACTGGACGAGATAGTCGTTGATGCTGTCCATTGCCGCCTCAGACATCGCTCGCACCTCCATCGCCCCGCCTGGCGCCTCCGCGGGCCCTGCCGAGCTTATAACCCGCCTCGCGCGATCCTCGCCTCCGGCGCTCCGCGCTATCAACGACTGCTCCAGTCAACATTCCCGCCTTTCGGTAGGCAATTGTCAACGCCGGTTGAATTCTGACCCACTTCGGCACGCGTCGCCGATTGAATCCTGACCCGCCCGATTGCTCCAATGCTGGGACGGTGCGGCTTGTCCTATTGGGGCGACAGGCAGGCCTGGGGCACGCGTCAACAACCACAACATGATGGTCGACCGGAAAGGCAGGGTGCCGTCGACCGCCTCGGTGCGCGGTCTCGACAATCCCGCGTTCTGCAAAGAGGGCTCCGACCATCCCCCCGCAAAGCTATTTCCGCTAAAGCAGAGCCGTCGGCAGCTCGCGATGCTCGATCCGAAAACGATGAAGTACACTTTCGTCGATAGCTGCTTCGACACGCATCATCTGCAGTTCGGCTCGACAGGGGCGACAGGCTGTGGACGAGCGGCGGCGGTCCAGTCGTCGGCTGGCTCGATACAAAGGTATTCGATGAGACCGGGGACGCAGCCAAGGGGCAGGGGTGGACCGCACTGGTGCTCGACACCGACGGCAACGGCAAGCGGGACGCCTATGTCGAGCCGGACCAGCCGGTCGATCCGCAGAAGGACAAGCGCTTGCCCGGCGGCTTCTACACGATTATGCCCAGCCCGGTAGACGGTTCGGTGTGGGCACCGGCGGCGTGTTCGCCGGCAAGGGTGCCGTCGTGCGGCTCGATCCCGGCCCAAACCCGCCCGCGACGGCGCTCGCCGAGGTCTACAACGTCCCACCACCTGGCTTTGCACCGCGCGGCGCTGACATCGACAGCAAGGGCGTCGTGTGGGTGTCACTGGGCAGCGGACATCTCGGCAGCTTCGACCGGCGCAAATGCAAGGGTCCGCTGAGCGCGCCCAAAGCCACGGCGATCAGTACCAGGAGGGCTGGACCTTCCACCAGTATCCCGGGCCGGGCTTTGCCGGCATCGGCGACAACAGCGCCGAGGCGAGCTATTGCACTTGGGTCGGCCCACAAGACCAAGGAGGTCAGCGAGTTCTTGGATGGGCACCGCAATGCCCACCTGCACTTCACTCCGACTTACGCGTCCTGGCTCAACCAGGTCGAGCTGTGGTTCGCCCGGATCGAGCGCGACCTCATCGCCCGCGGCGTCTTCACCGCCGTCCCCGATCTGCGCCGCAAGCTCATGCGCTACATCCGCCAGTACAACAAGGCTCCCAAAACCATAACGTGGCGCTACCGCGACCCGACGCGTCGCATCACTCTCGATTCAGTCGTTACAGTCCACTAGTGCCATTTCATATGATCAGTGACCCAACTTGTCGTGTCCGGCCTTGAGCCGGGGAACTATGGAAACTGACGCAGTGTTCGCCTGTGCTTCGTGGATGGCCGGGTTCAAGACCGACCATTACCGTTCCGGTGCGCCTTCCGTATGGGGCTCAAAGCATTAACGCGGCGCGTAACCGTTCAGCTCACGGCCGATCGCCTGCTCCTGGCGGCCGAGACCCGATGGGTTCTGCTGTAGCAGCTCGCGCTGCGCCCCCTCCAGCTGAGTGGCGTAGTCCTGCCGCATCTGCTCTTGCAGCGGGCTCGTTGTCGGTGCCGACAGCGACAGGCTGGGATTGACGGCGTGCAGTTGCGGAGGCGGCTCCATCCCGCGTTGCTGGGCTGCGACAGGCGCGGTGGCAAAGCAAGCAGCAATTACTGCAGCCGGCATGGTTAAAGATAGCAGTTTCATTGCAAGACCTCCTGCGGCGCATTTGCTGTTTTGGCGGGACGCCGCGCGTGTCTAGTGGGGAAGAGCTCCGTCATCTCGCGCAAGGCTTCGCGTCCGCGGGCCACTCGCGAGCGCACCGTTCCGACCGGCAGATTTACTAACGAGGCCGCTTGGGCATATTCCATGCCCTCCAGCCCGACGAGCAGGATTACCGCACGTTGCTCCTCGGGTAGTTGTGCCATTGCCCGCTCCAGATCGCGAAGCTCAAGCCGGCAAATCTGATTTGCCGATTGCGTCACAGCGGGTTTGCATTTCTGCAGTTCGGTGCTGGCGCGATGGCGCGCGTTGCGGCGAGTAAAACTGATGTGTTGGTGGTGCAAAATCGTGAATAGCCAGGCCCGCAGATCGGTTCCGGGCTCCCACAGATGGATTTTTCCGAGGGCGCGCGTGAGGCCGTCCTGGACGAGGTCTTCGGCAGCGACGGCGTCGCGCGTCAGAACCTGCGCGTAACGCGTCAGACGAGGGATCAAGGCCTCGATTTGGCGACGAAAGCTTTCGTCGGCGCTATCCTGCCTCCGCCGGTAGGATTGCTTTCCGGGGGAGTTGCCCCGGCCGTCCGCTTTGAGTTCGATCATTGAATGCTGCTGGTTACGTATTGCCATGGCTTCCCCAGCCAGCTGATTGCAGTGCGTCGCGCCAGAGCGCTCCGGGACAAATTTAGTCGCGCCATGCGCAAAGCGGCGTTAAGTGCCGTAAATGCGAGTAAATTGCGGTCAAGGAGGCAGACTTGCTCTCGCGCAAACGAGGTCACGCGCGGGGCTGCCTGCTTAAAAACGCGCAGAAAGGAACCTTCGATCTGCCCCGGCGTTTGACGCTGTTCTCAAGCACCGCCCCTGACGAAGAGCGCGGCGATGCGATGTTACGCCGCGCAACTTGCAACCTGACGGTTCCCGAATATCTAAACCGTCTTAGCCACCTGGATCCGATCGGACGATGGCGAGCGTACTTCGGCCTGCACGTCTGTTCGATGTGCCCGCTCGGCACATCGAGCAGGTGTATCTCGTCGCGCAAGGAGAAGGCTCAGCACTGGACCTCGACGAAGTGTCGATGTCCTGGCAGCGCTCTGCCAACCAGTATCGCATTGATCCCGAAACTACGGAGGCGCCGCGGATCCTTACATCCGGCGAGGTCAGGCAACTGCGCGAACCTCTCGACCAGCTCTTGTTCAGTGCGCAGGAGGAAATCGATCGCCTCTACAAAGTCGTTCGCGAAGCGGGGTACACCCTTCTGTTCTGTGACACGGCAGGTACCGCGATCGAGCATCGCGGCGAAGAAGCCGAGGCGAGCCAGTTCAAATATTGGGGAACCTGGCTCGGCGGCGTGTGGTCCGAAGCGGCTGAAGGCACCAACGGCATCGGCACCTGCATCGCCGAAGAGCGGCCCGTCACCGTCCATCGCGGCGAACACTACCGATCACGGCACATAAATCTTAGTTGCTCGGCGGCGCCCGTCTTCGATGCCGGCGGCAGACTGATGGCGGTGTTGGACGTCTCGGCGATCGATCCAGAGCGGTCGGAACGTGCCCATGCGTTGACCGGCGCCCTCACCCTGGCGTCGGCGCGCACGATCGAAGAGCGATTTTTTCGTGATGGCTTCCGCCAAGCCTGGGTAATTGCGGTTGCGCCGCTCGAAGACGGTGCCGCAGGCATGCTGCTTGCGGTCGATGGCGACCAGCGCATCGTCGGGGCAAACCGAGCCGCGCGCATCACTCTCCTGCTCGACGACCGAAGCTTGCAGGCCGGCGCCAGCTTGTGGAGTATATTCGAGAGGGATCCGATACTCTTTCGACGCACCGACGCCAACGACATCCCGACGCGTCTGGTTGTTGCCGGAAGCGATGAGATCCGGCCTGCTCTGGTGACCCCGCCCGAGAAGAATGTGCGGGCCTGGCCGAACATGGCGGGCATCGATCTACACACGCGCCCTCGTTTCGACTTGCTCGCCAGTCTGAGACAGCCGATGCCAGTTCCACAGGCGCGCGGCGGTCTGCCGCCAGGCGCCACGCGTCGTGTGCGGGAATATGTCGAGGCGCATCTGAGCGAGAGCATCGAGCTCGCGACACTGGCTGCTGCGGCAGGACTATCTCTGTATCATTTCGCCCGCGCATTCAAACAATCAGCGGGTGTGACGCCGCATCACTATCTTGTACAGAGGCGCATCGAGCGAGCGCAGCAGTTGCTCACCGGCACGGACCTCTCTCTGGCGGAAATCGCGCTCACGACGGGTTTCTCTGACCAAAGTCACTTCGCGCGTCATTTCCGTCAAATGCTCGGCGTGACGCCCGGCCAATTTCGGTGGTCACGGCGCTAATCGTTGCCTCTAGCTCCATGATCGCGCCCCTTCGTCGGCGGGACATTTGCGAAAATCGAATTCGCGCCTGGGCGTGCATCGAATGGTCCATTTGTGGAACGGCCGCGGACCCGGTCGGCCCAACCATTGCGGCCGACGCCGGCACTCGTTTCGACGCGAGGTCGAGGAGACCGCGGCCGTGAACCGATAGCCACGGCCGATCTCCGTCCGGATGAGGTCTCTGTCTTCGCCAAGAGCCCTGCGCAAAGTCGAGATCTGAACTTTGAGATTGTCCTCGGAGACCACGATACCGGGCCAAACGAGGCGCTGCAGCTCATCTTTGCTGACCAAGGCGCCATCGGCCGTGAGTAAGGCCATCAAAAGATCGAAAGCCCGCGTTCCCAGCTCGACCGGTACGCCGTCGGCGAGCAACTGCCGTTGCCGCAGCAGCAAGCGGAACCGGCCGAATTCAAGTGTTGTGTCGGCCTCGCAGGCGGATGGCCGGCGCTCTGCCGCGGGCTGCCGCCCTGTCGGCTTGATTGGTGGTAGCTGCATCGCTCCCTCCTCGAGGATCCAACCCTGCCAAGCGCATTAGCGGTGTCCGATATAGCTGGATCGGCGGGCGGCTCTTGAACGGGTTTGCTCCGAGGGGAACGGATTTGCTCTATTCGTGTACGCGATATTCGGGACATCGCCTGGGCCTCGAATATTATCGGTCAAGTTCAGTTAACCGATCGCGCTTGCGATGTCCGCCAGCCTTAGCCCAAAGCGGGGGTGAATATGGCCAAGACGGTAGCTGACCAGTTCGCGGAAATTCTGGCGGCAGCAGGTGTCGAGCGGATCTACGGCATTGTCGGCGACAGCCTGAACGGGCTGACCGACTCGCTCCGCCGCCAGGGCGAGATCGAGTGGGTGCATGTCCGCCACGAGGAAGTCGCCGCCTTCGCTGCGGGCGCCGAGGCGCATCTTACGGGCCAGCTCGCGGTCTGCGCCGGCAGCTGCGGACCGGGCAATCTGCATCTGATCAACGGCTTGTTCGATTGCCATCGGTCGCGCGTGCCGGTGCTCGCGATCGCTGCGCAGATTCCTTCGGCCGAGATCGGCGCCGGATATTTTCAGGAAACGCACCCGCAGACTCTGTTCAAGGAGTGCAGCCACTACTGCGAGCTGATCTCCGGCACCAATCAGATGCCGCAGGCGCTGGAAGTCGCGATACGCGAGGCGGTCGGGAAGCGCGGCGTGTCGGTCGTCGTCATCCCCGGCGATGTCGCGCTGCAACCCGCTACAGGTGCTGCGCAACCCAATGTCGCGGGTCTGCTACCGCCTGCTCCGGTCGTGGTGCCTGCGAAAACGGATCTTAATCGGCTGGCCGCGCTGCTGAACGGTAAAAACCGCATCACGATGCTGTGCGGTTCAGGATGCGAGGGCGCGCACAAGGAGCTCATGGCACTCGGCGACCGCCTCAAGGCCCCGATCGTGCATACGATGCGCGGCAAGGAACATGTCGAGTGGGACAATCCGTACGATGTCGGCATGACTGGCCTGATCGGGTTCTCATCCGGTTATTATGCGATGCTCGACTGCGATCTCCTGCTGATGCTCGGGACCGACTTCCCCTATCGCCAGTTCTATCCGCAGGGGTCGCGCGTCCGCATTGCGCAAGTCGATATCAGAGCCGAGCAGATCGGACGGCGCGCGGCGGTCGACCTGGCCGTGGTGGGAGACGTCCGGGCCACAGTAGAGGCGCTGCTGCCAATGCTCCAGCAGAACAGCCATGCGTCGCATCTGGTGCAGGCGCAGCAGCATTATGCCAGGGCGCGCCAGGGGCTCGATGATCTGGCGGTCGGCACGCCGGGAAAGCGGCTGATCCATCCGCAGCAGGTCGCCAAGGCGATCAGCAACCATGCCGCTGGGGACGCCGTATTCACCTGCGATGTCGGCCTGCCGACGGTGTGGGCCGCCCGCTATCTGACGATGAACGGCAGCCGGCGGCTAATCGGGTCGTTCTGGCATGGCTCGATGGCCAATGCGCTGGCGCAAGCGATCGGCGCGCAGGCGGCGCTCCCCGGCCGGCAGGTGGTCTCGCTGTCCGGTGATGGCGGGTTTACGATGCTGATGGGGGACATGCTCAGCCTCGTGCAGCTCCGCCTGCCGGTGAAGCTTGTCGTGTTCAACAACGGCGCGCTCGGCTTCATCGAGCTCGAGCAGAAATCCTCGGGTTTTCTGAATACCGGCACAGAGCTGCAAAACCCGAACTTCGCGGCTATGGCCGAAGCGGTCGGCGTCCGCGGGATTAGGCTCGAAGACGCCGGTGACATGGACGCCGGAATTGCCGACGCGCTGGCGCACAACGGGCCAGTACTGGTTGACGCGGTCGTCAACCGCACCGAGCTCGCGATGCCGCCCTCGATCACGATGGAGATAGCGAAAGGCTTCACGCTCTACATGGTGAAGGCGGTGATCAGCGGCAGGGCCGACGAAGTCATCGACCTTGCCCGGACAAATCTGTGGCGCTAGGGCGGACGATACCGCCGTGCGAAACACTGGATCCACCGGGGCTGAAACATGAGTGGACCGAAGGAACACTCTGTCGGCTACGCCGTCCTCCGCGATCCGCGTCTGAACAAGGGGACGGCATTCACCGAAGCGGAACGGCGCAAATACCGCCTCGAGGGCCTTTTGCCGCCCGCCGTCACCAACATAGAACTGCAGGCGGCGCGCCGGCACACCGAGATCGCCAATCTCGATGACGACCTGCAGAAATACTTGGTGCTGTCGGACCTGCAGGCGCGCAACGAGACGTTATTCTACGCGGTCGTGATGTCGGATCCCGCCACCTACCTGCCGCTCGTCTATACGCCGACGGTCGGCGAAGCTTGTCAGAAGTTCGCCCATATCTTTCGCGAGGCGCGCGGCATGTTCCTGCCGATCAGCGCCCGGGGCCGGATCCGCGAGATCCTCGGCAACTGGCCGGAAAAGGACGTCCGCTTCATCGTCGTGACCGACGGCGAGCGCATTCTCGGTTTGGGCGATCTCGGCCCTCGCGGGATGGGCACCCCGATCGGCACGCTCGCGCTCCATACCGCCCGCGCCGGGCTGCCGCCGCAACACTCCCTGCCCGTGCGTCTCGCTGTCGGCACGCACAACCAGGTCCCGCTCGCCG
>Ga0126381_100000473_pt1 | contig 44431 bp, 51 predicted proteins | sample PanSoiMetPlot_28_FD_96465 | JGI IMG/M metagenome (GOLD analysis project Ga0126381, IMG submission 96465) | Tropical forest soil microbial communities from Panama - MetaG Plot_28 | ecosystem: Environmental > Terrestrial > Soil > Tropical forest > Bulk soil | place: Panama | collected 2016-02-17 | reverse complement strand
CATTCGCGCACAGCGTTACAAATGGAGCGCGCGCCGTCGGCCTATTACTTTGTAATGGCGCGCTGTCGATTGCATCGCAGCTTGTTGTTGCGATTTGACACAGACACTGTGTTGTGCTACTATGTTTGCACGCTGATGCAACACATACAGCGTGTTGCGGATTGACGGCTCACATGGTGTGACGCTGCAAGCCGCTTAGGAGACTGAACACTATGGCTAAGAACGTTGTTGCTATCCGCCGCGCTACCCGCAAGGCGGAACTGAACGAGACAACCGCAACGGTTGCGCCGTTCGATTTCGAAGCCGAAGCCAAGGCAATCATTGCCGACGCTCAGGCGCTACTCGCGAGCGAAGACAAGCTTGCGAAGACCAGTGCGTCAATTGGGCAGAAGCTGGCATATGATGTGATGCAGTATCATCACGCGCTTACCATGCGCCAGACTAATGAACCGGTTGCCACGTGGCTTGACGTTGCCGCTGGTATCAGCGATCCGCTGAAAAAGACGCCAGCCGGTGAAGCGCGCGCTGCATTCACCACGATGGTGATGCTCGCGTTCATTGGCGATAAGCCGAAGCATGGCACCATGGACAAGGAAGCCAACATGGCGCAGCGCGACGCACGGCGCACGTATGACAGCCATGCGCAGCGTATCCGGCGCGCGGTCGATGCAGCGGCGCGGTTGCATCGGCTTGGCTATACTGCCGACGCGTTCGACAAGGCAGCGGGTTTCTTCGCTGTTCCGCCCACCGCGTTCGTTGGACGCAACATGTCGCTTGGCCAATTCGAAAAGCGCGAATTGGTTCACTTGGACGCGTCATTCGTCGCGGTGTTCAACTCCGAAGAAGAGCCGCGCGACCAGACCGCAACACTCGATACGCTGGAAAGCGTCCGCGCGTCGCATGGTAGCGATGCAGACGCTGACAAGGCTACCGCTAGCCTGAACCGCGTCCGTCAGCGGCGCGGGCGCGGCGCTGTCCGCAGCAAGCCGGACGCTGCAACTCAGGCGACGGTTGCTGCCGCTACTGCTACAACGCCAGTGAACGGCAAGCCGGTTGTGCTTAATCCGGCGCAACAGCAGGCAACGGTTGCTGCCTACAAGATGCTGCCGCTTGAAGCATCGATGCAGGCTACGCGTGATGTGCTGGCCGATATCGTGGCCAAGCATCATGCGGATGCGGAACACGTCCCGTCGAACGTCAGTAACTTGTTAGCGGATATCGAGAGCTTGATCCACAAAGTCCGCGCGGCATTGGCTGCGGCCAAGGCGGAAGCGGCCAAGGCTGCCAAGGTCGCGAGCAAGTAACTCGGCTCAACCAAGCAAGCCCGCATGGCGCAAGCTATGCGGGCTTTTTCTTTACGGAGTGACTGCAATGAAGATACCTTGGTTCGTATGGGTCCTCGCCGCATGGCTTGCGTTGTGGTGGATATACGATGACTGCAATAGCAATGGCTGGCATGGTTGCACCGCCAACTATCTAGACGTTGAGGGTTCGATCAGCGATACCGTCCGCTAACTAACCGACTAACTAACAACCCGCTGCCAGAAATGGCAGCGGGTTTTTTTGTGCCTACGATCCGGCGCACTTGCGCCCACGTGACCCACGTGACGCCACGACCAACAACCGCGATCCGGCGCAAGCGCCCACGTGGACAGAACACGAACGCACACCAATGTTCCCCGTGAAACATCGAGCGTCGACGCCACCGGCGCAGCGCAAACGCAACGTGCATCACAATCGGCTAAAACAACGCGCGCTAAACCGCTGACAATCCACCATCCACCACCCCCCATTATGGCTTGCAACGCACGCCACGTGCCATTGTTAGTAGACTTGACATAGGGATTTAGTTGTGCTATAATGATCGACAATGGTGGAGGAGCAAGTGATACACGCACGATACCCAAAGAGATACATGGAGCGCATAGGCGATTTACTTTGTAAAGCGGATATCGTCATGTTCCCGACGGCGTTTACCTTCGATCAAGTAAGATATGAGCTACTCGGTAACAGCCTATTGCTCGTATCCGAGAGCGATATCGTAAACAGAGATGGCACACGTAACTTCGAGGGGTTTGCTCTATACCGAAAAGAATACAACAAAGTTAGCTGTATATTGGGCGCTGCTGACTCCGATATCGTAATGAGTAAGATAGCAAGAGCAGCAAACGGCCTAGTGAGATGGCGCTACAAGACCATGAAACGCGTGCCAAAGCCGAAACTTGACATACGATAAGAACTGTGGTAGGGTTGGGTGGTGGGCTATAGAATAGCACTACTGTGTGCGATAGCACATAGTAGTGCTATCGCACACTATGTGCGATAGCACATATGTTGCGATCGTATGCCCCCGATCTCGACCAGCCGACAATCCAAGCCTCAACTACCGCCATTACAATGTAATTGGCGCAACCCGCTGCTATGCAGCACAGACAAGGATCAATGAAATGACACTGAGTATGAAGGAAGCATCGGAGCGTGTAGATGTTGCGATCAAAGTGCTGCTCGACGAATGTAACGAACACAAAGCACGTACCATCAGCAGCGAAATAAGCAAGACGTTCCGTGAAAGCGATGCGCGTATCGCTGATGTCGTTCTAGCACTCGTATCGCAGTTAGCAGCCTTGACGATCGGCGATAGCGAAGACGAGATGCTGGTATTCACCATGATGGTCAGCCGCTTGCTAACAAAGGCGGTCACTGCGTCACACCAAACGATGCATTGAGGATGCCATGGAACACGAGAATAACAACGTGGCTGCTAGTCATCCTGACGTTGGCAGCATCGCTCCTACTATCCACGTTGTTCGCGCGCTGATCCAAGAGCGCGGGCACAACACATGGCATTCGTGGCACAGCTACGATAACCCGAACCAACTGACCCGACGCGCGATGCAGAACTACATGGGTCAGCCTAACATCACGGTCATCGCGCTGATGCTATGCACGATCCAGCGTATCCAAGGCTACTATACCGTTAACATCGCTGGTCGTGCGTTGCGTGATGATGCAGATAAGTTATTGGTCTTCGGCTCTCGATCTAGCGCCGAAGTCGCACTCGAACGCGCGACCACGCGTGGTTAGCCGCAAACTACATCCGTCTACCCACATCGTAAGTAAGCCGCAGTCTCAACGGGACATCGTGTATATCCCGATTGGCACGCGGCTTATGCGCGTTGTACGTGCGGGTGATGGTTGGCAGTTGTGGATCGCAACTGCCGACTATGAATACGGAACCTACTTGTTGCTGCGCGCTGATGGCAGCGTGCTCAACATAACGGCGCGTCGCGATGCCGGTGACGATGCGTTCGTTGTGCGTCCGGCTGATAAGGATCAATGAGATGTGGTTACCGAATAGCGTCGTATCGGCAGTTGATGCCGTGGCGCGGATAAACTATCTGTCGCGCCACGATACCAAGGCGTGGAATGAACGAAGACCGAAGGACGAACTGCGCATGATGTGCGGTTGGTATTGGGTCGCGCGCGACGGCAGCGGTATCTACGGCCAAGGCTTGAAAACGCGTACGATCGCCTATCGTCAGGCGTGGTATGTGCTTGTTGCCAATGCTACTGCTCCATTGGTCGAGATCAGGCGAGGGCGCAACCGATGATCAGTAAACACAAGAGGCTAGATAGAGCGCATCAGACAACGATCGGCAAGCTCATCCGCAGTAGAATAGCTGCGCTAAGCCTGACCCCTGCTCAGGTCAATGTGATGTTGGGTCTACCTAGAGGATCACCGGGCATCTATATGTGGATGAGAGGCAAGAATGGTGTGTCGGATCAGTATCGCGATAAGCTGGCAGCAGCACTGAACGTAGACGCAGATCGATTGACGTCGCAACATAAGCCGCCCGATGTATCGATAGACACTCCGATAGCCGACGCGCTGCTAGCAATGCCACAACAGAGCAAGACGCGACGACCAGAACCAACGCAACAGACGTTCAGCTTGCGTGCTATTGGTAACGGCATGGCACGTATCACTATCGACACCACGATGCCGTTGCACGAAGCCATCGCGATCATAACCGCGATATTCGGAACGGCGGCGGAGCCGCCCACGTGACGCTACACACTACACGCTACACCACGTGACGCCACTCGATATCACGCAACAGATAAGGACCAATACAATGACCTACTGCGTTGAGAACTTCAGAACCAAGAAAGCGCTGCGCGAAGCTGTTGCTGAGCGCGACGTTGCGATCTACCAGCCGGGTCCATGGGGCAGGCGCGTGCAGAATGGCACCGTCTATCTCGAAGGCCCGCATTACCCGGAACCCCACAAGTGGTATGCGATCGCTGAGTCGGTGAACAATACGATACCAAAGGGCAGCAAGGTGCGGTAGTATCGGCGGCGAAGCCGCCGCACGTGCATCATCGCGATACCACTATGGCGACGCAGGCGACGCAGGCGACGCTGCTACCGCACGTTAGTGGTGTTGTGAGTATCACGTGCAGCGGCGGAGCCGCCGCTTTACAATGTAATGGAGGAGCACCACCGATGCCAGGACCAAACGACCCCGCCAGTGTGTTCGACCACATCGACATGAAGTCGCGCAGCGAATGCTGGCCGTGGCGCGGCGGCGGTTGGGGCGGTCGCGATCGTAATAAACGCCCCTACTACCAGACCAACGGCACGCGTTGGATCGCCTACCGCCTTGTCTACTACCTCGTGCGTGGCGTCAAACCAACCGACGAACAGATCATCCTGCACTCGTGCGACAACGGACAATATCCGATCGGCTGCTGTAACCCAGACCACATGTCGATCGGCAACGAAGCCATGAACGCGCGCGATATGATGGAGCGCGAACGCCACGGGTTACCGCGCAGCGTCATCAAGGCAATACGCCGCTTGCTCGACGCTGGCCGCACGCATGCAGAGATCGCAGAACTCTACGGAGTATCGCGTCAGACGGTGACCGAACTCCATCGAGGCCGTACTTACGTTCACATAGAGGAGGATAATAGTGACCCGGTTCAGCAAGCTGACAATGGTTGATGGCGTACCTACAGAAAGCAATATCCGTGAGATACCGCAGAGCGCTATACAAGCGTGTCCGCACTGCATCCTAGATGCAGACCACTATCGCGCCGACAACACGTGCCGATGCGATGACCCGCATCACGAGGAAATGTGGCACTGGGGTTACACTTGGAACCCAGACAAAGAACGTTGGACCTAAGGGAGTGAAATAATGAACCAACCGAATCAACCAATCAGCGTGGTGACAAGATCGCAGCGGTTTTACCACGCGAACGCAATCCCGTTTAGCGAATCGCGTGCCGCTGCCAACTCACCGATCATGTTCCCAGTCGGTGAACGCAACGTCGCGTGGATCGGTCGCGACGATAAACCCAACCTGATATCGGATCACAAATGCCTCGTGCGCCTGTCACCCGATAGCTCTCACGCTATCCCGTTGGCCGTAGTCAAGCGTTCGTACGCTATGATCCATAACCGTGAGCTGTTCAATGCCGTCAGCGATACAATGGAAGCAGCCTTCACCGCCGATGAACTTGATGACGCTTACTGCGTGGATCGAGTTGCGATGCAAGGCAAATCCTGCTTGCGTGAGTATATATTTCCTTCGATCAACTGTCGTATCGGAGGTCGAGGCGATCGTGCATCGCTGGTCGCGCTGCGAATCATCGTGCAGAATGGCTACGGTGGGAGTGCGCTTCGCAACTACACAGGTGCTATCGACTTCTTCTGCACCAACGGCATGATCCGTGGTGAATACGCTACCATGTATCGCCGCCATACCAGCGGCCTAGTCATACCGCAGTTACGCGAGCATATCGATAAGGCGATCGCGGCTTACGCCGATAGCGCACTCGCGTTCACGCGGTGGGCCGATACGCCCGTAACGCGTGAAGATACGATGGCGTTCTTCCACGCCGTCGCGAAGACACCATCGCGCTTCGAGCACCTGAGCAATCAATGGCTCAACGAGATCGAAGTGCGTGGTCGCACGCTGTGGTCTGTCTATAGTGCGCTTACCTACTACGCGTCACATGTCGATGAGACGAAGAAAGCGCCAGCGGATAGCGACGCGATCAACGGTATCGTACATCGACGCGAACTTGACGTAGCCAAGTGGATACAGACTGATGAGTGGAAGAAACTGGAGACTGTATGATACCTAACAAGACAGCACCCGAGGATATTGGTGCTGGCACCTGCCCCGACTGTAGAAGCCCTAACAACGCGACTTGACATAGCACGCAGACTATGCTATACTTGTGGACCATCGCAGATCGGCCATCGCTTCGGCAGGCGATCCGGTGGTCCACCCCATTACATTGTAAAGGAGCAAGTCATGGCAACGATAAAGCCATCGCTTATTGCGGATCATGTCCGTTCCGCCTTCAAAGCGTTGGGAACTGGCAACGAGCAGTCGCCACCAACCAACGATCCGAAGGAAGAAGCAGCGTGGGAGTTCGCGATTGCATCAGCGTTAGTGCAGATCGCGAACGCTCGCAAGAACGCTGCAACGAAAGCGGCGGTAGAAGCTGGTACGCTCGACGCGCAGTACAACGAGCAACCCGGCACGCAGATGATCGTTCACGATGGAGCGTGGGTGCAAATCCAACTACGTGTCAATACACCGACAACCAGCGTCAACATCGATGAGTTCGAGAGCCAGCTGCGTATCCACAAGGTGAAGCAAGCTGTCATCGACGAGTGCAGGAAGGCAGCGACTAAGGTCAACAGGCCGCCGCATCAACTGAGTGCTCTATTCCGTAGCAGCCGCAACGGTGCCAGTTCCAAGTAGCCGTCTTGCTTCAGTGCCCCGCTGCCCACTAGGGTAGCGGGGTATCTGTTCGTAGGAGTAATACATGGGACACGTAATCATGATGGAGACAAGTAAACGAGTATCGCCTAAAGTAGAGCACGGCATGTATATGGGCCATCGATACGTGCTGCGCTTCGATCCCAATGGACCACCAGACGAACGGTGGGTATGGTTAGTCAAGTATACTTGCGTCTACGAGTATTACGGCGAGGCAGCGACTATCCAAGCTGCATCCCGTGCCGCTAAGCGTCAGATCAGGGAGCTAGTCAGCCATGAGTAGCACCGATGCTTCGGTAGACGGCGACGACATCAGCGGGCAGCACGAAGCTGATACCCCAATTGATCGCGCCGCAATCAATCAAATGAAGACCGACGAACTAGACGACATGCTAGCGCGCCTACGCGACAACCGATTGGAGCGCGTGCGCCAGCTTGAGGCTATCGCGCAGGTGAAGGCCGACGAGGCCCAGCTTGTGGTCTACATGAAGTTCGAGCGCGCCTATAAACGTGCTCACAACGCGTTAGTGAAGCTTGCAGAACAGGAGGAGAAGGTCGAGGCGCTTATCCACAAAGCGCGTGTGCTCGCCATCGAGTGCAACCAATAGGAGAACCGCATGCCGGTCAAGGCGCGCGATCTGCGCGATAATATCCGCACATATGGCTTCGAGAAAGGAGTGGTAGCGACACTGGAGCCGCTACTTGAGGAACATGCGGTCGCATGGCGCAACATGCAGACGCTAACCAACTTGGTAGATCAGCTGATCGATCACTTAGGCGAGCTTCATCAGATCGCAGAAGGAATGCGGCAAGGCATCGACGGACTACAACGCGCTGTTAGGGAGCCGCCGCATGAGACTTGATGCCGAGTTCCGGCTAGCAACACCAGAGGACCAGCACCTAGAGGCGTTCGACAACACGAAGCTGGTCGCCATGGGAACTTGCCCAACGTGGGGCATCTTGCGTTACCAGATGCATAAGCGAATGCCGTTCACAGGACGCAACACTGCACTCGAATGCGGTAAGGCGATGCATCAAGCGTTCTCATGGGTGCGCCTATGCACGCTGTGGCAACAGTTGCCGAGGATCGTTCGCAATGAAGCGTTCATTCATCATGGCACGCGGCTGTTCACTGCTGATCGCATCGATCATATCAGAAGAGACGCTGGCTATCCAACTGAAGACTTCATGGAGTTCGTAAAGCGCGGAGCCATCGCTGTGCTCGATACCAGTGGTTACTTCGATGAGCCACGCGACAAGCGACGAACGCTAACCAATATGGAGGAAGCGATCCTGCACTACATCGATCGATGGCGCTTCGATAACTACATCTGGGTCCGCGATGCGTTCTCGCCACAGAGCGACGTTGGTATCGAATGGCCATTCGATATGGTAGTGCGCCTTGGCGAAATGGTGTTCCGCCATACGGGGCGCATCGACGGTATACATGTGAAGAAGTCGGGTAGCGACGACAGGCTCTCAGTTCACGAGAACAAAACTGCAAGCCGCCTGAATGATGCATGGGAAATGTCATTCGCTACATCGTCACAGGTCACTGCATATTGCGTCGCCGCGTCTGTTTATACGCAAGATGTAGTCAGAGACGCTGACGTTTTTGGTCTTGCCATCCCGCTGCCGCGAGGCTACGATTACGGTGGCTACGTCAAGACGAGCGTGACGCGTGAGGACCACCACATCACGCGTTGGGTATCGTGGCTACACTACACCGTTGGCTTGTTCAACCAATGGCGCGATGATCCGTATCGTGCACCGATGTTCACTCATAGCTGCAATCGTTACTTCCGCCCGTGCAGCTTAATCCCGTTCTGTGATGCTGACCCGGAGGAACAGCATCGGATCGTTGAAGACATGATAACCGATCCGTGGTCGCCGCTCGACGACAGCGGTGAGACGAGTGAGTGATTACAATGTAATGGAGGAATGAATGGTAGTTCTACCGATGATGCACATCGATGATGGTTTGCTCCGCAAGCAATTGGCTGAGCATCCCGAAGACCTGTTCGCTGTGTTCGTCGAGAGGATCAACGGATTGACGAGAGTGGTGAACGAGCTATCGAGTCGCGTTGCTACGCTCGAAGACGAAGTGTTGCCCGCCGATGAACCCGATGAGGAGTCAGAAGGCGAAGATGAATGAGCGATGCGATGTCGTCAGTCTGGGTGGCGTCCAGCTACGGCCCACTTCGACTGTCGATGCTCGACTGTCAATGTTGGTATGGGGAGACGCAGGTTGCGGTAAGACAACACTGGCTGCGACTGCACCCGGTCACAAGCTATTCGTGCTCATGGACCCTGATGGTGACGTATCGCTCACAACCCGCAGTGATTGCACTATCCTGGATCTTAGCGACCAGAAGTACTTGCAAATCATCGAGAAGTTCCGATCCGACGATCCCTACGGTATCGAGCGTTATCTCGTAACCAACCCGCACGTCGAGACCGTAGTGTGGGATAGCATAACTGCATATGCATACTGCGCGTTACAGGAAGCTGTATCCAAGAACAGGAGCAGCAGTATGGAGCAGCCCGGTATGCATGGCTACACGTGGCGCAATGCTAGCGTGCTACGTGCCGCTGTGTCGCTGATGACTATCACCAAGCGACAGAAGCGGAACATCATCTTCGTGACGCACGAGGCGGCTGCTGAGCGCGACCCAAGCGGTAACGTGGTGAGCATTACCATGTCGTTGAGCGAGGGCACCGCTAACCAAGTCGGCCTGCGGCTAAACGAAGTATGGTGGATGAGTGACGACGGTAAGCAACGCAAGATCGCTGTGCGTCCGTGTCGGCTACGTAGCCCGATGAAGACGCGCATGTGGGATGCGACGCGAGCCGAGTTCACGTGGCGTTACGACCCAATGACACAGGAGGGTGATGGAATAGCAGATTGGTTCCAGCGATGGCAGGCGTCTGGTGGCAAGAAGCTGCCGATGCCTGCGTAGAAGGCCGCCGCTACCGATAGTGCTACCAGAGGCAGCGGCGGCTAGTTGCAAGTCATGGAAACGCGTTCATACGTAGGAGACAGATAGCGTCATGTCAATACTTGAGTTCAGCATAGACCTGACCGAAGCCACGGCACCGCCGCCGCTACCGGTTGGCCAGTATAAGGCCGAGATCATCGGTGCCGAACAGCGCACGTCGCAGACCAGCGGCAATCAGTATGCCAACATCCAGTTCCGCATTCACGCGTCTGAGTATCCTGCTGACTTCACCGAAGGCGATCCCGACGGGATGACGCTCAGCTACAACCGCTTGCTGATGCAGGATACACCGATGGCGCGCTGGCGGTGGCGCAAGTTCCTTGAGGCTATCGGCGGCAGGCTTAGTCGGTCGATCGATCTCACTGACTTGATCGGTCGCGAGGCGTTGATCGACATTAGCCACGATACCTACGAAGGCGAAGTGCGCGCGCAGATCGCTCGCATCGTTACGCCGTAAACACCAGCACGCGGCAGTGGGTGGCAGTTGGCATCCCGACTGCCGCGTGCTACAGTGCTGTGTTTCAACCAAGGAGAGAAGGAACAATGGCCGACGCTCAACTGAATAAGGATGACGACGCCAACTTCGTGACCGTGCGCCGTCGCAAGCGCGGTACTGGTGGTCCGCGTGCTGCTGCCAAGCCGACACCTGCGTTCTTCGTGTTGCAGGTGCTGGATGAGAATGGCGAACCGATGCCGTTTCCCAAGTCGCGCGTCCGCTTCGTGTCAATCGAGCGCAGTGCCGAGACTGTGCTTGACATGGTGGAGGGCGGTGATCATCCGCACTCTTTCTACATCCGTGGTCTAGTGCCTGCTGGTCGCGGCACCGGAACACGTGGACCGCGAGTGCCTACGCCAGCCGCGTAGCGTGGTCCAGACACCCGGTGGTCATGGACAGCCACCGGGTGTCGATTACATTGTAATGGGAAACAATAGCCATGGAAACGCCTGATCTCGAAACCATGTTCGGGTTGTCGAAGCCCGTCACATGGGATGCAAGGCAACTCGTTGCCATCGAACAATGCACCGATATCAGCAAGCGTATCGTTGCGGTGACCGGCGAAGCTGGTACCGGCAAGACGCTGCTGATCAAGGAAGTACATAAGCGCCTGACGGATGCTGGCTATTGGGTGCAGGCAAGTGCACCAACAGGCAAAGCAGCTAAGCGCATCAAGGAAGCAACGGGGTTGGACGCGATGACCAACCACCGAATGCTTAGCTACGGAATGCCGCTTGAGCACATTGAGACGGACGAGAGGTCTGGGCGTAGGAAGCTCGTGCGCATATCAACCGGTCCACGCTATCGTCAGCAGTTCCCGATGTCATACGACACGATCATCTGTGACGAATATGCGATGGTCAACGAGGAGATCCACCGCAACCTGATCAACGCACTGAAGGCTGGCGCACGTATCTGCATGTTCGGTGACGTGAATCAGTTGAAGCCTATTGAAGAAGACAAGCGGCTCGATAACCAACCAAGCGCGTTTCAGCGTGCGCTAATCAAGTTCCCCGCTACTATATTGGAGACGAACCATCGGCAGGAACTCGGCAGCGGTATTGCCGAGAACGCGCGTCGCATACTCAAAGGCCAGATGCCACAGAAGCGCGATGACTTCACGATCCATATCGACGCGGAACCGGTGGTGCTGATCCAGAAGTTCGTGCGCGATCACTTAGCAATAGACGAAGACTATAGCGACGCCGAACACCAGATCATCACCACGATGAATAAATCGTGGATCGGCACTCGACGTCTCAACTTGGTAATCCAAGCAATGTTCTGGCACCGGGATCGACCATATATCGAGTTGCCGCGCTACAAAGCATGGAGCGGTGAGGATGAAGCACCGATCAGAGTGCAAGTCGGTAGTAAAGTTGTATATACGGCCAACACCTACGACCTCGGCACCGGGCAATCGGCGTTCAATGGTGAGGTGGGCATCGTTTGCGAGATTGCTCATGACGATGGCACTGTTGATATTGATCTTGGCGATCGCATTATCACAGTGCCCCCATGGCTCATTACTGTAAAGGAAGATGGTCGCGTGATCGAGGGCGATCCTCGACGCAACATCGACCATGCCTACGTGCTGACGACGCACAAATGCCAAGGCTCCGAGTATCGACACGTATGCTACATCATGAATAGGAGCACCACGTGGGTACAGAGCAGGCGCAACTTCTACACAGGCGTCACGCGTGCGCGCGAACGATGCACCGTGATCACGGACATGGTGTCGTTGGCTAAGTCAACCAGATTCCCAGGCTGAGGAGAACTGCAATGATGATAGCGCCGGTTAAATCAATCGGTGAAATGAACCACGAACTAAGCGCAGCGGTTGCCGCAGCAGGGTTGGTGTTCGACTGCGGCGTAGGTGGCGATATCAATAGCGACATCGCCATTATCGCCGAAGCACCCGGCGAGCGCGAGGCTGCGCAGAAGGTACCGTTGATCGGTGTCAGTGGTAAGTTCCTATGGGATACGTTCCGCCGCGAGGGCATAACGCGCAACGCTGTCTACATCACCAACGCGGTGAAGCGCAAGCTGGTCCACGCGGCGGAGTCGCTAGACGCTACGCCAAAGCAAGCGAAGATCGCGCTGAGCCATCAGGAGCTTGAGCACTGGAAGCATATCCTGTGGAATGAGATCGAGCGCCTACCCAATCTACGCTACATCGTGGCGCTCGGTAACTATGCAATGCAGGCGTTGATCGGCGAGACAGGGATCAACAGCTTCCGTGGTTCGGTATTCGATCTGACGGTCGGCATGCGCGCGGTGCAAGTGCTCTGCACCTACAACCCGGCGTTCATCCTACGCGAACCGAAAGCCGAGATCGTATTCAAGATGGACCTGAACAAGCTCAAACGGCTGCGTGATGGAAGCTACAAGCCGCCTCCGTTCCATTACGATATAAATCCTGATTACTTCGAGGCAATGGACTACATCACGCGGTGCGCCGATGCGCAATACGTAGCCTACGACATCGAGACGATCGCTGGTTACACCGCGTGCGTCGGTCTAGCGCCGAGTGCCAACGAAGCGATGTGCATCAACTTCAGGACGCAGAGCAACAATCGATTTCTGCTGCACGAGGAGCGCAACCTGCGCCTAGCATTGCAGGAACTACTCGGTAACCATCGTGGGCTGATCACGCAGAACGGTCACTACGACGCGTCGTGGCTATGGTATAAGGATCGCATCAAGGTGGCACCGCATTGCTTCGATACGATGCTCGCGCACCACGTGCTCTACCCAACGCTACCACATGATCTCGGCTTCCTCACGGCGCAGTATACTGACGTGCCATACTATAAGGACGACGGCAAGCAGTGGCGCGATCTCAACGATGCAGATGTATTCTGGCGCTACAACTGCACCGACTGCTGCGTAACCTACATGTGTGCCATGGAGCTATTGAAGGAGTTGAAGGAGCAGGATATGCAAGACTTCTTCTTCAACCACGTGATGCAATTGCAACCGCACCTTGTGCAGATGACAGTGGGAGGCGTGCTCTGTGACGACGAACTCAAGCAGCGAATCGCAGGAGAACTTGCAGCGAACGTGGATGCTGCAAGAGCAATATGCCAGACAAAGGCTCAGGTGGCAACTGGAGTCAGCGACTACCGATTTAACCCTCGCAGTGTCCCTGATCTCTCGCGACTGTTCTTCACCGATCTCAGGCTTGTCGGACGAGGAAACTCAACTGATAAGGAGAATAGAGACCGTATGCTCAAGCATCCTCGAACCAGTGAGTCAGCTAGAGCGCTTATTACGGCAATTAACGACTATGTTGGCGAAGCGAAGTTCGCCTCTACCTACGCCAACAGCAAGCTCGACGACGACCAACGATTCCGGTGTGAGTACCGTCAAACCGGAGTGACTAGCGCACCGGGCCGTTTGTCTAGTAGCCAGACGATGTGGGGCAGCGGGCTGAACATGCAGAATATACCCGAACGCGCCAAAGCGATGTTCGTCGCGGACCCAGGCTACGAGTTCAGCTACTACGACATGGCGCAGATCGAAGCCCGCATCGTCGCCTACCTAGCAGATATCACCGAATGGAAACATCAATTCGAGCTTGCACGCTTGAATCCAGGCAGCTATGACGCACATTGCGCGCTAGCAGCGTCTATGTTCAAGGTGCCCTATGAAGATGTACCACGGTCAGATATTGGTCCAGATGGAGAGCGAACCATTCGGTTCGTTGCAAAGCGGTGCCGCCATGGTCTCAACTACCGGATGGCACCCGACAAACTTGCCACCGTTACTGGCCTCAGTATCAGGGAAGCGGAGCAGGCGTATCGCCTCTACCATAGTGCCACTCCACAGATCGTCCTGTGGTGGGATGATCTTGTGTCGTTGGTTCGACGGGACCGGCGAATTTCTACTTGTCTCGGACGACGGTGGATGTTGCTAGAGCGGTATGACGAGGCCGCACTCGACTCGATTGTGGCTTTCGAGCCACAGTCGATAAACGGGGACCGTACTGCTAGTGTCATATATAAGTGTCACTCTGATCCGGCGTGGCCCCGCGACGCTCGCATAGTGCTGAATATCCACGATGCCAATATCGCCATTAACCGTCCGAGTGATGGTCCGTTAGTTCGCTCCATCATGCAGCGTCACGCCGAAGCCCCGCTGATGATCAACAGCGTGCGCAATCGACTGCTCGGTAGGCATCTGCCTGAACCTCTTGTCGTGCCTGCGGAATTAGGCGTATCACAACCCGATGAATATGGTATCCATCGATGGTCCTCGATCTCGAAACTGAAGCCTGGGCAAGAACGCCTAGCGGCATAAGGCTACCACATGGCTCGTTCTTAGCCAACTGGCTCAGCTATATGGACGATCAGGAGACGGCGCACGAGTTCGACCTATGGGCGGGTCTCTGGTTGATCTCGTGCGCAGTCGGGCGGCGCGTGGTTGTTCCGCGACCACGCGCTCCCGTCTACCTCAACCTATACGCAGCGCTGATTGGCGATAGCGGCATCGTCCGCAAGTCGAGTGCGATCCGCGAGGCTGCGCTACTAGCGCGCCCGCTGCTACGCGACACTACCATCAAGCTGATGAATAGCAAGATGACAGCGGAGCGCCTGGATCGCCTGCTCCATGAGCGCACCATGGATCACGGCTGCGCTCAAGCGGCGATTGCGATCAGCGAGCTTGCTACGTTCATGGGGCACGAGGGCTACACCGCCAACATGCCAGCACTGCTGACCGATCTGTACGATTGCCACGACACGCGCGACGGGGCAGGGACGCAGGCTGAAGGCCCGATAGTACAGCGCGACGTGTGGGTATCGTTCCTCACCGCCAGCACGCCTACGTGGCTCCTGAAGACCGTTAACCCGGTAGTCAGTGAGGGTGGCTTCACATCGCGTTGTCTGTTCATATGCGCCAGCAAGCCGAAGCGTCGTATCGCGTGGCCCGCGCCCGTAGACCCGAACCAGGGAACGCAACGAGAACGGCTGTTGGCTCAACTAACCGCGATCAAAACGAGCATCCGGATCGCAGTGCCGATCGACCAATTAGCGTTGCATCGTTTCCGCACGTGGTACGATGCGCGTGAGCCTGCGGTCGATCCATTCTTATCGACGTTCGAGGCTCGCGAGGATTCTCATATCCTGCGCGCCGCTGCGATGTTTGCGATCAACGATGGCTCGTGGTCGATAAATCAAGACGATATGCGGCAGGCGATCAGCCTCATTACCGCTGTGAAAAAGACAAGCTCCGCTGTATTTAGCCGTGCAGGCGAGCGTTCACGCTACGGCATCGGCGTCGAAGTCATGCGCACGATACTCATGTCCGCTGGTATGGATCCAGTACCACGCGGTATCATGTTCCGTCGTATGTCGCGCTACATAGACCACACGGAGTTCGTCGCCATGCTCGATATACTTGAGCAGTTCGGTGCCATCCAGCGCTTCGTATTGCAGAACGAGCGCGGTATCGGTCGGCCCACCGAATACATTCGCGGCACGCAGCAGCTTCTCGCGCCAGGGCTTGGGGATCGGATCGTCACCAAGCTGGCGATCTAGCTCATTACATTGTAATGGCTCACGGCATCTGGTGGAATTGCTCGGGTCCACGGGTCCAATCGATTCCACTGCGCGGAACGTGCGTGCCAGCTAGGTTCGACATTATGTCATTGAGGTTAGTCAAGTGCGCATCGATCGTCTGGTAGCGACTATACATATCAGCAGTCAACGCGTTGATCGCGTTGCGCTTATCAGCGGCTGCCATTGGTCCGCGCTGCACCGCATATATCTGCTTCTCAATATCCTGTATGGGTGGTAGCAGCTTGCTACGGATGAAGTCGTTCGACCGCTGCGACCGTATGAACATGTCGCGCATCACGGGATCGGTCGGCACCCGTAGGTCACCCGGTGGCTCGACAACCGGTTGCCCGCCTTTGCGTGTTAACCCCTGTTCAGCGAGTGCAGTTGTAGCACCAGCCGTCCGCTGCAAGTCGGCAAGCTCCTTGCGTACACGCTCCACAAGCGGCGAACTCTGCGGTATCGCTAGGTTGTTGTTCCATACACCCCCTAACATCGGGTTGGTGTCCTTGATGTTCTGCCCGATGTCACCCGCTAGTTGGCTGAATGCGTAGCCAGCATCACCCGTTGCCTTGTAGCGATCCCTGAACGCGAGCATGTTGTTTACCGCTTCGCCAGCGATACCGAATAGATTGCTAATGAGCGCTTTGCCCGACGCCTCATCGTTCTTCGAGAAATAGTTACTCGGTAGCGGCTGATTAGGAAGCGCTGTCTTCGGTGTAACGTCGTGCGCCAGACCTGTGTATAGTGGTCGCCCTTCAATTGCATTAAGCGCGATCGTATCGAGATTCGCGTCGTAGGTCTGATTGCCGAGTGCCGCTGTAACCGCGTTGAGTGGAGGAGGCGGTTGGTAGATGTTGAACAAATCACCGAGCGAGTGAACCGTCGAGGTCATTGTGCTGTAAGAGACCGGCGTATGTAGGAAGTCACCAAGCGTATGTAGCGTTCGCTCGTACCCCTGATCGCCCGGCTCGTGAGTAAACGCGCCAACGAGATGCGACGCGAGTTCAAGCATCACCGGGTAGAACGGACGCAATTCCTGCGGCAGCGATATCTCGGTGCGATCGGTTGGATCATTACTATGGAAGATGTTGACGCCCGCACCGCGTTGTCTCGTTGACAGCCCATTGGCGAGATAGTTCACCGTGTCCTTACCATGGAACATCGCGCTGTATATCTCAGCAAGTGCCGCTGTACCAAGCGTCAGCGACAGCCCCATCGACGTGCCAATTGGCGCTTCCTTAAGTGCGCGGAATAGCGATGCAGTGCCTTGTAGCGACATATTGCTATAAGGAAACAGCGAAGCAGCCCCACGCGCCCATGAGCCTGAGCCTGCTATCCCAGGATCACCCGTAACGCCGCGTACATTCGACGCAAGTTGCTCCGGCGTTAGCGTTCCAGCAGCCACTTGCCCGCGATTCAGTCGATAGTAGCTATCGTGCGCTGCATCAGCCAACACATTGAATATATCGTGGACCATGTTCTTGGTCCGTATCGCAGTCATTGCGGTACCCTTAAGTGGACCGGGTGCATAGCGCACCGTCGCACCAGGGAACAACTCCTCTGCATATCGACGCCATGGCGTGTAGACGTGCTTCGGCATATCAGTCAGGTTGCTCTGTGCTTCAGTAGCGCCGTGTGCTCCCGAACCACCGATACCCTGCAATCGACTCTCAGCTAAGATGCTATTATCATGCAGCGCATTAAACCGCGCGCTCAATTGATTGACGTATTGATCGCTAGTTAAACCGCGCAGCGTGCGATTGAACGCACTGCCGCCTCCTGGGCTGAGGACTTCACCAATGTTCTTAGCGAACACCGCACCTATACCACGGACAGCGGAGTTGATCGTATTCAGATAAGCCGTTGGATCGCCGCGCAATCCCGGTGTGAATCCAATTTGCTGCAAGGCGCGATCAATGTAGCCTGCGTACATCCCTTGCTGTCGAACTACAGGGATCATCGCTGCCATACGCACCGGATGCGTGAGTGCGAAGAATCGACCGCCCAACATGGCGAGTGGTCCAGTGGTTCCCGACTGCACCATCTTGCGTAGTCGATTAGCGCCACCCAGCCATGCGCTTTGCAACGCAGGCGGTCCCTTCAACGCGTTAGCTACATCGGTATTGTGTATACGGAATATCTTCGCGCCCTCTGGCGTGTAGATTGTCACATGGTGTCCGGTTGATGGAACTTGCCAATTGCCGTCTGCATCCTTACTCTCGCTGAATATCTTCTCACGCATTGGGTCAGCTTGCTGCGCAGCGAATTGCCGCTGCACGATATCGCGGTTCACGCTGTTTCTCGCGATATCCTTGTAGTTGTTCGCGTAGCTCTGCGCGTATGCATCCCACACGTTGCCCGGTATCTCGTTGGTGCCTGTACCGCTAACGTCGCGGAGTGCGTACGACGGACCTACATTACCTGTCGCGTCTATCTGCGGTGCCCAATTGGGTCGCGTCCTCTGTATATCTGCTCCTTGCGCCGCAGTTAGTCTCCCGTCAGTTACGGCTTCCTTGATTTGATCCTGAACGAATATCTTCTTCGCTAGTTGATCCGCTGCTTTGACCTTTGGATTAGCGTCGGCATCGGCGATGTAGTCGGTCAGTCCCTTGACATACTGGCCGGTCGTCGGGTCGGTGTATCCGTTAGTCTCGATGTTGGTGTAGTTGAGCTTGGGATCGCGTCCTTGCGACGCGCGTATTACCCTGTTATCCAACTCATCTGCATACCACGCGCGCGTATTGTATAACTGACGTTCATCAGGCGTCATCGACTTGAGCACGTCCAGATAGTCGGTTGCCGGCGTAATGGTATTGCCAGTGAATACCGACGTAGGACTCTTCATCTGCTGTTCGATTTTGGTATTCATCGCCATGTCGTTCGTCATGTTCAGCGATGCGCCGAACGACGGATTGGCTTGGTTCGTTTCAGCAAGTGAATCGTTGAGCCGCTTCAGCACAGCGCCCTTATCTAACCAGTCCTGTCGGAATGATGTCGCCGCCTCGCTAAGCGGTAGCACCTTCTGCAATCCGCTGCTTGGCATCGGCACTTCGCCAACATTCGTTGCTGGCTTCGTAGGATCGTTCAGCCCTTCAACGCGTGCATTGGCATCAGCAACCGATTGCTTTGCTCGATCTAGTATACCGAGCCTATCAGCTAGTGTAGCGATGCTCTTGCCACCATGCACGAGGCCAGCAAATGTGCCGAGGCCAAGCAACGTGCTGAGGCCAAGCTTGCTCCAATCCCAACCTGTGTTGCCTTGCGATTGGCTGAAATCGGGTACACCTGATGCATCGGTCGTATCATCGGCAATGCCATACTGCGATAGCGATGGTGCTGCGGTGTTGGTTGCAACGGTTACTGGCGATGAGAGATCAACGCCGTAGTTCGTCGCTGCCGATGGCGCTGGTTGCGTCGGCGGTCCCGCCGTTCCCTGCGGTGTCGATTGGGCTGCTGGCGGCGGCACTGGCGCTGCGTCTGCACTCGGGTTACCGCGCGACGTGATGTCATGGATGATTTCTTGCTTGAATCCCGTCGGATCGAGGCCAGCGATTGCGGAATCGAGTGTTGCTGTTAATCCACCAACGAGCGGCGCAACCTTCGGCAACACTCTTGCTGGTGGCGCAGCAAAGTGAAGCAGATTGCCGATTACACCCGGCAGCTTGATCACAGCCGCTGGATTAACCAGCGTGCCCATGGTATAAGCTGCGTCGTTGATTATCTTCTCAGTTGGGTTCTGCGGCGGCGGAATGCTCATCTCAGCTTCCGCCTTGCGCTTGGTTGCTTCTATGTCAGCTAGGTTCTGCTCCTGTAGCGGATAGGGAACCGGTGTCCACGTCGATCCGTCCGGTGACTGTATCCTAGTTGATGGTAGATGCATCAACTCCATCGGATCGGGGATCGCCTGTGCCGCATTGAGTATCGTTGACGGCAGGCCAACGGTCCCTTGATACAAGTTCTGTACCGCGCCGCTATGCCACAGCCGCTCATACCACGGCGCGTTCTCGTACTCCGGTGGCGTTACGACGTTGCTCCATATACCCGGTCCCCATGCCATCGCCTGCAACGCTGTGCGGCCAAGCGAAAACGGCGCATCGCCTGTAGGCGGCGGCTGCGTGATGTCCGGTATGTCTACGCCGTAGTCAGGCATTACTGCAACTTGTAGGTTCGCGTCTTACCAACAACCGAATAGCTACCATCGGAGTTCTGCTGCACGAGTGCTTGACCCGACTTGGCAACTGACGCAATGTCGTTGTATGCAGCCTTCGCGTTAGCGTCGCCTGCGTTGGCTCCAGCACGGAGGTTAGCAAACGCCTGCTGTCCCTTACCAATTACATCCGGTGGTATCGATGTCTGTCCACGTGCTGATCCCGATGCCGCTGCTGGTGATACTGGTGGCGCTGATGTGCTTCCTGCTGGCGGTGGTATGGTGCTACCGACACCTATCGGTGCTCTGTTGCTCGTTGCTCCCGTGCTTCTACCCGTTATCGTGTTTATCGTATTGAGCGCTGATGGTATCTGACTAAACGGCACCTTCGCAGATACCGTGGTTCCATAATCATCAGGCGACGTGATCGTTGCACGATCCAGCCCGACGCCTGCTGCTGCTACACGCCCTGCCGCTGCAATACGCTCCTTCGCTAACGCAAGCGGATCGCCCGCTGTCGTCGGTAGCCCAGATACCGATGATACTGTAGCAGGTGAAAACGGCGTCCCCGCTTCCGCGCCCGCCTGCGATGCCTGCTGTATGTTCTTCGCGATCTCACCGCGTTGCATCTGGATGCCGAGGTTGCCAATAGCACTGATATCGTTCGGGTCCATCCCCTGATAGAATGGCGCGAACAGCGGGTTCCGCGATGCAGCGCCAAGCAGCCCCGCCTTCTGCAACTCAGGCAGCGATCGCGCGCCTTCGGTCGCCATGTAAGCGCCCATTTGCTGCATCGCCAACTGGTGCTGTAGGTTCAGTTGGTCCATGTAGTTCCGGCTCTGCACGTCGCGGTCTGCGCGATACAAGTTGAGTAGCGGCAGCCCAACACCCGTCGTTGACGGGTTGGCGATCATATCAGCGAGATTGGTTTCAATCGGATACGGATCAACGATCCGTGGATTGATCCCCTGGAACGCCATGCTTGACATGCCAGCCATCGGTTAGCTCCTTAATAACTCATCTTGTAGTCGAAGCTTCTAGTGGATGTAGGAACTCCAAATGCGTTAGTTATTGTAGAGGGACTGCCATCACCGCTACCACCGAACCAACTACTGATCTTGCTCGTCAAGTCCTTGTTCTTCAGCAAATCAGCAATCTGGCCGGTAACGCTCGTAATGTCGGTGCCTGTTGTACTCGGCGGTACACCACCCGCCGCTAGACCAGCAGCCGTAGTAACTCCGGTCCCTGCGCTCGATGCGCCCGATTGCCCGTAGAACGGTAATTGCCCAGCGGATGTCTCGCGTTGCGTCATCGCGCTAAGCAACTGCGCATTAGGATCAGTCGAGGCGATACCGGGCGTCTGTATATTAGGCGATGGCCCGATTGCACCTGACGCTTGTAGCTTAGTCATGTATGGTGCGAGCCGCGCACTGGATGCTTCACCGGCACCCGTCATCCCTTGTATCGTTGCCTGCGAGATCGCATCGCGCACATTCTGCGCCTGTTGCCTGCTGTAGTCGGCCAATTGGGTACCCATTCCGGTCCCCGTGCGCACACCTTGCGACAACATACCGCTGAGAATCGGTTGTTGCGTCGCGTTTGTCGCATTGATGATGTTGCGCGTCATCAGTTGCGTCAGCGTCGATGGATCGACCGGCTGCACATTAGCTACAGCAGCGCGCGCTGCATCGACACCCGGCTGCGCGGATACGCCAGTGCGCATCTGTATTTCATTCGCTAGTGCCGCATTCGCCATGTCGGTTACGTTGCGCTGGATCGCAGCGCCGTACATCGCGCGCTGTACTTCGGCAGGCAGCGCGCCCATGGTCATTCGCCACGTGTTGCTGCCGGGATCGTAGCTATACTGATTTCCCATGCTGTCGGTGTAGCCAGCAGTAGAGCGCGCGAGTCCCTGCGTCGCGAGTTGATTGCTGACGCCCTGCTGCGCCATCGCGTTGAGCAGTGCAGCGCGATCATACGCAGCTTTCTCATCCGCTGCCGCCTGCGCACCACCACGACCAAGCAAGCCACCAGCGATACCACCAAGTGCGCTGATACCTGCTGCGCCTAGAGTAAACGCCATCTCATAGCTCCTTGGCGTAAGTCTGTTCGATCAGCCGGTAGCCGAGCTTGGGGAACAACGGCTCCTCATCGTAACATGTGCGGAAGCCATGAGCCACTTGCTTCACGCCCTCATTACAAAGTAATGGCTCTGCGTGCTTCATCAGCGCGCGCCCAATTCCCCTACCCCGGTGGTTTGGCGACACCGCGAGTATGTCACATAGCGCGATCTTGACCGTCTGATGATGCAGGTGGTTGATGATCAGATAGAGTACGAAGCCAATGAGGCTAACATCATCGATTGCACCGACCGTCAGCGTGTGCCCTTCTTCCTCAAGCCGCTGCAACTTGTCCCATGCGATATCAATCGGCGGCTGCAAGCCAGCCACTTTGTGACCACCAACCGCGTAGTAGTGATGCACGATGTAATCCATCGCGCCAAAGTAGTCCTCAATGCGAATCTCCTCGATAGCAAGTAGCGTAGCCATCAGAATGCGCCCGTGGTCCCGAGTCCGCGTCGCTGCGTGTTAAGGATCGTGTTGCCGAGGTTAGTGACGAGCCCACCACCACCAGCGCCGCCACCAGCAGCAGGATTAGTGACTGCGGGATTGCTTGCTCCCTGCACTACGCCACCTGCTGTTAGTAGCGTCGGTAGATCAGCGAACTGCGTGCTACCTACTTGGTTGCGTATCGCGCCCGCAAGCCCGCTGAGATCGCTGCCAACCATCGTGCTCGCTTGTGTAGTGTATGGATCGGTGGAGAAGTTGGCTGTATCGCCAAGGCTCAAGTTAGCCGCTGCGTTCTTCGCTCCGGTGATGTAATCGCCCAGATTGCTGCGCTCCGTGCCGAGCACTCCCATGCCCATCGAGCGCACGCTATCGGTTGCTGCCTGCTTCTTCTGGTTAAGCATGCTGGTCGCAGCCGCGTATCCCGTATCTGTTAGTGTCCCGCGCATATGCGCATTTTCAAGCTGCGCAGACAGCGGATCGAACTGGTCGCTGACTATCTGGCTAACGAGCGGGTCAATCGACGTGTCGGGTAGCGCGGTTGTCGTATAGGTCGGTGAGAATGCAGCGCTCATCTTGTTGCTTGCAGCCGTGCGTCCGGCTGTGAGCGCTTGGTTGACGATATCCTGCCCAAGCGACGTTGGGAACGCGCCCTGCGGATTGGTGTCGAGGTCTTGTATCGTATTCGTGTATCGCTGGATGTTAGGCTGAATGTAGGTCGATTCATACGCCGATGGGTCTACGCCTGCATCTCTGAAAGCTTGTTCTGTTTGCTGCGTAGCTGACGAAACTGCCGTTCCTTTGCGAGTCTGGAAATCCGCTTCATCCTGCGCTGCCTTCTGCGCTGCTGCCGCAGCCGCTGCGTCACTTGCTGCTTTGGCATCGGCTGTCCTTCGGTCGATCTCTGTGTTTAGATCAGCAGTCGTGCTGAACGTCTTACCGCTCACTGGATCAGTGTACGTAGGCGACGGCATCGGTGGCTGCGACTTGTGCCCTCCACCGCGTAAGCCAGCAAACGTCAGCAGATCAATCTGCCCACCCGGCGTGAACATCAGTGCCACTCCCATCAAACGCGTAGACTGCCCCGTATCGCTTGAATCCCATGTGCCGATAGAGTCGATCAACCGCAAGCGGTAGCGAGGAAGCAGTGTCGGCGCACTGCACATGCACCGCGCCCTTAGTCTCCATGCACCATCGCATGAAGCCGCGCATTAGAGCCATAGCAATCTTCGTGCGCTCCCGCGTGCCCGGTCGTACGTACCACGCATCCTCGATACCGATGAGCTTGCGGTTGAAGTAGAACGGCTGCACGCTACCGAGTACGAAGCCCACGTAGCTATCGTCGTCCTGCTGCGCTATGCACGAGTAGTAGTCATCGTCGTAGAGCGTCGCGTGCCCCTGCTCCATGGCGAAGTCCCAATCGAAGTCGATGCCGTTGCGCGCGAAAGCGCTACCGTCAACAAGCTCGTTGGCTAGTTGCACGCAGTGAACTAGGTTCGCCTCAGTAACGCGACTAAGCTTCATGGTAACAGCGGCCTATGTAGCGCTGCCGGTAGCAAGTACGCTACCACCACCAGAAGCAGGATCAGCAGCAGGACCGCTTGTGCGATCGCACCGAATGGCGGCGGCAGTGGGATCAGCGTCAGGATGTAGTAGATGATCCCAAATACTATCAGAACGATCAGCAGTGAAACTAGTAGCTCAATCATTTGCCCTTCGGCTTCCCTGCTGGTGGGCGTTGTGGAGGCGGTGCGTTGCCACCACCAGTACGACGCGCATTGTTCAACGAAGCAGCAACCGCCTGCTTCTGCGGATAGCCTGATGCGATCATCTCACTGATATTCTTGGAGACTGTCGCTTGATCGCTTCCACTCTTAAGGGGCATGTATGCCTCCACAGTTGGCGAACAATTCGATCATCCGGTCCATCTGCCGTTGCTCGGTGCGTAGATACGTTAGACCCGCCAGCGCGAACACTACGTTAATCAGCAGTAGACCAAGCACCAACGGATTCCCCCGTAGAGCGTCAACGGTACCACGTATCAACTCTACGGGGGACACGCTACTTACCTTCCGTGCTTCGGCCCCGAATCGCCTTCCTTGGGGAAGTAACCCCAACCCCACGGCGAAACATACGCCCAACCGCCCTCAGCAGGCGGCGGCTTAATCGCAATGTCGGGCGGTGCGGGCGATACATCAGGTGGCGCGGGCGGTAGATATATCGGTGGTGTCGGACGCGGGTCATTCGGCCCCCAGATTACTAGCGGCGGATCACCCGGATGCACTGGTGGCAAGTGAATAGGCGGTGTCGGTCGTGGATCAGTAGGCCCCCAGATACCGGGTGGTTGCGGCATGTGTATCGGTGGCGTAGGACGTGGATCGGTTGGTCCCCAGATACCAGGCGGCTGTCCAGGCGGTACTTCATCCGGTGGTACAATCGGTCCACCACCAACCGATAGTCCGTAGATGTTCATCTTACCCTGCATGTAGACGCGCTGTTGCGTCCTACCTGTCAGGTCGTACATTAGACCTGTGAACTCAACGGGTACGGCAGCCATGACTACTCTCCTTCTGGGTCATTACATTGTAAAGGGTGCATCAGAACCTGTAACCAAATGGAAACAGGAGGATGGGCGCAACGAGTATAGCATCGATGGGACTCATTTCATACCCCCGCCACGGCATTCCATATACCCGAACCCTGCGACACGTACATCGTGGTGCCGACTCCACCATCAGTGCGCATCCAGATGCTGCCCTTTGGCTGCGTGCCGGTTGCAGCACCTATGCCTCCATTTATGGTCTGGCCAGCTGTACCCAACGCAAGACCCCCAGTCCCGATCGTCACTGCTCCAGTCGAGCGAGACAACGAAAGTGGCGTCCCAAGATAAGTTCCGGCATCCGAATAGCGTTGAAAAGTCAGATCACCGCCGGCGTTGGAAGTCGGCGGCGCACTCACATATTGCCAGACCACGGTGCCATCACTCGTGTTCCCGGAGGTCGCCCACGTCGGAGCCGTTGCCCCGCTCGTTCCCGTCGTCAGGACCTGTTGGATGTTCGTGCCGTCGAATATCTGTGCTCCAGCAGTCGGATAAGCGGTATTCGCCAACCACAGCGGAGGACTATGCGCACTCAGCACCACTTGCCAGCGTTGATGCCCACCATCCCGCCAAGATATATAATTAGTGGGCTGGCCATCAATGATGATCGGCTGACTACCTCCAAGACTAAACATCACACTGCCGCTGTCATTAAGCGACAACCTCGGCGTGCCGTGGTAAGCATATTCCAGCGCGTTCGATGTCGAATTATATTTCAGTGTGCGATTGTTCTGCCCTGCCTGAGTTTGGCTACCACTGAAATCAATCGGCGCGTCGGAACCTATGCGGATCGCAGCCGTGTTTGGATTAGTTACGTTATCGTAAGTTGCTCCCGACATCTCGATCACGGCATCATAGTACGTCCCCTCCGCGAGCAATCCAGCACCGTGCGAGTGCCCTGGCGACGCAGTGATACCGATCGCACGCGAAACCTGTGAGTTATGCGTCGTTCCCGCCAACCAGACGACCGTTCCGTCATTAGTCCTGCCAGTTGATCCTGGCGCAGTGACCTGCCACACGACGGTCCCATCAGTAGTCGTGGCTCCGAGTGCCGTTGCCCAGGTCGGACGCCCCAACCCGCTCACTCCGGCTGTCGTTACCGTCTGGATGTTAAGATTTAGGTCGAGGATGAACTCGCCGACGGCATACGTTGAGTTAGGATGCCAGTCGGGCAGCGACAATGCCCATGTCGTGGAGACCGGCGCAACCATTACCCACGTCAAGGCAATGACAGTACCAGCATTCTCGGTTGTGGTCCCACCAACGGCTGTCGCCCAAACCGGCGCTGTCGTACCAGCTCTGCCAGCGACTTGCACACTTTGAAAATTACCGTTGCTATCGATGATCTGCGCACCAAGCGGATAACTGCGATTCGCCAACCAGTGTCCGGTTGGATTCGGTTGCACCGCTCCGCTCGTTCCCGCAATCACACATATCTGGGTGGAGTTCCAGTCGGTAATGACATCGCCGACGCTGTAAGCGTGGTTTGCACTCCACGCGGGCAAGCCATTGCCTGTAATATAATACCAGTGTGTCCGTCCTCCGAAGCGCGGAACATACGCAGAATACGGCATGCCCTTTGGACCATATTCCGGGCCATTTTGAAACAAGTCGCTTTCGCAGCCAATGCTGCTTGCTGCATGCTTCGTACCCAATCCGGTTAAGTCGACAAAGTGGCTCCAATATGCAAAACCCTTCGATGCTCCTTTACGCCGCCAGATAGTCGAACCAATGCCGACCGGCTGTCCCGAACCGGTTCCGAGCAAACTGTCGACAGTATCGACGGGCTCTCCAAAGCCGACCCCAAGCAAAGTTCCGATGGTGCTGAGGCCAATGGGAAAGCCAGCACCCGTCGTGTCCCACCATTGCGTAAGGTTGGCGCTGTTCGACGAACCTTGCCCACTATGCTCGACGCGCACGACCGGAGTCATATTGGGAAGCGCCGATACCGCCCACGTAATGGTGTTATCAACCGTTGTGGCACCAAGCGTCGTTCCCCACTGAGCAGGAAACCTGGCCCCGCTCACGCCGGTATTCTGTGCAGTATGAAAATGCGCCCCATCCGAAATCTGCGTCCCAGCAGCGTAATTGGTGTTCGCCTGCCACCCCGGAGCAGAGATATCGGTGCGCTGAATAAACTTTTGGCCGTTAACATAGTTCTCGATCTGATCGCCCATCGTAAAGGGCGTGACCAGCGTTCCAGCCAAAGGCCCACTTGGCCATGTCGTTCCAACCGGCAACGGCGGCGAACGAGTATCGACAACGCCGTCCATCTTCCACGTAACGGGGGGCAGCGATGGCGCTGGTGGCGTAGGGACGTTGTAGATGCCGGTCGGCACGTAAACAATGGGAGTTCCGTTCGGTCCCGCCATCGCCTGTGCCGCATTTCGCGCCGCTAAGAATGCAGCGCTGTCGTCGGTCACGCCGTCGAGCTTGGCGCCGAATTGCACGACGTTGACATAGTTGCTTAAGAGAGTAGAGGTACCAGTGTAGCCTTCGATGACCCACTTCTCGCCATCCCATGTGAACACTGTACCATTCGGCGCAATAACTTGATCGCCCAACATTGGATTCGTCGGGAAGTCGAAGTCAGTAGACATTGGAGTGATTACGTTCATCTTACACCCCCGCCACCGCGGCCCAGGTGCCGCCGCCGGCACTCACATAAAGACGCGCGCCCGTGGTGCCATCGTTGCGCAGCCACAGGCTGCCGTTCGGCTGCGTTCCGGTAGCCGCTCCCGCGCCACTGCGAATCGTCGGGCCTCCGACACCAACGATGAATCCATTTGCGGCGCTCGACTGCACCTGGTTATTGGCGACGACACCGGCGACAAATGTGCAGGTCCCGTTCGTAAGCGCCAAGGCTGTCGCACCACCGACCACGATATTCATCTGTCCAGACGTGCTACAGATGCCCTGCGTGGTGCTGTACAACGCGATATGCTTACTCAGATCAATCGTGCTCGATGCAAACACGCTGCCCAGGCTCAGACCAGTCGATGCAGCACCGCCCGTGATCGCTAGGCCACCGCTGCTGATCGTCTCAGAGCCAGTAATAGTTCCACCGGCTGCTGGGAACGCCCCGAGAGCCGTCAATGCCGCGTTGGCTGTCGTTGCCCCAGTGCCACCGCTCGCAATCGCCACTGGCGTCGTCAGTGAGATCGTCCCTGCTGTTGTGATCGTGCCGCCGCTCAAACCATTGCCAGCAGTGACAGAACTAACCCCACCCATCGACAGCGGCGTTATGCCCGAAGAATATTTCGCCGTCGTCCATGTGAAGACGTTGCTGTCGTCAATCCAGATGTTTGTCGGCGGTAGCAGACCGTCCGCCGTCTGATCGAACATCACGCCGTACTGCTGCTGCGGCGTCGGCCCTGCTACCCACACTACCGAGCCGTCGTTTGTCGTTGCCCCGAGCGTCGTCGCCCAAGTCGGGACCGTTGCTCCTGTCGTGCCCGCAGTCTGCACTGTTTGCGTGCGAGTGCCGTCGGTAATGCTCTGGCCGACACCATATGCCCGACTCGCCACCCACGGTGGCTGCCGGTCGATCATGATGTTGTTAGTAATGCGGACATCATCGACTGTCTGGAACTTGCCGCTGAACGAAACGCCGCCCGTCCAGGGATTGATGCCAGCCATATAGGCGTTAGCCAGACTGGTGTTGATGACCGTGTTACCGGTGACAGTGATGTTGCCAGTCGGGTAAGCGCCTCCCGCGTAACTGTGGCCATCGAAAATGCCGACGCCGCACCCAGCGCAGTCCCGAAACATATTGTCGGCTACTACAGCATTGTACACGCCGCAGAGATCCACCCCGTCGCCATTGGTAGTGCTGAAATTATCGCTCACCTGCACGTTCGAGCTATAGAGAACGAGGATGTCTCCAGGAACATCTCCAAGCGTCACGGTCATCGCCGACCGATACTGCTGCTGATTGTTCGTGATGCGGTTATTCAAAATCGCCAAGTCACGGATGTTCTGTAAGTTGATCGCTCCATAACCGATATCACTGAAATTGCAGCGGGCGATCGTGCTCCGGTTTCCCCAAGTCGTTTGCCCCAACGTGTTACTGTTCGTCAGGCACTGCCGCCTGTCACCTGCAACAAGCGACGATTTCCAGTGATTGCCGATATTAACGAACGTGCAGTCTCGCACCACGAAATCATTGAGCTGGCTGCCGTTCCACGCCTGCCCGCGGCAATTCTGGAACAAGCAGTGATCGAGCGTGATATTGTTGCACTGGAACGCCGTGATGGCCGGATTAGCCGTGCCGAAGTCCGGCCCAGACGGGGTCCAACCGCCCGCCGAACTGCCCGTATATGTGCAGCTCCCGCCATCGAACGTCAGACCATAAATGACAATGCCAGCCGTTGTCGTGTTCTGGAAGGTGAACAGCACGGGATTAGTCGAATTGCTCGTCAGCGGCTTAATGACCACCGTCCCCGGATAGGCCCACATCGTGCAGCCGGAGAAGGTGGCAAAGACCGTGACCGACTGCCCGAGCATGATCGGATTGCGCGAGGGCGGGAAATAGAGCGTGCAGGGTGCGTGGCTCTGGGCGTAAGTGACCGCCGCGTTCAGTGCTGTGTAGTCGTTCGTCACACCATCGGCGACGACGCCGAAGTCACGAACATTGACGACTTCCGCCGCGCGGGCCTGCGCGCTGCGCGACGCACTGCCGCCGGTCGCGGTATAGTTGAGCGCCCCCGTCATCGTACCACCGGCTATCGGTAGACGAGACGTATCGGACGGATGAACGTGGTCCGCAAGCGTGTACAGATGAAGCGTGCCGATATTGCCGACGCCATCCATGATCGGCGTGATGTTGGACGGCGGGATGCTCGATGTATCAGGCGCTACTGCAATCCACTTCTCGCCATCCCAGAGGTAGGTCTCGCCGTTAGGCGCTGTTACTTCTTGTCCGTATACCGGCGCGGGAGGGAATGTGAAGTCCATGGCTACGATCGTGCCTCTAGCACAGCTATACGCGCACGCAGTTGCTTAATCTCTGTGAGCAGATCGATCGATGCATCGCCATCTTGCAGCAGCACTCCACCCGGTGTCACAGTGCCATGCACTAGCAAATTGCCGCCCCCAGTTAGCTCCATCGCTAAGAACGAAGAAGAACTGCCTCCGGTATACCAAGTATACGCTCCGTCACTTGGATCGTATTGCCAATAGCTTCCTGAGATGAATGACTCCACAAATCTACCGCCCGTTACGGAGTGGGTCCAGGTGAATCCGGTGCCCTGATCGATTATAAGCTGTGTATCGACTCCGAAGGTACCGATGTTGCCGATTACCGCCGCAAAGACCGAAGCTGTTAGCGTATTGATGTTAGTGACGTTGTAATTGTTGGCGCTGAGATTCTGTTGTAGCGGCGCGAGCCAGCTACCGCTGGTCGATGTGATATTGGGCGCACTTACGTTGATGCCAGCGGTTATGTTGGTAGCAGCGAGTGCCGTTATGTCCGCTGTATTGATGCCCAGGATGTTGTGATTATTTGCATTGAGGTCTTGCGTCAATGGAGCGAGCTTGCTCCCCGCTGTCGATACCAGCGTTCCGGCTGTCATGGTGCCGGTAGCTTGAACGGTATTCGCGCTCAGTGTAGAGACGCCAGTGATGTTATTCCCACCAGCGTCAAGCGCCTGCCTGAGTTGGTGGATATATGCAGAGCCAGAGACAGTGAGCGATGTTGCAGACAGCGTGGAGTAATTCGCAACGCCCACAGCTAGCGTGCCTGCTTGCAACACTCCCGTTACGACGAGATTGCCGCTGATCGTCCCGCCGTTTAGCAGGTCGCCATTCGTCTCGACCCACTGTCCGTTGTAGTAGACGAACAATCCGGTAGCTGAGCTATCCCACCACAACTCACCCTGCGTAGCGCTGGTCGGTGGGTTAGCGGAAATAATCACGTCGCTTGTCGAGCCAACCCAATCGGTGCCAGTCCACACGAGCAACTGCTGTTGCCCTGTGTCGAAGTACGTATCACCGGCTGTCAGCGGGTTGCCGTATGGATCAGTAGTCGGTGGACCACTAAGCGCACCGAACCAAGTAGAGTGGAACTGTGTCCACGCGTTCTCCGCATCCTGCGCGTATTCCTGTGCGCTGTTGACTACCTTCAGCCAATAGCCCGGACGCGCACTGCGATCCTGCGCGAACGTCGTGGGTGTAGCAGCGCTCGTGTTGTTAACTTGCGCTGTCCAGAACGACCCATCAGTGTTATCGAGTACCGTCTGTCCGATATAATAGGCTGTGGAGTTGGTCCAAAGCCCGATAAACCCAGGAACCGACGTGATGGTGCTGAGCGCAGCGTCAATAACGGAGAAGTTGCCGTTGACATCGCCATCCCACGGCTCATAGTCGAAGTCGGGCAGATGCAGCTTGAATATCGGTGTGTAGTCCATTAGCGTCTAATGCTCCCGCGCAAGTAGTTGACGCTGATGCTTACGAACTTTACTTTGTAATTGGTCGTGCCGTAGAATCGCAGCTTCATCAGCTTGAATTTGGTGTTGAACGCGTAGAGCCGTTCGTCTGATGAGCGCCTACCACCACCATACGGCGAGTCGCCATACAACTGACTGCCGTAGCCAGCAGCGTCACCAGCCACCATGGTCATCGATAGCATAGGCGTGGTGGCGTTGTTGTAGTAGTTGTCTACATACATCTCACAGGTGAACTCGCCCGTTCCCTTAGTGTCGAGGCCGATATAACGAACTGTCTTGGTGTTCGTCCGCGCCTGGAAGTCGGCCCACGGCAGTTCCCAGGTGAATGATACCGGGACGCCCTTACCACTGTTGATGTCAGTATCGCCATTGAAATCGATGTTCGTGTCGGTATCGTCGAAATCGTAGGTATAGAGCTTGTTGCCTCCGCCGAACACGATATTCTGTAGCGCTGTCCTGCATGCGCAGCGCCACGTCCATCCGCGCAGCCGCGCCCATGCTGCTACCTTCAGCGTCGGGATGTTGGTGTAACTGAAACCGATGGTCTCGGTGACAGTGACGCCATCTGAGGCGAACGACGGAATGAACAGCATGTATCGAAAGTGCCGTAGATCGTAGATCGCAAACACGAACTGCGTTATCTGCGCCTGACTCAGCGCCGTCATCATCGGCGTGATGAGTGGATCGACTAACTGCGACACGCGCAAAGCACGCAGCGTATTATAGAACGCTAGCCGCGTCGCGCTATTGACACCAACGTTGTCAGCGTAATACGTGTCGTCACCAAGGCTGATGAGTGTTCGATGTGACAGACAGCCGTATTCCTCGATGAAGCCATCATCTGTAGGTACGTGAACTGGTGTAGCGTCTGTCGTGTAGATGCCGAGGTTCATCGGCAGAACGCCGCGCTCGAAAGCCACGAGCAACTTATCACGATAAGCGACCATACCAGTGATAGTTGCACTGCCAAGAGATACGCGAGGGCCAAGGTCCATTGCAATCGCGTCATTTGGAATTGGATCGCTAAGCCACGTTCCGCTTGTTCCCTTGGCGCTGATAAATAGGTAACTTGGTTGCGCTGAGATTCCTGCGATGCACGTGTATTGCCCGTGGGCGATAACGAAAGCTCCAACTGGCGTGTTGACATTGCTTCCGCTCGCTAGGTCCTGTAGGAAATCCGGCTTCATGTAGTTAGCGTTGCTCGGGTTGCCACTAATCAGGATCGGCTTGTCTTTCCCATTGGCAACGATGAGATCGCTGTTGAAGATAGTGAAGCTAACGAACTGCGTACCGCTGGTGAATGGATTACCGCCGCCGACAACCAGCGTCATCGGCGTTACAGCACCGCTACCGTCTACTTTCCAGAACGTGCCATCGGTCTTCACCACGATGACATAGCCATTGAAGTAGTAGACGTTGACGATCGCTACGCTTGATCCACCGACTGTTGCAAAGTACTTCGTGCCAGGGCGGATGCTCAGCGTTCCGTCGGTGCCGCGCTCTACGTTATCGAGCACCTTGGCGAACTTCGGTGACATGTTGAGATCGGTGTCGGCAACATTCAGTCCGCCGTCGTAGCTACGGATCGTGCTCGTTTGCAGGCGCTCCGTCGCCCCAACCGTCCGTTGGTTAAATTCCTTCGTCAGATACATCAGGGCACCGTCCACCATTGATCGGTACCAGCGGGGAAGCGCGGATCGAGTGTCAGCGGCTGAATAGCTTGCGCGCTTTTCATCTGTTGTCGTCGCTTAACCGCCATCCCTTGGAACTTGTTCGCTTGCGCGGGAACACTGCCGTCGTCTACGCAGTACATCCACGCAGCGTCGTATTGGAGTAGCAGCGCATCCAGATACACGGTGTCGCGCGAAGTAATCGGCATCTTGTTCCGCTGGCGCGCATGGATCATCACGTTGCCCGCTGCGCCCTGCGGGAACACGCGCATTGGGCGGTGTGGTATCGTGTAATCGGCATCCATGAACAGCCGCCCGGTACCGCTGAGCGTGCTCGGATTCATGGTTGTCGGTAGCTGCGCCAATCGAATGTTGCTCGTGTCGGGCCACGCGATACGAATATCTCCATAGTTGTCGATGCTGCTAATCGGACCTGTGAGGTCTTGCGTCAGTAGTCCTGTCGATCCATCCAGCGGTATCGGGCCAAACATCGCCATGTAGTCCTTCCACCACATCTCCTCGATCTCCATGAGGAATGCGTTCTGGATGAACTGCGTGATGCGTGGCGTCGAATACACCTGCGTCGCGAGGCCAGGAACCTGCGATAGCTCGTTGATTACTGCGCTGATGATGTCACTGACAACAGCAGGCATTGCTACCCCGCTTTACAATGTAATGGCGGCAGAGCCGGAAGGACTTAGCCCTGCCGCCACCCCACTCAGGAACCGAACTGCTTGATCCCCATCAAGCCGCCGTTTCCTGCCGCGTTCACATCGTTAGCCATGTCGAAGATAGCGGTGATGACTGTGGTGCCGTCGAATGCTGTAGTCGGCGCATATGTGCCGCGTGGATCGCCAGTGACTGCGGTCGCCGGATCGGTAAGCACGGGTGCAGTAAGCGTTCCCGCCGTAGCAGCAACACCAGCAGCAGTCTCGAACTGACACCGTAGCGCCTTATACGGCAGCCCGAGACCAGCACCGCTGCCGAGGTTCAGCGTTACAGCACCGACTGTCGGGATGGTGAGGTTAGCGAACGACTTGAACGCTTTCTTCCCAACGACCGCAGTTCCGCCGTTCAGCACGAGGTTCTCGGTGATCGGCTGCCCGATGTAATCCCATCCACGCAGCGTCACGGTACCCGATCCCGCTCCACTAAGGATGACGCTAGTCACGCGACCATATGGTTCGGGGAACTGCGCAACGCCAGTGAGATCGACGACGGTGGCGGCAGAGGCAGTGGTCGCATTGACAACGAGCGTCGCGTTGTTGGCCACGGGCGCACCGAAGTTGACGCGCGTTCCGCCGTTGTAATTCACGTCCGACGAATACGCCATCGCTGGCACATAGTTGTTCGTCAGGCGGAAGTTGGCAGTCGGGTTACTCATTACATTAGGCATCGGTTACTCCTCTAGCTGCGCGTTGGCGCTCGGTGGGCGCGGGCGGTTCTGCGTCTTGCGTGCGACGATCTCCTTCGGCGTTAGGCTGAAGTCATCGGGCACAGATTCACCGCTCTCCATATCGATGTTAGGCACGATATCGAGAACGCCCAACCGTTCCAACTGCTCTCTATCGTCTTCGGCAACGAACATGCTGTGCCCTTGAGGAAAGTACAGCATATAACCAGCCTTGAAGTTCTCCTTACGCGGAACGATCTTGCGCGTGATGATCTTCTTCTCACTGTTGTTCGTGGTGAGAACCTTCACATCCTCCGTGATATCCATCACGGTGCGCACGAAGTTGCCCTCGATGTATTCCGCCTGGAACGCTGGCTTGATGTTAGGTTTCGCCATTAAGCTACCTCCATATGCGTCGCCCTACGGGTTTTCAGTTGGGAGAGTCGATCAACAAGCTCGCCCTTCTGGGCCATTGAGTAGGTGTCGCGATTGTTTAGGTATTCGAGCAGCACGTCCGCTTCTGCGGCTTTAGCCCGCATATACTTGCGGATCGTCTGCAAGAACACGCTAGCGTTCACAACAGCGTCGCAGGTCCACGACCAGTACTGCGTATGGCGGGTTGTACCACGATCAGGTCGATCGATTAGAACGAGAGCGCCACCGAATGCGCCGAAGAACATATCGAGCGCCGTACGGTCGGTCTGCGTGATCGTGATGCGAACTGTGACTGAGTAGAACGCACCATCTTTCATCTTGCGATACAGACCGATGCTTCCTTCACCATCGAAGAACCCCGCCATCCAGATACGGTCGTCAGTCGTTAGCGCGTTGATCCCTTCGATACTGATGTTGCCGGTTCGCCGTACGAGCATTTTAGATTCGGGCACCTGCTTCCTCCTGAGTTGGATGACGGTTCCCATCTACCACACTCCCACGATCGAGGGCAAGGACTTTATGACCCACCCACTAATTCGTGACGACTCCATGGGTCCGATACGCCCTCCACATGCACCACTGCCCCTCCCAAACCACCCTGCTCCCCACCGCATCCACGTTCCACGGCGCAACTAGCTCCTTGACCTTCATATTGACGCCACGGAGCATGTGCAGACGCAGGAACTTATCGTTGATGAAGTAGGCGTAGTTGACGGGGCAATCCTCGTCGTACATCAACGGGATGCCGTTGTGCAGCACGCCCTCGAAACCAAGATCGAACATACGCTTGCTGCTCTTGCCCTCACTCAACGGGATCGTCAGCTTGTCGCGCACTGCTTGCCGATAGCTGCGGTAGATGTTGCGGCCCGTGAGGATCACCGCCGGCCTATCGCCTTTCAGCGTCAGGTCCATTAGCACGTCGTCGAATACCTCTTCGATGTTCGTGCTATCGAGGTTACCGCTGAACGCGTAACTCGAAGTGCGCCACTGCGTTTGCGTCGAGCGATCGATGCCACCCAATACACCAGTTGTCGGATTCGTGGGAATGAGAGCACCAAGTCCCAACGGATCGCTCCCCCCGCCAACTGCGTAGAGATACTGACTGAACTTGTCCTTGATGCTCTCCTCAAGGACATTCATCTTCTCCTTCATCAGCTTGAATATCTGGCTGGAGCCTTGGTTCTCGTCCTGCTCCTGATCGCTGATGATGACCGTGCCCGCTACACGCGAATACCCGTATTCGACGGTATCGAACTCATTGGTCTGGTTAACGGGCAGTGGCGCGTAGTAGCTATACGACGTGATGTTGGGGTTGCGCCCAATGGTCAGAGGATTGGTGATGTTGTAACCACCATCCTCGTATTCCACTCTGTCGTTGGCGAATACCCATGCCATCAACGCATTGCTTTTAATCGCTGCCAACACCAACTTGCGTCGGCTCTTGGTCAGCGTGGAGTGCAGCACCGTGGCTACACTCGGAACAATCGTACCAACGGGCATATGTTGCGCTCCTAGTTCAGCATTCCGCTCTCATGCATGGCACCGCGGATAATCTCGCTCCACGATGTATTCTCGTTGTATTGCCCACCGGTATCTGTACGAGGAACAGCCCCATTCACTGCGCTACGTGATCCGGGGAGCGGGCGGGTCTGCTGAGCAGGCTGCTGAACTTGGTGCTGGTATCCGTTGACCTGGGGCTTCAGTGGCTGCGTGTAGTCAAGCCCATTGTTAACGGCCCACTGTATCATCATGGACCACGCGCGATCAAGGGTTAGAGTGGGCTGCGCGCGGAGCATTTCGCCAAGAACGTCGAGATTGTGGTTTGCGTGCGGGTTATCCGCAACGAACGTATCAAGTTGTTGCTTCGCTGCGGCTTGCGCACGCTGCATATTCACGTTGGCTGCGTGTTGATCCGTAAACGGCTGTAGCTTGCTATCGATCATGCGCCCGATCGCCGCCATATCCATTCCCTGCGACACGCCTTGCGTCATGAATGGAATCTGGTATCCCTTGCTCTTTACCTCCTCAACCAGATATTCGAGCGTCTTGACGGGATCGCGCATGAAATCCGACATAACGCGCAGCGCGACCGAATGCTGCTCAGGTGTGACACCAAGACGATTCGCCTCCTGCAACAATGCATTGCTTCCTGCGATGTGTTGCTGTGCTTGCTGTAGCTGATTACGCAGTTGCGCGTTCTCCCGCGCATGACGCTGCCCTTCCTCGTAGACACGACGCTCGATACCGCCCTGCGCGACTATGCGACCGGTTACTGGGTCAACGAGATCGCGTGTGTTGGGCTGCTGTTGATTGGGTACCTCTAGCAGTCCGTCGTGTCGCCGCTGCACCGTTCCTTGCTGTCTGGGTGCAGCCGATGTTGCTTGATTATCCGCTCCTGTCGGTTGAGCACTACTGCGGCCTCCGCTACTACCGCTATCAGCGCTACCGCTACCGACACTCCCGCTATCAGCACCGCCATCATCACGAAAATCCGGTATGCTGTTAACAATGCTGTTCTCTACCGTTTCGCTCATTGCTGTTGTACCTGCTGTGGCTGTTGCATCGGTGGACCGCCTCCTGTCCCCGCTGCTGTTTGTAGAATCTGCTGGAAGATTTGCATCGGCGGCACGCCCTGCTGTAGCGCGATGCCGATTGCCCGCAACATCTGCGGTGGTAACGCTTGCAGGAAGTTTGCTGTCATACCTGCAAGTTGACCAACATCACCTTGCGGACCTTGTGGAGCACCGGGTTGCGGACGCGGAATCATCCCTGGACGCGGCGACGCTCCACTTGCGGGCGGTGCCGCTGCATTAGTGCCACCGCCGCTTGATCCAACACCTGGTGCACCACCTTGACCCGCCTGCAACGTAGTCATGACCTCTTGGTCGATCGTATCCCAGTCTTCCTTCTGCACCATGAAGTCATCGAATGCCTTGCTGAACATATCCAGCGTCGTCTTCATCACCGTGCGCGGCGCTGCCTTGACGAATTGCGATAACACCTGTCCAACCTGCACAGCTTCCTGCTTGCGCGCTTGCGAGGTCATCTTTTGCGTCGATCCCCCAACGCAAGCAACGCTCAGTTGCGCAAAGTCGCGTAATCCGTCCAGCGGACGCCAGAATGGGGTCACGTCGAGGCCGGTCAACTGCTGTACAATACCGGCATCCATAAAGCGTAGACACAATTGCGCAAGTTTCCACCCAACGTCTCCGATCGCATCTTCGATCGCATCCAGCCGCAGGTCCATCCGCAGATTACCCATCGTGCTGTAGTAGTCGATCGCACGGTTGGTGGTGTTCGTCTTGAATTGCCCACCGCGCTCCACTTCGTTCGACGCAGTGATGCGGTCTACGCTCTTGTAGAGGTCGTCTTTGTCAAACAACTGCTGTGCGAATGCCATACTCGGTGGCGGAATGGAGAATAATACCTTATTTGGATCAACTCCCTCGGGCACACGTAGTGGAACGGCCATTGCTGCCGGTCCGTTGAGAATCGCATCAGCAATCTCCTGCGTGACACCGCTATCGGGATTGTAGAATATGTTGCGTCGTGCCCAAAGCAGCGCCCTCCGCTTCTCGTCGTTGATCTCATTGATCTGGTCCTGCTGATCGAGGTAATAACTAACCTCGCCCTTCGCGTAGAGCGCAACCGGATTGTCGTGGAACCACATCGGCGTTAGCGGGAAGAAGCCCTGTAGCGAGTACGGATCGTCCCATACCCAGATAGGCCATGACCAATCGTTGTCGGCATACATCTCAAGCCGACGCGTGGTCTTGTCCCAGATATACCAAATCTTCGTGCGCTTGGCTTTGTTGAACGTCGTCTGGTCCTTATATCCGTAAGCGCTATACGCGTTCTTCTCGTTAGTGAACAGCGTGAAGTCATCCTGATCGGGATCGATAGACGCACTACCGGGATTGAGGATATGCGTCGGCTCGAAGATCGATATGATCTCATCGTCGGTATCGGGTATCTCGTTCGGATCGCTCTGCGCCATCGAGTCGGCAGACCGCGCGCCATACACCGCGTTGATGTAGTCGGTTGGCAGCATGTCCTCGACCATCACCCATGCCGCATCCACGAGGTTCGGGTCGTTGTGATCGGGATCAACCAGAACTTGATGCGGCAGCCGAATGCGAACGAACGGACCACTTGGTTGCAGAAACTCGATCTTCTCCTCAAGTGCTGTCAGCGCGCCCTCAACTGCCTGAATATCGGTATCGTCGTCTGCCTTCGCTAGTTGATCGCTCAACTGCTGCAAGTCAGCAAGCGCTTGCTCACTGCTCTTATCCTTGTTGGTATAACCAACCTCGAACCACGCGCGGTTAGTCAGCAGCGCTACCAGCACGTTGCGCTTAGCCTTCGGCTTGACGTTGACGCCAGGTGCGGTCTTCATGTTAAACAGCACGTTGATCAGGCGCTCGACCGCTCGCGCGAACGCGTCGTTGCTCTCGTTCGCTGGACCCGTCTGGTTGTCGGCAACCGGCTCCGGCGTCACGCTGATGATCGGATTCTTGGCATATAGCTCGGGCACCTGAGCGTTGACATTGCTGAACACAATGTTCTCGGTGCTGGTCATCTTGTTGTTGATGCGCTGCGAGATGTATCGATTACCCGCGTAGTCGGGCGTGTTGCGTCGATAGTCCCGATGGCCCTGCTGATCGTGGTTGTAGTAGCGGATCGCCTCATCCCACGCGTCGATGAGATCGCCCATCTGCCGCTGAACTTGTTCCTTCCTCGCTTTCCACAGTGGCCCGCGCTTGCTGCTAACCGGTATCCGGCTTTGCGGCATTACTTTGTAAACAGGCGAAAGCTCCTGCGGCGGAATGTCCTTGCCGACACCGCTCTCTTGCAGCGATTGCTCCATCGGGTCGAACTGCGTATTGTCGAAGCCCGGTGTCGGTGTGTCGTCAGTTAGTCCAGTACCGCTCATCGCAATCCTTGTGCAGCGCCATGTCGCGGCGACTTCTTCATCCCTTGCCGTTCGATCTCGTGCCACGCCATCCATGCAGGCGGCTCATCCGGCGCACCGAGATACCGCGCGAGCCGTGGCCGATCGCTCATTGCATACTTCCACATGTCCATTGCGTGATCGTTGCGGTCAACTGGCCTATCGGTCGTCGTCTCGCTACCGTCACGCTGGAAGTAATACTCGGTGATCTCGTCAATAAACCAATCGCACTTGTCGCTGATGTAGAAGTGCGGCGCAGGATGCAGCCCGCTGATTGGGTGCTCGTGGATCGACTGCACCGACAGATATTGCCAGTTCTTCTCGATACCACTCTCGATGTCGCGGTTACCTCGCTGCATCAACACGCCCTCAGCGTTGAACATATCGGCGACAGTCACACCGACGTTATTGCTGCTCCCCGTTTTGCGTCGGAATATGTCAGGGTCCGCGTAAACGGGCCTCTGATCAGCCGAGTGTATGCCGAGTTGCAGTCTGCATTCTTTAATCCGTTTAGCTGCATTAACAACTGTGAACTCAGCCACTCTAAATCCGTCGATGAGGAAGACGTTGTTATCGTCGTCCGTGAAGAACAACCCGTAGCATGAGTGTCGCGCGAGTCCATGGTCATATCCCTCAATGATCTGCGGCTCGAACCCAACCTGCGTCATCTGTGTGTAGTAGCGACGCATCTCGTCATCGCGCATCACATGAATAGACTCATCAAACGACGGATATACAAGCCCAGATAGCGCTCCCCACTTACCAAATACAAAGCGATCGCGCATGCTGCCGGTATAAGTAGCAAGCATAGTGCGAATATAATCTTCTCCAACGTTCTCCACATTCTCGTAGGTCGATCCCTCGAACAACTCGATGATCGGCGTTGGCTTGCCGCTGCGCAGCACTGGCGAACCGTGTTCGTCCACCTCGCACAGCAGACGCGGATTAATCGTGCCACGCTGGTAATCTTGCAGCGGCTTCACGATTTCTCGGTAACACCAATTACGGGTGGGGTTGAGCGTTGCCATGAACCATCGGGGACCGACGCGCGGCATAGTGGCGTCGTCGCCAACGTAATCAGTGTTCCCTCGCAACCGTCCCAACAAATCCATGAAGTCTTTGTGACTGAACTCGGGATCTTCCATCTGATCCACAATAATCCAATCATATGTAGCAGAGAGCAGGTTGCTCTTAGTTTCCTCTGTATCTTTCCCACGTTGCGCCACATAGCGGAAGTTCACCGTGCTGCCATTGGTCAGTATCAGCGTATTCTCGTCTTTCGTCGGCGTCCGCTTGATCCAGTGCTTCGGACACCACTTCAGGAACTCCTTGCGGATCGTGTCGTTGAGCTTCGGATATGTGCTCCGCGCAATCAGCCCATTGCAACCGGGGTAATCGCGACACAGCTTCAGCGCCTTGATGCACGTCGCTGTCGTCTTGCCGTTACCGAAGCCACCACCGATAAATTGCACCTTCGCCATGGAGTGTTGGAAGCGATCCTGCATCCCACCCTCCACAATGCGATAGCGCTTGCTCACCGGAAACCTCGTCGCTTCTTATTCATCATTAGTCCATCTTGCCAAAGATAACGAACATATCGGCAGTAGCGCTCGATGTTACTGATACAGTTGAATTGGCTGGATTGATCGCAATCGCAGGGCCACCCGTCGCCACCAGCGATGCATTGCTACCACTGCCGGTGCTACTCATTGCAAGTACCATGTAGTGAGAGAACAGGTTGCCGCTATAACCATTGCCGCTAGAGTCAACGATACGCGGCACTGGAACCACGACAACAGCCGCAGCGCCGCCTGGGACTAGTACCTTAGTCGCATTGTTCCCTACGAATGCCATCTCTACCTCTTGCGCTTGTTAACGTGCTCAGGCTCGTGTTCGATTGCCGACTCCTGCTTGACCTTTGGTGCAGCGGGGTTCGGTGCAGGCGGAATTTCACCCGGCACGCGCGTATCATCGCGGATTGCGATCTTCGGCTCAGCATCAGCTTGCTTCCCGCTCATCAGCGATCTCCATGTCGATTGTCGGTATCTGTGGCGTAGCATCGCGACGAATGACCTCAATGGTAAGTCCTCCGTCCATTCGGTGTCGATGCTCCACGACATCAGTCGGTCTATGTCCCGCTCGATCCAAGATGTCCTTGGCTGCCGTAATCCTGTCTGCACGACTGCCATCGTTAAGCGCCTCTACCATCGCCATCATCGCAGGTCGCGCGTGTTGCTGGAACAAATCGCGAATGCCGCCACCCTCGGCATCAAGCACATTGCGGACGAGCGCATCACGGAACTCGACGTACGACGCAGAACCCACTGCTTTTTCAACTCTATCGACGCTAATCCCGAACGCCTCGGCAATGTCCGTGTCGGATAAACCGAACAGCTTGTAGGCGATAACCGCTGCAACCGCATTCATCGTGCGAGGAGGCTCGGGCAACTCGTTGAGCTTGCGGGTTGTTAGCTCCTTTATCGATATCTCGGCACTTACGGCACTTACGTCTTCACGTGCTTGCACCCGCTGGTTACGCGGCATTATCACGCGACCATCCGCTAATATCAGCGGTTCACTACCTGTAGGCAGGCTACTCAATAGTGGACTCCGCCCAATCGCAACGCGCGTGCCGCATCCACGATCTCTTGAGCGACCGATCTACCGGCAGGGACGGTAGGACGCGGGATCGCGAACGCACGCGGACGCTGCACCACTATCGTTGATGGCGTCTCGACCGGCGCTCTCGTTGGCTCAGCACTAGCACGCGGCGCTGTAACAGGCGGGGTTGGTGCTGTCATCGGTTCCGGTGCAACGCGCGGTCGCGTATCAAGCCCAATATCAGGCGGCAATACATCGCCTTGCGTCGTCTCTGCTTTCGGTGCTGGCGGCGTTGTTGCTTGTCGCGTTGGCTCTGCTTCTGGTACCGGACGTGTTGGCCGACGTATCGACGCGGGTGCATCTTCAACCGGAGACGGTCCACGCTCTGGTTCCTTCGGCGGACCGACTTGCTCCGTGATATCCTGAATGTCAGGTGATCCCCCCGTCTCACGCGGACCACGAGTAATACCACGCCGACCAGCTAACAATGCACCACCACCCCCAAGCAATCCCAGCACCGACAACGCGATGTCAGCGGGATCAAGAGTGATACCACTTGGATCGGATGCAGTAGTTTGGATCGGCTCTCCGGTCCCTGGCTGCACTCCTGGCGGAACCGGTGGTATTGGCAGCGGTCGCGTACTCGATCTACCACCGCCTCCACCACCACGCGAAGACGGAACGCCAGTTGCAGGTGTAAGTGCGGGCGCAGGAGCAGGCGGCCCATATTGCTGTCCACTAACAGGTGCCATGTTCTCAAGCCCAGGCACCGTGCCGGGATTCTGCGCATTAGCGTTAAGCGCGGCGCTGACGTTGGCTCCGGTCGGCGGTAACCCGCGCGATGCTAGGTAGTTAGCCAGTAACGTGCGGGCATCGACGCCACCGACTTCCGGCCCACCTGCTTCGGCCATTAGCCGATCCCCACATAATGCAGTTTACCGCCGCCACCGTTGCCGCTGAGATCAACCGGATAAGCCGCCGGTCGCGTGGCGCGATCGAGGAATGCCGTTAGTTGCGTGTCATCGTTCGCAGTGGTCGCGCGGTTGATGTAGGCTACCGTTTCGATAACAGCGCTGCCCGCCATTGCCGTAGTCGAGGGCCACTGCCTGATCCGATATCGGAATTCCTGTGCCGTCGGTCCCGGCGAGTTACCAACTAACGAGCGCAGCAATTGCCGCAATCCGCGACCACCCGCAGTCCGCAGCCCCTTGATATCGCGGTCATCCCGCTGCGTGTATCCGTTGAACTGCGCAGCGCCCGCAGTGTTGCCTGCGTTAGCTGGACCAAGCGCCAATGTTGGAGACCACCCGGTGAACGGAACCTGTGCATTGGGGAAGTTGCCATAGGTTGCCATGTGCTGCTCCCATGCCTAGTGGATCGCACACTATACCGCGCACTACCCATAGAGGCAACGGCATTACAATGTAATCGATCCGCGTGCCACTCGACTACTACCGGCCCCACCACTACACACTACACCACATATACACCACATATAGCGACACATGCTCACGAAGTCTCCTGCTGTCTGCATGCAGTGCGTTGATGCTGCTGTGGTGGTGCAATACACGCACGCAATCCCGCAGCCATGCGTTCGGAGCTTGTGTCAGGCGCGCTGACCGCACGGCGCGCATAGCATACCCCCGCTTTTGGGATCGACGGGTGGAGTGGGGGGCGTCGTTGCAGGGTGCTGGAGCCATGCAAAAAACGCGGACATCGGTGCACAGCCATGCAGCAACGACTCTGCCGACGCGAGGGGT
>Ga0126381_100000472_pt1 | contig 44518 bp, 39 predicted proteins | sample PanSoiMetPlot_28_FD_96465 | JGI IMG/M metagenome (GOLD analysis project Ga0126381, IMG submission 96465) | Tropical forest soil microbial communities from Panama - MetaG Plot_28 | ecosystem: Environmental > Terrestrial > Soil > Tropical forest > Bulk soil | place: Panama | collected 2016-02-17 | reverse complement strand
GATCTGGAGGCGCGCTGCTTAAATGGAAATTTTCTGTCGGAATTGCCGGTGGAAATGCAAAGCACACTGAAGCCGCGCGAGTTACGTGGCCGACTGGGACAGGGCGGGGCGCCGATCAAACTGTCCACCGTCAATGGCGGCATCCGCGTGCTGGCACTTCGAACCACGGTTTAATCGGACGGGGTGGCGAGACTGGAGAGCAAGAGAAAGTTTGCAATCGCGCGCGTCTAATTGCCGTAGGGAGGATGCTTTATGGACACAAAAAACATTTGGCTGGCGGGAGGAGTCGCGGCGCTCTGCCTGGGCCTGATCGCGCTTCCGGGTACATCCACGATCATGCAAGATGCTCCACAGGCTGGGGCGGCAGCGCCTGCCCCGCCAGCGGCGCCGAAAGCAACAACGCGCGTGAAGATCATGCGGGCACCACAAGCTGAAGTAGTGGTTACCGACCCGGATGACCAGCGCGACCAGGAAATGGCATTGGTGTTCGACGAGGATGGCGGCAGCTGGCTGGGAGTGGAAACGCAGGAAGTAACAGCCGAGAAAGCAAAAGAACTAAAGCTCTCTGCGGAACGGGGCGTGCTCATCGGAAAGGTTTTGGAAGAGAGTCCCGCGGCCAAATCCGGATTGAAAGAAGGCGATGTCATTACGGAAATTAACGGACAGCGGGTGGAAGGCACAGCGCAGTTTCGGAGGATGATTCGAGAGATTCCCGCTGGACGGGCGATGCAGTTAACGGTGTGGAGAGATGGTCGCTCGCAGATCGTCAGCGCGACGCTGGGCAAAATGCAGGAAAATCGCAAGCGCTGGATGAACGCAATGCCGCAGGTATTCAATTTCCGTACGCCTGAAATGCCGGAAGTCGCGCCAATTCCTGAAATACCCAGCGTGGAATGGGATAGCGGAAATCTGGTTATGAACCTGAACCGGCCACGGTTGGGCATCGATGCGGAAGACATCAGTGGTCAACTCGGCGCGTATTTCGGCGCGCCCGATGGTGAGGGCATCCTGGTTCGCGATGTAAATCCCGGATCGGCGGCGGAAAAAGCCGGAGTGAAAGCCGGCGATGTGATCACTTCACTAAACGGAGATCGGATTCGCGGCACGGCGGAGTTGCGCTCGAAAATCGCTGCCGTGGGAGAAGGAAAGACCGCGAAGCTGGGACTGCTACGGAACAAGAGCAAACTGACGCTGGACGTGGAAATTCCGGCGTTCAAACAGAAGACAGGTCACAAGTTAGAGATGCGGACCAGGATCTAGCCGCAGTTTTCGCACCATTGATCCGGAAACCGAAGGCCCTTCTGCGAATACCGGGAGGGCCTTCGTGTTTTTTCTGGTGGCATCTGCGGACTTCGTGGGCGTAGAGTTTTTCTGTGATCACGGAACAAATTCCAACCGCCTGACGTTTCTAGAAACAGCAAACGCGAGTAGGAGTGTGTCTCTTAGCGGAGCAGTATGGCGAGACAGTCTTTGGGGGAACAATGAAAGCGAAAACCTGGATATTTGCAACCGGGCTAACGATGGCGGTAACGGGAATTCTGCTGGCAGCCCCGGCAACTCCATGGCGACCAGCGGCTAAGACGGAAAGCGCCGAGAAATCGAGGGCCGTGACGGACCAGAAATCCGCCGGGGAGGCGGAAGCGCGCATCGAGAGAATCGCGAATCGAATAGATGCAGTCGAGGTGGGGAAAGGCGAGGCGCCAGTCACGCTGGATCTCGAAAAACTGATGAAGCTGTACAACGTGCCGGGATTTAGCGTGGCGGTGATCGAGGACTACAAGATTGCGTGGAGTAAATCGTATGGAGTGACCGAGCCGGGCGGAAAAACGCCGGTGACTGCAAAGACGCTGTTTCAGGCCGGATCGATCAGCAAGCCGGTGGCGGCGGCCGGGATGCTGGCACTGGTGCAACAGGGAAAGCTTTCGCTGGATGAGGATGTAAATCAAAAGCTGAAAAGCTGGAAGGTGCCAGAAAACGAATTTACGAAGAGCGAGAAAGTGACATTGCGAAGGCTGGCCAGCCACAGCGCCGGGCTGACGGTTCATGGGTTTCCCGGCTACGACGTAAACGAGAAAGTGCCGACACTAGTACAGATCTTGAACGGCGAAAAGCCCGCCAATACCGAAGCCATCCGGGTGGATTTTGTGCCAGGTACGGATGAGCGTTATTCCGGGGGCGGGATCACCATCGAGCAGCAACTGATGATAGATGTGAGCGGAAAAAAGTTCCCTGCGCTAATGGAGGAAACCGTGCTGGACAAAATTGGCATGACCGACAGCAGTTATGAACAACCGCCGCCTGTGGAGCGGGCGGCAATGACCGCGGGCGGGGCCTACGGGGATGGCCAAGAAGTGCACGCCAAATGGCATGTGTATCCGGAAATGGCGGCAGCGGGATTGTGGACTACGCCGACCGACTTGGCGAAATTCGCGATTGAAATAGCGCTCTCGAAGCACGGTAAGTCCAACAAAGTACTGACACAGAAAACGGCACAGGAAATGCTGACGCCACAATCGAAAGATTTCGGAATCGGATTTGCGCTGAGCAAGGATCGGCCGGGAGAATTTGGCCATGACGGAGCGGACGAAGGATTCCAAGCCATGCTGGTGATGAACTCGGAGACCGGACAAGGCGTAGCGGTGATGGCGAATTCGGATTATGGAATCTTGGTCGCGCAGGAATATGTAAGGAGCCTGGCGAAGGAATACAACTGGAAATACAAACCGGAAGCGCGTTCGGCATTCTTGCAATTGGAATTGATCGGAAAACTGAAGGGGATAAATGCCCTGCTGGCAAAGTTTGATGAATTGAAGAATTCCAGCGATGGCCAGAGCCGGCCGCAGGAACACGTATTAAATGGAGTCGGATATGACTACCTGCGGGCGGGCAAGACAGAGGACAGCATCCGGATTTTCCAGAAAAATGTACAAGAGTATCCGGAGTCATCCAATGTTTACGACAGCCTTGGAGAAGCATACGCGGCGGCCGGCAAGAAGGACCTGGCCATCGAGAACTACGAGAAATCCATCAAACTGGACCCGAAAAATCAAAACGGGGTCGACCGGCTGAAAAGATTAAGAGAGCAGCAGTAACTACGATTGCGGACGGCGGTATTTCTTTGCCAGCCTGAAAGGCCGGCGCAAGGCTTCAGCCAAAGCAGAGCCCGGAGCGCCGCCTCCGGCAGACCAATCCTCTTCGGCGGGAGAAAAAGATAGGCGCGCCAGGTAGCGCGAGCCGGCAAGTGCCCCTCCGGCGATGCGATAGCGAAACAACGCGCGTTGCATCATTGGCACCCTAAGGTAACCGGCATGCGGAAGCCAGGTTTCGATCTGCGCCACAACGCGCGCGCAGGTCGAATCGCGCTCGATTTCATTTTTCATCTGATCCGGCAAAGGCACGCGTAGCAGTCGCCGGGCGAGCAGTAACGCCACGCGAAGCATTCTTGCAGCGCCAACTTCGCCTGCCAACTTGCCAATCACTTTCCAGTCGAGTTCCGGGTGGTTGTGGACCATCGCAGCCACGTCGGAAACCCAGATCAACCGTCCCCAAAAATCTTTGGCCCCATGAACCGCGAGCAGAAGGAATTCATGTTCGTCACACAAGACGGGAACAGCATAGCCATCGAGGAGCAACGAAGTCTGGCGCCGGAAATAGCTGTCAACAGGAAGGCGCCGGGGAAAATGGCGGAAGGTGCATTCGGTGTGTAGTTCCAGGATGATTCGGGTGCCCGGCCGGCGAAAGAGATATTCGCCGGGAATTTTTCCGGCGCGAATGGCGTCCGGCATGATGCGAGATTCAAAGCCGGCGGCGCATAGAACTTCGGCCGCGAGCAGCATGTCCGCCTGGCGCACGAGCAGATCGAGATCAGCAAAGCGGCGCGCGGCCGGGTCGCCGTAGGCCCTAAGGGAGAGGGCCGGCCCTTTCACCGCGAGAGCGCTGACACCGGATGACCGCAGTAGATCGAGGACGCTGAACAGCTCCGCCGTCATGGCTAGCGTGAAAACAGTTTGGCGACGGTGGTGAGAGCGAAGCGAATCCAGTGAAACGGCGGAAATCCGCGCATCTGGCACGGTGGCAAAAGTCGCCGAGAGAAGCGCCAGCACTCCATGCTCTTCCGCCAGACGGAACAGCGATTCCGAGTCGTGCAGATTGCAGGCTAGCGCCGAAACCTTCGCCGGGTTGCGTGGAAGCGAGCAGCACTCCAGCAACAGCGGCCAGCCTGAGCTCATAAAATCGGCTGTAAAGCGTGATGCTGGCGGCAAGTTCGCACCCCGAACGGTTATAGTGTACTTGAGAAGGCCGGCAGGAATCTCAACGCGAAAATCTTTCGGCGGTTTCGGCCGCCCGGTTGAAGGCGTCCTCGACTCGGCGAAACACGTGCGGGAACAGGCGCGCTGCCTCCGCAGCAATGTCTTCCAGTGACCGTTTGCCGTCCATGGCCTGCAGAATCCAGCGCTCGGCCTGACCCGATTCCTTCAGAACAGGGACGAAACCCATGGCACGCTTTTTCAGCAAAGAAGGGGGAAAGGGACTGCCATAGAAACTGGATTGCGCGAAACGAATCTCCGGGTGCTCCGCGGTTGCGGCAATATTGGTCTCCCATTGCCAGACGTAGTCATTGCCAACGAGGTGGGCGCGTAAATCAACGGGACAGATTTCGCCTTCGCGCAGAGAAACTGGTTCGAGCCAAGGCAGCAGAAGGTGACCGTAAACGGTCTCTTCCGCCCGCGGCTCCGTGGAATATCCGATGTCCTCCATAAGTTGTGTCTGGAACCAAATACCCAGTCCGTGACCTATCGCCGTTCTGGTGATTGGCAGTTCGATGCGTGCCTGGGCGGAAGTTTTTGCACCGGCCACGTAGTCGAGAACGTGCCAGGGACGCGGCTCGGAAACAACCTGATCGGGCTTGATGTGCAGGTGCTGAATCGTATTCAGCACCAGAGGAAGGCCTTGTGATAAGTCTAGTAGCGCTGCATCCCGCCAGACTTGCGAAAGTTCCCTGTAAGTCTTCGGGAGTTCAACGACCGCGGCAAAAAGCGTATCGCGGGACGGCAATAATTGGCCGCCCTCGGCGAGGAACCGGTCGCGCGCATCAGCCAAAGTATCGATGGCGTGAGAAAATAGCGGCAGGACCCCCCGGATGTCGGAAACGATCACATCCACTCGTTCGGGGAGATGAATTTGCCTCGAGTCGCCGCACATGAAAATGATTTCCTGGGAGAAGCCGTTAGCCGCAGCGAGTTGGCGGCCGAATTCAACGATGCCGTTGGTGTCAATCGCATATACCCGGCGCGCACCGGCCTTACAAGCCAGCAGGGCGAAAACGCCGGGGCCACATCCGAGGTCCACAACGGCGTCGTTCGGTTTGACGCTGCGGGCAATGGCGGCGGAGTATGGGTCCATGCGGACCTTGTCATCAATCATTCTGCCGAACTGACCCAGTGAATAATCGTGTTGGCTCATATGGGATGGCTAATGGGAGCAGCGCTCCTAGTTTAATTTAAGCGGGACTCGCCGCGTCCATTTCCAGCAATTCGCACATCGCCGGTATTCTTGCCGGGTCGCTGTGTGGAATGACACGGCGCACTTTAACCTGGGACACCAGCCGCGCGATGGCGTCGAATTCCGCGGCTCGCTGTTCCTTGCCAAGCAGGTAATTCATGTAGGTATTTTGCGCCATTTGCAGCAAAGCGTCTTTTCGCGAAATAGTCTCGATGCAAGGGGCGTAGCCTTTGTCGGAGCGAGGCGCAAACAGGTAGATCTTGCTCAAGGGCATACTTTCAGCGGAAAACTTGGCTTTTGTGCCGTCCAGCGGCAAGAATCGTTTGTTCCAGCCGTCAACAATCAGAGGCAGCGCCTCGGGCGACGAAAAGAGCATATTCACGGAATCGGGCCACAGGCAAATGCGCGGATAGCTCGGTAGAACTTGAGGTTGCTCCTGCTGCATTTCAAGGGCGCAGACATCTTCACTAAGAACCGGCCACCCTCGCAGCGCAAGTGCTGCCGCTGTCGTTGATTTCCCGCAGCCAGCTGGGCCCATTATGGCCACGGCGTAGTCGCCAAGGACCAGCGAACTCGCATGAAGTGCCAGTTTTCCGCGCTGCCGCATCACGAATCCCATAATCGGTCCGAGGAAATAGACAAGGACATCATGATCCGTAAGACCCGCACCCGGCTCGCCCCAAACGCGCGCGGCACTGCCATCCAGGACAAAACGGGTGCCGTCTGCGTAGCAAAGCTGGAAAAACTGTCTGCCGCCATGTTCTATCACGGTGAATTGCGCATCTGTATCCCGCTCGTGCCTGCGCCGCGTCGGGAGCCTGCTGCCGGGCAGTGCCAATGCATGAACCACCCAGTCAGGAGCGTGTCCAATTTCAAATTGGATATCAAAATTTGCAGGGCCTTGCGGAAGAGGGCTTAGGGCGGGGATGGGAACCTCGGAAAAAACAGTGAATCCGTAGGCGCGGTAAATCACGATAGGTCGGGAGAATCCAGGGAAGTCACTTCGAGCGTCTCAACCGCTCTTGAGCTTATTGGACCCACCATCCATATTTGGGGCATTCATTGTAACAGCTGAGGTCATGGCGGCTAGGTCGCCATATTTTGACAGCGTAGGTGTTGAGTAAACCTTTTTGGTCGATTCTGAACTAGCTTTCATAATCTAGAGCATCCTAACCCAACTCTACTTAAACCCCCCGTCTTTTTCAACCGCGTTTAGCCATGCCGAAAGAGCCACGGGCCGAAGGTGTACGTACAGGGCTGTTCCAGAAGCGCCTTTCAGGGATTTCAAAACAGCACGCCAATTGACCACACTATGCACTAAGGTTGCGGGAGTTTCGGCGGGCACAGGATTCCACCTTCCAGAAGCGACATGCAAGACCAGCGGGTCCTGCAGCACGGGAGTCTTAGGGCGAAGTCGAATCTCCTCCGGCAGAACGCCCACTTGGGAAGCGCGAATCAGTTCCTTGTTCATGGCCCAAGGAATGACGGGAACTCGCAGAAGAAAACGGCAAAGTCGGCGATCAAGAAATGGATTCCGCGTCTCCAGTGGAACGCCGGTCCAAACGGGATCACAAAACTCCTGAACGTCGCCAAAAATGCCATCGTTTAACAAATTGTAGGCCTTTGGATTGAAAGGATGGACTTGTGGAGGCAGCGAGCACATCTGCATCCAACGCTCAGTAAGACTGCGACTTCGCTCGAACCCAGGATCGAGCCATGGAGGATACATCAACTCGGCTGGCTTATGCCCAAGCAGGCGCTGGAACCCGCTGCGGAGGCCGAACCCAAGGGGCGGCAGAGCACGGTGCGAAAGCATCCATCGCGCCAGCGTGCCAAAAGCCTCAAATGGGCCATGCTGTTTCAGCAGGTAGCGGAGATACGGAGCAGCCTGAAGGCGCAGAACCTCGTCTCCACCATCCCCTGACAGAACCACCCGCCCTTTGCGGCTGAGCTCTTTGCGGTAAGAAAGATAGAGCAACGAATAGGGATCGGTGAGCGGCTCCGGTAGCGAGGATACTGACGTATCCCAAGACCAGAACGGAAGACAGTCTCCACTGTGCACCATGTGGAGCGGAATCCCGAAGGCTTCGGCGAAGCGCGAGGCATATTCCCCCTCCTCATCTTCAAACAAGGGTTGAAAATCGACGCACAATGCGTGGAGCTTCGGCGATGAAGCGGAGTCAGACCGTTTTCGCAACGACACAACCGCGGCGGCAACGGACGTAGAGTCCAGGCCGCCACTCAGCAGGATAGAAGTGTCCGACTCCGGAAGCCGACCGCGAACCGCCTGCGTGAAGAGTTTCCGGTACTCTTCGATAACTTCCCCCTCATTACGGAACTGAAGAAGACCCTCGACAGGCAGGTGGGCTATGCGGCGAACCGAGAAGCCTTTTGGCGAAAATTTCAGCAAGTGCCCGGGGGGCAGCCTACGGATGTCACGATAAATCGAACATTCGGGGTCTTGATGCGGCGAACCAAGCAAAAAATCGCCGATAAATTGCTGATCATAATCTCGGCGTGAAACGGACGGGTGGGAAAGCACCGCTTGCAGCGTGTTGCTGAAATAAAATACATTGGTGCGATAGGAGTAAAAGAACGGCCTCGCTCCGATCAAATCACGGAAGGCAAAAAGCCAGCGTTCGCTGGGCTTCCAAAGCACGAAGCTAAAATCACCATCCAATTCGGGCAGGACAGCTTCACCGAATTTCAAGAAAGCATGTAGGATCAGTTTTTCGCTGCTAATGCTTTCGGGTAGATAAACATCATGCTGGGCAAGCTTGATTCTTAGTTCATCCAGTCCATCGCAGCGCGCGTCGCCCAGAAACCAGGTCTCGCCGTCAACCGTACAAGGCTGTGAAGATTCCTGAGGAGCGGGACCGGTCCTCAAGAAGGAGAATGCCAGGGAAGCGCCGGCTAGCTGAGTCTGTTGCAGGGCATCCGGCCCACGGAACGCGATGGCACGAGCCATGCTCCCCAGTATCGGGCGGTCCGCCTCGACGATGTCTGTGCTCGCCTCCATTCGAATAATTCCCGCAAAACCGCTCACGAGACGTCTCCGGACATCTCTTCGGCAAAGGCCATGTAGTGCAAATGAGTTGATTCGGGATCACCGATGGCGACACCGCGGTACTCCACCCAGGCATGGGCCGCGAATTCTCCGCCTTCTTTTCGAACTCCAATCTGAAGTTGAGTGGTGATTCCCTGCCTCGCCAGTAGCCACCAGAGAGTCAGCGACCGCTCCAGGCATGTGGAAGGAATGGGGAAATTGCGAGCGGCGGCAAGCACCATGCGCGACGCCTGCGCAACATGCACATCACTTAGCGCACCGGATGGCCCTTCTTTTGCCGATGTGAGCGATTTTTGCAAGAGCCGTTGCGTGTAGCGAAAGCCACGCCAGCGAAGAAGAAGTGTCAGAAACGGAAGCAGCAGCGCAGCCCGCAAGAAAAGCAGCTTTGCGGGACGCGGCAAAGCCCTAAACCGGTGAAGGCGTGCCCACATCGGCGGGTTGGGTGGCGATCAGACCGTTTTCGACGAGACGATCGAGCAATTCCGAAAGGTTGGATCGCAGGATTTCGGAGTCTACATCGTACTCTTTAAGGAGTTGGACGCAGGCGGCTTCGATGGTAGGCGCGGACGTCACCAGCTGCCACATACGAGTGCCCACCGCGTCCAGGCCAAAGTACTTCTCGGTATTCAGATTGAGCAGCACGGACTCCTGATCCAGAACACGAATCAACACATTCTGCGGAATGGTCGCGCGGTCAGCAAACGAGATCATGCTCCTGGAGTTCACCTTTCTTACAGTTTCATGGTCCTTACGCATGAGTGTGACGTTAGAGCCCGGCCATCTCACACGTTGCGATAATTGTAGCGTTCCCAGTCTGGCTTGACTACGGTCTCGCAAGCGCTTTGGGCTGGAATGCTTGGTTGTGCTCCCGGCGGAGAAACGCTATATAAACTCGATGCCAAATCCACACCGGTCGCCGCCATCGCTTTGCAGGATTTGCAAAAGTATTAACCGCCCCCACGCAGCGGGTTGCGGGCCTATCTCCAGCCATTCGAACGCGCCACCCGTCCCGCCCGGAAGGGCCTGACCTTCGGCTACCACGCCGGCAGCGATCAGGGATTTAATCCACGGCTGACCGGACGGCAAAATCTGCTGTCCTTCGTCCAGTTGAATCATTTATCAAACAGCGACGCGCATCACCGCATCGCGGAGCTGGCCGAGACATTTCATCTTCGCGAGGCGCTGGACCAACAGGTGTGCACCCTGTCCACCGGCACCACACAACGTTTGAGCCTGGCCCGCGCACTGCTGCACAGGCCAGCAGTCCTGCTGCTGGATGAGCCCACGCGCAGCCTGGATGCCATCGCCGCGGCGGAGCTGTTAAAGCAAATCTGAGAATGAGAAAGGCCTGACGAGCAATGCGGCGGCCCTTTCTCATAAGTATTTGGATCGACCTAAGGTTTCTTCTTTTTTCCAGCGCCCACCTGGGTACTGATTCCGCCGGTCATTTGTTGAAGCTGCTCGAGCCCTTGCTTGGCTTGCTGGCCCCAAGGACCATTGCCATCCAGATCGATTGCTTTCTGATAGGCTTCCACGGTACCGGGCAGCGGAGTGACTTCAATCTTGCCACCGGTCTGTTTATAGATGCTGGGATCGGAAACCATCGCGGAGGCCAGCAAATACCAGGCCTTGGCATTCTTGGGATCCAAATCGGTCGCTTTCTTCAGCGGCTCCACAGCTTCCTTGTAACGACTCACGTTGGATAGCACGATCCCGTAGTTGAGCCAGGCCTGCGCTGCTTGCGGCGGGTCGAGCTCCGCACTCTTCTGGAAGGCCGCCGTGGCCTCGTCGATTTTCCCTGCTCGGCCCAGAATTCCGCCGAGATTGTTGTAATAGCTGGCGGTCGGCTTGATTTCAATCGCTTGGCGGTACGCGGCCACTGCATCGTCCGTGCGACCCGCCGCGTCGTAAGCATCTCCGAGTTTCGCCAGGACCAGCGGCCGATTCGAATCCTTGTCCGGCATCGCGGCCTTTGCCGCTTCAAACTCCGTGACCGCCTTATTGTTCAGATCGGTCACATTCTGCTTCAGCGATTCGCGCTGATCGGCGGGAGCCTTCGCCATGTCCGTCTTGGCTTGCCTGGCTTGATCGAGGGCCGCAACCCCGGCGTCGAAATGCTGCTTCATGCCCTGGAATTTTGTCCTTTCTTCTTCCTGCTTTTTCCTGGCCTCCTCGAATTCCTTGCCTTGCTTGCCAACGATGTCCTTGAAATTGAAATCCACGGGAACGTTCTGACCGGCCCCCACTTTCACCTGCCCTCCAACATAGGTCTCTTTCTGGCCGGGCAGCGTCAGGCTAATGACATACACGCCGGAGCGCAGATTGGAAAAGTTGTACTTGCCTTTGCCGTCGGTTTTTGTCTCCTGCTTGGCGCCTTGATCGCTCACGATCTGAACAGGAATATCAGCCCAGGGCTTGCCGACGACGTCCAGGATGGTCCCCGAAATTCCGCCTTCCTGCGCTGCGGCTGGCGGTACTAGCACCGCCGACAGCATCACCAGAGCTAGGCCCGCGAACGCCCTCGAGTATGCCAATCTCTTCATGCCCATTTCTCCTTTGCCTGCGTGGCAGCAATCGGATACTTGACCCGAGCCGCGATCTTTCCGAGGGCCAGTGAAACCTCCGCCCATCGCTTACCGGGATAGGTGCGTCATATTATCGCCTATCCCGCCGCAATTCCAACAGCGGGCCGAATTCTAGGGCTGAGCTGACCGGGCGCGGCAGTAGGGAAGGGGGTCCGGAATCCCGGCCTCGGAAAATGCTCGCAACCGCAACAGACAACTGTCACAAACGCCGCAGGCTTCTTCGTCGTTCTGATAGCACGACCAGGTTAGATGCAGCGGAGCGCCAAGTTCGATGGCCTTGCGAATGATTTCGTTTTTCTTGAGCGCGATCACTGGCGTGCCGATCTCGATGTGGGTCTCATGACGCGTTCCCACATGAATCAATTGCTGAAACACCCGGTAATACTCAGGACGGCAATCCGGATAGCCGGAACTGTCTTCGGCAACGGCGCCGATATAAATGGCGTTAGCCCCGATGGCTTCAGCCCAGCTCACTCCCACGGAAAGAAAATGCGCGTTGCGAAACGGCACGTAGGTTACGGGAATTTCACCGCCGTGTTTCGCCCGGGCGGCCAGTTCGTTTTCCGGTACCGCGATGCTGGGGTCGGTCAGCGCCGACCCGCCAATGGCACGGAAATGATCGAGACGGACCATCAAGCGCTGCGTGACGCGGTAAAAGTCAGCGATCTCACGAAATGAGCGCGCTTCGCGTTCTTCGGTTCGTTGGCCGTAGCTTGCGTGCAGCAGGGCGACGTTCGCAGCCCCGTGCTGCCTGCATGCGATTGCCGCGCACACGCACGAATCCATTCCTCCACTGAGCAAAACCACCGCCTTTTGTGGGTCGGCCATTGCCACTAAACTCCCTGCGTCGCCGGGTGCCAAATGAATTTGTGCAATTGCAATCCCAGCCGCACCGGCAAGCCATCGGCCAGAATCCATTCGACCAGCATGCGCGGCTCCAGCCCCGGCCACCTGCCGTTGGGGTCTGCAAACGCCGGACAAAAGAGCACCTGCCGGACGCGGGTGGCAAGGTTTTGTTCGCGCGTGAACTCGCGTGCAAATTCATAATCCCGACGCGTCGATAGCACAAACTTCATTTCGTCTTTTCCATCCACGATCTCGAGATTGCTAAGATCGAACGTTTCGGCTTCCCCGGAGTCCGGACACTTCACATCTACAATCTTGATCACTTCTTTTGGCAGCCGGCCCACAAAGCGTTCGCCGCTGGTCTCAATCATCACGGTGTAACCGCGCGCGAGCAACGTTTCCGAGAGTGGATAAATTTCATCCTGCAGCAGCGGCTCACCGCCGGTCAATTCCACCAGCGGTACAGCTGCCGTACCGCCCGGTTGGTCAGTCGCGCGCCCGCAAAGTTCATCCACTCGCGCCAGAACCTCTTTGACGCTCATTTTCCTTCCGCCATGAAACGCGTAAGCCGTATCGCACCAGGTGCAGCGCAAGTTGCAGCCGGTCAGCCGCACAAATACGCATGGCAAGCCTGCCCGGGTCCCTTCGCCCTGCACTGATTTGAATATTTCCGTAATGAACATGGCGATTGCTCGAGTCAGCTAAAATCAATTGACACTTGCTGGGCTGGCTTTCTTCTTGCCGCGCCGGCCAAGCCACCAGATTGCGGCAAAGAAAACCATCATCGCTCCGACCAGCCGGCCATACCCAGGTGTCACGCCCAGGAAACGAAATACGACGATATACCCTAAGGCGACCAGCATCGCGGGAATCAGAATGATCAGGAAGCCGCGATTCATCAGCGCTACTTTCCCGGCCGGTATTGCGCGCTGGCCGTATCGGTTTCCCACAGCGTAACTTCGCTGATGCCGGCGCCAACAGGCAAAGCTGTTAACTGGCGCTGAATTTCATCATAAAAGTATTTCGCTAGATTTTCTGCGGAAGGGTTCACGGTTGTGAAAGGCTCGAGATCATTCAGAAACTGGTGGTCCAGGACGCCGACGATCCCGCGCAGTACGCGCTTCAATTCCGTGAAATCCACCAGCAGGCCAATGTTGTCGAGCTGCGGCCCCGCCAGGGTAACCTTCACGCGATAGTTATGGCCGTGTACGTTCTCGCACTTCCCCCGGTATCCGCGGAGTGCGTGGCCCGACGAAAATGTCTCTTCAACGCTGACTTCAAACATTGCGTTTTTTCTAGCCCCTGGAACCGTGTCAGGCGGGTTTGGCTGCTTCCAAAAAACGCTCCACTTCGCTCAATTCGTTGGTCCTAGCGTACTTGGGAAGTGATTCCATAAAAATTTTACCATAGGCCATGCGCTGGATGCGGTTGTCCAGCAGCGAAAGCACGCCGCGGTCGCTTTTGGCGCGGATCAGCCGGCCAAAGCCCTGCTTTAAAGCCAGCACCGCCTGCGGCACTTGATACTCTGCGAACGCGTTGCGCCCTTCCTCGTCCAATGCTCGCACTCGCGCGGCAACGATCGGATCGCTGGGCACCGCAAACGGCAAGCGGTCCACAATCACGCAGGAAAGCTGTTCCCCCGGCACATCCACGCCCTGCCAGAAACTGGCCGTCGCGAATAACACCGCATGCGGTGTGATCTTGAAGCGCTCCAGCAGCACCGAGCGCGGCGCCGTTCCTTGCACTAACAGCGGGTATGGCGAACGCACGCTGACCCGCTCGTACAAATCCTTCATTTGTGTGTAGCTGGTGAACAGACAAAAAGCGCGGCCTTCGCTCAGTTCGAGCAGCCGCAAAATTTCGTCCGCCGCTCTGAGCGCGAATGCCGCGTCGCGCACATCCGGCATGCGCTGCGGCAAATAGAAAAGCGCCTGTTCTCCATAGTGAAACTCCGGCGGCAATGTGCGCTCCTTGGCGTTATCGAGGCCAAGCCGCTGACGGATGAAATCGAACCGATTGCCGACAGTCAACGTCGCGGAAGTCAGAATCACGGTGTCGAACTGTTCGAACAGCCGCTCGCGCAAAATCTGGCTGACGTCAATCGGCGTAGCCGCGAGGAAAACGCCCTTGTTGCGGCGCTCGAACCAGTAAACGAAGTTCCGTTCGTTCGATTCGAATAGAAAGCTCAACTCCTGCCGCAATTCGAAGCTGCGCCGCCCCAGCCGCGTGAGCTCTTCCGGCTTTTGCGCCAACGCGGCAAATTCCGTTTCGATGCTCTTCAGCGCATCAGTCAAGCCGTTGTACGCCTGGTGATTCTGTTCGATGAACGCTTCGCGTTCGCCGCGCGTGAACGGGAACCGCCCATCACGCGGCGGAAACGACTCAAAAAATACCCGGCTGCGTTCACGTAACCGTTGTGTACGCCTCAACAGCGCCGGCGAACCCAATTTCAAAATCCGCAGCGCCTGGTCGGCATCGCGCGCCAGCTCGTCAAGACGATAATTCGAAATTTGCCGGCCGAAATAATCGCTGGCCACGTCCTCGATTTCGTGAGCTTCGTCAAACACTACCGCGGAATATTCCGGCAAAATGCTGCCGAAATCGTCATGCTTTAGCGCCAAATCCGCGAAAAACAGGTGATGGTTGACGATGATCAGGTCGGCTTCGCGCCCCCGTGTATGCATGGCAGTCACGAAGCATTCGTTGAAATCCGGGCATTTCTTGCCAGTACAAGTGTCCCGCCGCGCATCCAACCGCGCCCACAGCTCTGAGTCGTCCGGTAAAAACGTCAGCTCCGCGCGATCTCCTGTTTCCGTCAGCTTGGCCCACTCGCGCATCTGCCGGAAAGCGTCCAACTCCTCCATGCCCTTCAACATCGGCGAATCCGCCATCTGCTGCAGCTTAGCGCGGCACAAAAAATTTGCCCGGCCCTTCATCACCGCAACCTTTAAATTGGGCGCGAAATGTTTTTTCAAAAAAGGAATATCTTTCTGATAAAGCTGCTCTTGCAACGATTTGGTGGCCGTCGAAATCACCACCCGCCGTCCGCTGCAAATTGCTGGCAACAGATACGCCAACGTCTTTCCGGTGCCGGTTCCAGCTTCCACGATGGCGTGGTGCCGTGTCTGAAACGCATCGTGCACCAGCTCCGCCATTTCCAGTTGCGCAGCGCGGTGCTCATAGCCGCCAATCATGGACCGTTCCAGCAGCCCGCCAGGCCCGAACACTTGCCCCATTCCGACTTGATCGGCGACCGCCTCACCGCGTTCTGGGAGGTCTGTTCTGGCCGGGTTCGCGGCCTCGGTTTTCTCTGGTGTCTCTGCCTCATCAAACGCTACGTAGCGTCGCTTTGGCGCACCATCCATGGCCGCGCTATTTGACGAATCTCGGTTTCTTTTCGACGCGCCTTTTGCCAAATCTCTCTCCGTCTTAGGCACCGGCTTCCCCATGCGGCAGACAAAAAACGATAACACACTGCGACCACTCGGGTTTTTCGTCCACAGCGGTCAGCCAACCGTGCAAGGCTCCGGCGAACAACGGTCTTGACAAGTTAGTTTAGCAGTTGAACACGCTAGCTTGATTTACCGTGCCAACGCGCAGGCGGCACGTTAAATTTGGATCAAACGAAACGAACTAAGCTTCGCCGGACGGCGCTACGGCGAGCGACCAATGGTATGTGGGGTGTGTCATGGTTCGCCATTTTTGTTCAGCTGTCGTTCTATTCTGCTTTTCGCTTTTATTGGCATCCTGCAGCGGCGTGCCAAAAGGGGGTTGCGTAGTAAACTGCGGAAGTGGCAACGCCACGCTTTCTGTGGTGCTCACAGCAACGCCTCCCTCGCCTGTGACGCAACTTTCCATTCAGGCGTTTACCGCAACCATCACCGGACTCAAGCTGACCAGCTCCGGCGGCACCGACTTTGTAGTTCCGCTCAACTCCGCTACTTACATCGCAGAATTCACACGCGTCACCAGCGATTCCACCGTACTGGCCGCCAATGTATTAATCCCTGCGGATACTTATACGCAGGCCAAGGTCACCTTTAACGCTCCACGCGTCACTTTCTGTACCCAGGCCAATCCCGGAGTACCGGGCTGCGCCGATGGCACGCTGACCACGGTCAGCGGCCTGGCTGGCTCCGCGTCCATCACCATGAACCTTTCCCTGGGCGCCAACCAGCAAACCGGCTTGGCACTCAACGCCGACCTTGGTGCCGCGCTTACCGCGACCGGTCAGGCTCTCACGGCAGTGAGCTTGACAGCAGCGAATGTTTTTGCAATCAACACGCTTCCGCCCTCCACAACAGCGACAGATCTGGCCGCAGGCCAGCTTTCCCACGTGGACGACGTAATGGGCCTGGTGACCAGCGCGAGCGGATCGACGCTGACCATCCAGACTTCCAGTCGCGGCAGCATTACCGCCACCGCCAACGCATCCACGCAATTCAATTGCAGTTCGCAGGATTTCAGATGCGTACAGGTAAATGCCGTCGCCATCGTGGACGCCATCCTGAACACTGGCGGTACCTTCACGCTGACGTTCTATCAGCCTTGGCCGTTCGGTACATCCTCAGTGGACGTGATCGAGGGCGTGGTTACCGGAGTTCCGGATTCAGTGACCGATCAATTCACCATTGCCGTCACGGACAGCGTCTTTGCCAGCAATGGTAGCTTACTGAATGGGCAGCTCAATCTCGGCGACCAAATACGGGTTTCGCTGGCCACCCCAGACCCGTTCCAGATCATTTCAAAAGGATTGCTGGTTCCCGTTGTCACCGGCGGCTTCGAGCACGCCACCAGCGCCGCGGCAATCTTGCCGGGCCAGACGGTGGCTTTTCCTGTGACCACGTTCACCGCTCAGTCGATAGCGGCAGTCGGCGCCGCGAGCACCAGCGACCTGGCGCTGCGCTTTACGCGAATTACCGGCGTAGTCGGGAGTAGCTCTTCCCCCGTCTTCAGTGCGACGGCGTTCCCGCCCTATTTCGGGCTGACGATCCCCCAACAATTTCAGACCACCAGCGGACGGCTGAGCCTGGACGGCATTTCAAATCTCGCCAGCATTTCTGCGGGAAATACATTTTCCTCGACAGCACTTTATATCGGTCCGCCGGCATCACCCATGTTCTCGGCACAATCCGTTCGCACGCGCTAGGAACACCGGGGCTTGGGACCTTCCAACCGTTGGCCTTGCTTTTGACAGGCCGGGCTTCTTGACCGCCGAGGTCTGGTCAGACCGCTGTCGCACCACCTGCCGGTGCCAGCGGCGTCAACGGGGCACTAGGAGCCACGTACGGCGCCTGAGGGATTTTCGGGGGAGCATACTTCCGATACAGGGCCAGCGAAATCGCGCCCATGCCCCAAAGCAAGACGATCAGCTTCAGCCAGCCGCCATGCGGCACCAGTGTCACCACCCGAATAATCAACACCCCCACGGCCATTCGGCCGATGCGTCCCCACAGATCGGTGGTAGCACCCATGATCCACTGGCCAATCACTGCCCCAACCACCGTTTGCGCCGCATAGAGTGCGATCAGCCACAATACAAACGTCGAAAGACCTATAAACAATCCTACAAATGTCACCGCGGCAATCAGCGAAGCGATGGGAACCGCGAACAGCACCAGAACGCCAAGTCCCATGGAAGCTCCGTAGCTCTCCGCCGCCCGCACGGCTTCTTCGGAAAAGCTGGGCATCGCCAAGAACAAAACCAACCCAAACAGCACAAAGGCCGCGGCCAGCAGCATGGCCCACACCACCGAACTCTTGCCAAATTCCTCCCGGTGTTTCACGCGGTGGATAAATTGAACTTCCGAGGCGAGCTTGGCCTTCTTGGAAACCGTCGGGTCCTTTTCGCCCTCGAACTTGATGGTGCCGGCCACTTCCGCGCCGTCCTCAATCAACAGCGATTCACCCTTCTCATCGATGTTCCCGCCCACGCTGCCGTTGATGCGCGTGGTCTGGTTGAACACGAACAAGTCGCCGCCAACCTTTCCGTCAATCCCCAGCGTCTGCGAAAAGGAAGTTACCGTTCGCCCAATGCTGCCGCGACTGTCCACATGAATCACCTGCGCCCAGGTCATCAAACTGCGCTTGATGTCGCCTGAAATCGTGATGTTGTTACAGAAGCCGCGCACACTGCCATCCACCTGCCCTTCGATGCGTCCGGTCTGCACGAACACAAAAACGTCTCCGGTCACGTGCCCGCGAATGGTGGCCTCCTGGCCCCATACGTACAAATCGCCGTCGACGGTGCCGTCCACGTTGATTTCCTGGCCCGTGGCGTACAGGTCGCCCTTGATCGTTTCATCTTTTGCGATCTGGATACTCGGCCCTTTCTTAAATTCCGTCGCGGTCGCTGGTGACGGGGCGGCGAACGCCGCGCACAATGCTGCTAGTATTAGCGCCACGGCTGAACCGCGCCGAAAACGCTTGCGCGTCACCACCACCAGAAACCCGCCCAGCGTTAGCAGCGCCAATACTTCCACCAATGAAAGCATCGATTGCCATCCCTTCCAGAACGAGCCTTGGAAAATCAGCAAGCTCATCAAACTGGTGCCTCCAAATCCGGCTTGTTCCAACCCTTGTTGCAGAGGCTCGATGTAGCCGGTGTACATCGCATAGACAGCTGTGGCCGCCAGCCCGAAGGCCACCATCCAGACCCACTGCATCGAGCGTTGCACGCGATCCTGGAAAGTGGCGATGCGCGCGGGCAAGGGCTCTTCCTCTTCCAGCATGGCGCGAGTCAGCAGCCGAGATTCCCGTTCGATCGCTCGCAGCAATGTCCGGCAAACGTCGCAACTCTGCGTGTGCGCAGACACTTCCAGCGCCCTCGCGCGTTCCAGTTGCCGCTCGAGATACAACATGCAGGTCATCTCGTCGAGATGTTCCTGACCTGGGCGTTCTCGGTCATTCGGCGGCGAGCTCATCGGGCACCTCCCGCGGCCATGGCGCCCGTGCCCTCCAGCGCCTGGCGTAACTCGTGCCGCGCCCGCAGCAGCACCACGCCCACAAAGGCGCGGCGCACTCCGAGCGAATCGGCAATCTCGTCATAACTCATGTCTGAGTAATACCGCAATACCAGCGCCATGCGCGCCCGCGCCCCCAGTTTGTCCAGCGCTTTGCGAACCTCTTCGCTGGTTCTTTTCTCGATCAGTTGATCCAACTGGTTCGGGTCCGGATGTTCAAGCGGCAGGGTTTCCAAATCGTCGGTTTCCTTGTCCTGGCGAATTTTGCGGCGGCGCAGGATATCCCAGCAGTGATTGGCGGCCACCCTGTAAAGCCATGCCGTAAACGGCCGCGTCGCGTCGTATTGATCCAGCTTATCTCGTATCTTCATGAAAACTTCCATGGTTGCGTCCTCGGCGTCTTCCCGTGTCGGCAGCGCGCGCCGGCAAAAACGGAAAATCGCCGGAGCATATACCCGGTACAGGTCCCCCCAGGCCTCGGCATCCCCTGCCCTGGCCCGAGCGACCATGGCGCCCGAGTCCCTTGTTTCCGCCACGTTCATCCGCTCTGGCATCCGGCCTGTTTTCTGGACGTCCATAGACTAGTACGCGTTCCCACCGAAAAAATTACACTGCCCGGCGCATCGCCTGCCCGCCGTGGCACAGGTCTTGGTCTGCCCAGAACTCTATCAGAATCCTCACGTTAGTCTGCCCGGAATCCCGCGCCAAAAAGAAAAACGGCCTCTGCAATCAGCTTGCAGAGGCCGTTCGCAACTATCTGTCTCGTTTAGAGCTAGAACGTGAATTTTGCCGCAATCTGCAAACTGCGCGGGCCGCCACTGCCAAGGAACGGGTAGCCGATTCCAACATCGCCGGTAGCCTGCAGGTGATAGAAGCCCGCCGAGGTCCCGCTCGGGTTGATCCCCTGTTGGGCTGCGTCAGCAATGAATGCCGGCAGATATGGATTGGCAAAATTTGGATGGTTGAATAAGTTGTAAGCTTCAAAACGAAGTTCCATGTTTAGCCGTTCGGTGAGCTGAGTTCTCTTGAAGAGAGAAAAGTCAAACTGGCGGAAGTGCGGGCCAAGCAAAGAATTCCTGCCCAGAGTCCCAAAGTGCATTGAATTGATGCAATTGGGTCCAATGCCAGAGGCGGTGCAAATCGCTCCGGTGGACGGGTTGATCAACTGACAGTTGGTCGCAGCCGTGCCACCCGCCAGCGTACAAGGAACCGCAAATGCGCTCAAGTCCAAGAATTGGGTTGGATCGCTTTGGTTATAGTGGATCGTACCAACCACATCCGGCCGCGCGAAGAACTCACCCGTGCCATTGTAGTCGTCTTCGAAATTGTAGTTGAGGTGAAACGGCTGACCGGTTTGTACGGTGACAATGCCATTCAAACCCCATCCGTTCCTGAGCATCTTGAATCGCGCGTCAGGAGAGTTAGGAAATTCATAAATGAAGTTCCAGGCAAAGCGTTGGCGAACGTCAAAATTGGAGTTGCCGCGATTGAATTTGATAGGTGCCTGGCTGTTGTCCGGCTGAGATGCGTTGGCGACGTAATCCTCTCCGTCGCTGGCGTCGTCGATCGAGTGTGACCAGCTGTAATTCAGCGTTGAGGTCACTCCGTGCCAGTTGTCAATCCGCCAACTGGTCTGAAGCGAATTGTAAATGGAATTCGCTGACGCTTCCTCGTAGTTATAGTAAATGCCCCCACCTCCTGCGCCAAGGATAGCTCCCGGCGTGCAGCAACCGTTTGCCTGGTAGTCGTAATTCTGAATCATTGCCAGCGTGGGCTGGTTCAAATCGCGGAAGCGCAGCAACTTGTGTCCCTGGGAACCGACATAACTGATGAGCAGCGAATTCTTGCGGCCCAATTGCTGCTGCACATTCAGGTTGTAATTCTCCATATAAGGCGTGCGGATATGTTGATCGACGCCGAAACGGTCAAACATGGGAGAAGCGCCGCCGTAGACCTGGCAGGTGGCGGGATCGGAACACAGAGCACCGCCAGCCAGGCCAGCCAGAAAAATCGGATGCGCCCCAACGCCTGAATATGCCGGTCCTGGATCATAAAAACTGTTGAATGGAATGTGGCCCTGAAACATGTCCTGGGAGTAGGCGTCGTAGAAGATTCCAAAGCCGGCGCGCACAACGGTGTGCTGATGACCGCTAACATCCCACGCCACGCTGACGCGAGGTGCCCAATTGTTGTAATCCGGCTGATACAAGCGGCCATTACCAACCAAAACGTCCGCGCCTGTGGTTGGATCGAAATTAGTGAAATTGCCGTGTTTCTCCTGAATGATTCCGAAATAGTCATAGCGCAGGCCGAGATTCAAAATGAAGCGGCTGGTCAGGTGATAGCTATCCTGCACGTAGGCAGCGTAAGAGTTTTCGACGGTGTTGCGGTTGGTTTCACCCGAGTACTGAAAACTGCTCGGAGCCCCTGAATTGCCGGGTGTTCCTGCAAGGAAGTCCTGAAACGAAGCAAAACCGAGTCTTCCGCGGAAAAAGGGATCAAAAATCTGAGAGACGGTTGTTCGGCGGTATTCGTAGCCGAACTTGACGTCACTTTTTCCCTTCTTCCAGGAAATATTGTCAATGTAGTGCCAGTTGGAATCGACGCGTGTGCGCCGAGTCGAAGAACTCGCGCCCAATTGCGGGAGACCGTTAACCAGGATTACCGGCAAGCCGAAGTCTCTACCTGTACCGCCGGTGTTCAAACCTATTGTGGCTGGATCGAAGTTACGGTCCTGAGGCGCAAATCCTTCGCCAAAACGGTTCCAACCCAGGCGCGCCTCATTGACAACCGAGGGAGTAATGACCGAAACGTACGAAATCGAAACCAACTGGACGCGCGTTGGCGTAAAGGTATTGTAACCGGGAGTGGATCCTCCACCGACAAGCGCAAGGGGGAAAAGCTGATCGCTGTCGCCGATGAAATACCGGCCAGTGAGGAGATTGTTCTGGTTGAAGTTGTGATCGATTTTGATCATGCCCCCATTGACTTTATTGGAAAACGGCGTCGCAAAGACAGTATTCGAGCCACCAGCGAGACAAGAGCCCGTACCCGTGGGCGTCGGCCATGCTTTGCCCGCGTTAATTAGGTTCTGAATGACAGGGTTGATGCTGGTAAGGTCTCCCGGTATGGGCGCGTTCGCCAGGTAATCCGCCTGCGTCGGGACGCAAGAGGGCAGGGCCTCAGACCCAGTCTCTCTTACGCCCTCAAAGTCCATGAAGTAGAAAGTCTTGTCCTTAATGATTGGCCCACCAAGCGAACCGCCAAACTGATTATCGTGGAAGGGATCCTGCTGTACGCCTTTGTTGTTAAAGAAATTGCGAGCGTCGAGAGCATTGTTCCTAAAGAAATCGAAAAATGAGCCATGAACAGCATTCGTCCCGCTCTTAGTCACGATGTTAACCACAGCTCCGGCGCTGCGGCCATATTCAGCTTCGAAGTTAGAGGCTACGTGAAGTTCCGCGATGGCCTCTACAGGCAGGATGGTGGCAGGTGTGCCGAAAACTCCGGCCTCATTGATGGCCGAGTTGTTGCGATAACCATCATTCATGTCCGTTCCATCGAGTAAGGAGTTGTTGGCTCGGCCGCGGGCTCCATTCACGGAAAAAACCCCAAACGACCCAGGGGAATCGGTGATCTGATCCGGAGAACCGGTGACGCCGGGGACCAGGAAAATCAACTTCTGATAGTCCCGCCCGTTTACCGGCAGATTTGTGATGACCTTCGATTCGACGATTCCACCCAGCACGTTGCTAGTGGACTCCACTTGCGGCAGCGCGTCGCCGAAGATCTCTACCTTGCTGGCCACGTCGCCCGTCTGCAGCGCCACGTCGGCGCGGCGCTCGCTGGAGACTTCCACCTGAATCCCGGTGACTATCCCCTGCTTGAATCCTGCCTTTTCCACGGTCACGGTGTACGTGCCGATGGGCAACTCCGGCACCGAGTAAGTTCCATCTTCGCTAGTAGTAACGGTCCGCGACAGCCCGGTGTTGACGTTCTTCACCGCCACCGCCGCCCCGGCAATCGATGCGCCCGTAGAGTCGGTCACCGATCCCAGAATCGTTCCACGGAAAGTCTGCGCCGTCACGGTCCCGCCACAGAACAGCACCATGGCAACTAGACACCCGAGCAGAATAGTTTTGCAGCTGCGGACACACCCCATCGGCATACGCTCCTCTGAATTTTGTCTTTTCATCACTCCCCCCGAGAAAATCGCGCCAGATCGGCACCCCATGCCAAAGCGGCCTATTGCTACTGTGCAAAACTCGATGTGCAAATACACTAGTCCGCGCCAAGCGAGGCCGTCAAGCAAGGCCTCGAAGTACTGTTCTAATGGAGCAAGGCAGGCCCATAGCGCTCGCTGACTCTGACTGGCGGCCGGCGCGCGCAGCGCGGAATGGCCCGCTCCATCTGTTACACTAGTATCTTCCAATTCACTACCGGCGCCTCGCTGAGTCGCCGTGGTGGTCTGTCCAAATGGCTGAAAAACTTCCATCGCTGGTGATTGTCGGGCGTCCTAATGTGGGCAAGTCCACGCTGTTCAACCGGCTGACCGGCACCCGCCGCTCGATCGTCACCAACGAGCCGGGGATTACCCGCGACCGCATTTATGGCAAAGCGGAATGGCGAGGCAGGGCGCTGGAAATTGTGGATACCGGCGGCATTATTCCCGACGACAAAGCGCTGATCCCCACCGAAATCTTTCGCCAGGCTCGCGTGGCGTTTGCAAAAGCGGCGCTGCTGGTACTGGTGGTGGACAACCAGGTTGGGATTACTCCGCTCGATCAGGAGCTGGCGCAGTTGCTGCGCGGAACCGGCAAGCCATTTGTGATCGCGGTGAATAAAGTGGATGCGGTCGGACAGGAATCGCAGGCAGCCGAGTTTCACAAATTTGGCGCGAAGATTTTTCCCATCGCCGCCGAACACGGCACCGGGGTTGACGAGCTGCTCGATTACGCGCTGGAGCTGACCTCGGCGCAAGATACCGCGCATGCGCATGACTCCTCGCAGCGAGAGATTACCGAGATTGCGATCATCGGCCGCCCGAACGTTGGAAAATCGACGCTGCTGAATCGTATGGCCGGCGAGGAACGCTCGATTGTCTCGCCGATTCCCGGCACCACGATTGATTCGGTGGACACGGATGTGCTGCGCGACGGAATGCATTATCGTTTCGTGGATACGGCGGGAATTCGCCGCAAGGGAAAAACCAATCTGGTCGCGGAAAAATTAAGCGTGGTGATGGCGCGGCGGGGCCTAGAACGCGCGGATGTTGCGTTGCTGATCGTGGATGGCGAAATGGGCGTGACGCAGGGCGACGCCACGATTGCGAGCTACGCGGAAGAGTCAGGCCGCAGCGTTATTATCGTGGTCAACAAGCTGGACCTCGCGATTGCAGCCGCTCAGACCTCCGCCAACCGCGAAGGAAGTTCCGCGCGAGGCAGAGCGCGCCGCGCGGCTGACCGCAGGCCGCCGACCGAATTCGTGGACAAAGGGAAATTACTTTCGGAGTACGAGGAAATTATTCGCAAGAAGCTGAAATTTCTCAGTTACGCTCCGATTGTTTTCCTGTCCGCAAAAACTGGCGACCGCGCCGACAAACTTTTTCCACTGATCAATCAGGTGGCTGCGGCGCGCAAGAAGAGAATTTCCACGCCGGAGCTGAATCGCTGGCTCAAGTCGGTTGATTTGCAGCGCGGGACGTTGCCAAAGTCACGGCCGATCCGGATTTACTACATCACGCAAGCCAAGACTGCACCGCCAACATTTTTGATGTTCACCAACCAGAACCAGCCGCTGCACTTTGCCTATCAGCGCTTTCTGGAAAATCAGTTGCGCCAGACGTTTGGCTTTATCGGCACGCCAGTCCGCTGGGTGCAGCGCCTGCGCAAACGCGATCAGGAACGTGAACGCCAACTATCGAAAAACGACGAATAGCAACTACGCAGCGGGCGCCGCCTCTGCTACACCGGCAAGAGAGAGCTACTGCAATTCGTCGCAAATTGTTAGAATCGGTGCGCTCGTAATCGGGCGAACCAACCATGGCCAACAACGGCACGGCTACAGAAACTTCCCTCGACACGGAAGGCAGTCTCTACCGCATCGGCGACGTCAGCCGGATGACCGGCGTGAAAGCGTTTGTGCTGCGTTATTGGGAGACCGAATTCCCGATGCTTGAGCCAGAAAAGGGCCCCAACGGACGGCGTTGCTATCGGCAAGAAGACATTGACCTTATCCTCAAAATCAAACGCCTGCTGTATGACGAAGGATTCACGATTGCTGGAGCAAGGCGGCATTTACGTGAAGGCGGCCCATCCGCTGAATCCGAAGCCCGCGCTTCGATCGCTCCCGGCTACGGTGCAACACAGCTATTGAACCGCAAACTGCTGCTGGACATGCGCGATTCGCTGCGCGCTTTCTTGACCCTTCTCGAACGCCGCTGAACGCGGTAAACTAGCCTTTCGTCGGGGCGTAGCGCAGTCTGGTAGCGCGCACGCTTGGGGTGCGTGAGGTCCCCGGTTCAAATCCGGGCGCCCCGACCATTCTTCTCCGCACAGCTGCACGTTGTCATACAGAGTTGCCGCCTGGATTCACCCCCGACTTGAACAAGACGTGCGTTACCGCTATGGCGCAGATGCTGTCCCACCTAACTTTCCCCGCTGGTGCTTTTTCTCCGAAAAAGAGAGCTTAACCATTTCCTCTGCATTCAGTTGCTTTCCTTCACGGGCATGGTGATTCCAGAACTTGTCTGCCGTCAATGACTGGGGACGCATGCTTCAAGTCTCGCGCCAGGGCCAACGCGTGTCGCGCGGCAATGGAAGATCGCGTATTCTCAGTATGTCAAAATGAGAAGTCAAGAAAAAACAGACAAGACATGACTCACATCCTGCTGACAAACGATGACGGCTACGGCGCGGAAGGGCTGCGCCTGCTGGCGGAGGCGCTCGAAGATTTCGCCACGGTCAGCATCGTTGCGCCATTCGCGGAGCAAAGCGGTGCCGCGCAATCGCTGACATTGCGACGGCCCATCGTAGTGCATCCCAAGCAGGACCGCCATTGGGGCGTCGACGGAACTCCGGCCGATGCTGTGATCGTGGCGCTGCACAAGCTGCTTCCTGAAAAACCCAATCTGGTGATTTCCGGCATCAATCACGGCGCAAATATGGGAGAAAACGTGTATTACTCCGGAACGGTCGGAGCGGCGCGCGAGGCCGCTCTGCATCATATCCCGGCGGTGGCGGTGTCTCTCTGCGCGCGCAAGAGCGAGCAGAATTTTGCCAACGCCGCGCGGATCGCGCGCTCCGCCGCTGAAATCATTTTGCAAGAAGGATTGCCCGACCAAGTCTTGCTCAACATCAATGTGCCCGAGCCGTGGAGCGGCGGCGTGCGCTTCACTCGGCAATCGAGAAAGATCACGCGAAATCAGTTGAGCCACGGCAAAGATCCCAAGGGCCGCGATTACTACTGGATCTTCGAGCAGAGAATCGACAAGGACATCGAGCCGGACACCGACTACGCCGCGGTGTTCGCCGGTGATGTGAGTGTGACTCCGCTGCATCTCGACCCCACGGATACGGAATCGTTGACCAGCCTCGCGCATTGGACCGAGAAACTTGCGGCGTTCGCGAGAAGGTAATAGCCAGGACAAACAAGAATCGGCAAACATGCGCGATTCGCTGCGCGTGCGTTACCATACTCCGCGATGAATGCCGCGAAAACTTACGATGTGGCCGTTGCAGGCGCCGGAGTCTTTGGAGCGTGGACCGCGCTGCAACTGGCGCGGCGAGGCAAACGGGTACTCCTGCTCGATGCCCACGGGCCCGGCCATTCGCGCTCCAGTTCCGGCGACGAATCGCGCATCGTTCGCATGGCGTATGGCGCGGACGAAATTTACACCCAGTGGTCGCTGCGCTCTCTGGTCCAGTGGGAGGAACTATTCGCCGCGACAAGAAACACCGCGTTGTTCCAAAACACCGGCGTCCTGTGGCTGGCCGAAGCTGGAAACGCGCAGTTGCAATCGAGCAAAGACGTTTTGCGGCGTAACGGCGTTACTTTCGAAGAACTTCGTCGCGAGACTCTGACGGCCCGCTATCCGCAAATCAACCTGGATGGCATCGACTGTGGAATTTACGAACCGGACAGCGGCGTGTTGCTGGCTCGTCGCGCAGTTGCAGCCGTGGTCGCCGAAGCGGGCAGACTGGGAGTGGACTTCCGGCTAGCATCGATCGCCGAACCGCGCGGCAAAGCTACACTGGAACGCATTCAGACCGACAGTGGCGAAACTTTTTCAGCGCAACAGTTCGTCTATGCCTGCGGGGCCTGGCTGGCCAAGGTATTTCCGGAATTATTGGGCAACAGGATTTTTCCAACTCGTCAGGTTGTTTTTTACTTTGCCATTCCCGCCGGAGACGCGCGTTTCTCCGCACCCGCGCTGCCGGCCTTCTTAATAAAAAATGATGAATGCTACAGTGTGCCGGATCTCGAAAGCCGCGGCTTGAAAATCGCCATCGATAAACATGGAGGCCCGATCGATCCCGACAAGCAATCACGGATGGTAAGCGAAGCCGAAGTAGGCGAGATTCGTAAATGTATTGCCTACCGCTTTCCCGCGCTTGCCAACGCGCCGATCGCCGAAACGCGCGTCTGCCAGTACGAAAACACCTCCAACGGCGATTTCTTGATTGACCGGCACCCGGAGATGCGAAACGTATGGATTGTCGGCGGCGGCTCCGGGCACGGCTTCAAACACGGACCGGCGGTGGGAGAATATGTCGCCGGACAAGTCCTGGGCCAGGCGCCATCGGAATCTCGCTTCCTGCTGGGCACCAAGGAAACGGTGCAAAGGCGTTCCGTCTATTAGACCGCAAGGGTTGTCAAAAAAAATTGGCTCCTGCCGGCGAAACATATTTGGCTGGAGTGCGTCTTTCTAGAGTGTCAAAGTGTATCTGCCCCAAATCCTTTCACTGGTTGGTCTCGAGTAGCTACGGAGGAGTTATGTCATTTCGCGCCAGAAGCGCTATTCGTCGGATCGTAGTGGCAGTCGCCGTCTTGACCTTCAGTTCGCGCGCATTTGCGGCATCACCCACAACAGAGCTGAAAGTGCCCCTCGAATACTACAAGCTGCCGAACGGCTTGCGCGTGGTGCTCTCCCCGGATCACACTGCACCGACGGTATGCGTCGCGGTCTATTACCGCATCGGGTTCCGCGTCGAACCGAAAGACCGCACCGGTTTCGCGCACCTTTTCGAACATATGATGTTCCAGGGTTCGCAGAATCTCGGAAAGATGGAATTCATAAAGCTGGTGCAGCAGAATGGCGGCATCCTGAACGGCTCCACGCGCTTCGATTTCACAAACTATTTCGAGATTTTGCCTTCCAACAAATTACAAACTGCGCTGTGGGCTGAGGCGGATCGCATGAGCGGCCTCGCCGTGACCGAAGATAATCTAAAAAATCAGCAGGGCGTAGTCGGCAACGAAGTGAAAGTGAACGTGATCAACCGGCCGTACGGCGGATTCCCCTGGCTGGACATGCCGCAGTACGCCAACACCAACTGGTACAACGCGCACAATTTTTATGGCGATCTGAAAGACATCGAAGCCGCCACGCTCACCGACGTTCAGTCCTTTTTCAAAACCTACTACGCGCCAAATAATGCGGCGCTGGCCATCGTCGGGGATTTCGATCCGGCACAAGCGCGGCAGATGGTGGAGAAGTATTTTGGCGGCATTAAAGCTTCTCAGCTTCCGCCAGTGCCGGATCTGACCGAACCAAAGCAGGAAAAAGAAAATCGCGCCTCCAAAGCTGACTCGCTGGCCAAGCGCCCCGCGCTAGCAATTGCCTATCATATGCCGGAACGCAACTCTCCGGAATATTACGCCATGGGATTGATCGACCAGATTCTCATCGAAGGCGATGACAGCCTGGAATATCAGGAGTTGGTGCAGAAGCGCGGTATGACTGCCGCCGTCAATGGTGGCATCAACTACCTCGGCAACATGTTCAACTACAAGGGGCCGATGTTGTTCATGGCGGACCTGAATCACGATCCCGCAACGCCGCCCGACGCAATCGTAAAGGCGTGGGACAGCTCGATCGAGTCGCTAAGGAACAAGCCCGTGGATAAAGAGACGCTGGATCGCGCACGCGTGAAACTACGCTCGAGCTTGTACGACAGCATGGGTCAACTCGGGGGATTCGGACTGGCCGACTTGCTGGCGAGTTTTGCGCTGTTTGACGACAATCCCGCACGCATCAACTCCCTGGTCTCGGAATTCGACAAGGTGACGCCCGCGTTAATCCAGAAGACCGCGCAGGAATATCTGCGGCCTGAAAATCGCACTGTCCTGATATTGGAAACTAAGTCTGCCGACGCGCCAGCCGCGCCGGCAAACTAAGGAGCGCACCGTGAATCGAGGCCAGCACATGAAATACATCGCAGCAATCGCAGCGGCGCTCGCACTTCTTGCCATTCCTTGTTTGGCGCAGGAAAAACAAAATCCGCCTACCGGCGGTCCGCCAAAGCCATTTACCGTTCCGGCGCAGGAAACCTACGCTCTGCAAAACGGCATGAAGGTTACTCTCGTTCCCTACGGCAATTTACCGAAGGTCACCCTCGCTCTGGTGGTCCGCACGGGGAATCTAAATGAACCCGCCGACATGCCGGGACTTGCGGATTTAACCGGCAAATTAATGAAAGAAGGAACGACATCGAAGAGCGCCAAACAAATCGCGGAAGAATTCGCCCGCATGGGCGGGGCCATCAACATTTCCGTCGGTGTGGATGAAAGCGACGCGGATACCGACGTGCTCAGCGAATTCGGTCCGCGAGCCGCGGCGCTGCTGGCCGACCTGGCACAACATCCGCTGTTCCCGGAATCCGAACTGCCGCGCTTGAAGAATGATGCCTTGCGGCAGCTGACAATTTCAAAATCCCTTCCGCAAAACATGGCCCTCGAGCGCTACCGCAGGATTTTGTACGGCGCCCATCCATACGGGACGGTCTTTCCAACCCAGCAAAGCATCGAAAGGAGCACCGTTGCGGACATCAAGAAATATTACGACGGGAATTTCGGCGCAGCTCGCGCGCACCTGTTTGTCGCAGGCAGATTTGATTCCGCGGAAATGAAGAAAGCCATCGCTGCGAGTTTCGGCTCATGGGAAAAGGGCGCGGCTGCGTTGATCAGCATACCTAAGGTGAAGCCGCAGCACGTGCTCGATGTCACCGATCGGCCCGGAGCGGCGCAGTCCACATTGATCGTTGGAATACCGGTGCCCGATCCAACGAGTCCGGACACCATTCCACTGCTGGTCACCAACGCATTGCTGGGTGGCTCGTTTGGCTCGCGCATCACTTCCAATATTCGCGAACAGAAGGGTTACACGTACTCGCCTAACAGCCAGATTTCCCGCCGCTATCATGACGCCTATTGGGCGGAGTCCGCCGACGTGACCACGCAATTCACGGGCCCAGCGCTGAAAGAAATCTTCGGCGAAATCGACCGGCTATCAAAAGAACCACCTGCGCCTGCGGAGCTGAAGGGCATTCAAAGCTACATGTCGGGACTATTCGTAATCCAGAATTCGTCGCGAAGCGCACTTGTCGGACAACTGCGCTACGTCGATCTGCAAGCCCTCGGTGAAGACTACCTGAAAAGCTACGTACAGAAGGTCAACGCCGTGACGCCCGCGGACGTACAAAAGCAAACCGCGGAATATCTCAAGCCAGATCAAATGACCATCGTCGTAATCGGCGACAAGTCAAAGATTTCCGACCAACTGGCGCCCTTTATGCCGGGCACAAAGCCATAATGCTCGCGGGGAAGCTCCTAAGCGGCGCCGGGACGCGGATGTCGCCGCCGCGAAACGGTTGCGGCGCGCCGGCCACGCTTGGCTTTTTCCTGGTATAAATGCGCGTCCGCATCGGACAATAACTTTTCAATCCGTTCGCCGTGGCCTCGATAGACGCTGATTCCGATACTGGCCGACAGCACCGGTTTTTCCGGATCCACTTCCATTACGTGCCGGATGCGGCCGGCCACGCTCTCCGCTTCCGTTTCTTCCGCCTCCGGCAGCACCAGCGCGAACTCATCGCCGCCATAGCGCGCCGCGGTATCAATCGAACGGCAGTGAATGCGCAGAATGTCGGCAACCCTGCATAGCGCGCGGCTCCCCACCAAATGACCGTAGGTGTCGTTGATCTTCTTCAAGCCATCCAGATCAAGTAGCAAGACCGAAAATGGCCGGTTGCTCCGATTGGTGCGTTCAGTCTCGCTCTCCAGAACATCCAGCAGGCGGCGGTAGTTGGCCAGGCCGGTCAGCGGATCGCTTACGGCGAGGTGGCGCACCTGCTCAAACAGCCTAGCGTTATCTAGCAGGGCCCCGCCAAGCGCAATCGCATATCCCATAACGCTGAATCCCTGCGAAACCACGAATGGCGCATCTAACAGCCGTTGCGACTGCGAGGCCGCCAATTGCGCGGCCAAATTCATCCAAGCCGCAACGTAAATGGACCTATCGAACGCCGTGAATACATTGTTCAGCCGTCGCCGATACCAGATGACGGCGATCAGGAAAATCACTCCAGGGAACAGCTGCTGTGGGGATGGCACCAGGGCCCCAGGATGCGGCGAGACTTCGGTCGGCAGCCTGCGCAGCGCGACCGTTACCAGGTACGTCAGCGCTACCACGCTCAACAACGCCCCAGCGATTTCCACCTTGGGCTGCCGCGATCGTGGCAAAAAGTGTTCTACCAGCAGCGCCACCACTAGCAACAACGCAAGAATCAGGCGTCCGACCCACAGCGCCACGGGAGCCCAATGGATTTGCAGTTGGTGTTCAGCTGGAATCTGAAAAAAAAGAACGCTCGAGCCGGCGAGCACCGCACCCGACAACAGGAAGCCTGCGCCAAGAATGAGTGAAATGCGATCCTGGGTGCCCTGAAAGCGAACCAGTGTGACAGCGGAGAACACGAACGCCAGCAGACCGGTAACAACTTGCACATAACCTTGCAAGGAAGCGTCCGGCTGGAGCGGCACCGGCCGCAGCCATAACGCAAAGATCAAAATCAGCAGCAATGCCACAACGTGCCAAAAGACCGGTGTGGCCTCCCAACGTTCCGAATTGAGGGATCCCTCGCCCATAGAAACCGCTATCACTATCAACCTGGAGCCGGGGCGCTTCCATTCCATTAGACAGCTTTCCGGCCTTCCGGCGTTGCCGAAGTTTCCCTGTATGTTGCGCTGAGCGCAACTGGCATTCCGGACAGTAAGGACATGCCCCAGTGGGCCATGGGAGGACAGAAAATGCAGTTGCATGGCGGGCGCAAATTCCGCACAATCATCGGATTAAATCGTTTCAACCCGTTTTTACCTTGAAGGGCGGACACCGGCTATGGGCGGAGCCTCATGAGCAGTGATGCGGCAGGCGCGCCGCGCTTACGACGAGCGCTGTCGTTGTGGGATTTGATCCTGTACGGCGTCATCGTGCTTCAGCCCGTGGCGCCCATGTCGGCGTTCGGCGCGCTCAGCGATCGCGGCCGTGGACACGTGGTAACCGCGATTTTAATCGCCATGATCGCCATGCTATCCACCGCGGTCAGCTACGGTCGTATGGCACGGATTTATCCCAGCGCCGGTTCCGCCTTTACCTACGTCGCGCAGGAAATTCACCCCTCCGCGGGATACATCACCGGTTGGAGCATGGTGATGGACTACATCGTGAATCCGCTGATCTGCACTATCTGGTGCGCCGGCCAGGCGCATCAGTTCGCGCCAGGCCTCCCCATCGGGGTCTGGAAAATATTTTTTGCTGTGGTATTCACGCTTTTGAATTTGCAAGGAATCAAGACATCCGCGCGCGTGAATAGCGCCATGGCGGCGGCGATGAGCGGAGTGGTGGTGGTCGTTTTTGCGACCGCGATTCGATATATTCTTGGCCACCCGCACAGCGATCCCGGTTTTTTCTCCCGTCCTTTCTATGATCCGCAGACCTTTACCGTCGGTAACTTGTTCGGCTGCACCTCGTTGGCGGTATTGACCTACATCGGGTTCGACGCCATCTCTACGCTTTCCGAGGAAGCCGAAAATCCCAAGCGCAACATCATGCTGGCGACCGTCGGCACCTGTCTGGTCATCGGCCTGCTTTCCGCCGCGGAAGTCTATGTGGCGCAACTGGTCTGGCCGGCCTCGCGCCCATTTCCCGACCAGGACACCGCATACGTTTACGCCGCCGCGTTGACCTGGGCCCCGCTCTTTAAGATCGTCGGCCTCACGCTGCTCATCGCAAATTTTGGATCGGGCATGGGAGCGCAGATTGGCGCCGCGCGCTTGCTTTATGGAATGGGCAGAAGCAATGCCTTGCCGAAATCCTTTTTTGGCAAAGTAGATCCCAAGCATCATGTTCCGCAAAACAACGTTCTGTTCATCGGAGCGATCGTTCTTATCGGTTCTTTCTTCCTGACCTACGGTCGTGGTATCGAGTTGCTCAATTTCGGTGCGCTGATTGCCTTCATGGGCGTCAACGCAGCGGCTTTCATGCACTATTTCGTGCGCGGCCAACAGAAAAAAATGGCCGACTTTTTTCCTCCCATGTTGGGCTTCTTCATCTGCCTGGGATTGTGGTGGAGCCTGAGCGTACCCGCCAAGATTCTGGGCAGCGTTTGGATGGTATTGGGAATTGCCTTCGGAGCCTGGAAGACCCGCGGCTTCCGCGAACAGTTGTCTTTCGAAACTCCGGTGGAGTAACGTCGGTGAAAAGTGCGCCATTGCAATCGGGCAGGGATATGCCGGATGATGCTGCCACCAACCTCGTGAAGCGTTCGTCCAGCAAACCCGACGCCGTGACGATGAAAGACGTCGCGAACTTGAGCGGCTTCTCTCCCGCCACCGTTTCCATCGTGTTGAACAGCGCTCCTCTGGCGCGTTACATCGCTCCCAACACCAAGAAAAAAATCGAAGAAGCCGCGCGCAAGCTCGGTTACCGGCCCAATGCCATGGCTCGCTTTCTGCGCAGCAAAAAAACCAACAGCGTCGGTGTTATGTTCTTCGATATTACCGACCCCTTCTGCATGCCCATCTTGCGCGGCATCGAGAACTCGCTTTTTCAGGGTTCCTACGTCCCTATTTTTGCCGACGCCCACAACCAGCGTAACCGCTTCGAGCGCTATCTCGAAATGCTCCTCGATCGCCATGTGGAGGCGTTGGTCGTCGTCGCCAACTGGCTGTTCGTAGATATTCATCTCCTCGCCGATTTTTCCAAGCGCAATATTCCCGCCGCCACCATCGGTTGGGAACTTCCCGGCGACACTGTGAGTTCGGTCATCGTGGACAACGAAGCCGGCGGACGGCTGTCGCTCGAGCATCTTCACAAACTCGGCCACCGCAAAATCGCCTTTATTCGCGGCCCCAAAACGCTCATCGACTCCGGTCCGCGCTGGAAAGGCATCCAGAAATATGCGCACTCAGTCGGCTTCGAAATTGACCAGAGCCTGGCGCCACATCTGCCCGAAGAATTTGATCCCAACTCCGGATTCGAAGGGGGCATGCGTTTGACCGAGGAATTGCTGCAGCGGCGGCGGAAATTCACCGCTCTGTTGGCCTTCGACGATCTGACCGCCTTGGGTGCCATCCGCGCCCTCACCAAAGCCGGCATCAAGGTTCCCGAACAATGCTCCGTCATCGGCTTCGATGATGTCCCCATGTCTGCGCTTTCCGCTCCTTCATTGACCACGGTTCGCCAGCCGCTCGAGGTCATGGGCAATCTGGCCGTGAACATCATCATGGAAGGCATCAACGCCGCAAAGGAAAAGCGCGACTGGACCATCACCCACCATCGGGTCGCCCCGGAACTGGTGATTCGCGAATCCACCCGCGCAATTTCCTTCACCGCTTCCGACGATTGATCCAGCACCGGCCCTCGCCGCCCGCACTTGTCGGCTACTCTTTTCCTTGACTTTTCGCCTCTGGCACAGTAATTCCACTACGCACATTGATTTTTCAGCCCGCGGGACGAACCGAACACAGGGGAATTCGGGTCACCCAGTTGGCGAAACTCCCAGGATGGATCATCAGCGCGGCCAACTCCGCCGCAGGCTGCGAGGCTCGCTTTGACTTGGACCCAGAATTACGACCCCTTTGGCCACTGGTGGCTTTCCACTCTCGTTGCAGCGCTTCCCATTTTGGTTTTGTTGGGACTTCTCGCCGGCCTTAAGGTCCGCCCGCATCTCTGCGCCATCGCCGGCGCGGCCACGGCCATGCTGTGCGCCGCGGTGGTTTTCGGTATGCCACTCAAGCTCGCCGCCGCCAGTTTTTTCTATGGCGTCGGGTTTGGCGCCTTGAAAATCGTTTGGATCGTAGTCGCGGCGGTCTTTCTCTACGACATTTCCGTGGAAACTGGCCAGTTTGAAATCATGAAGGAATCGGTAGCCGCCATCACTCCCGACCGCAGGCTGCAACTCTTGCTCGTGGCGTTTTGTTTTGGCGCATTTATCGAAGGCTCTGCAGGCTTCGGCGCACCAGTTGCCATTGCCGGCGCGTTCATGATCGGGCTCGGTTTCCGGCCTTTTCAGGCGGCTGTTCTGAATTTGATCGCCAATACCGCTCCCGTCGCCTGGGGTGCGATTGGCACGCCGGTACACACACTGGCTTTGGTCACCGCGCTGCCCGACGGCGATCTCAATAAAATGATAGGTCGAATTCTTCCGTTCACCGCCGTGATCGTTCCCTTCTGGCTGGTCAAAACCATGGTCAGTTGGGAAGAAACTTTCGAAGTATTACCAGCAATTCTCGTAGTCGGCTTGGCCTTCGCCGCCATGCAGTATTTCTGGTCCAATCACGTGGACAGCAATCTGGTGGACATCGCCGCGGGAATCTTCGCGCTGGTCGTGGCGGTGCTCTTCCTCCGTTTTTGGCGGCCTAAGCGCATTTGGCGTTTTGCCGAAGAACGTGGCGGCGATTCGAACGCCGTCCGTGAAACCACGGTTCGCGACACCATGGGCGACAAGAGGCAAGTAGAGCGCGGTCGATCCACCGACACTCCGGTGACCCACACCCCCGGCCAGGTCTTTCGCGCATGGATGCCCTTCGCCATTCTTTCCCTCTTCGTTTTGTGCTGGGGTCTTCCGACAATCAAGACTGCCTTGAACAAAGCAACCACTCCGGCGTTCAATCGCGGCGGATGGGATTTTCCATACCTGCATAAAGCGGTATTCCGCGCGCAACCAGTTGTAGCCAAAGCAGGAGCGGAAAATGCCAAGTTCGATTTCAACTGGCTGACTTCCACCGGGTCCGGCTGCTTTCTCGCCGCTTTGCTGGCGGGCACTATCCTGGGCCTAAAACCGCGTGACCTTTTTCGTATCTTCCGAAAAACCGTCTACCGCATGCGCTTCGCCGTTATCGCCATGTCCTGCATGTTGGGACTCGGATACGTCACGCGCTATTCCGGCATGGATGCTGTCTTAGGTCTGGCTTTCACCCGAACCGGCTGGCTGTTTCCCTTCTTTGGAACTTACATCGGTTGGCTCGGCGTCGCTTTGACCGGGAGCGATACATCTTCCAACGCGCTATTCGGCGGCCTGCAGCGCATCACCGCCGAGCAATTGAATCTCAGCCCGATTCTGATGTGCTCAGCCAACAGCGCCGGTGGCGTCATGGGCAAGATGATTGACGCCCAGTCGATCTGCATCGCCACGGCGGCCACCAATCAAGTCGGCTCAGAAGGCGATATTTTCCGCTTTGTGTTCTGGCATTCGGTGTCGCTGGCCGCCATCGTCGGAACCATCGTCATGCTCTACGCCTATGTCTTTCAGAGTTTTGTCCCACACGGGATGACTCCGGGACACTGAAGAAGCACTTCGACGCAAAGCCAGACTGTGATACGTTTCGCTCGCCAAACATGAATTCTTCCTCGCATCGTTCGAACGCTAATAGCCTCACTCGCGCAATTTTCACCGACATCCAATTCTGGATTCCGGTAATCGTTCTCCTCGGCGGACTCTGGGTGCTAGATTGGATCCGCTGAGCAACACAGCGCTCCCTTCGCAAGATGCTCGCCAGCCACTGGACGCCAAACGCCTGCGCCAATTACAAATCGCTGGCCTTCTCTGCGGCTTCAGTGCCGGCGCGTGGCTTGGCGCAGCGGAAGCTCCCACGAAACTCGTAAACATCGGCACCTCGCCGGTAATCGTCTCGCTACTCATGGTCGCAGGCGTTTTTCTGGCGCGCTGGAGTCTCCCCGCCCTCATTCGCGGCACCTCGCAGATACGACTTGATGCGCGTCAGGCTCCACACCTGATATTGTGGGGAGTGCTGGCAGGCTGCTTGTGGGCAGTCGCCAATACCCTCACCATTTTCTCGATTCGCAACATTGGTCTGAGCATCGCTTTCCCCATCTGGAACCTGAACAGCCTGCTGGGTATCTTCTGGGGTTGGCTGCTGTTCCGCGAACTGCGCGGTTCGGGAAACATTCGCTGGCTCTCCGTCGTCGGGGGTGCTGCCGTGATGTTCTGCGGAGCCACGTTACTCGCGGTGGCCTCCTCGGCCGCCACCGGAAGCGCAACTGCTGCCCGTGGCATCATCGCCGCGCTTTCCGCAGGCGCGCTGTGGGGCACCATGTACATTCCTTACCGCAAAGCCTATCTCACGGGAATGAATCCGCTCTCCTTGGTCGCCTTCTTCACCATCGGCGAACTGGGCATGATGCTGGCACTCGCGCTTACAGAGGCTGGCGGCGTTATAGCGCTTTGGCGGCAGCTGGTCGAAGCCAGGGATGTTCTGTTCTGGTTGATGCTCGGCGGCTTTGTTTGGGTCATCGGCGATCTGTTTCAGCAGTACGCGGCGAAATATCTGGGCATCAGCCGCGGCATCCCGCTTTCCAACACCAATCAGTTGTGGGGGCTTCTCTGGGGCCTTTTCGTTTTCGGCGAGTTGCACGGGATGGCCGCTGGCCACTACATGCGGGTCATCGGCGGTTCTCTGCTGCTTGCGGCGGGCGCCGGCGCTATCGCTGTGGCGTCGGTAACCCGCGCTGAACACACGCAGTGGCGCCAGGCCGCTGAACGCGAGGCAACGCGTTACGGGATCTCCCAAGAATTTCTAAATTCAGGAATGCAGGAGCGGTCCACAGCGGATTCCGCAATCTCTCCCTCGCGTTCCTGGATTGATTGGCTGCTGGTGGCCGTGGCGTCCGGCGTCTTCCTGTATCTGGCGTCTATCGCACGCGCGCCGCAGATTTCGTTCAGTTGGCCGGCACTGCTTCTGTTGTCGCTGGCCCTTCTTGCGTCTCTGGCAGCCTCCGCTGTGGTGCTATTCCGCGCCACTCGCTTTCAGTAACTTTCCCCTGTGAATGCTCCTCGTCCGTGCTTAATCCGCAACACCTGCTAACATGGCCAGGCTAGGAACATGGCCCGCTCACAAAATCCCGCAGTCGAAGCCTCCGCGGCACTGGCGCAAAATCTGGTCCAGGCTCTGCTCCGCGAACGTGTGATTCCCCGCTTTGTAGATTCCTACGTGGTCGAAAACGGACGCCACGCGCTGCAAGTTCACGCCGGGTTATATCGCGACCTGCTTGCCATCCTGCAGCGGGAAGCGCTCCTGGCCGCCTGCGTGCGCGCTCTGGAAGTTGTTTCCACGGAAACCATTACTTCCAGCAAGGGAAAACAACAAGTTGTTGTTCGCAAAGGTGCGGACGCTTTCCGCCGCAAATTCTTGTCGGCACTCGCCAGGCAACAAAATTGGAATGCCGGCGACGCCCTCGATTTCCAGTCCGATCTGCGGATGTACGAGGATTTGCTCCGCCGCGCAGTCGCTTCCCGCCGTCCTCGCAAGCCCTACGAAGCAGCCAATCATCCGTTCGTGGATCGCTGCGCGTTCCTGTTGGACTCGGCGTTTCTCGAAAAAGCCCGCCTCGCCGCAAGCCGCGCGCTGGCAAACATTGAAGACATCGCCACCACTATCGCCGCTCAAGTAACGCGTCCAGAATAACCGCTCATGGGAATTTACGAATGCGGCTCGACCAGCACGGCGGTGCCGTAGGCCAGCACTTCGGTCACTCCCTGCATTACTTCGGTCGCGTCATAGCGAAATCCTACTACCGCGTTTGCACCGTGTTGCGCGGCATGCAGCAGAAGCAATTCGTAAGCCTCTCCGCGAGTCCTCTCGCAAAGATCGGTCAAGATCGTGATATTGCCTCCTACAATCGTCTGCAGCGCCGCTCCCAGATTTCCAATCACACTGCGTGACCGCACAATGATTCCGCGCACGACTCCGAAATTGCGCACGATGCGATGCCCCGGCAATTCCAGCGCTGTCGTCACCATCGATGAATCCACTCGCCCCGGCATTTGATTCTCCTCTCTAGAACAGCGCTTGGTTGCGCTGGCCGCCATTTACCTCTGCGATTCTACCTATTGATATGGCCGCTGCGCGAGCGCCGGGCGTTTGTTATTCTCGCTTTGCATGGAAAATCTGTTCATTACTCTTGGGCTGCTGCAGGTCCTCGTGGGCCTGTACTTGTCTTACCAGGGCGCAAAATGGCTGGCCTACGCTCGCCGCCGCAATACCACCGACCCTGGTTTTTATTCGCCCCGCACTGCGGTGTTATGCCCGTGCAAGGGCGTAGAACCCGGACTGGAACGAAACCTTTTCTCGCTGTGCGAATTCGATCACCAGAACTACGAAGTTTTTTTTGTTCTGGCCTCGGAGTCCGATCCCGCCGCAAGCATTCTAAAGCGTGTGATCGCCCAATCACGCGCCAAAGCCCATCTAATTATCGCTGGGCCGCCGCAGGAATGCGGAGAGAAAGTAAACAATCTTCGCGCGGCGATTCAACAGTTGCCTGAAGACTTCGAAATTCTGGTGTTTGCTGATTCCGACGGGCGGCCCGGCCACTCCTGGCTACGTCGTCTGACCGCGCCCCTGACCGATTCCCGGCTCGGCGCAGCAACCACCATGCGCTGGCTGATTCCCAACCGTAATAATTTTCCGAGCCTGCTCCTCACTGCGTGGAACGCTCCGATTCTGACCATGCTCGGCGAAGACACCAAGAAGAATTTTTGCTGGGGCGGCGGTACCGCCATTCGCAAATCGGTTGTCCAGCAAAGCGGCGTTCTCGAGGAATGGCAACACTCGGTTAGCGACGATTACTCGATGACCGCCGCTTTACAGCGCGCTGGCCGGCCCGTCGTTTTCCTTCCCGAGTGTCTGACCGTTTCGTACGTGGAATCCGAATTTGACGAGCTGATGGAATTCACAAATCGCCAAATCCTGATCACCCGCGTCTATTCACCAAGACTTTGGCTCACTGCTTTTGCTACCCACGTCCTTTTTTGTGTGACCATTTTCATGGGAACGCTGCTGACGCTCTCGGCGTTTTTCACCGGGCGCCCTTCCATTCCACTTGCCGCCCTCACCTTCCTGCCTTTGCTGCTGGCTTCCCTCCGCGGTGCCTTTCGCGTCACTGCCGCCCAGGAAGTGCTTCCTTCGTTGAAATCTCAGATCCAATCGCAGTCATGGATTCATCTGCTTTTGGGGGTTTGGATTCCGTTCTTATACGTAATTAATTTCGTGGCTTCATCCTTCACGAAGAAAACCCGTTGGCGCGGAATTCGCTACGAACTCATCTCCCCGCAACAAACTCGCATCATTCGTTAATCCCAACCAATCGCTTCGTTTTTTACGAACTTTGTCATTCGGATTTCCACAGGCCGCTAGGGAAAAATTTCGCTGGCAGTGAAATTCCTACCCGCCCGCCTACCACATTCATGGTAAAAGAGTGCATAACTCTTCCTTTTTTCGGTAGTTCTGGTACGCCATTTTTGGGCATCCAGTTGCACAGTTGGACCCAGTTCGGTCGTGCGTACGCAGGCGGGCACCATCGCAAGTCCTTCTCGCGCCTCGGCGTAACCGTTCTTGAGGCTTTCATGGCTCGGGACCCCACCCTCGGTCCCGGTCGGGTTGCCGTTCTCGATCAATTGATTAAACGTTTGATTTATCGTTAGCCTCGCTCCGAGGTGCAGCTACATTACCCAGGACAATCCCGAACCATTTTCGGGTTTGCGAACGGAGAGGTACAAGTGAGACTCATCCGCAGAAGTGCGCAGGTGCATTCCGTGCGCGCCACCCAGCCTGCGATCGTACGCGAGAAGTATTTTTTCTACGAAAGGAACACCGGGGTCGCCCACTTCCACGTCGAAACCGACGCCGACGGACGTTTCCCGGTCGAACAGGCTGCCGGTCTGCTTGCCATGCATTGTATGGTCCGCAATCAGACTCCCTCAGACTATGTCGTCTTGGTGGAAGCCAATACCAATCACCTGGAGGACCTTACTGAAAAAGCCGAGAAACTCCTCGAAGCGGGCCGCGCTGTCAAGAGTCACGTCAAGCTTACCCGCCGCGAACAGGAAGTTCTCAACGGAGTTGTCCGCAGTTTGGCCAACAAGGAAATCGCTGCTTCGCTTAATCTTTCCGAGCGCACGGTGAAATTTCACGTTTCTTCGTTGTTGGCAAAATTCCGCGTTCGCGGGCGCATGGAACTGGTTCGCGAAGCCGCGCAACTTCCTGCATCCAACGTAGCGCCGGTTACCGAACCGGTGGCCACTCGAGAGTCCCGGCCTTTCGTCTCTCGCATCATGAATTACCGCAGACCCGGTCCCGCGCCTCTCATGTCGTTGACGGGACGCGCAGCAGTAACTCAATAAGCCTATTTTGGCGTTTTGCCCTAATAAAAAAAGCCCGTGACTTTTATGGTCACGGGCTTTCTCTTCTCTCACCCTGGTGCCGCCTTACTTCTTTGCCGCCTGGTACAACTCCGCCGCCTTGTCCCAATTCACCACGTTCCACCAGGCCTTGATGTAATCCGGCCGCAAGTTCTGATACTTCAGATAGTAGGCATGTTCCCAGACGTCCAGTCCCAGCACCGCTTTGCCACCAAGAAGGTACGGAGTGTCTTGATTCGGCGTCGAATCCACTGCCAGCTTGCCGTCCTTGACGATCAGCCAGGCCCACCCTGAGCCGAACCGGCCCGCGCCCGCTGCCGCGAACTTCTCCTGGAACGCCGCAAACGAGCCAAACGTGGAGGCGATCGCCGCCGCCAGATCGCCCTTTGGCTCGCCACCGCCACCCTTTTTCATCAACGTCCAAAACAGTGAATGATTCCAGTGCCCGCCGCCATTGTTGCGCACCGCCCCACGAATGGCTTCCGGCACCGCATCCAGATTTTTCAGCACATCGTCGATGGACTTCGCCTGTAGGTCTGCATGTCCCTCCAGCGCTTTGTTCACGTTGTTGACGTAGGCCCCGTGATGCTTGTCATGATGGATCTCCATCGTCTTCGCGTCGATGTAGGGTTCCAGCGCGTCGAATGAGTACGGCAAAGGCGGCACGGTGAATGCCATGGGTGAAACCTCCAATGTATTTTTAGCGTTGAAATTCGCGGGACCTTCCGCGGCCGGCAATCTGGCGTCGATTCTTTCCGTTCCCAGTAGAGCAGCCCCGGCAATGCTACCGGCAAGAAGGAATTCCTCCCCTTCAACCGGAACTCCTCGGCGCGGTGGGCTGATGATGATGCACTGCGAATTATACTTCCCAGGGCTTCGGACTCTCAACTCCTTAGAGCCAATCCCGCTTTTAGGTCCGGGCGTCACTTTTTCCGAGGCGGGATTCCCGGATCACTCCTCCGCTCGTTGGATGCGCGAGAGCGCCCAAAGGGCAGATTCGGAAATGGCCGGATCGCCGGATCGTGAGAGCTTTTCCAGCGTTTCCACTGCCTCTTGATACACCAGGGTCCCTCTCTTGATCTCCGAATTGCCCAGCGCGACGCACGCATTGCGGATAAGGCCAGCCCATTTCGTTCGCTTGACGGCGCTGGCTCGAAATGTTTCGCGAAACTGTTCCCGCGAGAGCCGGACGATTCGCAACAAGTCCGGTGAGAACAAGGATTCGGCTTGTTCATGGTTCCAAGAGAATCGGCGCGGGGCAAACTCCTGCGCCTGCGTCCTGGGCGATTTGCGGTTCCACGGGCAGACATCCTGGCAAATATCGCAACCAAAGATATGCCGGCCCATAGGCTCGCGAAACTCTTCAGGAATCGTTCCGCGCAGCTCGATCGTCAAATACGAAATGCAGCGCCTGGCATCCAAAACATATGGCTCGACCAACGCCTTCGTAGGACAGGCCTCCAGGCATCGCCTGCAGCTCCCGCAGCGGTCTGGCGGCGGAGCTTCGGCGGCCTCCAGCGTCGGCCTGAGCGGCAAGCTGGTCAGGACCACCCCGAGAAACAGCCACGAGCCCAGCGACTGATTGATCAGCAGCGTGTTTTTCGCCAGCCAACCCAGACCTGCATATTTCGCTGCCGCCCGCTCGTGAATCGGGCCCGTGTCGGCATACGCTCGCGCCTGAAATTCCTGCGGAAAGTGTCCCCGCATCTCTCCGGTCAGAGCATTCAGTTTCGCCCACAAAACCTGATGGTAGTCCTGACCCCAGGCGTAGCGTGATATCCATCCCCGGGTCTGAGGATTTGTACTTACAAACCCTGGCCTCACAGGACTGCCGCTCTCGTTCGGGACGCTTGCAACTTCCATGGAGTAAGCCTCCACGCTGTTGTAGTTCAGTGCGCACACAATGACGCAGCGCACCCCTGGCACGGCGTTCCGCGGATCCCATCGCCGCGCATCCTCTAGATACCTCATCTGCCCCGCGTAGCCGCGATCCAGCCATTCCTGATAATGCGCTAGTTCAGGGAATCTCTCTGCCGTCGCGATTCCGCACGCGGCGAACCCCAACCTTTCAGCCCGCCCCTGGATCCACGCCGTTTCCGCCCTTGGCAAAAGATCGCTCATCCCGATAAGCCTGCCTTACCCTGCTGTTCCCGCAAACTTCCCGCAAATCGACATAGGTAAGCGGTCGCCCGCCGTCCTTGTCACATGCCCTTGCGCTTGACTATCACTTCACGTCCATCAGGTTGTGAAGAGGGCTTGCACCTCCTAGCTGATAAACATGGTCGGCACACATACAAAAAGCCCCTCGCTTTCGGCGAGGGGCCGCATGATCTCCCTGCATGATGGCAGAAATAGGGGATTCAGCTTTGTGGAACCACGTTCTCCGCCTGCAGACCTTTCGGCCCCTGCTTGACTTCGAACTCGACCTTTTGTCCCTCATTCAGCGACTTGTAGCCGTCGCTCTGAATGGCGGAGAAATGGACGAACACATCCTCGCCCGATTGGCGTTGAATAAACCCAAAGCCTTTCGAAGCGTTGAACCACTTCACGGTACCTTGCTCTTTGCTCACGGCATTCCCCTGCTCTCAAAAGAATTCGCGCTCGCGAATCAACGCATCCAGAAGGCTCGGTGTAGGTCTCGCGCTTCCACCCGGGCCAGGTGGAATACAGCCTTTTGGAACGCGGCGCTATGCTTGCATAGTTCCACGTTCCAGTCCAGAAACATTCCAATCGCGTTAGTGGCCTTACGGGAAGCTGCGCACCGCTGCCGCTTCGTCGGAATATACTTCGAAGACCGTATAAAGCTTGGTAATCTGCAGGATGTCGTGGACTTTCTTGGTCAGG
>Ga0126381_100000471_pt1 | contig 44529 bp, 41 predicted proteins | sample PanSoiMetPlot_28_FD_96465 | JGI IMG/M metagenome (GOLD analysis project Ga0126381, IMG submission 96465) | Tropical forest soil microbial communities from Panama - MetaG Plot_28 | ecosystem: Environmental > Terrestrial > Soil > Tropical forest > Bulk soil | place: Panama | collected 2016-02-17 | reverse complement strand
TTTTCATGAGGGTCTTCGGATTCCTTGAGTGCAGCAAACAGACCATCTTCACCACAAGAAACGGTTACAGTATCGAATCTCGCGGTTACTTTTAGTGCTCTCGCATCGTGCCTGCGTTCGAGACCAGAACCGGAACATCCGGCAATGAAGAGCACCGTATCCGAAGCTGACGTGTCCGACAAAAAAATGAAAACATCAAAGTAATGGAGTGTTAATGGACGCATCTTTATTGTCTCGTGCGCCACACCTCCCAGCCCGCTCCTCGCTATTTACTCGCTGATGTTCCCGCGCCGCGCCCCCCCGCCTGCTGATTACTCGACGATAATACCTCCCCGCGTTAATTATTTACTTCTGAGTTAACGAGGGCAGTTTTGGAGGCCTCTGTCTCCTATCCCTCAACCCGTTTGCCCGCCTTTCCTCCGCCCTTGTAATATCGAGGTTTGACTCTTAGCTCCTGACCGGACCAGCATGCCGCACGATCTTCCCAAGGCCTACGACCCGAGCGCCATCGAGCAGCGCTGGGCCGAGTACTGGGTGCGCGAGAAGCTCTTCCACGTCGAAACGCCCGCTCAGGGCTCGACTCAGCCGACCTTCACCATCACCCTGCCGCCGCCCAACGTCACCGGCCGCCTGCACATGGGCCACATGCTCAACCAGACGGAGATGGACATCGTCGTCCGCTGGCATCGCATGCGCGGATTCCTGACCATGTGGCTGCCCGGCACCGACCACGCCGGCATCGCGACGCAGATGATGGTCGAGCGCCAGCTTGCCGCCGAGGGCAAGAACCGCCGCGATATCGGCCGCGAAGCCTTCATCGCCCGCGTCTGGGATTGGCGCGAGCACTACGGCGGCGCCATCCTCGAGCAGATGAAGCGCCTCGGCGTCTCCGTCGACTGGTCGCGCGAGTACTTCACCATGGACGAGCGCATGTCGCGCGCCGTCCGCGAAGCCTTCGTCCGCCTCTACGAGCAAGACCTCATCTATCGCGGCAAGTACATTGTCAACTGGTGCCCGCGCTGCATCACCGCCGTCTCCGATCTCGAAGTCGTCCACGAAGACACGCCCGGCAAGATCTGGGAGATCCGCTATCCTGTCGTCGGCTCGAAAGACGAGTACATCGTCGTCGCCACCACCCGTCCCGAGACCATGCTGGGCGACACTGCCGTTGCCGTGAACTCCGCCGACGAGCGCTATCGCCACCTGCACGGCAAGCGCGTCCTGCTGCCGCTGATGAATCGCGAGATTCCGATCATCACCGACGACATCCTCGCCAACCCCGAGTTCGGCACGGGCGCCGTGAAGGTTACGCCCTCGCACGATCCCAACGACTTCGAGGCTGGCCTGCGCAACGACTTGCCGCAGATCGAGGTGATGAACGAGACCGCGCAGATGAACGAGAACGCCGGGCCGTATCAGGGGCTCGACCGCTTCGGGGCGCGGCAGAAGGTCGTTGAGGATCTCGAGGGGGGCGGCTTTCTCGTCGGCGTGAAGGACTACGTCGTGCCGCTCGGCACGTGCAGCCGCTGCGGCACCATCATCGAGCCGCGCCTCTCGACGCAATGGTTCGTCAAGATCAAGCCGCTCGCCGAGCGCGCCATCGAGGTCGTCCAGAAGGGCGAAATCAAGTTCGTCCCAGAGATCTACGCCAAGACTTACTTCGAGTGGATGCTGAACATCCACGACTGGTGCATCTCGCGCCAGCTCTGGTGGGGACATCGCATCCCTGCCTGGCACTGCAAGGAATGCAGTGAAATCATCGTCTCGCGAGACACGCCGGCGAAATGCAAAAAGTGCGGCGGCCCGCTCGAACAGGACAACGATGTTCTTGACACCTGGTTCTCCTCGGGCCTGCTGCCGTGTTCTGCCCTCGGCTGGCCTGACGACACGCCTGATCTGCATGCGTTCTATCCGACGACGCTGCTCATCACCGGCTTTGACATCCTCTTCTTCTGGGTGGCACGCATGGTCATGATGAACTGCCACTTCATGCGTGGCTTCAAGAATGGCGACGTCCCCTTCCGCGACGTCTACATCCACTCGCTCGTCCGCGATGCCGAGCGCCAGAAGATGTCGAAGACCAAGGGTAACGTCGTCGACCCCATCGAGATCATCGAAAAGTACGGTACCGATGCCGTCCGCTTCACACTGGCGGCCATGGCCGCTCCGGGAACCGACATAGCGTTCTCGGAGAGCCGCACCGAAAGCTACCGCGCCTTCGCCAACAAGATCTGGAATGCCGCCCGCTTCCTCTTCATGAATGTCGACAGGGCGCAGCAGGCAGGGCTGTGGTCGTTGAATGAGTTTAAGTCGTCCCACAACAAGGGACTGCCACAACATGGGACATCCTACAATGTATTAGGTAGCGGTAAATCGGGCGCTGGTTTGGGCATCCAGGGCTTCCAAGCCGAAACCCTGGAGGACCGCTGGATCCTCTCCCGCTTCAACCGCGTCGCGCAGGAGATCCACGACGCGCTCCAGAACTACCGCTTCCACGAAGCCGCCCACGTGGTCTATCACTTCTTCTGGGGCGAATACTGCGACTGGTACCTGGAGCTGATCAAGCCCCGCCTCGCCGCCGATGATCGAGGTCAGGCGCGCGCCGCCTACAACAATCTGATCGGCATCTTCGAAGGCGCTCTCCGCATGCTCTCTCCCTTTATGCCCTTCATCACGGAAGAGCTCTGGCACGCGGCCTATGATGGCGCGCCGCCGGCAAAGTCGATCGCCCTCGTTGCCTATCCGGCGGCTGATCCAGCCCAGATTAACGCCGACGCCGAGACCGAGATGGCCATCCTGCAAGACCTGATCGTCAGCGTCCGCAACATCCGCGCCGAACTGAAGGTCGAGCCAAAGCAGAAGCTGCCAATCGAGATTCACACCGGCAGCGACATTCGCTCTCTGATCGAGCGCAACCGCAGCGCGGTCGAGCGGCTTGCCAATGTCGATGGCGTAGCCTTCGTCGAGCAGTCGCTGGCCAAGGCTGCCGGCGCACGCAGCACCGCCCGCTTTGACGTACGCGTAATCTATGAGCGCAAAGTCGACGTCGCGGCCGAACGCGACCGCCTCAGCAAAGAACTCGCGAGGCTCACGCAGGAGCTGACCCGCGCCACGGGCCAGCTGAATAACGAATCATTCTTGGCGAAAGCACCGGCCAACGTTGTCGAAGGGCTGAAGAAGCGCAGGGCCGAAGTCGTGGTCCTCATTGAGAAAATCAGGGCAGCACTCGATGAACTGGAAGGCGGCGCCGCGGCAGCCAGTTGAGAGCCCTTCGGGGCTTCACCAACGCGGACCCAGGGCTGCGATATTAGAAGGTTTTCATCACGAGGAGCCGCGGCGGCGGCGCACCAAGCCCGGGGTTGCGCATGGCGGGGTGGATTGAGGCCGACGGGGGATCTGCCTTGAAACGTAACGAAGTTGCTCGCGGCTCGAAGCTCGCGGCTCGAAGCTAACTATGGACTGGACAACACGCCGCATCACGGCCATTTTGGAAAACGCGCTGCTCGAAGACCGCGCCACGCGCGACGCCACCTCCTACGCTTGCATCGACGTCCACCAGCGTGCGACGGCCACCGTTATTGCCAAGCAGGATTGCGTCCTCTCCGGCCTCGGTTGCATCCGCCGCATCCTCGAAGTCTTCGCCTTACTCGACGGCACCGTCACCTCGCATCCCGAGGTCACCAGCCACACCGAAATCTTCGACGGTATCCGCGTGCGCAAAGGACAATCCGTCGCGGTCGTCTTGCACAATGCGCGCGTCATCCTCTCTTGTGAGCGCGTCATCCTCAACATCATCCAGCGCATGAGCGGCATCGCCACGCTAACGCGCCAATACGTTGACGCGGTCGAAGGCACAAAGACCACCATTCTCGACACGCGCAAAACCGCCCCCGGCCTGCGTATGCTCGACAAGTACGCCGTCACTTGCGGCGGCGGCCACAACCACCGCCTCGATCTCAGCGACGGCGTCCTCATCAAGAACAACCACATCGCCCTCGCCGGTGGCGTTGTTCCTGCTCTGGAGCGCGCCCTCGGCAATCGCCGCGGCTCGCAAACCGTCGAGATCGAAGTCCGCTCCCTCGAAGAACTGGAGCAGGTCCTCGCTCACGGCGCTGAAGCAGTCCTGCTGGACAACATGTCGGTCGAGCAGGTCCGGCGCGCAGTCGAGCGTGTCCGCAAACTCCAGCTCCCGGTTCCCCTCGAAGCCTCCGGCGGCATCACGCTGGAGAACGTCCGCGCCTACGCCGAAACCGGTGTCGACTTCATCTCGGTCGGCGCCCTCACCCACTCCGTCGCCGCCGCCGACCTGAGCATGCGCATCGCCCCTGCGTAAGCTAATCGTGCTTGTTTTTTGTGTGTCATCCTGAGCGGAGTGAGAATTCGCACAGCGAATTCTCCGGGAGTCGAAGGACCCCTACAAATTGCTCGCCATCTCCCGCATAATCTCCTTATCGCTCGCCCCGACCCAATTCGCCCCCCTCGCGACGGCTCTACCGACGCCCGCCTCAGCCGCATCGTTCGCCTGTTGAGCGATAACGCCACGGTGGTCGTCAGCGGCCAGCGTGTTGCCGAAGAGCTCGGCACCTCGCGCTCGGAAGTCTGGCGAGCGGTGCAGCAGCTGCGCGATCTCGGAGTGCAAATCACCGGCCATCTGGCCACGGGGTATCAACTGAACGCCATGCCTGACCTTCTTCTTCCCGACATCGTGAGCCCGCTCGTCAGCGGTACCATCTTCGCCTCTCGCATTCATCATTATTTCCGCATCGGCTCCACCAACGTCGAAGCCATGAAAGCCGCCGCCGAAGGCGAGCCCGAAGGCGCTGTCTTCCTTGCCGAAGAGCAGACCGCCGGCCGCGGACGTGGCGGCCACAGCTGGGAGTCAGAGCAGTCCGTCGGCATCTATTGCTCCGTCGTCCTGCGCCCGGAGATCGCTCCACTCGACGCGCTCTTCCTCTCGCTCATGACCGGCATCGCCATGGCCGACGCCGTCGAGCAGACCACCGGCCTCCGTCCCGATCTGCGTTGGCCCAACGACGGCCTCCTCGGCGAGCGCAAATTCTGCGGCATCTTAACCGAGATGAATGCCGAGCCCACGCGTGTGCGCTACGTCGTCCTCGGCATCGGCATCAACGTGAATCACTCGTCGTTCTCGGGCGAGCTAGAGCCCATCGCGACTTCTCTCCGCATGGAGGCCGGCCGTGAGTGGTCGCGCGTTGACCTCACCGCCGCTTTGCTAAAATCGCTCGACGGGCACTACCGCAAGCTCATGCAGGGTGGAGAAAGAGCGCGCGGCGCTCTCATGAAGGATTTCGAAGCGCGCTCCTCGTGGGCCCGCGGACGTCGCGTGCGCATCGAGGACGACAGCGGTTATGAAGGCGTGACCGAAGGCCTCGACGATCGCGGCTTCCTTCTCTTGCGCACCAAAGATGGGCTGCGGACCGTGCTCTCGGGCAACGTTCGCGCCCCCAGCGGGAAATAAATCATGCTCTTCGTTCTCGATGTCGGCAACACCAACACCGTGCTCGGCGTCTTCGATCTCGCGCCTCAGGAGCCAGGTTCCGCCAAAGCCCGCCTTATCGCCCACTGGCGCGTCTCTACCACCAAGACGCAGACAGTCGACGAGTATGGCGTGCTCTTCCGCAATCTCTTCGCGATGAACGGCCTGGAATTCACCGCCGTCAAAGGCACCGTGATCTCATCCGTTGTGCCGCCCCTGGATCCGACGCTGCGCGAGGTCTGCGAGCGTTACTTCCAATCGCGTCCGCTCTTCGTCGAGCCGGGCATCAAGACCGGTATGCCGGTGCATTACGACAACCCCGCCGAGGTCGGCGCCGATCGCATCGTCAACAGCGTCGCCGCCTTCGAAAAGTACGGCGGCCCCTGCATCATCGTCGACTTCGGGACCGCGACAACCTTCGACGTGGTCTCCAAGAAGGGCGAATATCTCGGCGGCGTGATCACCCCTGGAATCGGCATCTCTGCCGACGCGCTCTTCGCCCGCACCGCCCGCCTGCCGCGCGTCGAAGTCCGTAAGCCGCCGCGAGTGCTGGCTACCAACACCGTCCATAGTGTCCAGTCAGGCCTTTATCACGGATATGTCGGGCTTATCGACGGCGTGCTCGAGCGCCTGCTCGCCGAGATGGGCGAGAACGTGACCGTCGTCGCTACAGGAGGGCTAGCCGCGCTGATGGGCAGCGGCTCCAAATACATTCGCGAAGTCGATGACCTACTGACACTCGAGGGCCTGCGCATCATTTACGAGCGCAACCAGCCGCAAGCCAAGCGGCGCAGCGAAAGCGCCGGTGCGCTTGCCAACAATCCCGAATTGTCTGCTGCTCGCAAAGCGGCAGCTTCCAATCCCAAACGCAGCTAATGTTCCCTTGCGCAGAAATGCTTGGGTGATAGCTTGTAAACAACGGTGTCCCCCGCGCCGTCATCCCGAGCGAGTGAAGCGAGTCGAGGGACCTGCTCTCCTCCAATTCTTTTGGCTGAATGCTGAATGCTGAGTGCTGACTGCTATAAATGGAAAACTACTTCAATTACTTCACTGAAATCGAAGAACACTTCCAGCGCCGCCGCGGGACCCTGCTGCTCCTCTCCCCGCTCGACTGGGCGCTGATGGAGACCTGGAAAGACGCAGGCGTCCCTCTCGAGGCGGTCCTTCGCGGCATCGACACCACCTTCGACAAGTGGGACCGCCGCCCCCGCAAAACCCGCAAGGTAAACGGCCTGGCCTTCTGCTCCCAGGAAGTCCTTGCCTCAGCCGAAGAAATGAAGGAAGCTGCCGTCGGCGCGCCAACCAAGGACAAGCGCGACGCCGGGCTGGATCACGCGCTCGTCGCCGAATTCCTGAAGCGCAACGCCGCTCAGCTCGATGCCGTCGATTTGCCGGCCACGGCGCAAGCCCTCGCCAAGGAGACTGCTGCAACCCTGCGGACATTAGGCGATTCGCTCTCAACGGCAACGGTGCAGATGGAAGACCTGGAACGCCGCCTCACGGTCGCTGAAGAAAAGCTCTTCGCCGCCCTCCTGGCCGCAACGCCCGACGAAGCCCTTTACCAGGTCCGCTCCGAAGCCGACCGCGATCTCGCGCCCTATCGCCGCAACATGGCCGCGCCTCAGATCGAGCAACTGCAGAAGCAATACATTCACAAGCGCCTGTTGGATCAATATCGTGTACCGCGGTTAAGCTTGTTCTATATGTAGTTCAGAGGACGTGGGCACGATTGAGCTTGTCATCCTGAGCGCAGCGTCCGCCGTGCCATTTCCGATCCACCAGGATCGGGCGGACGCGGTAATCGAAGGATCTGCGGTTGGCTGGAGCGAAGGGAGCGCCCTTGCAACTCCAAATCGAAAAACTGATTTACGGCGGCGACGGCCTCACCCGCCTGCCGGCCGATGAGCGCGGCCGTGGAAAGTCCGTCTTCATTCCCTTTGTGGTTCCTGGCGAGACCCTCGAAGCCTCGCTCTCAACCATCCGCCCCGGCTTCGCCCGTGCCACACTCGAGCGTATCCTCACGCCCTCGCCCGATCGCATCGAGCCGGGCTGCCCTTACTTCATGCGCTGCGGCGGTTGCCACTACCAGCACATCGACTACGCGGCACAACTGCGCTACAAAGCTAACATCCTGCGTGAGACCCTGCGCCGCATAGCAAAGTTCGAATTGCCTGACGGTATCACCGCTCACTCAGCCGATCCCTGGAGCTATCGCAATCGCACGCGAATGCACGTTCGCCACGAGCCGCAATTCGCAGTCGGCTACTTTCGTCACGGTTCGCACGCGCTTCTGCCGGCAGAAACCTGCCCCATCAGCTCTCCCCTTATCAACCAAGCTGTCTCAGCCGTCTGGGCCCTCGGTCGCGAGAACGCTGTCCCAAAGCCACTGCACGGCATTCAATTTTTCGCCAACCATGACGACACGCGCCTGCTGATCGAAGCCTATGCTTCACCCGGAACGAGCGCCAGGGAACTTCAACCCTTTGCGGCCGCGCTGCATCACCGGCTGCCGCAAATTTCCGGCGTTGTCGTCTTCGCCGCGTCGCCGGTGGAAGACGAAACTCTCCAGCGTGCTCCCCTGACCTCGACTCACTCCGAAGCCTCGCAAGCCATCGGCGATGAGTCTCTGCTCTACACCGCGGGCGGAATCGACTACCGCGTCTCCGGCGGCTCGTTCTTCCAGACCAATCGTTTTCTCATCGATAAGCTGGTGGATGTTGTCATGACGAAGCAAACGGGCCGCGCCGCCCTCGACCTCTACGCCGGCGCCGGACTGTTCACGCATCACCTGGCACGCAACTTCGATCACGTCCTCGCTGTCGAAGCTTCGCCGCATTCGTTCTCCGATCTTCGCCACAACGTTCCGCAAAACGTGAAGTGCATTCGTACGACTACGGAAACCCTGCTCGCCGATCGCGCCGCCAAACTCGCGCCCGACCTCATCGTCCTCGACCCGCCTCGTGCCGGCCTCGGCGAGAAGGCAACCAGAGCCCTGTGCCGCATGTCCGCCTCGCATGTGACTTACGTCTCATGTGATCCGGCAACCCTCTCCCGCGATCTCCGCCTGCTGCTAGAATCGGGTTATCGGGTCGAGCAGGCGCACCTCATCGACATGTTTCCCGAGACCTATCACATGGAAACTGTCCTGCACCTGGCGCGCTGAGCTGTTCTTGTCCGACGCGGAGTCATACATGTACGCCATCGCCATCATCCGTTATCGCAAGCCGATCGAAGACATCCTCAAGCATCTTGACGCACACCGCGCCTACTGCCAGGGCCTGAAGCAGGAAGGACTCCTGATTGCCTCCGGTCCCGTGGTACCGCGCAACGGCGGTGCGATGCTGCTGCGCGTCCCCGATAACGAAGCGCAGGCGACGCTGGACAGTGTTCGCGACAACGATCCGTACACGCGCCTCGGACTGGCGCAATATGAAATGTGGCCCTGGGCCCCTGCTCTCGGCGCGGAGAACCTGGACCGCTTATAAACTTATCGCGCGATGAACTCCTCTCCTGAGGGGAGCAAGATCCTCGGCAGCGCGCATGGACTTTGCTGCCGTGTCTGCATCGCTGATTTCGGAACCGCGCGACCTCATCACCGCGCCCTCTGTCCCGCCAGGAAAGCGCGGGGCAGCGCACAGCGCTTCCACACCTTATTGCGGCGGCCAGGAGCCCATCTTCCTGGCCGCTCTCGCGTTTGCCGCCGGAATCCTTGCCGCGAACTATCTTTGGCGATCTCCCTTCGTCTGGCTGGGTGCCTTCCTCATCGCGGCGGTTGCGGCCACGCTCTCCCTGCGCCGCTCTCCCCAACTCGCATTCGCCTTATGGTGGCTCGCCATGCTTCCGCTCACCGCCTTTTACCTCCAGGCACGCGACGCCGCACAACCAACCGTCGTCGACAATCTCCAGCCCGTTGCCACCGGAGATACCGAGGTTGATGTTGTGGGCCACGTCATCCGCGAGGGCCTGGTTCGCGACAGCGCCTACGGAGGCAAGCAGGAGTCGGTCGATATCGAAACCGAGCAGCTTCGCCTCGACAATCATCCACTCTCCATTGCAGTGGGCCTTCGCCTGACCATCTACAGCAAGCAATCGGAGGAAGAAGACGCCCGCGACAGCGGCGCCGAGTCGCCGCTCCACGTGTACACCTATGGCCAAAGACTGCGCTGCACAGCCAAGCTCCGTCTGCCGCGCAATTACCGCGATCCCGGAGCGATGGATTTAGTTGCATATCTGAATTCCCAGAACATTCGCCTCACCGGTTCTTCCCGCGCTACGAATGTCGAAGTGCTGCCCGGCTTTGTGGGCACTCGCATCGGCCGCTGGCGCAGTATCGCGCGCCGCAGCGCCCTCGCTCACATCGCGCAGCTTTGGCCAGGCGAGCGCGGCGCCCTCATGCAGGCAGCCCTCATCGGCGGTCGCGCCTTCTTCGGGCGCGATATCAAGACCGACTTCCAGCGCACCGGCACCTATCACATCCTGGTCGTTTCCGGAATCAACGTTGGCATCCTCGCTTTCGCGCTCTTCTGGGCGCTCCGCAAGCTGCCCTTCGGCGAAACCTGGGCCACAATCCTCACCATCGTCCTCTCCTGGGGCTACGCCTTCGTTGCCGATCTTGGCTCCCCGATCGTCCGCGCCACCATCACGCTCAACATTTACCTGCTTACGCGCCTGCTCTTTCGCGATCGCGCCGGGCTGAATGCCTTGGGCATCGCGGCACTCGGCATGCTCCTCGTTAATCCGCGTACCCTCTTCGAAGCCAGCTTTCAGCTCACATTCATCTCAGTGATTGCCGTCGCTGGAATCGCCGTCCCCATCCTGCGCCGTACCTTGCACCCGCTACAGACCGGCCTGCGCAATCTCGACTCTCCGGAGTACGACTTCTCACAACCCACACGCGCCGCGGGTTTTCGCGTCGAAATGCGTCTGTTGCGCAACGCGCTACAGAATGTCATTGGCCGGACACCGGCAAATTTCCTCATTGTGCGCGGCTGCGGCCTTTTTCTGGCGAGTTGCGAATTGCTGTTCGTCTCCACCATCATTCAACTCGCTCTGGCTCTGCCGATGGCCTGGTACTTCCATCGCGCAACGACGATGGCCCTTCCCGCCAACGCGCTCCTGATCCCGATCGCGTCGGTCATGCTGCCCAGCGCGGTTGTCGCAGTTGTCCTCTCGTACGGATCGCACTGGCTCGCATACGTCCCCGCCGCCATCGCGGGATACTCGCTTGACCTTCTGACGGGAACAGTCCACATCATCGGGCGTTTCCGGGTCTCTGATGTGCGAGTACCCACGCCAAGCGCTACGGTATGGCTCAACGCCGCACTGAGTATTGCGCTTGCACTTCTACTGGCCCGGCGACGCATTCTGGCCTTGGTCGGAGTCGCCGGACTTCTCGCGTCCGCGGTATGCATCGTCCTTTTCCCGCCAAAGCCGCAGTGGCGCCCTGGCGTTCTCGAGATCACGGCCATCGATGTAGGTCAGGGAGATTCCCTGCTGCTGATCACGCCGGAAGGCAAGACACTGCTGCTCGATGCCGGCGGCATCCCCGGCAACTCGCACTCTGATTTCGATGTTGGTGAAGAGGTGGTGTCGCCGTATCTCTGGTCGCGTGGCATCGCGCGCCTGGACGCCGTCGTCATCTCCCACGCCCACAGCGATCACCTTCGAGGAATGCGAAGCGTGATCGCGAACTTCCACCCAGACGAGCTGTGGTACGGAGTAGAGTCGCCCAGCGCAGGATTCTTGAAGCTCAAAGAAGCCGCCTTGCAGTTCCGCGTGCAAACAAAATCGTACGCGGCCGGCGACGCTTTTCACTTCCGGGGGAATCGATATCCGAATTCTGAACCCGCAACCCGGCTGGGAGCCACACGATCCGCCGCAGGATGACGAATCGCTCGTGCTTCGCATTCAATACGGCCAAACCTCAGCTCTGCTGGTGGGGGATTCGCACAAGCGCATCGAGCACTATCTCATCGCCGAAGCTCCGCAGGCGGACTTCCTGAAAGTCGGCCACCACGGGAGCTCTACCTCCAGCTCCCCGGACTTTCTGGCGGCCGTGAAGCCGCGCTTCGCTGTGGTATCGGTGGGCTTCTACAACTCCTTCAAACATCCCCGGCACGATGTGATGCAGCGTTACGCCGGCAATCACATCCAAACCTATCGCACGGACCTCGCCGGCGCCGTCTCCTTCTTTCTCGACGGTGCCACCGTAACCGCTACGCCTGTTCCTCGCTAAGCGCCTCGTCCTCATCGGTCGTTGGATGGTTGCGGTATTCCTCGATCGTCTCCCGCGCCTCCTCCGCTTGGTCGGGTCTCACCAGGATCACCACTCCGCCCACCCCCGGCAGGATGTCCTGGGGCGCCTCGCGGTTCTGGATCATCGCGTCAATGCCGGCTGACTCCAGCAGGCCGCGTACCACCATCGCCTCCGACTCCTCATCCGTATCGAAAACCTTTACCAGTTCCTCGTGCCCTTCCGCTGGCTCTGCCATGTCTCCTCCAATCAGTTCAATGCAAAAGGAAGTGTCACCCTCTTTGCCACGTCCCGAATTGCGGCTGCGATTCTGCCGTTTCGGTGTATGATGCCGTCCAACGTGATCGGGCGCAACGGTAGGGGAACGGCAAACATCAAATTGTAACGAAACCCGATCGGCTGCGTGTTCCTACTGCGCCAGCCCGATCCCTGAGGCAGAATTCATGGGGCTATCGGAACGCAAGGAAGTTACATCACCACAATCCACCAGAAACGTACCTCAAACTCCGCACGAGCAGGAAGAAGAACGCCGCAAGCTGCGCCGCCTCCAGATCATGATGAATATGGTGATGTCGGTCATCAGCCAGGACCAGGACCTCACCATCGAAGAGGCGTCGGAGCTCGCCGCCAACGCCAAGCGCGCCGCGCTCGCCCTCTTTCCCGACAAGGAGTTCGCCTACGACATCCTCTACAGGCCGCGCCTCCAGCGGCTGATCGCGGAACGTTTCCGCGTTCAATAGCTGTGGTTATTTCGTGATGCTGGTCAGGTAGACCGTCACCGTTCCCCAGAAAAGCTTCGCCCGCATTTGGACCGGCAGATGCTTGTCATCATCCGTATACCAAATCCAGATGCGGCCTTTGTTCTTCAGCAGCGCTCCTGAGTCGCCCTCCGGACCCACGCGCAGCGTCTGAAATGTTCCGGCCGTCGTCTTGATCTGCTCTTTGCCTTCCACGTGCGCCTGCACGGTGACCGTTTTGCTGCCGTCGTTCAGCGGAAACGTGTACGTCGCGCCAATCTGTAGAGGGAGGCTCGAAACATAGAAGATCCCCGACAAAACGTCGGTCACGCAATTCGGAATATCGTTCTCCACCCGCTTCTGCTGATTATCCTTCAGGTTGCGCTCGTCGAGCACCGCCTTGCCTCGCGCATACTCGTAGGTGATCGTCGTCTCGCGTTTGTGCGAGCCCTCTTCCGTATGCTTTATCAGCTTCGACGAGCAAAGGCTTTTGCCGTCAAAATAGCTGTTGAAGCGGTCCTGCACGCGATACAGCAGCGAGACTACGCCCGTGGAATCGGCCGTAGCGGCAATGTGATTCTGCGATCCGGACTGCTCGATGCGAACGGTGGCAACCCCTGCCGTCCAGAAGCGCCATTCGCCTTCGTAGTGGAGAGTCTGTCCGTAGGGAAATTGAAATCCCGTGCGCAACGGCTGGATGTGCGACGCCGATCCGATTCTTGCTTCGGACTGGGCCGCGGCCGGGTGCGAGGATTGCCCGGGCGCTGCCGCGTCGCCCAGCAACTCGCATGACAGCAGGATGGTGAGTACGACGAAACAGCGCGCGGTGGCGATCGTCACCTTCCCCCAGGTACCCAGAGAATTTTCGCAATCAGCACCGCCAGCATTGCGGCGGCGCCAAGCAGGGAATTGTACTCGCGATGCCGGAAGTATAACTCACGCGAGAAGCCGTCCGTCACGCGCTTGAACCACAGCGTTCGCGGCAGCAGGCTGGGAACCCGCCGCACATACTCGTTATATTCGGCAAACTGTCGCCCCAGGTGGTTCTCTTCACCGCGAATTACCGGCACGTAGATCGCGGCAAAGTACAGGACAAGCACCGCCACAACCCACACGTCGCGCGCGGCAATCACGAATCCAATCCCAATCACGATCGACCCAAGGTACAGCGGATTGCGCACGTAGGCGTACGGCCCGCTGCGCGTCAGCTCCCGATCTTTCTTCACGTGCCCGGAAGCCACCGCGCGAATCGCTATGCCAAACGCAGCAACGACCGTTCCTACAGCCATACTCGTCCAACTCGGCGCAGCCCGCCAGATATAGAACGCCGCGAACAGGAATCCCAGCGGCACGCGTATGCGCCGCGCGATACGCTTCCATGTCCAGCCCGGCTTGACCACCTGTGCTTGCCTCGGCAAAGTTGGCGGAGCGTTAACCGTCACTTGCGTCCTTCTCGATGGGTTCGCATTTGCGACAACATTTCGCTCGTGGAATGGTCCTTAGGATCGCCCACAATCTCCACCCGGCCGCCATGGGCGATCACCTCGTCGCGCTCCGGTACATTTTCGCGCGTGTAGTCGGTGCCCTTCGCCTGAATGTCCGGCCGAATTTCGCGGATCAGCGCGCGCACATCCGGCTCCTCGAAGATCACCACGGCGTCCACGTCCGACAAGGCTGCAAGGATCTCCGCCCGCTCAACGACGGGCATGAACGGCCGGCCTTCTCCTTTGATCTGCCGCACGCTCGCGTCGGAATTCATCGCAACCACAAGCTTCCCGCCCAGCGCCTTCGCGCCATGCAGATAACGTATGTGTCCGACGTGCAGGAGATCGAAGCAGCCGTTTGCCAGGACGACCTGCTGTCCCGAGCGGCGCCACTCCGCCACGCGCTGACGCAACTCGTCGCGCGTCAAAATCTTGTCGCCGGCTTCTGTCACGTGGCGGCCGCCGCAGAATCTTGATCGATGGCAGCCATCAACTCCTTATCGGAAACCGTGGCCGTTCCGCGCTTCATCACTACGATCCCCCCGGCAAAGTTTGCCAGCCGCGCGGCATCGATCGTGTCGGCCCCTGCGGCAAGCGCCGCCGTGAAGGTCGCGATCACCGTGTCCCCGGCGCCGGTTACATCCACCACTTGATCGGAGCCGTGGATGGGAATCGCCACCGGCGAGGCATTCCTCTCGAACGCCACCATGCCATCGCGGCCACGCGTGATGACCAGCGAATCCAGCCTCATTTCCCGCATCAGCTGCTTGGCCGCCGAACACAGCTTCTCGTCATCCTGCCCAATCTTGATTCGCAGCGCTTCTTCCACCTCCGGCTCATTCGGAGTCGCCGCCGTCGCACCTTCGTACTCCAGAATGCGATACCGCGAATCCACCGTGATGGGCTTGTTTTTCAGGCAGCCATTCGACTTCACAAAAGTCAACAGTCGCGGGGTCGCGGCGCCATACCCGTAATCCGAGATGAGCAGGGCATCGCATGCCGTAGCGTATTCTCTTGCCGCGTTCACCAGGTTGAGCAGCACGGGATGCAACTCATGCAGCGGCTCCGGCTCGCGGTCTACACGCACCACCTGCTGCCGCCCGGTATGCGACATGCCTGCCAAAATCCGCGTCTTGGTCGTCGTCGTATGGCCTTTCACCCGCTCGATCCCGCTAATGGGGATCTTCTTCTCGCAAAAGCACTCCAGAAGCAGGCTCCCGGTCTCATCGTCTCCCACCACGCCGACGGGCAGCACGTTGACGCCCAGCGACGCCAGATTCATCACCGCGTTCGCGCCGCCCCCAGGCACAACCGTCCGCTCGCGATGCTTCAGGATCAGCACCGGAGCCTCGCGCGAGACACGGGCGATCTCGCCAAACACGAATTCGTCGGCCACCAGGTCCGCCAGCACCGCGATCGAAACGTCGGAAAATTCCCGTACGGTTTTCTTCCAGCGCTCCGCGTCCTTGGCGTGCTTGCTCATCAACTCAAATGAATGCCCGGTGTATTGTCGCTATCACCGGGCGCAGATCAACCTTAAATTGTCTCATGCAGAGCGGCGATTCCGCGCTGCAATCGCCGAAAGCAGTGCGCTCACCGCGTTTTCCGCCTTCTCGAGTTGCATGCGGACCGGAACGGCGTGCACTGGCGCAAGCGCGTCAAGGTGAGACTGCAGATTGACAGCGTCCTTTTCCGTCGTGACGAACACCGTTGCTCCATGCCGTGCGCGCAAGGCCATTAATCGGCGCACATCGCCTTCCGTATAGGCGTGGTGGTCCGGATAACTCTGTGAGCCGCTCAGCGTCACCCCTGCTGCCTTCAACTGTTCAAAGAAGTTCTGCGGCCGTGCGACTCCGCAGAAAGCAAAGCATGGCCCCTTCAGATCGGGCACAACGATGATGTCGCGGCGTACTCTCCAGACAAGGTACGGCGCAATCAGCAGTCCCTCGAACGATGCGTCGTTCGTCAGCACCACCGCATTGGCGCGGCGCAACGAGCGTAGCGGCTCACGCAGTCTTCCCAGCGGAAGCAGCGAGTCCTGCACGTCGCCCGGGTCCACCATCACGATGTCGAAATCGCGGGCCAGCCGCCGATGCTGAAAGCCATCGTCCAGCAGATGAAGTTGCGGCCCGAACTTCTGCTCTGCAAGTTGACCCGCAGCGTAGCGGTCGATGCCCACGATCACCGGCACCGCAAGCTTGCGCGCGATCAGCAGCGGCTCGTCTCCGAACTCCCGCGGCGAGCCATTCGGGTCGACCACCGCTACTCCTTTTGTCGCGCGCCCGTATCCGCGCGTGAGCACGTCGTAGCTGACGCCCCTGGCCTTCAGCAGCTCGCCCAGCGCGATCAAAAACGGTGTCTTGCCCGACCCTCCGACACTGAGATTGCCGATGCTGACGACCGGTCCTTGCAGCTTGTGGATCTTCAGTGACTTTCGGTCATAGAGATCGTTCCGCGTCTGAACGATCGCGCCGTAGAGTGCGGAGAGCGGATTCAACGTTGCCTCTCCAGCGGCACGCTCGCCGGCGTTCGCTCATCCGCCAGCCTGAGCAGCGAGCTGACGGTCTTCTCCGTCGCCCCTCGCTGCGAAAGCATGACCTGCAGCGCGCGTTCGCCTAGCGCGGTGCGCTCCGCATCGTCCTCCAGCAGCCGCAATACCGTGGAAGTCAGCGTCTGTGGCGTCACCACGCGTAGCGCGTCGGAGCGATGAAAGATCTCAATGATGTCGCGGAAGTTTTCCGTGTGCGGCCCAACCAGAATCGCTTTGCCGAACTGCGCCGCCTCCAGCACATTGTGACCACCGCGCGGGACAAGGCTTCCGCCGATGAAGGCCACGTCGGCGAATTCATACAGGCCGGCAAGTTCGCCGATCGTGTCGAGCAGAAGTACGCCTCCGGAGATCGGCGCCGATGGGTTCCATTGCGACCGCCACTGGTAAGCGATTTGTGAAGAGTCCAGCAGCGCTGCCACTGCCCTGAAACGCTCGGGATGCCGCGGGGCAAGCACCAGTAGCGAGTTTGAATAATGCGCCGCCACCTGCCGAAACATATCGAGCACCACCGGCTCCTCGCCATCCAGTGTGCTTCCGGCGACGATGATCGGACCATTCTCTTTCCGCGTTATCAGCGCCACGGCGAGGGCAGACTTCGCCGGAGCCTTAACTTCGAATTTCAAGTTGCCGCTGACCTGCACGCGTTCCGTCAGCGCTCCAATCTGCACCAGCCGGCGCGCGTCCTCGTCGCTTTGCGCCAGGAACAGATCGACATTCTGCATCACATGCTGCAAGAGAGCGCGAAATCGCAGGTAACCAGGAAGCGACCGGTCCGAGACCCGCGCATTCACCACGCCAACCGCCGGGCCCGAGTCATGCGCCAGTCGCAGCAGGTTTGGCCAGAACTCGCTCTCGGCCAGCACCAGCATCTTCGGGCGAAGCGCCCGGAAGTACGGCTCGACGGCGAACGAGAGGTCCAGCGGGAGATAGAAAGCGTTTTGCTCCCCGAACCGCTGGCGCGCCAGCTTTTGCCCTGTATCGGTTGTAGTGGAAACCACGATGCGCCAGTCCGGTGCCTGGGCCTTCAGCTCCTCCACCACACGCGAGATTGCCAGCACCTCGCCAACCGAGACGGCGTGGATCCAGATTGTCGGCGCGTCGCCATCGCGCAGCAACCTGTCCGGCACCCGCCCCAGCCGCTCGCTCCACCCGGTGCGGTACTTGCCGTTGCGCAGCATCTGCCACAGCCACCACGGCGTGCTCAGCATGAGCGCCAAAATCAGAAGTACGTTGTAGAGCGAGTACACGCAGCGATTGTAAAGCCTGTGCGCTTATATTCGGGCGTGATAAGGCCGAGTGCGTCCAGCTCGCAACTCCTCGTACAAAAAAGGCCCCGTCCAAGCGAGAAGCTGAACGGGGCGCTCTAGCCACTAGCCACTAGCTACTAGCCACTACATGTTGATCGCCATCCTGAACACCGCATTGGCCGCATCCAGCATCGCCTCTGACAATGTGGGATGCGCGTGAATGATGTTGGCCAGTTCCTCCGCCGTGCACTCCATCTCCAGCGCCACTACCGATTCGGCAATCAGCTCCGTCGCATTCGGCCCGATGATGTGCACACCGAGAATCTCGCCGTACTTCGCGTCGGTAACGATCTTGATGAATCCCTCATGCTGGCCGACGATGCTGGCCCGCGAGTTCGCCGTGAAGGGGAACTTGCCGATCTTCACCTCGTATCCCGCCTCCTTCGCATTGGCTTCGGTCATTCCAACGCTGCCGATCTCCGGATGACAATACGTCGCGTTGGGGATCCGCAGCGGATTGATCTTCTTCGTCGGCTTGCCCGCAATGTGGGTTACCGCAACGATTCCTTCCATCGCGCCCGCGTGTGCCAGCTGCGGCAGCCCGGCAACGATGTCGCCAATGGCGTAGATGCCCGGCTCCGCCGTGCGCATATATTCGTCGACCTTCACAAACCCGCGCTCCACCTGGATCTTCGTCTTGTCGATGCCGACGTTGTCCGTAACCGGCGCGCGGCCAACCGCAACCAGAACCTTCTCCGCCTCCATCTTCTGCTGCTTGCCGTCGACGGTGAACGTCACTGCAACACCCGCCTTCGTCTTCTCAACCTTCTCGACTTTGGCATTCACGAAGCCGTTGATTCCCCGCTTGCGGAACACCCGCATGAGTTCCTTCGAGACTTCCTCGTCTTCAACGGGAACATAGCGTGGCAGCATTTCCAGAATCGTCACCTCGGCGCCGAAAGACTTATAGATGCTGGCAAACTCCACGCCCACCGCGCCCGACCCGATCACGATGAGCGACTTGGGAATGGCATTGAGACTCAGGACTTCGATGTTGGTAAGGATCTGCGAGTCCGGCTTCAGCCCCGGCAGCACGCGCGCCACCGAGCCGGCAGCAAGGATGACGTTCTTGGCTTTGACCTCTTTCTGCTCGCCGCCTTCGATCGCGACGGTGTGAATGCCATTCTTTGCCGGGCCGGTCAGTTTGCCGCATCCCTGCACCACGTCGACCTTGTTCTTGCGCGCCAGAAACGTCAGCCCCTTCGTGTGCTTGTCGACGATTCCCTGCTTGCGCTTCTGGATCGCCGCCCAGTTCAGCGACACTCCGGCCGTATTCTCCAGTCCGAGTTCCGCGCCTTCCTTCACATGGTCGTAGACTTCGGCATTGAACAGCAGCGCCTTGGTGGGAATGCAGCCGACGTGCAGACAGGTGCCCCCCAGCTTCTGGTGCTTCTCGATGAGCGCCGCCTTCAGGCCCAGCTGTCCGGCGCGAAAGGCCGCGGTGTATCCGGCAGGTCCGCTGCCGATGATGGCTACGTCATAAATTGTTTCCGGCAAGTTCGTGCTCCAGTCTCGCGTGATGAATACGCACAGCACGCGTTAGGAATAGCTTTTCGTTATGAGTTAGAGGCTTGGAAAAACCTCGTTATGAGTCGCTTTCCGTCAGAGGGCGGGCCTTACCCGTCCCGCCGTGCAGCCCGGCTCCTACCCATTGAGGTACTTCGTTCGTCTGACATTAATAAGAGCGACTGGCAAATAGATGATTGTAAATCACGAAAGAAGCGGGGCGGGGCGGCTGACGCCTCTAACCTCAATGCCCTCAACTCTATTGCGGCATCGGGATTATCCACCAGCCCTCTGATTTTCGGTGCTATCCTGAGCGTAGTCCACTCATGAAGCGCGTTGTCGAAGACCCTCCCGTCATCGCAGAAATTGCGCCATCGCCTCCCCGTTTCGGTCTGAAGCTGGTTGGCAATGCCTTCTTCGCGCTTCTGATCATCATTGCCGCATTCGCCGGCGCCATCTGCGGGCTGGTCTTCGTCTACTCCACCGACCTGCCGCAGGTCACCGAGCTCGAACATTATCGCCCCAGCACCATCACCCAGCTTTACGACGACCAGAACCGCGTCATTGGCCAATTCGCGTTGCAGCGGCGCGTCATCGACAGCTACGCCGACTTCCCGAAAGTTCTGCGCGATGCCCTGATCTCCACCGAAGACAAGGATTTCGAGAAGCACTGGGGCGTAGATGTGTGGCGTGTCTTCGGGGCAGCGTGGCGTGACGTTCTGCTGGAGAGCCGCGCCCAGGGCGCCTCTACACTGACCATGCAGCTGGCGCGCAACCTGTTCCTCTCGCCGGACCGCAACTTTCGTCGCAAGATGCAGGAAGTGATGCTCTCCATCCAGATCGAGCGCCGCTTCACCAAGGAGCAGATCTTCACGCTTTACGCCAACCAGATCTACCTGGGGCACGGCGTTTACGGCTTTGAGGCCGGCGCCAACTACTACTTCAGCAAGAAAGCGAAAGACCTCAACCTGGATGAAGCCGCCGTTCTCGCGGGCTTGCCCAAGGCGCCAAATTACTATTCGCCCATCTACTATCCCGAGCGCGCGCTGAAGCGCCGCAACCTGGTCATCAACAACATGCTGGAAGACGGCAAGATCACTGCCGCCGAAGCCGAGCGTGCCAAGAGCGCACCATTGGAACTGAAGCTCCAGGCCGAGCCCAACGACATTGCTCCTTACTTTGTGGAAGAAATCCGCCAGGACCTGGAGAAGAAGTATGGTGCCGAGCAGGTCCACGAGGCCGGACTGCGCGTCTACACCGGCCTGAATCTCGAGATGCAGCGCGCCGCCCAGCAGGCGCTTCGCGACGGACTCGCCACATACGAACGCCGCCACGGCTGGAAGGGAAACCTGCAGAACGTCGTCAGCAGTGGCGAGTCGATCGCGACATATCATCATGTTGACTGGGACGGAAATATTGAGCCGGGCAGCTACGTGCACGGGTTGGTAACGGATGTCGAACCGATGGCGGCAACGGTCAAGTTCGGTAACTATGAAGCGCGGCTTGGCCCGGAGGAGATCAAGTGGACTCACCACACCTCGCCATCGCAGTTTCTTAATCGCGGCGATTTGATCTACGTCAAGGTCACCGAGCTTAACGGCAACGCAAGTCGGGTTTCGCTGGAGCAGGAATCGGGTGTGCAGGGCTCGCTCATGGCGCTCGACAATGCCAGCGGCGACGTCAAAGCGATGGTCGGCGGACGCGACTGGGAGGAGTCGAAGTTCAACCGAGCGGCCCAGGCCTTGCGCCAGGTCGGCTCTTCGTTCAAGCCCTACATCTACACGGCGGCAATCGATCAGGGACTCACGCCGGATGACACGGTGCTCGACGCGCCGGTCAGCTTCAGCAGCGCGTCGGGAGTCTGGACTCCGCATAACTACGATGGCAAGTTCGAAGGCGTCATCACCTTTCGCCACGCTTTGGCAGAGTCACGAAACATTCCCGCCCTCAAGGTGACCGAGCGCATCGGTGGCATCAAGACCGTTGTCGATTACGCGCGCAAGTTCGGCATCACATCGCCCCTCCCCTTGTACCTGCCGGTTGCTCTCGGCGCGGCCGATATCACGCTGGCGGAGCAAACCGCGGCATTCACCACGTTCCCCAATGACGGGGTGCGCGTTGTACCGCGCTACATCCGCAAAGTCACCGACTACGATGGCCGGGTGCTGGAAGAGAATTATCCCGAGGTGCGTGACGTAGTCAGCGCGCGGACGGCCCGCATCATGGTCAGTATGCTGCGCGAGGTTGTGCTGCACGGAACCGGCTATCAGGCCAGCAAGCTCAAGCATCCCCTCGGTGGCAAGACCGGAACCACGAACGACTTCACCGACGCATGGTTTGTGGGATTTTCGCCTTCGCTTACCTGCGGTGTCTGGGTTGGCTACGACGAGAAGAAAACGCTGGGCAATAAAGAAACCGGCGCGATGGCCGCTCTGCCGATCTGGATCGACTTCATGCGCGTGGCGCTGAGGGGACGCGACTCGGAAGACTTTGCCGCACCGCCGCCGACAACGCCCAGTGCCGTGGCCCAAAAGCTCGATACGCCCGACGGCGGCGAGGGCGATAGTGAGGCCCACTGATGCGGCGCTTCTTCCGCTATCTGCTGCGCACCCTGGTGCTGATCGTGGTCTTTATGGCTTCAGCGCTCACCGCGATGCGCTTCGCTATTCACGGACGACAAACCAAAATTCCCAAAGTTGTCGGACTCTCAAAGACTCAGGCCGCGCGCCTCCTCGCCGACCACGGGCTGGTGCTGGATGAAGGCGATCGCTACTTCAGCTCCGACGTGCCTCCGGGGCGAGTCATGTCGCAGGTACCGCAGCCCGGAATGCAGGTGCGTCGCGGCTGGCACGTGCGCGTAGCGGAAAGCATGGGGCCCCAGCGAATGGTGATTCCTGACCTGGTCGGCAACAGCGAACGGGCTGCGGAAATCAACATCCGCCGCCGCGGACTGGAGTTGGGTAGTATCGCGACGGCTGAGATTCCGGGCGCGCCTAACGATCAGATCGTGGCGCAGAGTCCGCCGGCAAATGCCGTCAACGTCTCGGAACCGAAGATCAGTTTGCTGCTGGCCAGCATCGCCGACCGCGACTCCTTCGTCATGCCTGATCTCGTCGGCCAGAGCGAGGACAACGCGGTAAACGTGATCGTCAACGCGGGGCTGCACGTCAGCGGGATCAAGAGCGAAACAGAGCCAGCGGCGCAGAGTAATTCAGCCGAATCTGTGCCCTCGGGAACGCGCATGGTGGTCAAAACCTACCCCGCCGCCGGGCAAAGAGTATGGCTGGGGCAGGGGATCGGGCTGGAGGTAACGCAGTAAGGACGCTGTTCGCTGTTCGCTTTTCGCCATTCGCCTTTCGCTATTCGCTATTCGCTATTCGCCAGATCAGCATTCCAAATAAAGCTGTCATCCTGAGCGGAGGTCGCCCCGGCGACCGGCGTCGAAGGACCCCTATAGCAACTCAGTCCGTCCCCGCGATTCTGGGCGAGAAGCAACTGCGTTATTTCATCTCACCCGCGATAATCGCATCCGCTTCGATCTCCACCAGCATCTCCGGCGAAACGAATCCCGTTACCTCGACCATGGTCGCGGCGGGACGGATGTCGCGGAAAATTTCGCCATGCGCCTTGCCGACCTTCTCCCACTGGCTGATGTCGGTGACGAACATCCGCGTGCGCACCACATCGCGATAGCTTGCGCCCGCCTGCTCTAGTGCTCTACCAATGTTCTTCAGCGCCTGGACTGCCTGCGTGTAGATATCGCCTTCGCCCACTATCTTGCCGTCGGGACCGGTTGCTACCGTTCCTGCCACTGAAATAAAAGGCCCGACTTTCACTGCGCGCGAAAATCCAACGATCGGCTCATACGGTGAGTTGCCTGCGACGTTCTTACGTTCCATGCGATCTCCTCAATTGCATCTCTTGCCACGATTCTTACACAGCGACAAGATGGGCCTCACGATCAGGGGCGAAGCTGGTAATGAGCGAAGTGCGTAGAGCGACAAGCGGCCTTCCGGAGGTTGCCTGTCATCTTGGCACTCAACGGAATTGTGTGCTGATTCCATTTGGCAACTGCTCGCCCCCACCTGGTGCGCAGCAACCAAACCCGCATGAATACTGCTCTAAACGGATAGCGTTTCTCTTGAAAGGAAGCTCCTGACGAAACATATGAGTTGCTGTTGTGTTTCCCTTGTGGAACCTTCGCAGTAACTGTGTGCGCAACTGAACGCTTGCACTCTAAGAAAAAGTGCAGTAATTAAGTCGCCAACGTCGAGATTGAACGCATGCAGAGGAGGCTACTCAAACAGGTAAGCCTATGATCCCGGAATCACACCCGCTACAGGAACTCTTCACTGAACTTATTCACAATCATTTCGATCGGGACATCGGAATTCACGACTCCGAAGTGCAGGACTACATCGTAAACATGCTTGGCGAGTTCTGCGAGAGCGAGCAGCTATTCAAGGTCCAGGATGCGGGCGGCCGCCGGCTCACGGACGTCGGCGAGATGCTGATCGAGACCGATCCGGTTTACGGTCCAGCGCCCTCGTTCGATCGCGAACGCCAGGTACGAAAGCACATTGGCGACTACACGCTGTTTCTCTCGGGAATGTTTCCGGAGAGCATCAATCACTACCGGCTGCGCCGGCAGCGGCTGGAGAATTTCGTCGATTTCATCAAGGCGGGCAAGGAGAGCTATTACATCGTCTCGAAGTTCGACCAGTTCGAATATGCCCGCCTGGCACCGCTCTTCGCCAAGCTGGCGCGCGAATTTGAATCCTGCGTTTACGGCCTGAATCTGGTGAAAAGCGATCTGGAAGAGATGCAGCACCCCATTACGCGACGTGTGAAAGAGATCGTCATGTAGTTTTTTGTGATCGACCAAAGAGGGGCACGGCACTGCGCTGTGCCCTTTTTTATTGAATTAGCAATCAGCAGTCAGCGCTCAGCACTCAGCCATGCAATGGCTGCGTCATCATGAATCACGAACGCATTATATTCGAGTCATCCGGAGAGAGCGTTATGGGCTGACTGCTGAGTGCTGGCCGCTCTCTTCAGCCTTTCGATGTAGAAACTGCGCCTGCGATATGTAGTTCCCTCCATTTTCAGAAAATTCTTCCACTCGTCTGTTAAGAAGCGTGAAGGCGAGTTGCACCTCCAAACTTTCCGCCAGTGGCGGGGTTCCCAATCTTGTAAGCAGTCGCAGCGGCGCCTAAGCGAGAGAGGAACGGAGGGCATATGAAAAGGCAGACAAACTTCCTGGTACTTCTGGCGCTGAGTGTTGGAACGCTCGGCGCGGTGGGAGCAGCGCAGGAGAGGCAGAGCGGTGCAGCGCAGAATGCGCGCGCCGAATACGCGACCTTCGATCCCAGCCAGTCGGGGCGATTACTCCAGGCTGACTGGGATGACCACCGCCGCTGCGACGGCGATCACGACCGCGACGATCGCGGATGCGCCTACCGCGACCGTGACGACTATCGCTATCAGAACTACGGCTACACCTACTACGGCAACGGCTACTACGCAACTCCGTATTATGCCGCGCCGTACTACGCACCCCCAGCCGGATGGTACGACCGCGATGGCCGCTGGCACGCTTATGACAAGGATCGCGACAGAGACCGGCGTCATCACGATGATGACGATCGCCGGTGAGTCCCGTCCAATGTTAAGCGAGGACCCGAGAGCGAGCGGGTTCCGCCTGAAATGCGGAAGGTGATGCGATAGGCCCGGAGGACAACTCCGGGCCTTTTCGCGTGCGATACTAGAATGTTGTGGTCTCAGCCGATCCAAAGTCCGTGAAAGTCAACGTCACCACCGGCACCGGGATGGAGATCGAGTGGAAAGACGGGCACGTCAGCGTCTACAGTTTTCCGTACTTGCGTGATGCCTGTCCTTGCGCGCTGTGCAACGAAGAACGCGAGAGGGATGGCCGCAAACCAGGCGATCCGCTGAAGCCGATTGCCGGGCAGCTTCCGATCTTCAAGGCAGCGGCGCGGCCGACAGAAGTCAAGCCGGTGGGCAAGTACGCCATTAGCTTTGCCTGGAACGATGGCCATCAGCACGGCATCTTTTCCTGGCAGTATCTGCGGGAGAATTGTCCCTGTCCGGAGTGCAAGGCGCGCCGCGCCATGGAAGCGCCGACTGTGGGAAGCAAACCCAATTAACCACAGAGACACAGAGGAATCTAAAGCAAAGAAAACAGTCTCTGTGTCTCTGTGCCTCTGTGGTTAATAAGATTCGATTCGAGTAACCTGAAGTTTGCCTTCGTATTTGTCCCAACTGAATCCGCAGCAGCGTGAGGCCGTCGAGGCCGTCGACGGCCCGGTGCTCATTCTCGCCGGCGCCGGCAGCGGCAAGACGCGCGTTATCACCTACCGCATCGCGCACCTCATCGACGGAATTGGTGTGCAGCCGGATTCAATTCTCGCGGTTACCTTCACCAACAAGGCCGCCGCGGAGATGGCTGGGCGTGTGGAGGCGATTGTCGGCACGCGCTCGGTAACCAAGCCGCTGATCTCGACCTTCCATTCTTTCTGTGTGCGCCTGCTGCGGCGCGATATTGAAACGCTGCAAATCAACGGCAAAGGCTACCGCAAGGACTTCGTCATCTACGACGAGACCGATCAGCAGAACGTGGTCAAGGCCGCGATGAAGCGCCTCGGGATCGATACCAAGCAGATGACGCCCAGCAGCGTGCTGGGACGAATCTCCTGGGCGAAGAACCACATGCTGGACCCGCAGCAGGTTTATCTTGACTCGGCCGATCCCAAAACCGAGCGCATCGCGCACATCTACGAGGTGTACCGCCAGGAACTTGCGAAATCCAACGCCCTCGACTTCGACGATCTGCTGCTCTACGCCGTCCGCGTGCTAAAGGCCTCGGGCGAAACGCGCGAGCGCTACAACCGGCGTTATCGCTACATTCTTGTGGACGAGTATCAGGACACGAACCGCCCGCAATACGAGCTGATGCGCATGCTCGCCGGCAGCGAGCACAACGTCTGTGCGGTTGGCGATGAAGACCAGAGTATCTATTCCTGGCGCGGCGCCGACATCCGCAACATCCTCGAGTTCGAGCAGGACTTCCCCGAGGCGCGCATCATTCGCCTGGAGCAGAACTATCGCTCGACGCTGAACATTCTGCAGGCAGCCTCGGCCGTGGTCTCGCGCAACATCAAGCGCAAAGGTAAGAACCTCTGGACCGATCGCCGCGGCGGGGCGCAGATCGGCTATTACGAAGCTCCCGACGGCGAAAATGAAGCGCTCTTCGTCGCCGATTACATCTCCAAGTACATCCGCCAGGGCCAGACGGAGCACGGAGAGACACCGCGAGCCGCCGTGCTGTACCGCACCAACTCGCAGTCTCGCCTGCTGGAAGAGGCGATGCGCCGCTACCAGATCAACTACCACGTGGTGGGCGGCTTCAGCTTCTACGAACGCGCCGAGATCAAGGACATGATCTCGTACCTGAAGGTCGTCGCGAATCCGGATGACTCGATCGCGTTGCAGCGGGTGATCAACGTTCCCGCGCGCGGGATCGGCAAAAACACCCTCGAGACGGTGGAGCGGATTGGGCTGGAGACGAACACCTCAACCTGGGGAGCGATCAACGAGACGATTGCGCAAAGGCTCCTGCCGCCGCGAGCCCTGGCGGCGCTGAACAGCTTCCGCGAGTTGATTGAGGACGCCCGCGCGATGAATCAGGGGACATTCCGCGAGCGGGTCGCGGAGACTGCGGCACCGCAACATGAGCGGTCGGACAACAACGAAGAAGAGCTGCAGCATGCGATCGACTTCTCGCCGGAGATGTTTGAGGAGGAGAAGCAGCCTGCCACGAGCGAGGACCGCAGATCCCTCGACTCCGTCGGGCAACTGCGGCCCACCTCCGCTCGGGATGACAATATTGAAAGGAAACAAAGCGCTCGGGATGACAATTCTGAACGGGAGGGGACGGCGTTCTCGCCTGAATCGTTCGCGACCGATGCGGAAGAGGAGGCCGATGAAGAGCAGCCTGACCGCGTCGAGGGCTTCCGTGCTCCCGGCGATCCGGCCAATACCGCCGAGCTGCTGAAGTTCCTGCTCGATCGCACCGGCTACATCAAGCAGCTGGAGTCCGAAGACACTCCCGACTCGCTTTCGCGCATCGACAACCTGCGCGAGCTGGTGAACGCGGCCATGGACTCGCGCGATCGTGGCGAAACCCTAAGCGAGTTCCTCGACCACGCTGCCCTCGTCAGCGATGCCGACCAGTACGATGAGAACGCGCACGTCACGCTGATGACGCTGCATTCGGCCAAAGGCTTGGAGTTTCCGCTGGTCTTCCTGATCGGCCTGGAAGAAGGCTTGTTCCCGCACTCGCGCACACTGCTTGCTCCGGATGACATCGAGGAGGAGCGGCGGCTCTGCTACGTGGGCATGACTCGCGCCATGGACACGCTCGTCCTCTCACGCGCGCGTTACCGCCGGCGCTACGGGACCGACATGCCGGAAGCCAGTGTGCCATCACGTTTTCTGGAGGAAGTTCCGCAGGAGTTACTGCAAGATCTGGGATCGCCACGCCGGTCGTCCTACACCAGCGGCGATTACGGCACCAGCCGCCACTACGCGTACGAAGACGAGGACCAGCGGCCGCAGTACGGCTCGCGCAATGCTCGCCGGCGCACCACCTACAGCGGGCCCACGTACAACTCGATCGACAATATCGCCGAGTTCTTCGCCTCGCGCGGCAAGAAATTCACCAGGCCGAAAGTCGATGTCCCCGAGGCGACGGGTCGCACCGGCTTTCGTCCCGGCCAGCGCGTCCGCCATCCCAAGTACGGCGAAGGCACGGTCTACCGCCGCGAAGGCGATGGGGAAGACGCGAAGATTACGGTACAATTTCCAAGGTTTGGTTTGAAAAAGCTGGTAGAAAAATACGCCCAACTGGAAAAGGCGTAATCATGAGGGAATCCAAAGTTCATGGCAAATACGAAGAGCATCACCAATAAACTGGAGCGCAAGAAGCTGAAACGCGCGTCACGTAAGAAGGCCACTCCTAAAGCGCCGCGTACCCACGCACGCGGTTCGCAGAAGCGCAAGGTCAAGAAGATGGCCCGCGGTCAGTCGAAGCGGTAAGAAGCAGTTGTCGGAAAGCAGTTGCCGGTTGTAAGTTGTCAGTGGACGGATGCCCGAGCGCAACCGATTTCCGGCACGGGATAACGGACAGATAAGCTCCAGCCCATCTCCCGGGCTGGAGCTTACTTTTTGGGGGTATTTGCGGTTTCCGTCGAGGCCGGTCTGGACAACGATGACGCTGTCTGGTTCGGCTGATCGAGATCAATCAGCTGTGAGCCGGGCGGCTGCTGCAAAGCGAACTGATCATCGCGCAGGGTCTCGTTGATGATCAACTTCTCCACCGTGAGCCGTATCGAATACTCCTCCTGCGGCCGGTCAATTTGGATCACATTTGGAAAGGTGACGCCGTTGTGGTCCTGGTAAACCTGGTAGGTCGCGACCGTGGCCACGCCGCCCGCCTGGTCGTAAATGACCTGCTGGTGCGGCATCAGGTTCGTTCGGTCGAAGACGATCTTCCGTGCCAGGTACCAGTCATCCTTCACACGATGGATGATGTCGATGACGTAGTCCGGCTGCTCCAGGTTTTTCTTCGTCTTGGGGTCGTAAATAATTTCCGTGCTGTCCTCAAGCACCGGAATGTCGTTATTGGGATCGATATCCGGCAGCAGCAGGGCGTTGTAGATCACCTGCGGCCTCAGGTTCTCCAGGGAATTCGAACCGGGATGGACCACGTCATTGTGACCGACGTAGAACTTGTTCCTGGCGGGTATCGACAACTTAAACTGGTTGCCTTCACTCACCATGTCGAAGGCTTTGTTGCGAACGATGGGGAACAGGCCGATCATACGAATCGTGTCCGGTTTGCGTACCAGGATATAGCCGCGAATTTCTTCGTACTGTGTGACCTTCCCCTTTCTCTCGCCTCCTACCGAGGTAGCTATGTTCACGGTCGCATTCAGCGTACGGATCTTCGACGCCTCAGCATTGATCTGATCCACGAGTTGCTGCCTGGTGGCATTCTCCAGCTTCGCCGTGCTGGTGCGCATCTCTACCGTGCGGGTGCGGAACAGGCACCCGGTCTCGCCGGCAAACAAGGCGAGCAACAAGATCGCGGCTGGGAGTTGCCTACTCATGGCTGCACGATAACCGTTGATTGAATCCCGTAGTATACGGCAGATGCGCAAGAAGACTGCTCCGACTCAGGCGCTATTGACCAGACGCCACGGACCGGCGATAGGCGGCCACGTTGCGCGCATGCTCCTCCAGATCGCGGGCAAAGCGATGATGTCCATTATTGTCGCTCACGAAGTAGAGGAATTCGACACGGGCGGGGTGCATGGCAGCTTGCAGTGACGCCAATCCGGGATTGGCGATGGGCCCGGGAGGCAGTCCAGGATATCGGTAAGTGTTATACGGCGAATCGAACTGCAGATCAGACGCATAGATGGTTCCGCGGTATCGGCCGGCCAATAGAGCTGCGTAAATCACGCTCGGATCGGCCGCCAGTGTCATGTTCTTGTGTAGCCGGTTGTAATAGACCCCCGCCACCATGGGCCGCTCATTCGGGTCGGCGGTCTCCTTCTCGACGATCGACGCCATGGTCACGATCTGGTGCATGTCGGCATTGCCGAGCAGCCCGATCTTCTGCGCTTCACGGCGGAAGCGGTGCACCATGGCAGCGGCTATATCGTGCGCGGTATCGATTCGGGTGAACTGATAGGTGTCGGGGAAAAGATAGCCTTCCAAGGATTTAGCGCCAGGATCGATGTCGCGGACGAGGAAGACATCGCTCCTGGCCGCGGTCAGGAAGTCCGCTGCCGGCCCAAGTCCCGCCTGCTCGACGGCGTTAGCAACGTCGTACATGTTGAAGCCTTCAGGCACCACGACCGAGCGAGCGTACACGTCGCCTTGCACTAGGCGATGCCATACCTGAAGAGCATTAGCCGGCTGATCGAATTTGTACTCGCCCGCCTTGAGCGTCCGCAGGCCTTTCACGTACTGCACCATGAGGAATGCTGCCGAGCTGCGGATCACCCCCTGCCGTTGAAGATCGCGCGCGATGTGACGGGTGCTCCAGCCGGGTCGCAGCAGCACAAACGTCGTTTGTGCAGGCTTGACGGGCAGCAGAGCGGCCCAGGCAAACCAGATGGCAAACCCCAGCAGCAACGCGACAACGAGTTTTAGGAGAGCCCGCAACGTAGTGTTCCTAGTTTAGATGAGCGGCAATTGTGAGGCGCTGCACGGCGTGGCCGGTCGCGTGACTGACCGGTCAGCGAGAGGATTTCCGAAATTCCATAAACCCCTGCAATATCAGAACCGCCGCCAACTGGTCGACCACCTCAGCTCGTCGCCGGATGCTCATGTCGGTCTCGCGCAAAACGCGGTTGGCCTCGACCGAGGTCAGTCGCTCGTCGAACAGGTGTACAGGGAGCTTGAACTTCCGATGCAATTCTGCTGCGAACTCGTGCACTTTTTCGGCCTGAAGTCCTTCCGCCCCGCTCATCCGCAACGGTAACCCCATCACGATTTCAGCAATCCCATACTGGCGAATCAGCCTCCGGATATGCTCGAGATCGTTTTTCTTGTTGCTGCGCCGGTACGTCGGAAGGCCCTGGGCGGTCAGCCCGAGCTCGTCGCTGACCGCGAAGCCGATGTTGCGCAAGCCAAAATCAAGCGCCAAAAGACGGCACGGCGATGCTGCGTCAGTTTTGGCCGGGTGGGTATCCATGGGTATGCAGCAAAAGTATCATGCCGCGAATCTTACAGTTGCGAGTACTATAAACCCATGCCGGATAGGCTGTTGGACGACCCGAAACCGGCGCGCATGCCGCGCGATCCCGACGTGCAAGCCAATGCAGGCGGCGGTCCTGAAGCAACTCCCCAGGTTGCCATTAATCGCTCCACGGTGGCAGAACTGGAGCGGCGCCGCATCCTGCGCTTGCAGGCGGCCTGCCTGCTGGTGCTGGCAAGCGGGGCCGTTCTCACTCTGATCTATATCGGTAAGCTGATCCTGGTTGTCATTCTCATCTCCATCCTTTTGTCGTTTGTCTTAGCCCCGATTGTCGATTTCCTGGTCCGCTTTCAGGTTCCACGCGCGGTCGGCGCTCTCATTGCCGTGATTCTGCTGGTCGGTGCCCTGGGCGCCGCCTCGTACGGCTCGTACAGCCGCGCCCTCGAGTTCATGCATGAGGTCCCCAGGTACAAGGCGAAGCTTCAAGCTCTTGGGGCGAAGATCCGCGAGCAGGCTGAACAGATCCAGAAGACCACCGAGACGGTGCTGCCCGAGACCAAGCAGGACCAGAACACGGTAACCGTGAAGCAGTCCAGCAGTTGGACCGACTTGGTGAGCAAGAATGCCAGCTCGGTTTCCGAGGCGCTGCTGGCGCTCACATTCATTCCCTTCCTTATTTTCTTCATGCTGAGCTGGCAGGACCATGTCCGATCTGCGACAGTGATGCTCTTCAGCATGGAGAACCGTAACTCGGCCTACGTCATGCTGGGTCTGATTGCGCGCATGATCCGCTCCTTCATCGTCGGCAATTTCATCATTGGAGTGTTTCTCAGCGCGTGCAGCATCGCCCTCTTCGGGGTTTTGGGTCTGCCTTACTTCTACTTCCTGGGGACGATCAGCGGTTTCCTCAGCCTGATCCCGTACCTTGGCGTGTTGCTGGCGATCCTGCCGCCCCTCATCGCCGACCTGGGCCACCTCACGCCCAGCATCGCACTGCTGATCATTGCCGTGATCATGGGGCTACACCTCCTCGCCATGAACGTGCTTTATCCCAAGATCCTGGGCAAGCGCCTGCGACTGAACCCGCTTGCGGTTACCTTAGCCCTGCTGTTCTGGGGCTGGCTCTGGGGCGCCATGGGCCTGATCCTGGCGGTTCCGATCACCGGGGCATTGAAGGTAATCTGTGACCACATCGAGCCGTTGCGGCCGTACGGGGTGTGGCTGGGAGAATGAGCCTTTAGCTTAGGGCTCTTAGCTCTTAGCAAGCCGGGTGCGACTTTTCTCCAAACCTAAACGCACACAACAGTTGTTGGTAGTGCGATACACAGGCAACTGATTTGTTAAGAGCTAAAGGCTAAAAGCAAGGAGCCTGCTGCGAATAGCGGAAAGCGTCGTGGCCCGCTAGAATCGATCGTTGGCATAATTTCGCGACGGAGTTCTCATGGCACACATGGTCAAATGCGTAAAGCTGGGGCGGGAAGCGGAAGGGTTGGAGGAGCCGCCCTTCGATAATGAGCTTGGAGCGAAAATCTACAACAATGTCTCGAAGCTTGCCTGGGAGCAGTGGCAGGAGCACATGAAGATGCTGCTCAACGAGTACCGCTTGCAGCCCTGGAAGAAGGACCATCAGGAATTCATCGTGCAGCAGATGGAAGCTTACTTTTTCGGCGAGGGATCGGAACGGCCGAAAGAGTACGTCCCGCCAAGTCAGTAGCCTGCGACAACTTGTCGTTCGCCCGCCTAAAACTCTTCTCGAAGGATGGGCTACCTTGACTCAGGGATTGAGCTCAGGCTGACGGCCGACAGCTAGTACGGCGAGAACCCCAGCGTCTTGTCGTCCTTCTGCACCCAGATGTGGGCCTTATCGGCGATGCGGTCGTTCACCGTGACCTCAACAACCACTCCGCTGGCCGTCGCCCATGGGGTTCCGCTATATCCGTGGGGTACCGCGGCGCCTGAGATGCGGTGCGTCTTGATGATCCCCCACTCCCCGCCCGGTCCCCAGTCCTTGAAGAAATCGTCGTAGGTATATCGCGAATAGCGCTGCGGATGTTGATTCCAGTTCGGGTCCTGCATCCAGATGCCGTACGCCTGTTTGAAATCCTGCTGCTGCAGGGCGTCGAAAAAGCGATCGACAACCCGCTCTTCCGGCCAGAAGCGAAGCTGCCACCAGAAGATGGCCAGGATGATCACCACGAAGACGATTGCAATGATGATGTTCCGCTTTTTCCGCGCCTGTGAGGGATCGTAAGGCTGGGCTTCAAACAAGCTCATGACAAGTACAGTTTACCCGCTGCCGTCATCGCCTGCTGCGAGGCATACGACGGGCCTCCTGCGATCGGATGGCCCCGCGTTACTTGTTGAGGGCCTGAAGCTTTTGTCCGGCTAGCTGAGCCACGGCAGTGCCCGGCGATTCTTTCTGCATCTGCTCGTAGATGTGACGCGCCTGGTCGGGTTGGGACATCGACTCGTAAAGCGACGCCAGCGCCAATTGTGCGGCGCTCTTGCCGACGGATACAGTGGGATGGTCGATCAACTGATTATAGGTCTCGATCGCCTGCTGATTGCGGTTGCTGTCGTGATACAGGGCGGCCAGCGCAAATTTGGAGAGACTTGCGACCTCGGGATATCGGCTACCGGCAACCTCCTGTAGATCCTTCTCCGCGGTCGCATTATCGCCCATATCACGCGCCGTAATTCCCGCGAAATACCGTGCCAACTGGGAGGATTGCGTGAAACGGTACTTGTCGGCAATCCGGGTGAACTCCGGGTTTGTCGCCTGGGCCTGCTCCTTCAAAGAACCGTAGCTGACAACGTCAGGAGTCGCCGGCGTGCCCGCCGGACGAATCGGCGCATTGTACTTTTGCATGGCCAGGGCCAATTGCGCACTTGCCTGCTGATCACGATAGAGCACGTAGGCCCAACCGCCTCCCAGCAAAGCAAGTATCACTACCACCACGATTCCGGCAGCGATGAGCGTCGAGCGGTTTTCGACCGCCCAGGAGATGGTCTCGGCTGTGGATGCCGCAAATGCGTCCTGCTTTAGCTGATGTCGAGTGTAACTGCGCAAGTGGTGGTCCTTCTCTGGTCTGTCAGTTCTTTCGGTAAGGTGGGAAAGCCGTAGTTTATCAGCCTGCGGAATCGAGGGTCAAACAGGCTCCTGGCCTTTTCGACTGCGCGCGAGCTGGTAAGGGATTCGGTGCGCAAGCCCTTCCCCCCGGCGCAATGTGCAATCGGCTGCATCTCGAAGGAGCCCTGGGCAACTTGCCCACGCGGCACCGGGCAGAAGAAAAACCATCACGAAATTCTGGGGATCGAAACCATGAAGGTGATGCAAGAACACATGCGCGCTACCGGCCTGCTGACGAAGTGTCAGTCTGACTTTCTCGCTTTGCACCGCGATGCAGCAGTGCCCCAAAAAAAATTTTGCGGCTAACTTTCCAAAAATCAATTGCTCACACAGCAAGCGTGCAAGAGCGACAAAATTTCTCTGGCGTGATTTTTTTTTCGTGCTAGTATCCGTGGAGCCAATTAGAGCTCACGTTGCACAAATGCGGTGCATTTCTCTCTGACGCCGCTAGAAACAGGTTTGCGCCATGAAAATTCCGGTGGGTTTGCACCGCACTTTTTTCGAGCCGTATTCGGTCCCGTTTCCCAAATAACTGAAACTCTACTGAGAGGCGATTCGCCTCAGGACTGCTATTTTATGTCTACGTTTGATATGGCCTCCGCCAATCCGTGGGTGCGGGTGTTGGACGCACTGCAGAAAAAAGTCAATCGTACTTCCTACGAAACCTGGTTCAAGCCCACCCGCTACGACCACGCCCAGGGCCCCATTCTTTTCGTGCGGGTTCCGAATTCCCAGTTCTGCCATATCGGCGAACGCTACGGCGATCTGATCAGCGAGGCTTTCGAAAACCTCGGCCTTGAGTTCCGCGACGTCGAATTCGTCACCGCCGACGAGCACGCCGGCGACGGCGAAGCTGCGAAAACTTCTTCGGCCCAGGTGGAAACTCCTGCTATCTCCGACCGGCCCGGTCCGGTATCGCAACAACGTTTCGATTGGGATGGAGCGGCGCAATTGAATCCCAAGTACACATTCGACGATTTCGTGATCGGCGCGGGCAATCAGTTCGCCCACGCCGCGGCCCGCGCGGTTGCGGAAAGCCCCTCCAAGGCCTACAACCCCCTCTTCCTCTATGGCGGCGTTGGCATGGGTAAAACCCACCTGATGCAGGCCATCGGGCACGAGATCAAGGTGCGCCAGCCGGACAAGTCCATCTGCTACGTCTCCGGCGAGCGCTTCACCAATGACATGATCAATGCCCTGCGTTACAGCAAGATGGGCACCTTCCGCGACAAGTATCGGAACATGGATGTGCTCTTGGTCGACGACATCCAGTTCCTCGTCAACAAGGAGCGCACCCAGGAAGAGTTCTTCCACACCTTCAACGCGTTACATGAGTGCCTGCGGCAGATCGTCATCGCCAGCGATCGCCCGCCCAAAGAGCTGGCCGAGATCGAAGACCGGCTGCGCAGCCGCTTCGAGTGGGGTCTGATTGCCGACATACAGCCTCCCGATCTGGAGACCAAGGTCGCAATCCTGCAAAAGAAGGCGGAGTCGGAGCGGGTAATGCTGCCGACCGATGTCGCCTTGTTCATCGCTTCCAACATCCGCAGCAATGTCCGCGAACTCGAGGGCGCGCTCATCCGCCTGACGGCTTACTCCTCCCTGACCGGCGGCGAGATCAACCTCCAAACTGCACAAGAGGTGCTGAAGAACCTGATCGACTCACAGGTCCGTAAGGTCACAATCGAGTCCATCCAGAAGGCAGTCTGCGAGCAGTTCGGACTGCGCCTGCTGGAGATCAAAGCCAAGAACAACTCGCGCGTGATCGTATTTCCTCGGCAGATCGCGATGTATCTGGCGAAACACCTGACCGACGCGTCGCTTCCCGAAATCGGGCGTCAGTTCGGCGGTAAGCACCACACCACCGTGCTGCACTCGGTTGAGAAGATCGAGGAGACGCGGAAAAGCGACAAGGATTTAAACAGGGTGCTCACCAAACTCACAGAGTCTTTAGGCCTCTAAACCGCGCCTCGAGCGCGGTTTTTCACTTCTGGAGACCGTTTTCTCGGAGAGCTCCTGTGGATGCGATGTGGAACCGGTGGAAGGTGCGGGACGATCTCGGTCGGGGGTCTCAGGGTTCACAAACGACAACAGACTGGGATTCCATTTTTCTACCGCTCAGCGAAAACTTCTCTGAGGAACAATGCGGTTCGGCTTTCGATTTCCACTTTTCCGCAGTGCCTACTATTACTACTGGTTTTATATGTTTTTGATTTGATATAAGGAGTAGCAGTACAAGAGGCCAGCAAGAACGCCTGTGAGGTGGGATTTATGGCTGCCGAGGCAACCGGAGCAATGCAAGGTACAGCGATGGAAATCAGTGTCAGCAAGTTTGAGTTGCTGAGGGAGCTCACAGCGACGCAAGGCGTGGTCGAGCGCAAGACGACGATCCCGATCCTGTCGAACTTTTTGTTCGAAGCGGCGGATGGACGGCTCACGATAACCGCGACCGATCTCGACCTGAGCCTGCGGACCTCCTGTGAGGCCAAGGTGAAGCGCGAAGGCGCCTGCACCATTCCTGCCCGTAAGCTGTACGACTACGTCAAGCTGCTGCCCGACGTCGATATCTCGATCAAGCTGTTGGAAAACTACTGGGTCCATATTCGCGCCGGCCGCTCCAACACCAAGATGGTCGGGATGGCCCGCGCCAACTTCCCGGGCCTGCCGACGTTTCCGTCATCGGGAATCGTAAAGGTTCCGGCGCAGACGTTGCGAAACATGATCGCACGCACGATCTTCGCCATCTCCAGCGAGGAATCGCGCTACACCCTGAACGGTGGCCTGATGGTGCTGAAGCCGGAGTCGATCACCATGGTGGCGACCGACGGCCATCGCCTGGCCCACATCGAGAAGCAGGGTGAAAAGTTCGAAATCAGCGGCGAGAACCGCACACTGGTCCCGAAGAAAGCCATGAGCGAGATCTACTCCCTGCTGCAGAACAGCGAAGCCGACTTCATCGAGTTTGCGAAGGATGAGTCGACCCTGTTCTTCCGCATCGGCGAGCGGTTGCTGACCTCGCGCCAGCTGACGGGTCAATTTCCCAATTACGAGGCGGTCCTGCCGCGCGATACCGGCAAGGCCGTTGTGGTACATGGCGCCGATCTGAACACCGCGATCCAGCGCGTGGCCCAGTTTGCCGACGAGCGCTCGCGCGCCATCCGCATGAAGCTCGACAAAAACGAGCTGAAGATTTCATCCTCGTCCACCGACGCCGGCGAGTCGGAAGACTCAATCGAGACCGCCTACACCTCCGATCCCATCACCATCGGCTTCAACTCCGAGTATCTGCTGGACTTCCTGAAAGCCTCCAACGGCGGCGACGTGCGCCTGGAGTTCAAAGACGCCCAATCCGCCGGCCAGATGCGCCCGGAAGATACCGGCGACGAGGGGTACAAGTACCGGTATGTTGTTATGCCGATGCGGATCTGAGTTGGATGCGGACTAGCCACTAGTCATGTTTGCCGAAGATCGTCTATTGATCGGGATACCAGCGAGATCTTTTCTCTAGAGAGTCGGCGCACATGGTCGTACCATTGGGTAGCGATCCATACTTCCAGAATGGGCCCGAATCCAAACACAATTGCAATTTCTCCTATTGCGGGGAGCTGAAGTGCTCGTCGCGGCGGTTCGGGTAGCGTGATACTGATTCTGCTACTTTCGACGCTGATGGATGTCAGCCAACGGGTGGCGAATAGGCGAGCAGTATCGACCCAACTTTCACCCGCGTGTGAAACGGTCACATTATGCTCAGCCAGTGCCGCCAAGTACGGATTTTCAAAATTCTCGATCGCGTCGACGGGTTGGAGCTGCACTCCGCCCGCCGCACCTGGCATACCACAGCACTCAATTGAGCCAGGCACCTTGTTTATCCATGTGACAACCTCGCTAGCCTCGGCCAACGACACACGTATGCGATTTTGATCCTCCACCTTCGCCGTCCATATCCGATACGGAATCCCGAGTGGTTTTTCGCTACCGCGTGCCATAGGTATAATTCTCCCATAATCATTTGGCAATTTATGTAAGATATTGGAAAATTTGCATATTATTATATTGTGTTAAGATATAATATAGGTATAATGCTCCCAGACTGTGAGTGGGTTCGGACGCCCACAGGTGACTCACGACATCTCACTCACAACTAACCCATGACCGTCTGCAAGAGAACGTGCGCATCGAAGCCGCGATTACGAAACGCGCCTAGAATGGAGTAAGCGATGGCTACTCAACCGAGCGATCTAGACCGAGACTTCAGCTTCTTTGAGCAGCACAGGGTGGAGTGGGCAAAAGGACATCAGGGAGAGTTCGTTCTGGTCCATGACGGAAAAGAGGCTGGCTTCTATCCGGATTACGAGACTGCCTTTCGGGCTGGCTTGAAAACATTCGGTTCGGGCAGTCAATTCTTGGTGCAACAGGTGTGTGTGGTCGAGCCAGTATTCTTCATTTACTGACGCATGGGGAAATACTTTTCTTCTACCAGTACCGTGGAATTGCAGCAGGAGGGGCCTCGTATACGAATTTCGCTAAACGCTCCACAGGAGGAAATTGAGATCGGAATTGCGTTTGCGATCGAGTACCCGGAGCCACGAAGCATTCTTGGCACTTATCGATACAGGTGCTTCCCTCACTGTTATCAATCCTGAATTAGTGCAAAGCTGCCGACTCAGCCAAACGGGATTCACAAAAATATCCTCAGCCGGTAACGTGGGCGATTATCCAACATACGCCGCGCGCATTGAGTTTCCCGGTCAAAACCTACGAGGCTTTGAGATTATTCCTGTTGTGGGATGCAAATTGCCCCAGCAGTCAATATCTTGCTTAATCGGGCGCGATATCCTGCGGCGTTGGGCGCTGAGCTACAACGGTCGTACGGGCGAAGTCACCGTAATCGACTGATTTTGTTGTGGGTGCTTCTCCCCCGCTAACCCTTTCCCCTCGCCCCCGTCTATCCCAACAAGCAGGGAGCGATGCTCATTAGGGGCATGCGGGACGTTCCACTCCGCTAGTTCGCATGCCCCGGGCACCGCATCACGCCCTCCTTATTCTCCTCATTCGCAACGGAACTCGCAGCCGCTCCTCCTCGTATCATTACGAGGAGGGGCACTGTGAGCAAACGCTCTCTAATTCTCCTACTTTCGCTGCTTTGCCTTGGGCTCTCCGCCTTTGCGGAGGAGTGGACCAAGAGCTATCAGGTGGGCAACAACCCCACCCTGCGCGTCGACACCAACGACGCCTCCATTGAAATCAGCCGCGGCGTCAGCAACACCATCAATGCGCGCGTGGTAACCGAAGGACAGACGATCGGCAACAGCGGTGTTCGCATAACCGAGCGCCAGGATGGGGAGAAGGTCGACCTCCAGGTGCATGTGCCCAACGAGTGGGGTTTCCATTTCAACATGCATCGAGGTGTAAGGGTCGAAGTCCAGGTGCCTCCGCAAGTCACGCTGGATCTGCATTCCGGCGACGGCCACATTGCGGTGGCGGGAGTCTCCGGCCAGGCGCAGATCGATACCGGCGACGGGCACATCAGCGTGCAGAGCTTTAACGGCGCACTCAAAGGGCACACCGGCGACGGCCACATGAGCATCGACGGGATGTTCACCAATCTTGACCTGCGCAGCGGCGACGGTCACATCGATTTGACGGTTCGCCCCGGATCCAAGGTGGCGAGCGGTTGGCTGATTCACACCAGCGATGGGCGAGTGGAAGCGCGCCTGCCTGAAGACCTTGCAGCGGAACTCTACGCGCATACCGGCGACGGCCGCATCCAGCTCGACATGCCTGTGACGGTCAGCGGGTCGATCGAACGCTCCCGCATCCGCGGCAAGCTGAACGGCGGCGGGCCGCTGCTGGAGATCACCACCGGGGACGGCAGCATCCGTATCAGCAAGTTCTAACGGCGTCGGCCCGAAGGCCGGCCTCATTAAACCCTTCCAGGTGCCGATAGAAGGAGAGAAGCAGCTATCGGTCCGTGGACCCCTTAATCAACCAACGTCCTCCCGCCCACCGCACCCGACGAAAAGCCCATCTCTTTTGCCGGCATCCGGTCGCACAAGAGCGTTTTCTGCGCCTGCTAACCCGCGCCGGCTTCGATGTCGTCCTCCATCACCAGTTGCATTTGCCCGAGCAAGCCGACAACAACCGTCGGCCGGCGAGTCTGGCGGTAATCGATGGCAGTGATTTGGAACCTGCGGTCGAGTTTGTGCGGACTCTGCGCACCCGGCAGCCCAAGCTTCCCATCCTCGTTCTCTTACCGAAAGTGTCCGGATCGAAAACCTATTCCCTGCTGCGCCTTGGGGTGAAAGGCGTTCTGCCCTTTGGCCACACCCAGCGTGAGCTGCCGCGTGCGGCTGCAGAGCTGGCCCGGGGCGGTCATTGGATCCCTCGCGACATCCTGGCCGGCTTCATCGAATCGATCCTGCCGGAGCTGCACGGGAGCGAATCGCTCAACCCCGACGTCGAGATCAGCCGCCGCGAACGCGAGGTGCTCGATCTGCTTCTGGAAAACCTCTCCAACAAGGAGATCGCCGCCAGGCTCTTCGTCTCCGAGCGCACGGTGAAGTTCCACGTCTCCAACCTGCTGAGCAAGTTTGGCGTGCAGCGCCGTGCCGACCTGATCGTCATGTGGATGCGGCGGGCAGTGGAATTTCGCTGGCAGTCGCCTGAACGGGAGCCGGCAATATCAACACGCGTAAACTGATTCGACCGAGCTGATCCAGAGTCTGCCTTGAGACATTGACATTCCGGTTATCCTCAGCTGAGATGTTTGCGCGATGAAACATAGATTTCTGCTCCATTCTTTGAGCCATACGATCCTTGTCGTCGATGTCTCTCAAATCGGAATTGAGCTCCAAATTGATGGTCGCGGCCCCGATACGCAAGCGGTTCCCACGTTTCGATTTAGGAGCTGGAAGGATGCCGCGCAGTTTCTCCGCGCCAAAGAGGCGGATGATGACACGATCGCGAAAGCCGGCCTTTCACTCCGCAGGAATTGCGTTGCTTTAATAACAGTGGTGTGACCATCGTCAAGCCTGGGTCTCGAACTGTCCTCTCACAGGTTGCCATCCCCCCGCGCTGCCCGTTATACTTTTCGTTTGCTCAGTCCAAATTTGTGTCAGTGAGGAGCGCCGTTTTCGCATGCCGAAGCGCACATTCCAACCCAACCGTCGTCGCCGCTCAAAGACGCACGGATTTCGTTCTCGCATGAAGACCAAGAGCGGCCGTGCGGTGCTGTCGCGCCGTCGTGCCAAGGGACGCAAGCGCGTCTCCGTGAAGCCTGGCTACCGCGAGTAAACCACAGTACTGATCCTGCGAAATCGCAGCTTTCCGATTGGAATCAAAGGGATCGTCACCGAGCCAGCCGCATTCGACAGCTTTCCGGCGGCGGAGGCCAGTGCTGAATGTCTGGGAACGTTTCTGCCGCCAACAGCCGGTTCCCCAAGTCGAAGCGTCTGCTGAAGCACGCGGATTTTCGGCGGGTGTACGAAAACGGGCGTCGCCAGTTCACGGGCAACATGACCGTGTTCTTCCTTCGGCGCCAGGGGGATGCCGAAGGGGCGCGTGTGGGATTGACCGTAGGTAAGGTGCTTGGCGGAGCGGTGGACCGCAACCGTATCAAGCGCCGTATGCGGGAGGCAGTACGGCTATCGCCGCGGTGCGGAAGTGCTGTAGATATCGTGTTTAATCCGCGGAAAAGCGTCCTCGGAATGCCCTTTCAAGAGCTGGTTAGCGAGGTGGCTCGGGGGCTTCGACTGGCGGAACAGCGCGCTCGGGTAGCGGAAGTGAAATGAAACAAGCGGTGCAATTCGTATTGCGGATGTACAAGAGAATCGTCTCGCCGATGCTGCCGCACTCTTGCCGCTTCGTGCCGACCTGCTCCGAGTATGCGATGGAGGCGGTCGAACGGCATGGTGTCGCGCGAGGCTTATGGCTGGCGCTTAAGAGATTAATGGGCTGCCACCCGTTTGGGCGCGCCGGAGTCGATCTGGTGCCGCCAGCGGATTCGCAAAAATCGGCTCTTAGCTCTTAGCAAACGGTGTCGAGTTTTCTTGCTAAAAGCTAAGAGCTAAAGGCTAATAGCCGCGATGTATTCGCACGAGTTGTGACTGGTTACTGAACTTGGCTGAATATCGCAATCCACAACAGGAACCCGGCGGCGGCGGCGACAAGCGCATGCTGCTCATCTTCGCCGTCACCTTTGCGCTGATCATTCTCAGCCAGCTCTTCCTGTTTAAGAAAAATCCCGAGACTCCGCCGGCAACGCCTGCGGCGCAAAACCAGAGCGGCCAGGCGACATCTCAATCTTCGACTCCAGCGGAGCAGGCCAACGCTTCCGCGACTAATCCGGCCACAACCGGCGCTGCCAAATCAGCTGTCGCCGCGAAGGTCGCCACGAGCGAATTGGAGACCACGGTCGAAAACGAGCTTTACCGGATCGTCTTCACCAACCGTGGCGCCCAGGTAAAGTCCTGGATCCTGAAGAAGTACAAGGACGATGACGGGCATCCACTCGACCTTGTCAACAAGGACGCGACGAAATTTGGCCTGCCGCTCGGCCTCTACACATACGACGAGAGTCTCCGTAACAAGATCAACACAGTGCTTTACGTGCCCAGCGCGAGCGGCAATATCACCGCTCCCGGCGAGCTGAGCTACCAGTACACCAGTGGCGACACCTCGGTCCGCAAAACCTTCCAGTTTGGCGACACGTACGTCATCGCAATCGAAACCGAGGTAACGCGAAACGGTCAGACGGTGCAGGCTTACCCCATGTGGCCGGCGGCCCTGGGCGATGAAACCACCGCTCCCAGCTATGCCGCGCAAAAGATTGAGTACATGGCCGATGGCAAAGTCGAGCGCCTGGCTATCAAGAAAGTGAGTGGCGGCAATACCTTGCGGGGGCCCTTCAACTGGGCTGGGCCGCAGGACCAGTTCTTCGCGGCCATTTTCCTGCCTGACAATCCCGACACAGCCGCGATGGTAACGCTGCACGGTACGATCTCGGTCCCGAAGGAGCCCAAGCATCCCAACCCCAACGAGGTGAACAAGTACGAGGTTCTGGGGGCGGCGGTGGGTGATTCGGGTGGCGTCACCAAGGCGCGGCTCTTCGTCGGACCGAAGGCGCTCAACGTGCTGGAAACCGTCCGCTCCAATAGCGCTCCGGGGCAGATGAACGGGCCCGATCTGCGCGATGTCGTCGACTTCGGTTTCTTCAGCGTCGTCGCCCGTCCGCTTTTCCTCTGGCTGAAGTGGACGCACGACCACTGGGTAAGAAACTGGGGCCTCTCCATCATCATCCTGACGGTGGTTATCAATCTGGCTCTGCTGCCTCTGCGCATCACCAGCATGAAGTCGGCGCTGAAGATGCAGAAGCTTCAGCCGCAGATGAAGGCCATCCAGGAGAAGTACAAGAAACTTCCGATGCGCGATCCCAAGCGCCAGGAGATGAACGCGGAGATTGGCGAGCTCTATAAGCGCGAGGGCGTGAATCCAGCCGGGGGCTGTCTGCCGCTGCTTATCCAGATGCCCTTTTTATGGGCGTTCTACACCATGCTGGCAAGCGCCATTGAGCTGCGCCAGGCGCCCTTCCTGTGGCTGCACGACCTGTCGTCGCCCGACAAGCTGTACATCATGCCGATCGTCATCGTGATCAGTACCTACCTCATGCAGAAGATGACGCCCAGCTCCGGCATGGATCCGAAGCAGCAGCAGATGATGACCCTGATGATGCCCCTGATGATCGGCTGGTTCAGCTTCAATCTGCCGTCGGGACTGAGCGTCTACTGGGTGATCGGAAATATTATCGGAATTGCGCAGCAGTACATCATGAACCGCACCGGTCTGGGCAAGGAGATGCGGGCCGAGATGGAGAAGCGTGCCCGGAAGAAGGGCAAGTAGCGAAGCAATAACCACAGAGAACAGAGACACAGAGGTTTTGATCACCACGGTTTTTAAATGCCGATATCCGACAAAGTTGCCGCCGCCAAAAAAATCAGCGAGTTCCTGAACACCCTCTTCGCGACAGGAGACTTTCGCCTCCGCTACAAGATCACGGTCGACCCGGTGTTTGGCGCCGAACGTGAATGGGAACGTCCCGACGTGCTGGTGGAACTATCTGGCTCCGACAGTCCGCTGGTGCTGGAAAATGGTGGCGAACTGCTGCGTGCCTTCGAGCACGTCACGCAGGAGATGCTGCGGCTGACTCCTGACGAGCACGAGAAGATCAGCTTCGACTGCCAGAATTTCCGCGCGGCGCGTTTACAGGAACTTCGCATGG